>Ga0114969_10002177_pt1 | contig 16187 bp, 19 predicted proteins | sample M_130807_MF_Meta_FD_87316 | JGI IMG/M metagenome (GOLD analysis project Ga0114969, IMG submission 87316) | Freshwater microbial communities from Lake Montjoie, Canada to study carbon cycling - M_130807_MF_MetaG | ecosystem: Environmental > Aquatic > Freshwater > Lake | place: Lake Montjoie...
TACAATGTAAAACGATAGTACAATGTAAAACGATAGTACAATGTAAAACGATAGTACAATGTAAAACGATAGTACAATGTAAAACGATAGTACAATGTAAAACCGATATATTTTAAGAGGTTTCTTGAGGATCATTTTTATTTTTTGTCCTGCCTTGAGTTGTATTAATTGGTTTTAAAAACATATCTCTTACAACAATATCATTTACATAACTAGACTGCTGAGTAAGGAATGGATTTGCTCCTCGTTGTTGAACAAGCTCACGATCCGCAGCTCTATTGTCTAATTCTTCTCTTTTATTATTTGATGTATCTAAATCATCTGATAATGATTGATTTATTGCGTTTAATTGTGTGTCATATTCGCTAACTTCGACTTTCCGTTCTTGTTCTCTTCTTGCGCTTTTGTAATAAGGTTCACTTATTGACCATTTCCAAAAATGTAAATTTTTATTCATTATTATTAATATTATTTTAAATAATGAATATTTAAACTTGATTTTAAACTTGATTTAAAATATAAATTTATAGAATAATAAAACCAACATTAGTATCATTGTAACTGGGAATTCGTACCAATGATATCCACCTTTAATCATAAAATTCCAAATTATATTTTCAGGATATTTTTCTAAAAAATAAAAACCAAAATTCCCTAATATAAAACATATACAAATAGTGTAAAATAATACACATTCAGTATAATTAAGTTTATAATTATTCCATAAAATGTTTAATACTAACAATATAGCAACTAAATTTCTAAACATAATATTATAATATATGTATAATATTTATTTACACATTCCATGTAAATAGTAATAACAAATTAACATTATTATAAAAATACACCCTACAATAAATCTATCTAAAAAAAATAAAAAGGGTGAAGTTGATTTTAAAGGTTTAGTATATTTTAAATATACTGTAATAAATTTATTTAAATTGGCATTATTTTTAATCATAACTTGCCCAATGCTACTAAAATATAACGCAAATGCGTCAAAAAAATAAGTTAAAATAATTAAAAATATTATATGCTTAGGAATAAATTTAAAAAACCCAGTTATATATGAAATTACAAATAAATCAATACTTAAGTTACGTAACATTAATTATATAATTAAATAATATAATAACCTTAATCCTTAAATTCATATTTATTTATTATTCTCTTATTTAAATCCAAATCAAAAAGAAGAAGATAATAAAATTAAATACCTTCTCTAGAAATAGTCAAATTCTTCGTCATAAAAAAAGCATCTTTGTTAATTCGTCTTCGTTTCAAATTACATTCTAAACAGGCTATAACTAAATTGCCTTTATTATGACCAATATCATTATTTATCCTATCTAAAGACCATTGTTTCATTTCCCTAACAAATTCGTATAGCAAATACGTTTCACATGCGCAATAATGACATTTCATATTACAATGATTTAATAATTCAATAATGTAATTAAATGTAACAAAATCGGGTTCTAAAAATATCTTCTTTAATATGTCTTGATGTTTGTAGCTGGATATTTTTGTTTTAATATGACTTGTAATAAAATTTGTTAGTTTAGAATCATTAATTTGATTATCTTTATTAAATAGTTTTTTTAAAATGTCTATTTGTATATCAAAGGATAGTTCCTCATCATTTAACCCCCAAGTGTTAGTTTCTACTTTCTTTTTCTTCTCTTTCTTTTCATTAATTGAATCAACTTTTTTCATTTGATATTTAGTAGTCGTGCCTGTAAATATAATTTTTTTAGTTTCTTTTGTATCTTCTTTGTCTTCAAGTTCTTTAACTTCTTTATTATTAATTAAATCAAGTACATAAATTCTTTTTACTAGATCCATAATAATTTATATTATAAAATAAAATAATATAAATATTCATTGTTAATATAATATTTAAAAAACTGAGTTAAACTTATCTCAACATATTAATGTATAATACTATGCAAAGAGAAACAAAAGAAACAAATAAACCCGATGATACATCTGATAAAAAAGAATGCGGTGAATTAAAAACACTCAAATACAAAACATTGTTAATGAATGGAATAGTTTGGCCTGAAACTAAATCTTCTAGTGATTTAGTAAACTTAGATAAATTTTTAGAAAATGAAAAAACCAATAATGCGAATGAACCATGGAGCAAATTAGATAAAACAGCAAAAACAAAAAAACTCACTATTTTTGCTGAAAATTATAAAACAGAAAATAATTTGTCAGATGATGAATATACCAAACTAACAATATTTTTAAAAGATTGTCTTGATAGAAAGAAGTTACAACGAGTTAAAGATGTTATATATGACAAGACAAATGGAGAAGTAAAAGATGTACCTGCGCTTTATCATAATAAACAATCTAATCATTTTACACTTAAAAATACAGAAAAGCATATTTCAACAACTAGAAGTTTGGCGCCTAAAAAAGTAAGAGGAACTGCTAAAAACGTAGTTAATTACGATTCTGATACATCTATATGAAAAAGATCAATCATTACTTTATTGGTTATTTCTAAATAGTTTGTATCACATAATTTAAAAATAACACCATATAACATAGTAAAAATAACTTGTATTTTAATTAAATCATCACATGGTTTAATTTGAATTCCATCAACAATTAAATTATTTTCAACGATATAATCATTTAAGTCATATAATGCTTTAAATATATTAATCTGAGATAAATGTTTTGAAACATAAATAGTATCATTAATAAAATTTGTTAGTATAACTAACATACATTTAAGATGATGGTCGGGTAATTTTATAATATACTCACCTGGCTCTACTATACCAGATTCTAATAAATTTTGTGCGATTTTTTCAGGTAAATCTGTATACATATTAGCAAACATATAATACAATATATTTTTCATTTTATCAATTTCATAAATGATACCAAAATCTAAAATACCTATTTTATATTTATATTTTGTATCATTTTCATCCTTAATAAATAATATATTACCCATATGTAAATCACCGTGACATGTTCCATTTATTAATGTAGTAACCAAAACAAATTTAATTATTTGTTTAGAATATTCATCATGGTCAGCAACCTTTATATCTTTTATTGTTGAACCTTTAATATATTCCATCATAATTACATTAGAAAATTGATTCGTTACTTCTTCATAAACAAATGGTATTTTTACATATTTTAAATTTTTACAATTTTTTTTTATTGTAGAGATATTTTGAACTTCTTTTTTAAAATCAATTTGTTGATTTATTAAATGTATATTATCATGTATAATTTTTGATATTTGATAATTATTTACAATAGGTATAAATGACAATAACGTTATACAAAATAACATTTTTTGTATTCCTTCATTTAAGATAGTTTCAATATTATTTCTTTTCATTTTAATAATCATTATTTCATTCATTTTATTTTTATTAATACATTTAAATACTAATGAAATCATTCCAGATTTTATTGGTTTATAATTATTTAAAATTTCCAGATTAAACCTTTTTTCTAATTGAATAAGTGTTTGTACATCAATATCTTTGTTAGTCCATGGTACGGAATCAGTATATTTTATTAAATAGTTTGTTTTTTGTTCGCTAAATATATTATTATTTAAAGCAAAAGCTTGGAATATTTTTACACACAATATATTTTGATAAGCAAGTCTTTTGGTCAAATTATTAACTAATTTATCTTGATTTTTGAATACGTAATAATATGATATCTCATCACATATGATCCAACAAATACTGATTAAAAACCAAATATTATTTAAAAACCAAATTAAAGAATTCCAAAAACTTTTTATGTTATTAAACATATTATATTAAAAGGCAATATTCTCTATAAATTGTTTTAATCTAATAAATATATTATAAATAATATTACCTATAAGTTTTTCAGAAAATGGATGTATTCTGTTATTTTCTAATAATGTAACTTCTCCGTTTATTTTTATAAAATGATTATTCATAATTTCAAATGTTATAATTATATTGTGCACCGATAGAAATTCTACATCATCAGGATAGGAAATTAACTTATTGTCATATATATAACTACTAAATACAATTTTGTTAGTATCTAACACACTCTTATTTATATTCAATCCTATATAATATTGTGGAAGACCCAAATCAGAAAATATATCCTTAAATAATACATTTATCTTGTTATTTGGTTCTGAAACAAATTCTACTTCTATTTTTTCAAATATATTGGGATTTAATTTTACTATTAATTGTATTAAATCAAAATTTATAATTGAAGGTAACATAATATTATTATTTTTTATATCAAATGTTAAATTAAAATTGGTGGCAGTTATTTTACTTAATTTAATACCATTTTTTTCTATTATTTTTTGTGGTAGATTATTAGAGTTCATTATTAAATATATAATAAATTATTATATATTTATTTAACGTATATTTATTACTTTAAAACCATCTTTAAATCTATATTTAAAGATTATTATATAAAAACAATTTATCATATATCTATAATGGAGACATTTACTTGTTTAACTAACATAATTGATCAAATTATCCCTGATGATTATCATTTTTTTGATGAAGAAGAGTCGCATGATTTATATGAAACTTGTCTATGGATAATGGAAGAATTTATTATAAATAATCCAACTGTCATTACAGAACCTGATTTTGACGACATATTTGATGAAAATATTAAAGAATTAATAGAGGTTTCATTTTTAAGTGATATATGTTACACGGATGAAGCTGAAGAAGAGCTAGACGAAATAATTGAACAAGCTAAAATAGATTTTTTTAAAGACTTTATACCCGTACGTTCATATCCAGATACAATTATTTTAAAAGAACCTGACTATGCTGTTATAAAGGAACAAATATTGTTTCTTAAAGGCAAACCTCAACCAGTTCAAAGAACACAAGAATGGTATGATTTTAGACAAAATCTTATTACAGCTAGCAATGCGTATAAGGCATTTGAAAGTCAAAGTGCTAAAAATCAACTAATATATGAAAAATGCCAGTCTAATCAAGAAGAACCAACAGACTCAAATACAAAGGTTATACAAATGGTAAATGTAAATACTACACTTCATCATGGGCAAAAATACGAACCATTGTCTGTGATGATTTATGAAGATATGTATAAAACAAAAGTAGACGATTTTGGTTGTATTCAACATGAAAAATATTCTTTTATAGGTGCTTCTCCTGATGGCATTAATGTAGACCCAAATTCTTTAAGATATGGTCGTATGTTAGAAATAAAAAATATAGTAAATCGTGAAATTGATGGTATTCCTAAAAAAGAATATTGGATACAAATGCAATTACAAATGGAAGTATGTAATCTTGATGAATGTGATTTTTTAGAAACAAAATTTATAGAATATGACAATGCCGATGCTTTTTTTAGTGAACCAACTAACAAAAGAAAGGGTATAATTGTATATTTTCATACTAAAGAAGGGAAACCATTTTATAAATATATGCCTTTTCATCTTGTTAGTTTCAAGGATATAAATGAATGGCAGGAACAAATGATAGATTTATATCAATCTACTGAATATAATTATGTTTGGATAAAGGATTATTATTGGAAACTAGATATTGTTAGTTGTGTTTTAGTTTGTCGTAATAAACAATGGTTTAAAGATAATATAAATGATTTAGCTGATGTTTGGGCAACTATTGTGAAAGAACGTGTTTCGGGATTTGAACATAGAGCACCAAATCGTAAACCGAAACCATTAGATGGGTTTGCTGCTATAACAAATACAACTTCAAATGCTAACAAATGTTTATTGAATTTCAATAAAGAAACAGGTAAAATAACGGTTATTAAAAGTGGGATGGCAGAACCAATTACTAATCTAGAACTTCTATGAAAAAATTGGTAAATTAAATTGTTTGGTTATAAGTTTCACGAAAGCTTCGCAAAACCTTTGAAAAGGTGGAAGATTTAGTATAAAATATTTTCATTAGTAGGAATAGAAAAAAATAACGTATTTGGTTCGCTTCTATAATATCCTACTCGTGCTCCAGCTCCTTCTTCAGCAGGAGGCAATGGTTTTATTATATTAGAAGTATTTTTAATATCATGATACAATGCCCCACAAAATTCAGCTCTTGAACATGTGCCATCATCAGGATTACGATTAAAACGAATATTATTGGTTAGTTGTTCAAATGATCCTACTCCAAAAACAGGGTAATCTTTCCAAATATCGCTCGCATTATTACTAGATACCGATTTAGAATTTATTAAAGGATAATCATCTAATATAGGTTTATCAATTGATCTGGGAAAATCACCAGGAACTGATAATTCATCACTTTTATATCTTTTATTTCCTTTAAAACCTTCAAATGTTGGTTTAAATGGGGCTAAATATAATCCCAAAATTAGTATAAATGATAATAATAAAATACTTTTAATAAATGTGTTATTCATTATATTATATATAAATATAATATGCTTTATTTATTTTATAAAAAATAATAACTTAAAAATAAAAATATATATAATTCATTATGAATAATAATAGTGAAATGCGTGTACAAAAAAGAAACGGTTTATTAGAAGATATTTCATTTGATAAAATACTAAATCGGGTTAAAAAATTAGGTCATGAAGCCAATATTCACATTAACTACTCTTCTCTTGTTATGAAAGTAATTGATCAATTATATGATAGTATTCCTACTACTAAAATAGACGAATTAGCTGCTGAACAATGCGCTTCATTATCTACATTACATCCAGATTATGGCACTCTTTCTGCTAGAATAGTTATTTCTAATCACCACAAAAATACGAATCCTAAGTTTTCTAATATTATAAATACCCTGTACAATTTTAAGGATGTACATAATCAACCTTATCCTCTTGTCTCTTCTAGTTTATATGAATTTGTTAGTTTACATACTCAAGAAATAGATTCAATGATTGTAGACAATCGTGATTATTTAATTGACTACTTTGGATTTAAAACTTTGGAGCGAGCTTATTTATTCAAATACAATGGACAAATTATAGAAAGACCGCAACATATGTGGATGCGTGTTGCTATAGGAATCCATGGCTCAACTCAAGATGATGCTTTACAATTGGTAAAAGAAACATATGACTTAATGTCCCAAAAGTATTTTACGCATGCGACGCCTACACTGTTTAATGCCGGAACTCCGCGACCTCAATTATCTAGTTGTTATTTAATTGCGATGGAAGATGATAGTATTGATGGCATATATAACACATTAAAAGACTGTGCTTCTATTTCTAAATATTCAGGTGGCATCGGCTTACATATACATAACATTAGATCTAAAGACTCGCATATTAAAGGAACAAATGGAAAAACTGATGGAATCGTTCCAATGTTACGAGTATTTAATAATACTGCTCGCTACGTAAATCAATCAGGAAAAAGAAACGGATCATTTGCCATCTATTTGGAACCATGGCATCCTGATATTTACGATTTTTTAGAAATGAAGAAAAATCACGGCGATGAAGAAATGAAAGGCCGTGACCTTTTTTATGCTCTTTGGATAAATGATTTATTTATGGAGCGTGTCAAAGAAAAAGGAGGAAAATGGTCGCTATTTTGTCCTCATGAATGCCCTGGATTAGCTCAAGTCTATGGACAAAACTTCGTTACTCTGTACACAAAATATGAAGCTGAAGGAAAGGCAAGAAAAGTTGTAGAGGCACGTGATTTATGGTTTAAAATTTTGGATGCGCAAATGGAAACAGGTACACCATATATTTTATATAAAGATGCGGTCAATAATAAATCAAATCAGAAAAATCTTGGCACCATTAAGAGTTCAAATTTATGTTGTGAAATTAACGAATATTCAGATGATAAAGAAACTGCTGTATGTAATTTAGCATCTATCGCGCTTCCAACATTTGTGAACAAAGAAACAAAACAATTTGATTATGATAAATTACATGAGGTAACAAAGGTAGTAACTAACAATTTGAATAAAGTAATTGATGTTAATTTTTATCCAACAGAAAAAACAAAAACTAGTAATTTTAGACATAGACCAATAGGAATAGGAGTACAAGGGCTAGCGGATGCGTTTATTTTGTTAGATATGGCGTTTCATTCGGACGAAGCGAAAGAAGTAAACCGATTAATATTTGAAACAATGTATCACGCCGCATTAGAAAAAAGTAACGAACTTGCGATAGAGCGTAGTACAAAAACAAGAAAGATGGATTTTTTATTTTTGAAATCTCAATTAACTAGTGGTACATTTGATTTTTTTAATTTAAATGATTTCCATTTTATAAAAGAAGAGATTGAAAAATTAGATGTGGAAAGATGTGGTGCGTATTGTTCATTTATCGGTAGCCCAGCATCGGAAGGTATTCTACAGTATGATATGTGGACTAATTTTGCTGGATTATCGTCTAGATATGATTGGGCCAAATTAAAAGCCTCTATTGTTAAGCATGGACTACGTAATTCTTTATTAATGGCCCCTATGCCAACTGCGTCTACATCACAAATTTTAGGATTTAATGAGTGTTTTGAGCCGTTGACAAGTAATTTATATTCTAGACGTACTTTAGCTGGTGAATTTGTGGTTGTAAATAAATATTTGATGCACGAACTCATACAATTAGGGAAATGGAATGAACAAATAAAAAATAATATTATTGCGAATAAAGGTTCTATTCAACAACTAACAAATTTGTCAGAACACATACGAAATAAATATAAGATTGTCTGGGAGATGCCGATGAAACATTTGATAGACATGTCCGCAGATAGAGGTGCCTTTATTTGCCAAAGTCAAAGTTTAAATTTATGGATGGAAGACCCTGTTTACAATAAACTAACATCTATGCATTTTTATGCTTGGTCTCAAGGGTTAAAGACAGGTATATATTATTTACGAAGAAAGGCAAAACATCAAGCACAACAATTCACAATTGAACCAGAAAAAAAGACAAATATTCAAGAAGGTGAAGAGGAAATATGTACAATGTGTTCAGCATAAACAATAAATAAAATAAAATAACATAAATACATAATTATATTTATGTTATAATGAGTTTAAGATTTTTTTCATCTTTTATTACTAATACTAAACCAACAAATCTTTGTGTAAATTGTCTTCATTACATAAATTATAAATATTTTTATCCTGAAGATGAAATTTATGACCATAAAACAAAATTAGGTAATTGTGCTTTGTTTGGGAAACTACATTTAGTTACAGGAGAAATTGAATATGATAGTGCTCTAGAATGTAGACTAAATAAATTAAAATGTGGAAAAAAAGGATTATTTTATATACAAAAGGATAAAGACTCAAACAAATAATTTTATATTTTAAGCGTACTCCTTACACAGTCCAAAGGTTCTACGATGCCATTTTGTAATACCATATGTTTTTATTCCATCCATATGTTTTTTAGATCCATATCCTTTATTAGAATCAATCCCGTACCGTTCAATTAATTCAGGGTTTTCTTTACACAACTCTTCAATATATTTATCTCGTTCTACTTTAGCTAAAATAGATGCGGCAGCAATTGCTGTAAATTTATTATCACCACCTTCAATCGTTTCGTAGTTTACGGTAACCAATTTGCTCTTGTTCTGGTTTAAAACAGTTAATTGCTTGAAATAGTTTCCATCAATTAGCAAAAGTAGGTTGCCAAAATTGGGTTCCAAAACATCTGTTTTTTTGGTGCCATCTGGTAAAACATCTGTTTTTTTCGCCAATTGTCCAATAACACTTTTGATCGCCTTGTGCATCGCTGATTGAGTCGCCTGTAATATATTGATTTCATCAATCACTTTCTCGTCCTCATATTCTACTGCCCATGCGATCGCATGCGCTTTAATATATTCAGCTACTTCATTTATTTTTTTTGAATTTTTAGAAGTGAATTTTTTACTGTCTTTCATTTTAAAATGATCAAATCCATCATCTTTAGGTAAAACAACTGCGCCACTATATACTCTTCCTAACATTGGACCGCGTCCAGCTTCATCCGCGCCAATTTCTATGGTTCCTTCTTCACAATAATATTTTTTTAGAAGACATATAGGCACTTCGCTTATTACAACCTTCTCTTCTTTTTTATTTTTTTCTTTAACAACTTCTTTTTTTACTCTTGGCTTTCTTTTCTTCACTTCTTTTACTACTTCTTTTATCTCTATTATTTCTTCTTCTTTCTCTTTCTCCTTCTCTTCGTCACTTGAATCATCAATAATTTGGACACCAATAAAATCTGTAGACATGGTTAATAGTTTATATTTATACAATTATTTATGTCTTTATAAAACAAATCAATTTTTTTAAATAAATAAAATAAAAAGAACTTTTTTCACTATATAAATTATACAATGAACGGAGAAATATTATTACTTTTTGTCATATTATTATTTGCATTAATATTATGCACTTATTTAGGAGGGAATAATTGTGTTAGCTCTATGTTTGAAGGTATGACATCTAATACAAATTCTACTGCTAATTCCAGTTCCACTATATATGTTGCTGACAATGGTGCCAGTGCCAGAATTTCAACTGGACCTAATGGTACGAATGTTCTTACCGTAACAACTTCCGATGGTTCTAGAAATTCTTATACTACTTCTTCTGGTGGTGATATTAATACTTATTATGCTTCTAATGGAAATGGCGGAACTGCTACTTTAACAACTGACTCTAATGGTTCAGCAATTCTAACAGTTACTGATTCTAATGGAACTAAAACCGTGTTTACCGTTCAAAATGGTAACACTAATAGCTATACAAATAGTAATACATATTCTACAAATAGTTACGATAATTATAACCATTATACTGGTTCATCTCACGCATCTATTTATTATGGACCTGATGGTGGCACCGCTAAAATAATTGATGCCGGAAATGGTGGCACTATTGTCATCACTTATAAAGATGGTACCACCGAGATTTACTACATTGATAATGATACGACTAATTCCAGTGTGACTACGTATGTTGGTCCTAATGGCGGCACTGCTAAAATAATTACCGATTCAAATGGCAAAACTGCGATTGAAATTACCGGTCCTAATGGCTCCAAAATTGTTTTCACAGAAGACAATACTTATAGCAATACAAATCAGTATTACAATAATGATGGATACAATAATGTAGACGTTGACACTTATTATGGACCTGCGGGTGGATCTGCTACAACGGTTACAGGACCTAATGGTAACACAGCGGGTGCTTATACAAGCCCTTATGGAAACACATATACTGGAAATACATACAATGGCGCCACAAATAGTTCCGGAACATACAATAATTCTTTGCCTCCTGGTATTCCCAGAAACCAAATTCCTGCTGGGCAAGAAGACTTGTATATTTTGAAGTCTCAGGTTGTGCCCCCAGTTTGTCCTGCGCCAATTGTAAAATGTGACAGCAATAATGGTAACGGGGAATTTGACGTTAGTAAATGTCCTGCATGTCCACCGTGCAGTCGCTGTCCTGAACCCGCATTTGACTGCAAACGCGTGCCAAATTATAAAGCATTTAACCAGGATTACATGCCAGTTCCAGTGTTAAATGATTTTGGATCATTTGGAATGTAAATCTAATAACTATTTAAATATAATTTTTAATATAACATATAATAAAAATTATAATGGAAGAAACGGATGAAGAAATATGGAAACCAATTACTGATTTTCCAAATTATGAAGTCAGCTCTAAAGGGCAAGTAAAAAGTAAATATAAGAATATAATAATGAAATTACAAAAAACATATGCTGGTTATTTAAACATATCCTTATTAAATAATGATAAAAAAGGCATTAGTTGTAAAGTTCATAGATTAGTTGCGAAAGAATTTATAGATAACCCTGAAAATAAACCAACAGTTGATCATATTGACAAAAATAAACAAAATAATTGTGTAAGCAATTTAAGATGGGCTACAATGACAGAACAAAATCTTCATGTACATAAAGATGTCACATTTTTGAAAACAATAAATTATAGACCTATTTATAGAATTAATAATGACACGAATGAAATAATTGATTTACACGAATCAATATCTCATGCTGCATTATGGATTATAGACAACAAATTAACAACTATTAAAAATAAAGATAAAAATAATATAAGCATAATTAGTAGCAAAATATCCGCAGTTGGAAACAATAAAAGAAATATTGCTTATGGATTTAAATGGAAATATTTTTACGAAAAAGAAGATGAAGCTGAAAATGAAATATGGAAAGAAATGCCATTTGAAATTATAGGTAAAAATAATTATTATGTCTCAAACAAAGGAGGTTTTAAAAATAACAAAGGTGTTATTAAAAATAATCATAAATATAATACAGGATATAAAAGAATTCATATAAATAATAAAAATTATTTACTTCATAGATTAGTTGCTCTAACATTTTTAGAAAATCCCGAAAATAAAGAATTTGTTAATCATATTGATGGCAATAAATTAAACAATGAACTAACAAATTTAGAATGGGCTACATGTTTAGAAAATAATCTACATAAAATAAAAATAGGTTTATCAAATTCTACTAAAAAAGTAATTCAGTATGATTTAGAAATGAATAAACTTAATGAATTTTATTCTATAGCAGAAGCTGTAAAAATTTTAAATGTTACACAAAGAATTATTATAGATAGTTGTAAAGGTAGAAGTAAAAATAAATGCGGTTTTTTATTTAGATATGCTGAATAAAAAATTGATTTAAATATTATTAAGTATTTAAATATTACTAATAATATTTAACAAAATGGTATTCATATACATATTAAAATTACAACAAAGCAAATACTATGTTGGTAAAACAACTAACCCTTCATTTCGGATAGATAGCCATTTTAACGCAAATGGTTCGGCTTGGACAAAAAAATATGCGCCTATAAAAGTATTAGAACTACTTCCAGATAAAGACGATTATGATGAAGACAAATATACAAAAATCTACATGGACAGATATGGAGTAGATAATGTTCGCGGCGGCTCATATGTTTCGTTAAAATTAGATGATGCTACAATAAGTCATTTAAGTCAGATGAGCAATGGAACAAACGATAAATGCTTTACTTGTGGGAAATCTGGACATTTTGCTCGTGATTGTAATAAAAAAGTTGAAGAAGTTGTTATTTGGTGCTGTCCTCATTGCGATAAAGAATTTGAAAGTAAACGCAAGGCTTTGGAACATGAACGTAAATGTAAAAACCAAGTGATTTATGAAAGCGATAATGAAGATAATGATGACGATGAAAGCGATGAAGATGAAAGCGATAGTGAAGATGATGATAATCAATGTTGCTATAGATGCGGTAGAGAAGGACATTACGCAAATACGTGTTATGCTTCAAAACATATAAAGGGTTATTATTTAAAATAGACACTATTTAAATATAATTTTTAATGTACCTTTAGATATATTTTTAATATTTTTATATTATATAATGTCTAAAATTTTATACACTGTAAATGGACAAAATATGCAATCTTTACCAAGCACTGGAACTTTTGGAACCATGATAAACTCAGCATCAACAGCCACAAATATTGAGGAAGCAAAGAAAAAAGTTTTATTTAATCAAAAAACATTAAAGATACCTGAAGGTAATTTTGAAATTAAGCAAAAAATGGATGTTAATAAAAAACCATATTGGTTAGCTGAAATTTTTACAAGTGGAGGAAAAACCAGAAGACAAAGAAAATATAAGAAAAAAACAATTAGAAGAAGAAATAAAACTCGTAGACATAAAAAACGTTAATATTAATATGAATTTCCAAAAAATTAAATTCATATTAATCAAGCAATCTTACTTATCACAATTGTAGTATCATAGTATATTTAAATACTTAGTTAACGGCGTCGATTTGAACGCTTTCTACGTCTTTTTGTTTTACGACAACGTCCTTTAGTCCTATTATTTTTCCGAGATTTTTTAGGTTGTCCTCCGAAATGTCCATCTACTTTTTCTTTATAAGTAAGTGATATACAATCATCTCCATCTACTACATAAATAGAAACTTCTTCTTGTATACTCAACGGACGACGGCAAATATCATGTATGGGAGTTGTTTCTGTTAGTTGCCACAATATTCTAGACGCACTTGGATCATACAACATCATATTCCCGTTTTCTTTTACTAATATTATAGAGTGTCCTGGGTCATTAGGATCAATATACTTTTTCCGAATGTCTATAGGCAAAGCAAAATTATTTGCTTCGCTCTGCCAAAGAGAACTAGCAAAATAAATAAGGTTTACTTTTATAATTTTAATGTTCGGACATTTAGTATATAATTTCATAATATTTAATGACGCATTAGGATGACATGCACCTTTTGTTTTTTTTTTATAATCAATCATTGTCTGTAAAGAGTTATCATTAGTAATTCCTAAAGAACGCATTTGCCAATTTGTGCAGGCTGTTTGAATTGAACTGGAATATTCTATTTGGTAGTTTCTTGATTTATATAAATCATGATTTCTACGAGTCCTTTCTTGAATTTCAGCTAAAGATGTTTGAATTGTTATTACATTTACTTTTTGATATTTAATTGTACTAATATTAGGAGCACTCACAGATTCTGAACGCGGTCGTTGTATTTCAAGTTCATCTTCAGATTCTTCAAGATCAGATACTGGTTGTACCTGCGGTTGTACTTGTACTTGTGGTTGTACTTGTACTTGTGGTTGTACTTGTGCCACGTGATTTTCATCTATTTGATCTGACTCATATATATATGTAATATCTTTTATTGCAGTTAATAATAATCTATAAGTTTGATACGCTATTTTTTTTTTACTATTTTTTTCATATACAGGTAAATTTTGTAAACCTCTAATAAGAATGTCTTTTTCAGTTAGTATATCTATATCATCATTTAATAAATTTTGTCTTTTTAATGTAGCTAGAAGTTTTGTAATATCAGATTCTAAATTAGAATCATCTGTAATATAATACTCAATAATTTGTTGAGTAATAGATTTGCTCATTATATAATTATATATAATATTATTATTTATCACCTCGTGTCTTAATACATTTCTTATCAATCTGCATCGTTTTTTCTTTAGTATCTTGTGGTACAATCTTAATAATGCATTTGGATTTCTTTCCGTAAAGAGGTTCAGTACAACCTTTCTCTTTTTTATTCTTTCTAGTTTGTTTAGAATATTTAAAAATAATTGGCTTCTCTTCGGTACATCTGGATCTAAAATGCTCATAACGTTCTCTCACATCACAATAAGTCAAATTGGACTTCTTTTTAAGCATCCGATTAACGAGCTCATGTAATTCATAAATGTATCTTGAAAAGCTCTCCCGATCTTTCATTTCAGCCATAGTTAAAGGCATTGACTTAAAATTTGTTTTCAAATTTTGCCGGCAATATTTACACGGTAACACGTGTTGTAAAGACAAAACAAAATCTCTATAATGCTCTTTGTCTTCTTGAGTTGGATTAACGGGATAGTTGAAACTCATTGTATGTAAAAAATGCCACATTGGAGGCCCCCACAAACTTACCATCATACCATCCCCGCTAACAAAATCGCCCTTCTTGAATACCCTGTGTTTCTTTGTTTTTCCATTTTTCTTGCGATTTTTACGCGTGTTTGTCATATGTATAATATATAACTGGAAAATATATTATACTAATATATAAATAATGTCTAATTCATCCCTAATAATAGAGTATGCGAAATCAACCCAAAATGTCTGCTTATGTATGAGTATTTCGGCTTTTTTAATTATTTTATTTATGATGACACCGCTTAATTCTTTCATTTTGTCATCTATTATTGGAAAACTAATTATTTTATTACTTTTAGGATATACTATTTACTATAATATTACAAAAACGAATAAATTTGCGAATAGTTTTAATATAGATATGATGTCTGATTCATGGGACCCTGTTAAAACAAATATAGCGTGTAGTTATATTTTTAGCGGGTTTTTACTTATTCTAATGTTAACTGTGTTACAGAAATTATTTGGCTTTTAATAAGTCATTAGATTTATATTGTCTCTCACCAATATGTACAACAGATTTATAATGTTGTATATATTCGCTTCTAATTTTTACCAATTTTTGATAATAATCTGTGTCATTCTTACAATCTTTTCTACTAACAATATATAGCTTACCAGTAATATCTCTAACTAACATTAGTATATATACAA
>Ga0114969_10002178_pt1 | contig 16186 bp, 16 predicted proteins | sample M_130807_MF_Meta_FD_87316 | JGI IMG/M metagenome (GOLD analysis project Ga0114969, IMG submission 87316) | Freshwater microbial communities from Lake Montjoie, Canada to study carbon cycling - M_130807_MF_MetaG | ecosystem: Environmental > Aquatic > Freshwater > Lake | place: Lake Montjoie...
CGGTTTGCGCGCGCCGCTGCCCGCGCACAGGTGAAGGTCGAGCTCGAGTTTGAATTGGCCGGCCATCAGTATCGCGTCGTGCGCGGACTCACGATCGCCGAGCTGTATCTCGATGGTGGTGAACAACCGATCGCCAATTCAGCAACCGCTGTGGGCGAACTGCTCCAGCGACGAGTCGGCATGTCGCGCGCCGAGTTTTTCAATACCTACTTCACGGGCCAGAAGGAACTGGCGGTGATGGCCTCGCTCACGGCGACGGAGCGGGCGCAGTTCCTTTCGCGCGTGCTGGGGTACGAGCGCCTCCGCTTGGCGCAGGAACTGGCTGACCAGCGCCGGCGCGATCTGCGCAACGAGATCGCCGGCATGCGGAGCGGCATGCCGGACGCCGACCTGCTCGGGGCGCAGGAAGCAGAAGCGCGAGGCGCTGTTGACGAAGCAAAATCGCGACTGGCCGATGCCGAGATCGAGCGCTCGCGGGTGCAATCGCAACTGGATGCGCTCGTCCCGAAGTGGACGGAGGCGCAGCGTCAGCGCGACGAGTTGCAGCTACTGGAAGCGGATATCCGTGTGACGGACATCGAACTCGCCGCCCAGCGACGCAATCTGGAGCGACTGTCCGTCGAACTGCACCATGTGGACGAGGCGCGAGTCGCGCTGACGCCGCTCTCGGCGCAGCTCGCCCCGTTCGATAACCTTGGCCAGGAACTCGCGCAGCTCCGTGACCTGGCGGCGCACAATGGTCGGCGGCAGGCGCTGCTCGAGCAAGAAACGGCCATGGCGGCGGAGCTCGAGACGCTGCGCACCGAACGGGAAGGACTGGTCAACGCCCCGGCACTTGAAGAGCAGGTGACCCTCGATGTGGAGGCGAAGCGTCGCTACCTCGAGGAAGCACACGGGAAACTCGAACTGCGTCGCACGGAGTGGGTGCGTGACCGCCAGGAAGCGGAGACACGCCGCAACGCATTGCGGGCACAGTATGCCGAATTGCGCGAACAGCGTGACCGCCTCGTCGCGCGCGGTGAGCAGGGGGTCTGCCCCACGTGCAACCGTCCGCTGCTTGATCACTTCCGTCAGGTGCTCGACGTCCTCGACAACCAGCTCGAGACCGTGAGCGCAGATGGGATGTACTTCAAATCCCGGCTCGAACAGCTCGAGGCGATGCCCGAGCATGTGGCGGAGCTCGACGACGAGCGGAAACGCATGCAGCAGGATGTGAGCGCGCTCGAACGGAAGCTCGCGCGGACCCAGATGGGGGTACAGCGTCTCGAGTACATCGGTCGCGATGTCACGGCCAAGGAGAACCGGCACGAATCGTTGGCAAAGGAGCTGACGGAGATTCCGGCAGGCTACGACTTGGCGCGCCACCGTGCGGTCGAGAGTGATTTTGAGCGTCTGGTGGCCCTCAGCGCCCAAGCCAATCGGCTCACCACACAGGTGGAGCGCGAGCCGGCGCTGCGGCGCGAACAGGAACAAGTCACCCGCAGTGTGGCCTCCTTGTCTTCCCGGCGCGAAGATCTCGGGTCGCGCCGGACGGCCCTAGTCCTCTCCGAGGAAGAGTTTGGACTCCTCAGGGATCAGCACGCATCAGCGGCGGCACAGTTGCAGTCCGCCTCGGTCTCAACGGCGATGACCACCAGCGACCTCACAAACGCCCAGGTGGCGCTTGAGCGCGCCCAGGGCTCGCGCCTTGAACTCGAACGCGCTGCCGCGCGTGTTGCCGTGCTCGAGTCCGACAAGCTGCTGCATGACGAACTGCACCGCGCGTATTCGGACCTTCGCACCGATTTGAACTTTGCGCTTCGCCCGGAGCTGGCCGATCTCGCCAGTAAATTCCTTAATGCGCTGACCGATGGCCGCTACACCGAACTCGAACTCGACGACAAGTACCGGATCGTCGTCCTCGAGGAGGGCGTGCCCAAGCCCGTCATTTCGGGCGGTGAAGAAGATCTGGCGAACCTGGTGCTGCGACTGGCGATCTCGCAGATGATCGCCGAGCGCGCCGGGCAGCCATTCTCGCTGCTCGTGCTCGACGAAGTGTTTGGCTCGCTTGATGAAACGCGCCGCCAGAACGTCGTGTCGCTGCTGCGCGGACTGCAGGACCGGTTCGAGCAGGTCATCCTCATCACGCACATTGAGGATGTGCGTGATGGCCTCGATCAAGTCATGGAAGTCCGATTCAATGAGCAAACCGGCGCGTCGATGGTGACGCGCGCTGGGGCCTCAGGTCGCGAGCTGGCCGAGGCCGTTGCTGCGGGCGAGACGCCACCACTGCTCAGCGCCGAGTGATGGCGTCGCGCGCGGAACGCGTTGTGCACTTGCCGCTCGCCGGCCCGGCGATGATTGGCGTGAGCGACATCACTGAGCTCAACGCGCTCTTCAGCGACGCGTTCACCGAGCGCTACCGGCGCGACGGGCTCGTTGGCGTTCGCGTGCCGCCGCTGAATCCTGCCATCTGGCGCTATGCAATTGACGGTGCGGGCATCGGCGCGATGCTCTGGCGTGATGACACGGGGGCTATTGCCGCGTTCAACATTGCGCACGCGTCGGGGCTGGAAGGGTGGATGGGACCGCTCGCCGTGCGCGACGACTGCCAGGGCGCCGGGCAGGGAAAGGCGATCGTACGAGCGGGCATCGCACGTTTGCGCGCGGCGGGATGTCACACGATCGGGCTCGAAACGATGCCGCGCACGGTCGAGAATATCGGATTCTACGCGGGGCTCGGTTTCGTGCCGGGGCACATGACGGTCACGCTCACGGTCGAGGCATCAACGGCGTCGAGCGTGCCCGGCTTGCTCTCGACGTTTGGTCCGGCCGCGCGAGACACGGCCATCGCAGAGTGCGCGGCGCTCACGCACACACTGGCTCCCGGGGCGGACTACTCGCGCGAGATTCGGCTGACGCATGAGTACTCGCTTGGCGACACGTTGCTTGCACGGCGCGGCGACTCACTGGTCGGGTTTACCGTTTGCCATGCGGCGCCACTGGTTGAAGGGCGGCCGCGCGATGAGCTGCGGGTGCTCAAGCTGGTCGCGCTTGACGATGACGCCTTCAGCACGATGCTGATCGCGCTCACTGCGCTGGCACGGCGCTCGGCGACGGCGCGGGTCGCGATTCGGATGCAGGGCGAGCACCGGGGTGCGTTCACGCGGGTCATGGCGGCCGGCGGTCGCGTCCGCTGGACGGACCTTCGGATGACGCTCGACGGTTTTGCGCAGGTGATGCCGCCGCGCGGCATCGTGTTGTCGAACTGGGAGATTTAGCGCCCGCCTGCGTTCTTCTTCGCGGCGGCGGAATCTGCTGCAGGACGGCGCGTCACGATGCGCCAGACGAGCAGGAACACGCCCGCGGTGAGCAGCAGGTGAATCCAACCCGGTGCTTCGAACCAGGTGCCTGCCGCCCAGACCAGGAGCATGACGACCGACAGGATGATGATCGGATCCATCTGCACAATCTAGCACTATTGGCCAGTCAACTGGGCACCCGTTTGCGCGCGAATTGGTCTGGACGCTTCCGGCACGTGTTCCTACATTCACTAGGTGAATCAGGGGACCGATTTTTTGAGCCGATAAGTCCTTCGGGTGGGTTCGATATCTCTGTTGACGCCATGCCCGCACGGCGGGAAGACGGAAGGCAGGGTGAGGACCTCATACATTCGACAGGGCTTCAAAAACCTCCCCTCGTTCAGTTGTAGCGGAAGCTCCGGTCGCACGTTGGCGTCACGCTTGCGTTCGGCCGGAGCTTCCGTCTCTCCAACCCTTTGTCGGATGCCGACCGTCACGATTACGCGGCTCGCGCGCTTCAGCGCGGCGCACCGCCTGCACAATCCGGCGTTTTCCGATGAGGAAAACCGCCGCATTTTTGGCAAGTGCAACAGTCCGAACTATCACGGGCACAACTACACGATCGAAGTCACGATCGGCGGAACGCCGGATGCGGCGACCGGCTACGTGATGGACTTCGGTGACCTTGATCGGATCGTCGAGCGTTCGTGTATTGACGATCTCGACCACAAGAACATCGATCTCGATGTGCCCTGGATGACCGGGACACGCTCCACCGCCGAAAACCTCGTCGTCGCCTGCTGGCGGCGACTTGCACCCGCGCTGATGGAGCACCAGGCGCGGCTCGTCCATCTTCGTCTCTGGGAGACGGAGAACAACTGCGTGGAGTACGATGGGAACTGAACGGTCGGCGGCGAGCGCGCTTGCCGAAATGCGCGAGTGTGGAGAAGAGCCGTCACGCATCGGCGACACGAAGTGCAAGGAGCTCCAGAATCTGGTTCGCCGTCAGATCGAACTGATTGGCGAAGACGCGAATCGCGAGGGGCTCCAGAAAACGCCACTCCGCGTCTCCCGGTCCATGGCGTGGCTGACCCGCGGCTACGACATGAGCGTCGCCGAGGTCGTGGGTGACGCCGTGTTCGAAGAGAAGCACGAATCGATGGTGATGGTGCGCGATATCGAGTTCTACTCGATGTGCGAGCACCACATGTTGCCCTTTTTCGGGAAGGCGCACATTGCCTACATCCCGAATGGCAGGATCATCGGGCTCTCCAAGTTGCCGCGAATCGTCGATGTCTTTGCCCGGCGCCTGCAGGTGCAGGAGCGGCTGACAGCCCAGGTCGCCGACGCTATCCAGGGAGTGCTCGCTCCGGTCGGCGTGGGCGTGGTGGTCGAGGCCTACCACCTCTGCATGATGATGCGCGGCGTACAGAAGCAGAATTCCCGAACGGTCACCTCGTCGCTGAAAGGCGCCTTTCGCGATGATGCGCGCACGCGCGATGAATTCCTGCGCCTCGCCTACGCACCCACGGGAAGCATTTGACCCTGCCGTCGGCGCAGGGCCCACTGGCCGGGCAACACGCACTCGTCACCGGCGCGTCGAAGGGCATTGGTGCGGCTACGGCGCGCGCGTTGGCGGCGGCGGGTGCCGTCGTCGCGGTGAGCGCCCGTTCGGCGGCTGCGCTCGAGGCGCTCGTGAAGGAACTCGGCGCCGGCCACCGAGCCATTGTTGCGGATCTCTCGACCGCCGCAGGCGCTGACGCGCTTATTGCAGCGGTTCGCGCCTGGGCTGGCGGAGCGCCCGCCATCATCGTCAACAACGCCGGTGCGTTTCCCCATGCCGCGATCGGCGCGCAGGAGGCCGCCGGGCTGTCGCAAACCCTTCGGCTCAACCTCGAAGCGCCATTTCAGATCGTCAACGCTTTCATCGGCGACATGCGCGCACGAAAGTCGGGCGACATCGTGACGGTCGGCTCCGTCGCGGACAAGACGGCATTTACGGGCAACGCCGAATACAGCGCAAGCAAGTACGGCGTGCGCGCGATGCATGAAGTGCTGCGCTCAGAGACCAAGGGATCCGGCATCCGCGCCATCCTCGTCTCACCGGGTTCGGTGGATACCGAAATCTGGATGCCGTACGAATCGCTGCTCGGCTCGCGATTTCCGGCCCGCGAGTCGATGCTGGCGGCCGACGATGTCGCACGCGCGATCGCCTTTGCGCTCACGCAACCGCGTCACGTGGATATCGACGAACTGCGTCTTACGCGCAGCTAGCGTCGCGGCGCCAGTCGCATGTTGCTCGCCCTTACGGACCACCTGCGCTGCACCGAATCCCACGCGGAAACGTGGCTCGTCGCGCGCGCCGATCGCGCCGCACACGGCTGGATGATCGAGGGAGTGCTCGGCTGCCCGGTGTGCCATACGGAGCGGATGGTGCGCGGAGGCGTGGTGTTCTGGGCCGACGGCGGCGTGCGCGCGAATCCGGCGGCAGGTCCAGATCCGGAAACGAGCATCCGTCTCGCCGCACTCCTCGGTGTGACCGACGCCCGCGCGCCGTTCGTGCTCTGTGGTGCGCACGGGGTGCATTCCGCCGCGATCGGCGGAATGGCAGACCTCACGCTGGTGCTTCTCGATCCACCCGATGACACCGGCGCCGGCCTCGCTACCGTGATTCGCGGAGCGCCGCGAGTGCCGCTCGGCGAGCGGTCGGTGCAGGGCATCGCGCTCGATGCGTCCCACGCTGCCGCTGATCGCATCGATGCGGCGGTGGCCGTGCTCGTCCATGGCGGCCGAATGATCGCTGACGCAGGTGTGCCCGTCCCGACCGGCATCAAGGAACTCGCGCGCGACGCCGCGCAGTGGGTGGGAGAGCGGGTCGCGACGTCGGTGCCGGTACCGCTCATGCGCGCGGCACGCGACACGCGCGCCACCTGATCGTTACGCGGGCCTCTGCGTCAGCTCAGCCGCCTGGCGGGTCTGCACCGTCGTAGAGGCTGTTGATGAGTGGCGCATGGTTCTTCTCGACCACCCGCCGCTTGACCTTGAGGGTCGGCGTCAGTTCGCCGCGTTCGAGTGAGAAATCGTGTTCAATGAGCGCGATCTTTTTCGGCGTTTCGTAGCTCGCGAGCCCGGTGAACTGCGACTTCACTTCCTTTGCCATCTTGGCGTGAATCGTCGGCATCTCGAGTAATTGCGAGCGCTGCGTCCAGATGATGCCCTTTCGTCCAGCCCACTTTTCGAGTGAGTCCCAGTTCGGCACGACGAGCAGCACCGGATACTTGCGCTTGTCGCCGATCATCACGGCCTGGCTCACGTACTTGTTCGTCTTGATCTGGTTCTCGATCGGCTGCGGCGCGAGGTTCTTTCCGCCCGCCGTGACGATGATGTCCTTTTTCCGGTCCGTGATGCGGAGGAAGTTCTCCTCGAGGACGCCGATGTCGCCCGTGTGGAACCAGCCGTCCTTGTCAATCGCGTTGCGCGTGGCTTCCGGATTGTTGAAGTACCCCTGCATTACGTGCGGGCCACGCGTGAGAATCTCGCCGTCGGCGGCGATCTCCACCTCGACACCCGGCGCCGGTTTCCCCACGGTGCCAATGCGGAACGCACCGGGAATGTTCACCGAAATGATGGGCGACGTTTCGGTGAGGCCGTAGCCCTCGAGAATCGTGAGGCCGGCGGCGTAGAAAAAACGATTGATCTCCGGTGCGAGTGGCGCGCCGCCTGACACGAAGTAGCGCAGGCGTCCGCCAACCCGCTCCTGAAGCTTGCTGAACACGAGTGTGAACGCGAGGGCGTACGCCATGGTGAGGAACGGTCCTGGCGTGCCGCCAGCGAGCGTCACATTCGCACGGCGATCGGCCACGCGCCGTGCCCACGCAAAGATCTGTTGCTTGACGAATCCACCGGAGAGCGCGTTCTCCAGCACGCGCGCGTACATCTTCTCGTACAGTCGCGGCACGGAGAAGCAGAGCGTTGGCCGTACCTCTGAGAGGTTGAACGGCACGGCATCAAAGGATTCGGCGTAGGCAATCGACGTACCGGTCGCAAAGAACAGGTAGTCGCCCATCCGCTGAAAAATGTGGCAGAGCGGCAGGAACGAGAGCGCGACATCCGTGCCCTGCTCAAACGGGATGAGCACTCGTCCCGCTTCGACATTCGAGAAGACGTTGTCGTGCGAGAGCATCACGCCTTTGGGCGGCCCCGTCGTGCCGGAGGTGTAGATCAGCGTGGCCAGATCGTCGGGCTGCACCTGCTGCGCGTCGGCGCGCCAGGCCGCGATCGCCGCTGGCCCTGCCACCGTGTGGCCATGCGCTTCCAGTGCCGCGAGCGTCAAATCGGCGCCGGGGACGAGTTCCGGGGTGAACACGATGACGTGCTTCAGATCGGGTACGTCGGCACGAATCTTGGCGATCTTCGCCGCCTGCGTCTCATTCGAAACGAAGATCGCCTTTGCGCCAGAGTTGACCAGAATGTGGATGATCTGTTCGGCTGGGAGCGTCGGGTACACCGGCACGTCGGCCAGTCGCGCGGTGAGGCATGCCCAGTCGGCATAGGCCCATTCCGGGCGATTCTCGGAGAGAATCGCCACGCGGTCGCCGGGATTAAGGCCGAGCGCCCGGAGGCCCATGGAGAAGCTGCGGACGCGATCCTGGACCTCGGCGGCGTTGATGGGCTGGTACTTGCCAGCACGTTTCACCTGATACGACGCGGTGTGATGGTACCGGTCGATGGCAGTGAAGAAGAGGTCCACCAACGTGCCTCGGGCCGGGCGGGGTCCACCGCTGGCGATCATGGCGCGTGCTCCTGTGGTTTCCCCGGTCTGGTGCCGAGTCTTGGGGTGGTGCGTGCCTTCCGAACGCTTACTTCGGTCGCACTAGAATTACGAAACGCACCGGACTTCCGCGAACTGCCGCGCCACGGTACTTCACCGTCGCGATCACCACGACGGAGTCGAGGGCGGTGGTAATCGCGACCGGCCGAACGCGCACCCGGCGCGACGCTGATCCGTCGGAGGACGTGGTGTCGAGTCCGGTCCGCTGCGTGCCGTCGCCAACCAGGAATGCCGCCGAGGTATCTCCCGCCGCCACGGCCTTGCCACCGAAAAAGGCTTGGTACGACACGAGCCATCCCTGTGTCGCCGTCACTGCCTCCGTGGTGTCCCGGGTCGTAATGCGAACGCCAAGCGCAGCCGAAACGTTCGACGCGGCGTTGTCCGGCACCACATAGCGCAACGTATCTCGCAGCTTGCCGACGACGACGACTGAGTCGGGGCGCCGCGCGACGAGTAGCGACTTGATCGCCGACTGGATGACGCTGGTGCTGGCCACAAGACGGATCGCGCCCGAACGCCGCTGCGAGATGAGAAAGTCGTTCCCGTCAATCGTGACGCCCGTGTCGAGCGAGATGTACTGGATGTCGGCGCCGGCAATGGCATCGCCGGCGCTATTGAACGCCACGGCGCGCAACGGTGCCGCGCGACCCAATGAGTCGCGGAGCGAGTCGCCGGCGACCACCGACGGGTAAGGCAGTGTGTCAAACGACAGCGACGACACGTGATCGGACGCGGCGTTGATCTCGGTACAACTCACGGATGCCACGGTGGCGACCGCAGCCACCAGCGCGCCGATGGGCAGCAGCCGGGCAGGGATGCGCATCAAGCCACTCTCATCCCGCGAAACGCTCGGCGAGCCTGGTGGCGAGGTTTACATAGGCCTGCGATGCCGGGTCCGAGGGCGAGCGCACCACCGCCGGCTGCCCGGCGGCGAAGGCGTCGCTGAGGGCGCTGCTCCGCGGAATCATCAGGTCAAACACCAGGTTCGCAGGGACGTTGGCACGGACATACTGTACCGTCCGCTCGCACGCGGTGTTCCCTGCTTCGTACATCGTGAGCAGGATTCCGTCGAAGGCGAGCGCCGTGTGCTTCGACGTGATGTCTTTGATGGCGCGGAAGATCTGCGGCGTGGTTTGCAGCACGAGGGGTTCGGCCTGGAGCGGCACAAGCACGCGGTCACTCGAGGCCAGTACGCGGCGGGTGATATGGCCAAGCCCCGGCGGCGTGTCCACCACCACCACATCGCATCGTTCCGCCGCAGTCTCGAGCATCTTCGGCAGGATATCGCCTTCGGCAATCTGGTTCGCGTAGTCGGTGTGGTCGGCGTCATCGACCACCGAGCCTACGAGCATGACGCGGAGCCAAGGCAAGGACGTGGGCAGGATCACGTCGCGGAGCGGACGGCTGCCATTCAGGTAGTCAGCGAACCCGTATGTGGCGTGTCCTTTCTTGAGGCCGGCACCGAAGCGCACCGAACCCTGCGGGTCGACGTCGACGATCAGCGTCTTCAGCCCGCGGCGCGCGAACGCCGCGCCGAGGTTCACTGCTGTCGTGGTCTTGCCGACTCCGCCCTTCTGGCTGACGATTGCGAGGATTCTTCCCACGTCAGCTCTCGGTCCGTTGTTCAGGCGGCGCCGGAGCCGCGGGATTCTGCAATTGCTCGAGCGTCGTCTGCGCATGGTGCACCCAGCGCTCCGCCTCGTCGCCCGACGGTGGGTCCGCCAGAAACGCCTGAAGGTGCTTCGTCGCGCCCTCGGATTCTCCCCGCTTGAGCAGCAGAAAAGCGAGCCCGTAGTGGGCCCCCGAGAGCCTTGGATCAATTTCGAGCGCCTTTCGATACGCGCGGACGGCCTCGTCGAGGCGCCCGATGCGCGAAAAGGCGATAGCCATGTTCTGGAGCACTTTCAAATCGTTCGGTTGATCGCGCAACGCCAAGCGGTACGACGTCAGTGCGGCGTCGTAATCGCCCTGACGTTCGAGGACGAGCGCCTCATTCAAATAATCGAGGCGCTGCGTCTTCCTCTCCGTCGTGGGCTTTCCGCCAAAAAAGCGGCTCAACCAGGACATGCCAGGCATCCTACCAAAAGACGCGCTCCCAACGTTCGATGGCACAAGCTATTGTCGCTCCGGAACCTCAGCAACCAACGGTATCTTCCGTGCAGCGGCACGGGTAGTATGCGCGTAGTATGCGGTTGGTACGGGTACCACCAGAATCTCCCGTTTTCGCGCCTTTCCTACCGGGATCCAATGCCACGCAAGGCGAGGTCAGTTCCAGCATCAGCGCGAGAGATTTTCAACGTGGACTGGCCGCTCTTTGGAGAGCTTTCCCGGGCCTTGGCGCTGCGCGTGTCTCGCGAATTTGATCCCGAAATCGTCGTCGGGGTGGCCGCAGCCGGCGTCGTCCCTGGCGCCGTGGTTGCCGCCATGCTTGACCGGCCCTTCCGTTCAATCATCGTGAGCCGCCGGTATCATGCCGACACGGTTCGCGAGACACCGGCCGTTCTGGGCGCGGCGCCGTCGGAAGTCCGCGGCCACCGGGTGCTCATCGTGGACGAGACCTGCGATTCCGGCGATACCCTGCGGCTCGCCGTCGCAGCGGTCGTCAATGCCGGCGCGATGGAAGTGCGTACCGCCGTGAGTTTTCGCACTGGAGACTACGAGCCGAATTTCGCCGCGCTCGAGACGGCCGCGTTGATCGTCTTGCCCTGGGATCGCGAGATTCTGATTCACGGAGAACTCGTCGCCAATCCGAAGTACGACGACCTCGGGTAGCCGGGCTGCCTCAAGAGGCTAGATCAGCGCCTTCGCGGCCGCGTCGTAGTGCTCGCCGGCGGCCATTCGTTCGTAGAGGTGGCTCATGACTTCCGTGGCCCCTACCAGGAAGCGGCAATGCGCGCTCCCCGATGACCGGCACTCCACCTCGAGCACGGCCAGCGGCGCGGCCGCCGTGCGCCCGAAGAAATCGGCGAGCATTCCGGTCGTGTAGTGGCAGGAAGGGTACGGCAGCGCACTCACGGGATCGGCTTCGGCCCAGTCGGCCGAGTCCACCATCGCGACCACATCGCCAACTGGCGCGATCGTGATGCTGCCCCAGCCCGACGTGCGGAAAAACTCGGATGCCCGCGACTGAAACTCGGCCAGGTCGAAGGTCGCGACGTCTTCGCCCTGCCCGCTCAGCCACGACCGGAAGGCGGCAAACACCGCGTCACCTCCGGCATATCCCGCTTCCTGCAGGTACGTGGCGTACGAGCCACCCATGTCCCGGATAAGCGCGGCGCGCAACGCGAGCAGCGATGCACGAGGGAAGGCGAGACAATTCGACGCGGCGAGGTCCATCGGGGCGGATCGGGCGGAGAGCGTTTGGATGCCTTGAAGCTAGGCACAGCGCGGCCGTCAGGCTACCAATGTGCGGCCTGTCGTGCACAGATTGGTGTGACCGGCGTCACGCTGTCGCGCCAGCCAGCCGTTACCGGCGAACCGCCACCGACTATCCGACTGTCCGATTACTCGATGAGCCGGCGGAGCAGTTCTGCCTCGTCGATGATTTCCACGCCGAGCGACTTCGCCTTCTCGAGCTTGCTGCCGGCGTCCGCGCCGACCACGAGGAGACTCGTGGACTTCGAGATGGAATCGGTCACTTTGCCACCCGCGGAGATCACGCGCTGCTTGGCGTCGTTTCGGCTCAGCGTCGGAAGCGTTCCGGTAATGACAACCGTCATGCCGGCGAAAATGCTCGACGTTGCGGCTTGCGCGGGCTCGTCCATGCGGAGTCCCAGTGCCTGGAGTCGCCCCAGCACTTGGCGAATGCCAGACTCGCGAAAGTACGCATACACCGACTCCGCGATCGCCGGACCGATGCCGTGCACGGATTCGATCGTGTCGCGATCGGCCGCGCCCTCCGCATCAGCACGCGCGAGGTCTCCAGCAAGCGCGCCGAGCGTGCTGAAGCGTCGCGCGAGCAGGACGGCCGCTTCCTGCCCCACGTGCCGAATTCCCAGTCCAAAGAGCAGGCGCGAGAGCGGCTGCGCCTTCGAGGCCGCGATGGCCGCCACCAGCGATTCGGCGCTCTTCTCGGCGAATCGTTCGAGCTGTGCAATGCGCTCGGCGGTCAGTGAATACAGGTCGGCCACGTCCGTGACGATTCCTTCCTCGACAAACTGCTCGATGCGCGCGTACGACAGGCCGTCAATGTCCATTGCCGCGCGGGAGGCGAAATGCACAATCGCTTCCAGCCGCCGTCCGTCGCACCGGTCATTGTCGCAGAAGATGTCCTTCTCCTCAACGCGCACCGGCAGGCCGCAGGCGGGGCAAGTCGCTGGCACGGTCACGGGAACGGAATCAGCCGCCCGCTTGTCCGGAACCGGTCCAACCACCTGCGGAATTACATCGCCGGCCCGCTTCACCTGGACGACGTCGCCAATCCGGAGATCCTTCTGCTTGATCAGTTCGAAGTTGTGCAGCGTGGCGAACTTCACAGTGGTGCCGCCCACTTCGACGGGGTCGAGCACCGCATACGGATTAATCTTTCCCGTTCGCCCGACATTCACCCGGATTTCGAGCAACCGCGTTTCGACGATGTCCGGCGCAAACTTGCGCGCGATGGCCCAGCGTGGTTCACGCCCACCGATGTCGCCGAGTTCGGCTTGCACCGCGGCCGATTCAATTTTCACGACCATGCCGTCGATGCCGAAATCCAGAGTGGCGCGCAGTTCGTGCTCGATGAGGCGCGCATGCTCGTTCACCTCCGCGAGCGTGGTGCAACGGCGGCGATTCGGTGCGATCGGAATGCCCCAGGCCGCGAGCCTTTCCAGGAGTTCGGTCTGCGTCGTGAAGATTGATCCGCCGTCTGGAACGGCCACGGCATAGCCAAAAAACTTCAGCGGCCGTTTGGCGGTTTCCGCTGGATCGAGCGCCCGTAGCGAACCGGCGGCGGAATTCCGCGGGTTGGCGAACACCGGTTCGCCGGCCGCCGCTCGCGTGACGTTCAGTTTCTCGAAGGCCGAGAAGGGGAAATACACCTCGCCGCGGATCTCGAGAAGCGGCGGGTGTCCCGTGCTGCGCAGCCGCAGCGGAATGCTCGCGATCGTCCGGAGATTCGCGGTCACCACTTCGCCCACTCGTCCGTTGCCGCGCGTCGCGCCGGTCACCAGCACGCCATTGCGATAGGTGAGCGCGATGGCTGCGCCGTCGATCTTCAACTCCGCAGAAAAGCCTCCTTCACCAGCCACCGGTCCTGCAACCTTGACGGCCCGTTCATACCAAGCCTGCACCTCGCCGTCATCGAAGGCGTTGGGCAGCGAGCCCATCGGGACCAGATGCTCGTGCTTCTCGAATCCATCGGCTGGCGCCGCACCCACGCGTTGGGTGGGCGAGTCGTCCGTGCGGAATTCCGGATGCTCGCGTTCGATTTCCTGAAGTTCTCGAAAGAGCGTGTCGTATTGGGCGTCTGGCAGTGTTGGCCGATCGAGCACGTGATAGTCGTGCGATGCCCGCGCGAGGATGTCGCGCAGTTCGGTGGCGCGCGCCGACGCACCATGACGTGCGGTCACGACCGTCCTACCCGTGCGCCGCGGTGGGCCAGCTCACCCTTTGGCCTCTTCCGCGATCACGTTGAGCGCCACGCCAACTAACCGTTCCAACGCCACGCGCTGCAGGTCCGATGTGCGCTGCTGCAATGTCTGGTCGGCGCCGGTCTTTACAAGCGATTCAAACCGGTGCGCATTGCGCAGCGCCTTGGCCGTGAGATCGGCCACGTGCACCTCGAGGCGCGTAACATCCTCCGCGAAGTTGCGTGAGCCGGACGGGCGGTGGCCTTCCGTTGGCGTGGTCATAGCTTCTTGAAGCGCTCAGCCGCCTGTCGCTTGTAGAGGTCGTCGTTGCTTTCGACCACCGGCGCCGAGGCAATCCAGTCGTAGAGTTCACGCGCCTTGGCTCTGTCGCCACGGTCCGCGCAGATGCCGGCCAGATCGAGCCGGTGCACGATCCGCTTTGGATCATGGGCCACCGCCGCCTCGAGCAGGCGTTGCGCTTCGGCCCAGTTGGCCAGGCCGAACACGTCTGCCCCGAGGAACGTCTTCGCGAAGGCGCGCGCAAAGCCGTTCACGCGCATGATCTCCGCGTTCCACATGCCCAGTACATGCAAGGCGCCGGCATGTGTGCTGTCGTACTTCAACGCGTCAAGCGCTTCTGACCGAATAATCTTTGAAAAACGGATCCGGTCCATCGTACCGACGGAAAGCGCCTTCCGTCCCAGCGCGCGGGCAAGCGAGAAGTGTCCCTCGGGATCAGTGCCGCGTAGCCGAACAGCGACTTCGGCATTGCGCTGCGCGGCTGACATCAGGGAATCCATGGCAGGACCTTTCGGCGCGATCTCGGCCAGGTCCACCTGGGCGCGTGACGCTTTCCAGCGTGACTCGTACTGCGTCGAGTCGGCGGCGATGGCCTTGAGGAAGTGGTCGAGCGCGTCCTTGGGGCGGCGCTGATCGTACGCGGCGTCGCCGAGTGTCACGCGCTCGGCCGCCGATTGGGCCTCCATAGGTGGTGCGGCGGCCCAGATGCTCAGTGCAAGACCCGCTATTTTCCCGAGACGGTTCATGACTGGCGCGAACTCCTTCGCTCGATGTGACGGAGAGGACAACGTAGACCTCTTGAATACCCCGGGTCAATGACGCTTCGTGACCTTATAGTACGCAAACGCGACGGTGGCGCACTCTCGGTCGACGAGTGGGCGTTTTTCGCACGCGGCGTGGCCACGGGAAAGTTCCCCGACTACCAAGTCGCCGCGTTGCTGATGGCGGCTTTTCTTCGCGGCCTCACGCCGGCGGAGACGGTGGCGCTGACGGACGCGATGCTCAAGACGGGCCGCACGCTCAAACTCGACCACCTGAAGGTTGGGCGCGTGGACAAGCACTCTACGGGCGGCGTAGGCGACAAGGTCTCGCTCGTGCTGGCGCCGCTGGTGGCCGCCTGCGGTGTCGCCGTGCCGATGGTCTCCGGGCGCGGCCTCGGGCACACCGGTGGCACGCTCGACAAGCTCGAGTCCATTCCAGGATTCAACACGCGGCTCTCGCTGGCCGAAGCGGCGAAGCAAGTGGAGCGCATCGGGTGCGTGATGATTGGTCAATCGGCGGAAATCGCGCCGGCTGACCGGAAGCTGTATGCGATGCGGGACGTCACGGGCACCGTGGCGGCGATGCCGCTCATTGCCGCAAGCATCATGAGCAAGAAGCTCGCTGAGGGTCTCACGGGCCTGGTGTTGGACGTCAAGACGGGGATTGGCGCGTTTCTCCCGAGCCATGATGAGGAACTCGCGCTCGCGAAACAGATGGTTGCCATTGGCGAGCATTATGGGTGCCCGGTCGTCGTGATCATGTCGAACATGGATTTTCCGCTCGGTCGCGCGTGTGGCAACGGCAATGAGGTGGCGGAGTCGATCGCGGCGTTGAAGGACGGCGGGCCGGCTGACCTGCGCGAGCTGACCCTTCGCCTTGGGGCGGAGATGCTGATTCTCGGTGGCGTCGAGACGGAGATTGGGGCCGCGACGGGCCGGCTCGAGCGGGCGCTGGCGAGTGGCGCCGCACTCGAGAAGTTCCGCGAACTCGTTGCGGCGCAGGGCGGGGACCCCTCCGTGTGCGACGCGCCGGAACGTGTACTCGCGCAGCCCGTTCGCCGGCAGCCCTACCGTGCGCTGCGCGACGGCATTGTGCAGTGCGTCAATGCCCTCGTCGTGGGCCGCGGCATTACCGCGCTCGGCGGCGGACGTGAGACCATGGAAGATGTAGTTGACCATTCCGTGGGTTTCACACTCGAGACCATTCCGGGCACTCGTGTGAAACGCGGCGATGTGCTCGCGACGATACTGGCGAAGGATGATGACGGCGTCGGCGTAGGGAACGCCGTGCTGCATGAGGCGATCGTCATTGGCGACGCGCCGGTCACGTTGCCGCCGCTCATCTCACACCGCGTGACGGCCGCAGGCGTGGAACGGCTGTAGGCACCGTAACTGCGGGCGCAACGGCCGGGTTGCGCGGGCAACGACCATCCCGGCATTTTCCACTCGTCCTCACTGACGAAC
>Ga0114969_10002179_pt1 | contig 16185 bp, 28 predicted proteins | sample M_130807_MF_Meta_FD_87316 | JGI IMG/M metagenome (GOLD analysis project Ga0114969, IMG submission 87316) | Freshwater microbial communities from Lake Montjoie, Canada to study carbon cycling - M_130807_MF_MetaG | ecosystem: Environmental > Aquatic > Freshwater > Lake | place: Lake Montjoie...
TATATTAACAACTTCATATATTTACAACTCTGAATGGTGGGGAACTATAATTACTAATGGGGGTTGGAACCCAGCACCTTGGATTAGTGGTAATTGTGGTGTTGAAGGTTGTATGCCAAATCCTGGAATTATTTGGTATTGGGTAAGATAAAGTTTAATTAAATAATTATGTCAACAACAAGACCTTTTGCGTATAACCCATTACAACTATCAATTAGCGGAACCACTCAATTTGGTGATATTGCTATTGGAGTTGGCTCACTTGATTATTCTTTAAGCCCTGGTGGTTTAGAATGGTGGAATGGACCTGATGAGGATTTAGGTTATGTAATTGCGATACCCGTACCAAGTGACACTCAACCAACTAACATACCAGGTGTTAGTGCGTCTATTGGGTTTTTTAGGTCAGGTAATTTAACTGACCAATCATTTATTGAGATAACTAATTACATTGCCAATCAAACATTTACAACAACCACTCAATGTACATCGTATTTAACAACAAATGGGTATTGGACTTCTTGGGTTTACATACCACCGATTGTTACATCGGGACTTATATTGAACTACGATATTAGTAATCTATCATCATATCCTGGAAGTGGGTCAACAATAACAGATTTAACGGGTAGTAGTAACTCTACCTTATTCAACACACCAACGTATACATCATCTGGTGGTGGGTATTTAACTTTTAATGGTAGTAATCAATATTTCGTAACCAATACTGCATTAGGTTCAAAACTAAACCCAGTTAACACATCTACCGTAATATCTATATTTGTATGGGTGTATCCAATGGATAATGGGGTTATTGTGCAAGAGATAGGACAAGCAACACCAAATACTGGATGGCATGATTCCCAAATAGAAATGGTTTCAGGAACTCTACGATTTTCGGTATGGCAGAACCAACCATCAGGATTTGCGTCATCAATCTCAACACCATTAAACAATTGGTATTATGTTGGGTTCTCTTATGATGGAACCAACTTAATAGGATATGTTAATGGAGTTTCTGCAGTAACTAGTGGGACCATATCAAGAGCCACACCAGGTGCTAATTTATATTATGCAATTGCACATGCAGATAATACAAATTTAGGTGACGGAACTTTTTCTAATATGAGATTTGGTGGTATGCACATTTATAATACCGCATTATCACCATCAAATGTTTTGTCAAATTTTAATTCTCAAAAATCTAGATTTGGTTTATAATTACAAACTCACTAATACTGATATCATATAGAACATTACGGTCATTCTTAAACTCAGGATTTCTTTGATTTTTCAGCCAACAAAGATAAGAAAATAGTTGTTATAAACAAAATAATATTCTATCTTTGCTACATGGAAGGATACATTTATTTAGGTCAGTACTATGACGTGTTAGGGAGAGAGTTGAGTCTATCTGATAAGAAGATAGGATTTTCAATTGACCCTGTTAGTAGAGAATATCAATTAAACAAAACAAAATCTCCCATAGGTTACTCGATTATTGCCGTATATAAGGTGGACAATATGAATAAGGTAGAACGTATGTTACATGCAATCTTAGACAGTCGTAGAGTATTTGGAGAATGGTTTAAGGATGATGAAGATACACTAACAGGTGAGTTCATCAATTTTATGACTGCTTATGGTGGTACCGTTTATGACCTTAAAGAAGTTAAAGAGACAAAAGAGGCGTTACAATGTTTACCTGATAATAGATTAGTTGACCTGGCAAATAAGTTCGGACAAGATACTATGTTAATTAGAACTTACATGGGAGTTGACCATGATGTGTTACTTAACACCAAAGGTGTGTTAGTTTTTAATGGGGAACAGTTTGACACACCAAACAAATTATACAACAACGGTGTTGTTAAGTTTGTTAAAGGTAAAAAAGGTGGTAGTGGGACTAACAACCTATCACAATTTAAAATTAAAGAAACAGGTGAACGATTAGTTGATAACGTTATAGAATAATATGGATAATTTAATTTACAAATTTATAAATCAAAGTGTTAGAAATGTTGATACCTATCAACATAATGGTTCCACTTGGTTAATATTTACAAATGATAAAAAGTGGGTAATCGAGTTAACCAAAGATAAAACATTGTGGTATAATTATAGTTTTTTTAATTCGATTTTTGAGTTTTTCTCAATGGATGTTCTTGAAAACCAACATTACATTACCAAATGGGTTGAGGATGTTATTAAAAATGGGGTTAAGGATATTGAATCCTCTAAGTACCAATCAAATCGTGAAGTTGAAGACACCATCCAAAATGGAGTTAAACGCACCGTACCTGAATCAATTGCCGATTCATTCGCTATTGAAGATACCATTCAAAATGGTGTTAAGGAAACTATTGAATTAATGAATGAATTACCCAATAGAGTCAAAAAAATCATTAAAAAGGGTGTGAAGTTGACACAATTTAATGATAACGAAAATAAAAGTTGGGTTGAAGGTGTTATTAAGAAAGGTGTGAAAGAAACCCACGATGATGTATACCATCATAAAGGTAGAATAGAAGGTGTAATTAAATGTGGAAAAATAATTATTTAAGGTTATATTTGAATTATGAAATTAATTGCGTTAGGAGACACTCACGGTAGAAGTAAGTGGAAAGAAATTGTGGAAAGAGAAAATAATGCCGATAAGATTATCTTTATCGGGGATTATTTTGATGCCAAAGATGGTAATTACAGTGCCAACAGACAGATAGAAAACTTTAAAGATATTGTGGAACTAAAGAGAAACAATCCTGATAAGGTTATTCTATTGATTGGGAATCACGACTTCCATTATTTAAATGGGGTAAATGAAGAGTATTCTTCATATCAGTTTGGTTATGCCAAAGATATTAACAGTGTATTACAACCTGCGGTTGATGAGGGACTGTTACAAATGTGTTACAAGAATGATAAGTATTTCTTTAGTCATGCTGGGATAACCAATACATGGGCGGATAATAATGATATTGATAGAGATAACTTAGAAGACTCGGTTAATGACTTGTTCCGTACTAATATAACTAAATTTAGATTCACGGTTGGTGATAACTATAGTTATGGAGGTAATGATGTTACACAACCACCAATATGGGTAAGACCACAGTCATTGACAAAAGACATGGTTGATGGTATAATCTGTGTTGTTGGTCATACTCAGGTAAAAGAATTAACGGTTATGGAAGAAAACAACCTGATTCTAATTGACTGTTTAGGTTCCACCGATGAATATCTAATTATTGAAGATAACGAAGTGAAGTAATAAACGCCCTCGTTCAAAAGACGGGGGTAATTTTTGACCTCGTGTTATTCTTCCCCATCATCGTACACACGACCTACAGAGACAGGTGTAACGAATGACATATCAAAGTTCTCCAACTTTAATTTTAACCCCTCAACATCTTCACGAGTATATATTGGTGCAAAGTAAGGACGACTTCTGAATGGAACCTCATCACGATTATCCCAAGCATTGAGTTCTTCTTCAATACGAGGAATTGAGTTCTTAGTGTATTCGTATTCCTTCCACATCTCATAATCCTTTTCCGTAGGAACAAACATAACAACACCATAGTTATCTAACTTAGATAAATCAGGGTTGTTAGAATAGACATCAACTATACCGTCATCACCCCCATATTGATAACACAAATCCTGAAGAGTATTGGTATTGTGGACACCACTCTCTTTCCAGTTACGACCATAGGAACGTACATTACAGATGTAGAAATAACCATCTTTATAATCGTTAATCATCCAACTAATCTTGTTCTTTAATTCAACAAGTTCATCTATACTGTATATTGATAAGTCCATTTCCATACGGCAAAGATACAAAAAGATTTTAATAATCCAAGGGTTAGGATTATTTTCCACTAAAAATTGATTTAATACTTAAATTGATGATTATTTTCCACTAAGATGAGGTAAATGAAAAATATTTTCCACTAATCTTCGTCTTTACAGTGATAAGAGGTTTGAATGAATACCATAACATCAATAGGTACAAATCCTTTAATGTATTCCGATAACTTTGTTTCACTCATAGAGTATGACATCATAACTAATAAAATATATTCTCCTAAACCTGTTTGGTTTGGACTTGTTTTAATACATATCATATCACAAACGTCATCAGGGTTTTTAAAATATGAAAGAGCGATATCCTCAATCAGTTTACCATATTTACCTTTGTCAGGGTTATTATCCCTATTAAACTTCTTCATAGGTTTGTCTTCAGATTCTTTAACCGTATTTACATCTTCAGTATCAATATCATATTCTCCATCAACACCTTTTTCCCACATACCAACAATTGTCTCTTCATTAACTTTTAAGTCCTTGCTTTTACTTTTACGATTAAATTCGGAATCAACACTATTAATAAATGGACCTAATAATGATTTAGACCAATTCTTCAAACCAAGTTCAAGAGGACCGTTATATTCACCAGCACTAACTAAAGTTGTTTGTTCATTCAGATGAGGTCCGACATTATATTCTTTAAGACCAATCCAAATAGTTCTTGGTTTTAAACCTGTCTTACTACGAATCCATTTAGCAACATTAATAACAAATTCCTTATCTATTTTAACAGGTACAAAACTTTTGACTTTATTAATGAAATCAAGACCAACATTAACAACACCGTTTTCATAATGGAAAAGTTCCTCATCGTCATAGTCAATTCTGTATGTTGGGTTATATGAATATATTCTTGTAACAGACAAATCTGAGAAAAGACTATCTAATAATAAGAAAAACTGATGGCCATTAATTATTACGTTCATAAACTATAAATATTCGTTATTTCTTATATTATAAATCAGATTTAACCATGTTGTAGAAAAACTCACTAACATCGGATGGTTTTGTAATATTCCCCTGTTTTATAACACTCCTAAATTGTTGTATCATACCCATGATTGCTTGTATTGGTATATTTTTATACATACCGTTAAATGTTGCGTCTTTTTCAGGAATGAGACCTGATTTAACAAATTCTCTAACCTTTCTTGTTGCGAATTCATCAGCGACAATTTCAGTGTTCTTCATAAATTCAGAGGCTTCTTCTATACTTGTATCACCAACATAAACTGAATACATTTTTTCTTCACCATATTTTTTGTATTGATATTGATGGGCGACCTCGTGGAATAAAATGAATAGGAACATAGGTAATGGTTTGGTGAAAACTCTCGGTGACATAACTAATCTATCTGATAATGCTAATGCTTCACCCATTTTAATATTCTGAACTATAATCCTTTTACAATCCGAATTTACAACAAATTCTTTTATTTTATTAATAAATTCATCATCAATGTTATATGTTTCCTTAACTTTAACTAAAAACTCATCAAGACCTGAGGTTTGTTCTAATAATAGGTTATACTGAGATTCGGTTAAAATATATTTCATATTGATAAATATACAGATATTTGTTCCATGTTGATTTGTATTGGGGAATTAATTATATTTTAATCATGAGTAAAGAAATTAAGTTTGACGATATCTTCGGTGAAGAAAAGAAACAAGGGTTACGTGAGTTTATAACCAATCATAAGTTTATGAAGAATCAAATCTCAGATAGAATCACATTAGAAACGTACAAAGAGTTAGAAGAAAAAGGTGTGTATATCCATTACATACCTGAACACTATACTGATGGTAGTAATCTAAACTTTTCAATAGAGTTCAAGAATCAGAACACACAAACGGGATGGTACAATGATAACCACGAGTTCGGTGGTGTATACGAGACAATGTACAAGTCAATCCATATTGCTCAGTGGTATTTAAAAGACCCAAAGAGAATAGAACTAATTGATTCAGGATATAACAATACAGAATATATCAAATATATGAATGACCTTAGAGAATTAATTGATACTCTAACTATTTATAAGAATGAATCTAAGGAAGACGATAAAGACAATACTGAGGGAAGAGGTTAACAATATATATACCAAACCGTCTGAGAAGATGGATTTGATAATCACTCGTTGGTTAGACAATCTATTTGCAGGTTCCAAGATGTATTACAAAGAGTCATGGAATACAAGACACGATTTCGAATGGTGTAATAAAGGTATAGAAATTGCTAGTGTAACCCTATTCTTCAACCATGACGAGAGTGTTTATGATGATAAAAGACCAACAAGTGAAAGAGATTTCGAAGAGGGTAGTTTATCAATACCTGAGAGTATTTTTTACGAACTTAGAAACTACGCCCCAATCAGAAGAAATTACTTACGATATAAGATTGAGGAATGGTTCGATGAGAACATATTTCCTGAGGTTATAAAAATAATGGGTAGAAATGATGTACATGTAAGTAAGTTAACTGAATACCCTAAGGTCGCCCAAGTTTGTGTTCCTCCTGTAGAAAAACCTGAAGGTGTTACAGAAGAGGAAATGATAGAACTTGTTCTTAAAACTACTCTACATAAAAGGGACGCATTATTAAAATATGAAAAAGAAAAACCTGGCTACATAGAGAGATTATACTTAGATAGACTCCATAATATGGAGATGGATAGATTAAGAGGTTAAGATTAAACTGAAAATATTTTATCGGCATTAAACCCAAATTGTTTGTTAACTAAATCTAGTAACTGATTTTTCCATATTTTAGATGGGCCTAAAAAGTCAGTAATAAATTCCATACGTTCTTCGTAGAATATAACCGTATTAAAATTGGGGTTAGTAATATTGGGTTCTTCATAACAAACTTCAGGTAGTTCATCACTAAGTTCGTCAGGATATCTACCATTAGGGTCGTAGTTCTCACCATCAACCAAATTAAAAAAGTAATTGTCGTAGTTATCCTCAGGGAGAACAAAACCAACGGAATAAGGGTCACAACATTCACCCATACCACAATTATAATTAGCCCAACTATAGTATATATCATTATAACCTTTATACTCAGACTTAAGAAGTTTAAGGAGTATAGATTGTAGTTTGTTATCGGGTATAATTAGTTTCATCTTTTATGTGATTTATATAATTTTTTGATTTTGTTTTCAAACATGTTGGAAACATTGGTGACAAATTCTATTTCTTCATCACTAGGTAGTTGTTCCCACCCTAAACCAAAGTCTTGGTACATAACCGCCTCTACTGCTCTTAATGTAAGTTCATATTTAAATTGGTCATAACTTTCCGTCTCGTAGAATACTTGGTCTGCGTGCATACCAATCAAAGGTTCTACCTTATCTAAATCAACTCTTCTATGAAAGAAGTTTGATTCATTAATTAACCCCATCATTGATTTTATTTTATGTATATTCTCTTGTAAGTTCATATTATTCTTCGTCTTTTATCCTTACTTCATCAACTCTACGTTTGTACTTCTGACTAAACCATTCTGCAATATAATATTCATCCATCAGAGGTAGGAAACCTTCAACCATATCAATTATTTCAGGGGAGATGAATAAGATATCAGATATCTCACCATAGTTATCATTGTTTGTAGTGTAACTAAATAATGTTCTACCTGACTCGGTTGTAATCATCAACTCACGAAACGCAAAACCAGCAACACTCCAATCATCGGACTCTCTATCAAGCATATCTTTCATATACTTCTTCATTACATCAACCTGTGATTCTGTTATAATAAATTTCATATATTAACAATTAGTATAATGTTGGTATATTAGTGGATTACTACTAGTGAATAACGAGAACCGATTACCAATTTCATTAATTGATTTCCTTACATAGGATGATTGTTTATGACCAAGACTAAGAATATGTGACTTATCAAAAAATACGTTTAAAACAAATTTATCCATCATGTCGTCATAATCTACCATAACATTACATACACCTTCATATAATTCGGTATTCATAAGTTTGGTGTATATACCAATCAATTTATCCACATGTGATTCTGTTATAATAAATTTCATATTATTCTTCGTCAGGTAGTTTAGTATCCTTTATGAATTTCTTATGAGAATCTTTATATGATTTCTGAGTTTCGTCATTCGAATCTTTGGTATATTGCCAATTCCAATATAAACTATCGTTTGGTTTAAAACCGTAAAACTCGTGTACTTTCTTTTGAGTTTCATTTACAACCTCACCATTCCAATTCTGACCAACACAGATAAATCCTGTTTCAATATCCTTAATGATATTAGATTCACCCAATGTAGTATGTCTATTCTCTAACCAATTCAATCTCTCAATTAAGTTTTGATAGTACATATTGGTTTGACCCCATCTGATGGAACTAAAGAATATAACGGCATCAGATTCAAATAACTCTTTAGATATCTTCCATAGTTCATCTGACTTCTCATTAATGTTAACCCAGCATCTATGATTACCCGTGGGATTCTTATCCTTATCTTTAAGGGTGGCTTTCATTACTCCGCAACTGTTACCATCTTTACGAGATACATTACCTTCACAAGGTAATATCTTAAGGTCGGTAACGTCAATCAAGACGGCACTATCGCCCAACTCTTCTTTAAGGTACATCGCAATCATTTTAGATTTAGGGATGTCTATGTTATTCTCATCAAAGTTGTATCTGTTAGAACAACTTAACAACAGGACTTTCTTTTTCTTTTTAAGAATGTCCAATGTTTTCTTTATTGATTTCCAAGCGTCGGACTGAACCATCTCTTCGGAAATCATCATTTCTCTTATTCTTTTTATGTCTTCTTGTAAGTTCATATTATTTTGTTTTCTTTACACAATTTGGGTATCTCTTACCAAACATCGTCTTCATACCTTTTTGAGTATATCCTGTCCAACACTTTTCTGTAAGTTCACCTTCTTTCATTTCTTCTTGTCTACCCATATGACTAAAGACTTTTCTTATATCTTTAGGTAAATCATTAATTGGTATTACCTTTGCCTTAATTGTTTCTAACCCTTTTCTCACCGCCTTTTGTGCTCTGTGGTGTCCATCTATAATTGATATAAATTCCCCATCATTATCAACAAATATTAATATTGGATATTGTAAGTCGGCACTATCTATTTTTATAATTTCTTCTTCATCACCATCCCAACTTAATAGGTGTGGTTTTAACTCTTCTACTGAAACTCTTTCCACAGGAATATCTTCTGTCGCATTTAATAAATCCATAAGAGTTATCTTGTCACCCTCATCATTTTGCCAAGACGTATCGTGTAATCCTTCATTGATTACTTTTTTAACTAATGATATAAGTTCTGATTCTGTTAATCTTATTATTTTTTTCATATTACCTGTTGTATGGTCTAAACCTTGACGGGTTTGCTTTTATTGCTGACTTTGGGAATCTTAATCCAACACCCTGTTGTCTTGCGTTTTTTAAAGTTCTGGCATATTCAGTCAGTTCTTCATTTCCCATATCATCAATAGATTTAACAAATTTATGACATTTCTCGGAGACCCCACCCTTTTCGTGGTCTGTTATTGATAACTTTACTTTGTCGTATTTTATTTCAATATCGGGATGATGGTTTTGCGTTTCAGCAATTTTAGCAACTTTATTAACAAAATCAATTGATTCATTAAAATCTTTAAATTTAAAAGTTCTTTCTAATTTTTTATTAGAATTACCCCAATTTTTTGATTCAACAATTGTTTCCTTTAATATTCTTTTTATAGTTTCTTGTAAGTTCATATTATAACCAATCTATTATTTCTTCTACGGGGAGTTTATGTGTATTCTCGAACCATTCCCCAATATATTCGAGTGCATCTCCTTCTGTGATATTAAATAAACCTGCAAGGGTCCAAAGAAGATTGGTTTCTACTAACAATCTTTTATCATCATAAGTATATACATAATCATCATAGATACCATCACCACCTTGTCTACGTAAAACAAGTTCATCAAATCCAAATAATTTACCACCAATAACATCATACTTGGTCATAGACAAATAGATGTTTATAAAACGTTTGAGGTCACTATGATTAATAACGTATTTCATATAGATAAATATTAGTTAATCAGCTCCAAAATCAGAGTACGAGTAAGCAATTACAACACCCAATTTATTCTCAACCCATCTCTCAATAAGGTACATAGCCTCAGAGGTGGGAACACTAAAAAACAAAGATACATCTTCAATTAAATTAGAACTATAAAAACAATCCTTATCTTTAAGGGAGAATGTTATTATAGAGTATTCCTCATCCTCCATACTTTGGCGTGACTTATAAAACTGATAGTTAAAAGAGGTTTTAAATATATAGAAGTCTTTCATATCAAGATATCTGTATATTAACCTGTCTAACTTTGATTCGGGGATAATTAATTTCATATTATGATGCGACGTAATTTATTGTGATATTGAATTTATTCTCAAACCATTCTTTTATGAATTCTTGACCTTGTTTTACACTAAAAGGGTACAAACTTATAAAGGTATCGATAAAAGGTTTGTCTATGAATAATCTATTTGAACCTGAAAAACCATAATTTTTATCAAGTTCCATAACAACTTCAGAATCTTCATCATCGTTATAATATACAACAATGTAGTTATCGATATAAGCCACGTTACCTGACACCACAGAATTTAAGTATGATGACAGTACTTTATGTAATTGGTGGTTAGATACAATTAATTTCATATTAAGATTCTACGTATTTTATTTTAACTTTATATATATTCTCAAACCAATCCTTAATGAATGATTTAGACTGTTCCATATCAAGGGGAAACCAAGAAGTGAACTTATCAAAGAAATCCTTATTAACAAAAAGTCTACCATCACTACTATCATATTCCATTGCAACATCGTCAACTGAATACTCGTCAGGCTCAGGGTAGTTGTAGTCAACAACGATATAAGAATCGACCTCATGTACACTACAATGATTAAGAAAATCATCAAGATATGTTGTCATAAACTTACGTAACTGAGGGTTAGTAACAATGTAATTCATAATAATAAATATAAGGTTGTAGACTTATAAATATACATTATAAGGTTTTAGACTTATATCGTAATTATGTACAACATAAATTTATTTATTACCTTTGGATTATGGAATTACCTACGGACTATACGAAATTAACTCAACCGCAGAGAAGAGAGGTTAGACTACAATATATCAAAGAACAGAATAATCTATGTATGTATTGTGGGGAGACATTAGATAAACCTGCCCCTGAGAGAATCACCAATAAAAGAATCAATCTAAAGTTATTTCCTGATGGATTCTTAGACTACCCAATACATCTACAACATTGTCATAAGACTAATATGACTGAAGGTGCAATACATTGTTATTGTAACGCGGTACTATGGGAATACGAGGGTAGATAAAATATTAATAAAGAATATGAAAATAAGTAAAAGAGCGGGATATCAATCCCCAACAGGAACAATGACTATATGGTTAATTCCAACAATATCATACTTACTCCAAAAGTTATGTGGTATGAACTTTAATAAATATGAATATGTATGGTGGATTGTAATACCAATATTATTTATAGTATGGTTTACACTAAATTTTAAATTAACTAAAAATAAATAAACAATATAATATATAACTATGAATATTAATAGTATAACAATTGACTCAACAAATTCAATAACGGATTTGTGTAAATTAGGGGCAAAATACCCCACAGATAAATCACCATACGCAACTGAAAATTATAACACACCAAACGGTAGTGGTCATAGACATCCGTACACTTCAGTTTATAATTTTTTATTCTCATCATTAAGATATCAAAAAATTAAACTAGCAGAAATTGGGATATTAGATAATATGTCAATGGTTTGTTGGAGAGAGTATTTCCCAAACGCAGAGTTATTTGGATTTGAATATAATCAAAAATACCTAAAATTAGGTATAGACGCAGGATTACATAACACGACATATGATTTTATAAATGTAAACCTTGAGAAATCAATTGAGGAATGTTTATCTAATCATGGTAAATTTGATATTATTATGGATGATAGTACTCACGTTTTCGAAGACCAAATTAGATTTTGTAATATAGCATATAAATATTTAAATGAGGGTGGTATGTTAATAATCGAAGACATCTTCAGAAATGAAAGTGAAGAAAAATATAAAAAAGGGTTAAGCGAGATTAGTAAATATTTCTCAACAATGACATTTGTATTAACAGAACACAAATTACTGTATTCACCAGGATGGAATAACGATAAACTTCTAATTTTATTTAGAAACAATATAATATAACTACATGTATCTTAATATAATAACCCCGTGTATCAGACCTGAAAATCTGCATCAAATATCTAAAAGTATTAATATTCCAAAAGAAGATTACAGATGGATTGTTGTTTTTGATTCATTAACTTTGCCCGACAAAAGTTACATACCCGATAATTGTGAATACTATCTACATAAAGACCCAAACAGTAAAGTAGGGAATGCGCAACGAAACTTTGCATTAGATTTAGTAAAAACGGGACACATTTATTTTAACGATGACGATACGACATTACATCCCGAATTATGGGACAATATTAAAGATTGTGATGAAGACTTTATAAGTTTTAAACAATCGTTAATTAGTGGTGAAATAAGATTAATAGGGAAAACAATACAAATTCGACAGATTGATAGTCATAATTTCTTACTCTCAAAGAATTTAGTAGGAGATACACGATGGAAATTAGATGTTTATGAAGCGGATGGATTCTTTGCCACTGAATGTTATGAGAAGGTAACAAGAAAAAAATACATAGATAAAGTACTATCAATATATAATAGATTAAGATATCCAATAACAGATTAAAAAATGTAATGAAACATTCTAATTATTCATTATAATTTAGGTAGGAGTTTATTGATATTTAAAAGGTTGTATTTATAATTAAATCATGAGAGATTTAATGGTTATTACTGCTTACTGCCCAACAGAGGAACAAGAGAAAATGCTTGAAAAATGTATTGACTCTATCTTGGGATTGAAATACCATGTAGCATTAATATCTCACACACACGTACCAATTCATATTCAAAAAAAATGTAATTATTATTTTTATGATTATTATAATGATGTAAGTCATGATGATGAGTTACTTTATTTTGTTAGGTATTATATCAAGGAGAAAACAACCATAAGGTCAAAGTATTTCACCAAAGAGTTTTATGGTTTTGCTATTTACAGGATGTTTTCAATCGCTAGTCAAATTGCAATAAATTATGGTTATGACAATATTCATCACATTGAGTATGACTGTGAATTAAAAAATACCAATTTAATTGATGAGCATAATAAAATACTGAAAGAATATGATGCTGTTTTATATACCGACACAGGAGACCAAAACGGGTTTATTTTAGGAGCTTTCAAGTCTTTCAAGGTTAATAAATTACCTAATTTATTTAAAAACTACGATAAAGATAAAATGAAAGATTTAATGGTTAATACTCCATTAATGCCATTAGAAACATTTACTAAACATATTTTTTTAAGCGAGACTAAACCATTTTTTAAAAATGAGAATGATATAATATCAAACAATGATTTTTTTAAAAACGAAAGTGAATTTAGATTAAAACATTTTACGCCATACTACGACCATGAAGATGATACCTTTTGTTTATTCTATAAAAACATCGGGGTAACAACTCATCATTTAAAAATATATCTCAACGATGAAGGTATTGTTATTAATACAGTTGATGCAGGTTGGTGGACCATTAGAAAATTATGTAAAAGTTCAGACCTAAGAAATTTATTGATATTGTGTAATGATGAAATAATTTACAATAAAACATTTAACACAATTGAGTTAGAAACATTAAAGAAAAATGCTTATCTTATTACCGATGAAGAAAATAATTAATTTTACACCAACAGGAACTCAGACAACAAGAAGCAATTCATTGGCACCATTAACACCAAGTGAAATAATTGATTCGGTTCATGAGGCAAATGAGATTGGTATATCTATCGTTCATCTACATGCTAGAGATGAGGTTACATTAGAAAACACTTACAAGAAAGAAATATATCAAAAGATTATAGAGGGGATAAAGAAGTACTGTCCTGAATTACTAATTTGTGTATCACTTACGGGAAGAAACTTTCCTGAGTTATCTCAAAGGTCTGAGGTATTACAGTTATATCCTGACATGGGTTCACTAACCATGTCATCATTAAACTTTCCATCAGGGGCATCTGTTAACCAACCTGATATGATATTATCATTAATCAATGAGATGGATAAATACGGAGTTCAACCTGAGATTGAATGTTTTGACTCAGGTATGTTGAATTACACCAATTACATTATTTCAAAGAACTTATTAAAACCGCCGTATCACATCAATGTTATTTTGGGTAACATATATAATGGTCAATGTGATTTACCAACACTGTCAACTATTAAATCAAATATCCCGTCAGATTCTTACGTTTGTTTAGGTGGAATAGGTTCACAACAGTTAAAGAGTACTACATACGGACTATTAGACTTTGACGGTATACGTATTGGGTTAGAAGACAACCTATATTACAAAGATAAGGAAAAAACCACAAACACTGAACTATTAAAAAGGGTTCATAGAATAATGGATGAGTTTAATATGACACATTATACATCAAATGAATTAAGAGACAAAGGATATGGCAACAAAGTTATTAATATTAGGTAAAGGGGATAACATCATAACAATGATATTAGATAATTTGTATTCACATAATACAATGCAACCTGATATTCATATCTATAATAATTTGAGTCTACCAATACTAAACACATTCGAGCATGATAAGTTCAATATTAAAGTATTTGATGAGGTCAATATGGATGATTACGACCTGATGACTCTTGGTGTATATCAACCATTACACAAAAGAAAAATTGTGGAGACATTAAATCCTGACATTAATAAATTCATGAATATAATACACGATGGTTTAGACATCTCCTACACGAGTAAACTTGGTCGTGGATTACTAATCAATTCAAAAGTATCAATTGCTGCACATACAACCATAGGGGACTTTGTATCAATCAACAGACACGTTTCCATTGGTCATCACACAAACATCGGTGACTATTGTTCCATTAACCCAGGAGTTAATATTGCGGGGAATGTAACCATAGGTGAAGGAACAACAATAGGGATGGGAACAAACATCTTACATACGGTAAAGATAGGGAAGAATTGTATCATCGGAGCAGGCTCGGTCGTAACAAAAGACATTCCTGATAACGTAGTTGCATACGGCTCACCCTGTAAAGTAGTAAGGGGGATTTAAGCCAGACATACAAAGACAGATAATTAACCCTAACTAACGTGGTGGGTTTTTTATTTTACGGTAATGAAACACTCTAATCATTCATTTTATCCTACCGTTCGTAAACTCACTACGGATTCCATTCATAATTAGATTCTTTCATTACGTATATTTCACCTACTATCGTATCATTTAAGTATATTTCCGTATCATTACGTATATTTCACCTGATTATGTATAAATAAAATAGTTTTTTATATAAAAAAAATCACTATATTTGTATTATGAAAAAAATTATAATATTACTACTTCTATTAACAGGAAGTCAATTCGTTAAAGCAGAATCAAAACCAATACTCACAATAGAGTGTAAGTATTCAAATGCCTCGGACACAACTCACTTTGTTTATCTAAAAAATGATAATGAGTTTTGTTGTAACTTTATTCTCACAACAAGTTTAGATTATTGTGAAGATATTACTTTAATCAAACACACAAAGACAGGTGTTGTTTTAGGTACATTTTACGGAAAACCATCTAAAGAATTTATTATGACTATCTGTAATAAGATGGGATATTTAGACCAAGACAAAGTTGATAAAATAGCAGAATCAATGTTAAAGATTAAACCTATACGTTTAAAGTAAATTTAAATTTTAAACCTATAAGTTTACATCTCTATAAAGGATATGTGGTAATTCTTGGGGCATAACCCAAACATTAATGTAAAGACTTTATACCCGATAGGGACATTTATTTGTAAAAATAGGGGGTTTCTTAAAAAATTAACCCGATAGGGTATATTTCCCCCCCATATACATGGTGACCCCCGATTACTAAGGGACATTTATCTGAGAGACATATAGTATACTCTTTATGGTGTTCATCTCTAAAGGATGTTCATTTACAATGAACAGGTAAATTAAATGAACATTCATAGAGTATAAGTTTTTTCTATGGTAA
>Ga0114969_10002180_pt1 | contig 16176 bp, 9 predicted proteins | sample M_130807_MF_Meta_FD_87316 | JGI IMG/M metagenome (GOLD analysis project Ga0114969, IMG submission 87316) | Freshwater microbial communities from Lake Montjoie, Canada to study carbon cycling - M_130807_MF_MetaG | ecosystem: Environmental > Aquatic > Freshwater > Lake | place: Lake Montjoie...
ATGTTGGAGCGTAGCAGTGCCGGTGGTGGGAAACGGATTATAAACCCTCACGGTCCCCGTGCCTTTAGAGGCAGCATCGGAGCGACCGAAAGTGATCTTTTGCTGGCACATGCGGCGGCAAAACGCATCTTTGGTGATGACCCCGCAGTGATTGATCCTATGTCTGGGGGAGGTTCTATTCCGTTGGAGTCCGCACGGCTGGGATTCAAAACCTACGCCAACGAACTCAATCCAGTAGCCTGCACCGTTTTGGAGGCCACGATTGATTTTCCATTTAGGTTTGGAGCAGACCTCGCAAAACAGACGCGAAAATGGGGTGAAGTGTTGCGCCACCGCTTCAACGCACGCATGGAGCGGTTTTTTCCGAAAAAGGGCTTCCTTCCCGCGCATTGCTACATCTTTGCTCGAACAGTTCCCTGCCCTGATACGCAGCATCCTACCCCGCTCGTGCCTGACTGGCATTTACTGAAGCCCAAGGACAGCGAACTACGCATCGTGGCGGAACCCATCGTGGATAAGAAGGCTGGCACATGGAATGTGCGCATTCGTAACGTGGGCAAACAGGCCGGGGAACTGAAGGAGGCACCTCTACCCACTTATGGGGGAGGAGATGGGGTTTCCCTTTTCACAGGGATCAAAATCCCTGGCGACTACATCAAAGCCCAAGCGCAAAATGGCAATATGCGCAGCGCCCTCTACGCCGTCGCTGTCAAAACAGGGAGCAAACTGGAGTTCCAACCACCCACGCCAGAGGATTTGGATGCCATCGCGGCAGCGGAAAAGGAACTCACCAAACTCCGCCCCAACTGGGAGGCCAAGGGAGTGATACCGACGGAACTTTTTCCCAAATGCTCCAGTGATGAGCGCCCCATCACCTACGGAATGCCGCGATGGGCAGACATGTTCAATCCCCGGCAATTGCTGGGCCTTGGTGTTCTCATTGAAGAATTAAAGGCGCTCCGCCCCGAAATCGTAAAAGCGGAAGGACAGGAACGAGGGGATGGCGTGGAGTTGTTGTTGTCCGTCATCATCGACAAATTTTTGAATCATAATTGTTCGCTCACAAGATTTGAAAACACCCGTGCCGTCGTGAAGGGGAAGATGGATAGACACGATTTTGCTTTCAAATATACCTATGCAGAAATGGCTCCCTGTGTGTCAGGAGCAGGCTTCGCCTGGACTATCGACAATTGTTGTGAAGCGTTCGAGAAAATCGCAGAATTTCCCAAAGCGCATCAGGCCACCCCGCCTGAGTTGACCCAAGGCTCCGGCAGCAATCTGGCCCACCTCGACGACGAATCCATTTCTGCCGTCGTGGTTGATCCACCCTACGCGGACAATGTGCAATACAGCGAGTTGGCGGACTTTTTCTACGTTTGGTTGAAGCGGACCCAGGGGCATCGCCGGCCTGAATGGTTTTCCACCTATCTCTGTGATCACTCAGAGGAGGCGGTGGTGAATGCCCAACGGCACAAGCAGGGGGAGAAGACGGTGAAAGCAGCGCGGGAAAAGGCGCATGTCTTTTATCAAGAACTCATGACGAAAATTTTCCGTGAAGCGCACCGCGTCCTGAGCAAGGAAGGGGCGTTGACGGTGATGTTCACGCACAAAAAGCAGGAGGCATGGGAGGCGTTGTTTTCTTCACTGATTGCGTCAGGCTTCACGATCACTGCGACTTGGCCAGTGAAGACTGAAAGCGAACACTCCTTGCATCAGGCGAAAAAAAATTCCGCACAAAGCACCGTGATTCTCGTGAGCCGGAAACGTCCACCGGGAGCAGGGGCTGGGTATTGGGATGATGAATTACGGGCACAAATTCGGCAGAAGGCACGGGCCACTGCGGAGCGGTTGAAGACTGAGGGATTGAAACCGTTGGATCAACTTGTCGGTTCATTCGGTCCCGCCATGGAAGTCTATTCCCGATATGATGTCGTGAAAACGGATACGGGAGAACTCATTGGGGTATCTGCTGCGATTGATGAAGCGAGCGAGGCGGTGAGCCAATGGCGTATTGAGCAACTGGCAGAGAAAGGGCTGGAGGGTGTGGAGGCAGAGGGCAAATTTGCGCTGCTGTGCTGGGATGTCATGGGCGCGGCGGAATTTCCCTATAATGAAGCTCACCTGCTAGGCAAGGCGGTAGGGATGGAAGTGGATAGCATTATTGCCGCTGGTCTGGTGACAAAGAGCGGGGACAAGATTAAGGTGGTGCCTGTCAAGGAACGGCGGCGGGATCGATCTCTGGAGCCAGAGGAAATGGACCTTGTGGGCCTGCCCATTCCCGGCAAACGTCGCAAGAAGTCGGATGTGCTGAAAGTTCACCCGCAAGACCCATCCTTCCGCACCGCGCTGGATGGTTGCCATGCGCTGGCGCTGCGGTTTCTGGAAGTGGTGGACAGAGCGGGTGGCATCGGCAACGCCAAGGAATTGGCGCGACGGCAGAACTGGCAAAAAGGGGGCAGTGTTGCCCGGCTTATGGAAGCGCTGGTTCATGCGGCCCCGGAAGCCATGCAGGTGGATGACGGTAAGAAAACCAGCGCGGCGGCCCTGTTCCCAGAGTTCCGCGCCTGGCATACCCTACTCCAACCGCTCTTCGGCATCGAACCGCCAGACTGGACACCGAAAGTGGAACCACAAACCGAACTCGAACTCTTTGCCAATAGCCAGACGGAATTGGAAACCGGGGAAGACGTTTCCGAGGAAGAGGATGAGGAAGAAGAGGACGCCTCCGACGATTAAGACTGAGGATTACAGCCGCCATGGAAGAGCCCGCCCCACCCCAACAACTCCGTGACCATGTCTGGCGGCGCTTCCTCCAGGCACACGATGGTGGACTGGTGGAACAACTCTACAACCCGGCGCTGAGCGTGGCCACCGGGTATGACCGTTGTTGCGCCTACTTTTCCAGTTCCGTCCTAGCCGTGGCAGCACGTGGATTCGCAGCGGTGGTGGAGCGATTCCTTGCATTTCCGCCAGAAGATTCCAAGCCGCCGCTCCGTCTGCTAGTTAATGAAGAGATGAGCTGGGAAGATGTCCAAGCGCTCACGGAAGCAGGGGATCTCTCCGTGTTGGAAAACGCGCTGCTGGACCGCCTGCAATCGCCAGCGGAAGCCATCGAGCGTGACCGTTTGGGTCTGCTGGGCTGGTTGGTGAAACAGGGCTGGCTGGAACTACGGGTGGGGGTGCTGAAGTCCGGCGGCGGCATTCTGCATTCCAAGTTCGGAGTGATTCGGGATGCCGCAGGGGAAGCGATTATGTTCCGTGGCAGCGCCAATGAATCCGCCAGTGGCCTGAAACACAACGTCGAACACGTCGAAGTCACCACCTCGTGGGAAGACCCGGAAGGGTATCGGCATTTTTCCAAACTCTTTGAGCGGATGTGGCGCAATGAGCATCCCGCCATCGAGACGTTTTCCCTGCCCGAGGCAGTGCGACTAAAGCTCATTTCCTTTGCTCCTCAAGACCTCCCGGAAAAGCCTGTCTTGCAGGACCGGGTCAGGCCCATGAGAGGCCAAAAGCCGATTGATCCCATCGAACGGCAACGGGTCGCCATGCTCTGGCATTATTTGGTGGAAGCACCGTATCTGCCGGAGGGTCAGTCCGCGTGCGATGCCACCGCCCTCGTCGGCATGTGGCCGCACCAACGCCACGTCGTAGAGGAAACCACCGCTGCCTGGCCGGAGGGGCGGCTGCTTTGCGACGAGGTGGGCATGGGCAAAACCATCGAAGCCATCCTCATTCTCCGCCGCCTGCTGGCAGGGCGTGGCGTGCGGCGGGTTTTAATCCTCCTGCCCGCTGGGCTGCTCAAACAGTGGCAGGGAGAACTGCGGGAAAAGGGTGGGTTGATCGTGCCCCGTTTGCAGGGATCAAACACGATTGTCTGGCCGGATGGACGGGTGCAGGAAGTGGATGGGCTGGCGGCTGCGCTGCGGCAACCGTTGCTGATTGGCAGCCGGGAAATGGCCAGACTGCCGGCCAATCTCGGGCTGCTGCTTGCGGCGGAGCCTTGGGATCTCGTGCTGCTGGATGAATCGCACGCCGCCCGGCGTTCCGATCAAAAAGAGGGCGCATTCAACCAAGGGAATCTGCTGCTGAATCTCCTGCGCCAACTGCAAATGCGACAGCAGGCCAAAAGCCTCATGCTCTTGAGCGCCACTCCGATGCAAACCCAGCCTTGGGAGCCGTGGGATTTGCTTGGCGTGCTGGGCGAGGGCGGGCCGTGGCTGGCAGAATTCAAAGCGGTGCGTCAATACTACGATGCGATCAATTCCCTAGGTTCCGGGATGTGGGAATCCGAGACTGCACTGGCCGCTGCGGATGTTCTGCTGGCGGATGGGCGGGCAAATCACTTCCCAGACGGACAACCGCTGCCAACAGACCGTGAGGCACTGGCGCTGAAGCTTCAATTCGCCCCGCATGGGCAGCGGCCTGCCCTGGCTGCATGGCTGCGAAAGCTGTCCCCCATCGCCCGGAAGATTCATCGTAATACCCGGAATACGTTGCGGGAGTATCACCGCTTGGGAATCCTCCCGCAGGCTCCACCCTTCCGCCGTGTGGAAGACCTGACGTATTCCTACCAAACGCCCGGAGAACGGGAAATCTACGATGAACTGGAGCGCTATATCACCCGGCGTTTCCAAGAATTGGAAGGGGAAAAGCCAGGCAAAGGATTTGTCATGACCATCTATCAAAGGCGCATGGCCAGTTCTCCCTATGCCATCACCCAAAGTCTCACCCGCCGGAAAGAGGGACTGCAACGGGTAATGCGTCGCTTTGCCATCAGCGGACAACCGGCAGAGGAACTACCGGAAGGTCTCAGCGGAGACGAACTCGGTGATGGTGATGATCTGGAGCCGATCTCTGCGGCCTACCCCACGGACCCAGTGCAAGCCGCCAATGAGCGAGCGGACGTAAAGCGTCTGCTGGATCAATTGGCGGACCTTTACGGCAAGGACACGAAGCGGGATCGGTTTTTCTCGGTGCTCCAGTCCCTCATCCAAGATGGGAGGGCCGCCCTGGTCTTCACAGAATATGCCGATACGATGGATTATCTGCGGAGTTTCCTCGAAGGCCGCTATGAGGAACGGTTAGCCACCTACAGTGGTGAAGGCGGGAAAATTTACGAAAATGGGGAATGGCGAACCGTTACCAAAGACGTAATTACCAAACGACTCCGCGATGGCAAAATCAGGATTCTGCTTTGCACTGACGCGGCAAGTGAGGGACTGAATCTCCAAGCTGCGGGTGCGGTGATCAATTACGACCTGCCATGGAATCCCAGCAAGGTGGAACAACGAATCGGTCGTGTGGACCGGATTGGTCAGAAATTGACCGAGATTCGCGTGATCAATCTCTTCCTCGAAAATAGCGTCGATCAACGCGTCTATGAGGTGCTCCGAGAACGCTGCGGCATGTTTGAAAATTTCATGGGGCGGATGCAGCCTGTCCTCGCACGCGCGCAAAAAATGTTACTGGGGCGGGAGCCTGCGGACACCCAAATTCTAGCCGATCTCGCCCGGAATCAAGATTCAGATATTTTTGCCCGTGAAACCGCCGATCAGGAAATCGCGTTGCCCGCAGCGGCTCCCGTTCCCATTGCCGACAGGGATTGCTTGGCGCGCACCGTCCCAAGATTGCAAAAGGTGCTGCCCGGTATTTGTGTGACGGTTGATGGAGACATTCTTGGCGTATGCGGGCTCTCCTGCGGAGATTTCAGCATCGCCTTCAGCCAGGAAAGTCTGGAAGCAGCCGCCTCCGCCTTGCCGCCCACGCTCACTCAGTCAGTTTTCAGGAATGTTCTCAGCGAATTGAAGCATGAAGATGAATGCCTACCATTCGTTGTTGAAACGGGTGCCTGCGGTCCCTTCCGCCGCGCCAAAGCTGTCTGGTTGGACGCATCGGGTGGGCGGATGGAAGTGGCCTCGTTCCAACATCTTGAATCCCTCGTCGCCCACTGGGACGGCACGCCACCGTCGCCAGAATTACATTCAGAAACGGCCAAGGCTCTCCGCCAGCAAGCATTGAGCGAGGCGCAAACGGCATCCAATTCAGCAGAACGCATCCGCCTAGCCATGCTGGAAGCTCAGCACGGAGCCGCCCGCCGTCGCCTGTTGCTGGAACTTGCCCGCTGGCTGGCCTGCCATGAGGAAGGCACCGGGGATTTGAACGGACTCTTTTACCGCCAAATGAATCGGGACATCGTTAGCCAGGAGCGCCTCATGAGGTGTTTCCAAAATCTCGGCAACACCTACCCCGATTGGCCGGAATCCATTAAATGGGATGCTGAAACTCTGGTCAGTGAATTGCTCCCGAATCGGAGGCAGGCGCGCTTGATTGGCAGTGAATTGGAAGCCGCCCTTGCCGATCCCCGGTGGGTCACGTTCGCTGGTAACTCACCCTCGTAGTTCTGGCCGTTGGACGCGGTGGCTGGTCCTTTTACCTCTTGCCCCTCTCTGCTGCTTTTCCCTGCGTCTGCTTGGCTGATTTCGGTTTAGCCGTGGGCTTTTTGGGTTTCGCGGGCATGGCACGGTTGACTTAGGGAAATTGGATGCTCAGAATTCTCTTACATTCTCGGGAAATTGCCACACTTTCTTTTGCCCGCCGTGCAATTTGCTCGATAATCTCTTCGGTAAGCGGCGGCGGTTTTAATGTAATTTTCCCCACCGCCACAAGCTTCAAAAGTTCGTCATCGGTTTTGATTATGCCATCCGCGAAATTCACCTCGCTATCCTTAGTCATTGCGTCGTGTGCCGCTTTCGGGATCAGCATCGACTTTTCACCACCTTGAGGATTGGTAAAATTGACAACCACCCGAGTCCCTTGCGCCCACGGTTTCGAAATGAGGAAATAGGGGTGCGGATTCGTGGCGCGTCCGTCATAGGGGTCCCACCAAAACAATGATCCAAGGGGCAATCGATCCATGCTAAACGATTGCAGCCCTGAATGAATCAATGAACCGCAATTCATCCTTAACTCCATCCACCTCGTCTTCGGTCCACCCGCTATTGAACAGGATGGTCGCCGGGTCGATAGAAATCGAAGAGTAGCCAGGATCCTTCCACTCCGGAAGGAGTTCGTGAAGGCGCTTTACAAGATCCTGAGGGGGGAACGAAGCGATATATTCGCAGGACTCCACAAGGAGGTCAATCTCGCGGTCAGAAAGAGGACCGTCATCTGCGGGATTCGCCAGCTCGATGGTGTTGCCGTCCCTTTGTTTGAAAACCTCAAACCATTGGCGCTGGTCCTCGCCCATCACCTTTCCCCGCATCAAATCGTAGCAACGGCTGACGATAGGGCCATGCCGCAAGGACGCGAATGAATCTCCTGTGATGGGTCGTTTCCAGCGGAGAAGTGCTGTTCTGTCCGCCCAGTAGAGCATTTTCACTAGGCAAATGATGTCAACCTTCCCGCCTGCTGCCTGACATATCGTGGAAGCTGCTGAGACCGCCTTGCGGATGTTGAATTGCAGATTCATTTGGTCGTGAAGAGTATTAACCCAGACAGGGAGAATCACTCTCCCTGTCTGTGTCTGGGTTAATACTATAAGGCGCTCTAAAGCATGTCAACCCGTTTCCCCACCCCGTAACCCTCGGCTCATAATTCCCACATCCCGTGTTGTCCCCTACCGATTGTTCCGCCACTCCCACGGTGCAACCGGGACTGCGTCCGCCCACAGCCCCCGCCGTGCTGATCTAGCTTCCTCCTGTGCTGTCTGGATTACTCAGTCCTTAGAATACCTGTCGAATCGCCACGCCATGCCTGACCTGACCATTGCAAGGTTCACGTCGGTGCCGTCCACGAATATTCTCGCCCGCGTCCGGCAATACCGATCCTTCCCGGTGGACCAGATCTCCACGACCTTACCGAATACCAGAGCGGAGAGGGCTTGCTTGGATTGCTGGCCAAACGGTTGTTTGATCTCCGGAGCGTCGATTTCCTCCAGTCGAATCTTGAGTTGCACGTTGCCAGCAGTGAGCACGGTTTTGGTGTCGCCGTCATGCACTCCCACTACGCGGCCAGAATTGCCTGATATGGGCTTCCCTGCTTTCGGGAGGGTGGCGACAAGGGGCGGTTGCTCCGGAGGCGCTTGCGGGCCTTGTGGTGCGTCTGGCGTGGTTGCTGGCGGTTTGCTGGCCAGAGGGAAGGATTTTGATTCTCGATGACCCTTGGCTTGTTGGGTTGTTCTGAAATGGGGGCGTTTTGCAGGGTGGGGTAAACTCCCCCCTCTTGCCCCACCCTACCCACACCCTCCCTATATGGAAACGTAGCGACCATTTTTTAAGGTCTCTCCTTTCCAGTCATTTCCTGCATTCTGGATTTCGTTTCCACCTCGTTTCCAGTTTTGACCGTTCGTTTCCAGTTCGTTTCCAGTTTTGAGGATTTCGTTTCCATGTCCCCCATTTCGTTTCCATCCCACACCCCTAGGCGTGGGGATGGAAACGTAGTGGACGTCATGCCGCCAGTTTGAAATGCGATTTGCCATCTTTCAGGATTTTCCCGTCGTCGATCAGCACCTTGCCCCATTTGCTGACGGTGCCCCCAGAGACTCCCAGTTCATCCTTGAGTTCGGCATGGGCGAGGATGCCCTCCCGGATCATTTGCAACATGGCCTCCTTGCCTGCGAATGATTCACATTGGATTTCGACGCGCTCTCCGGGGGTGCCCTTGATTTTCCATTTGAGCGGGGGGTTGCCCTCCCGGCTTCTGCGGAATTTGCCAAAGGTGGATTTCGCCCAAAGCTCACCGTCGGGAGCGTTTTCATCGGCACTGAGCAGGAGCGTCCAGTCTAGCATGTCCTCCTTTGCAGATGCTCCCCTCCAGTTCCCATTGCGGCCTTGGTGCCCGACGATGATCAGGGTGATTCCTCGTGCCCGTGCATTCAATAGCAGGGGCTGCACTTTCTCACGAAACCCATCGTTATCGTTTTCCTCGATGCCGACAACGGCGGTCGTGATGTTATCCAAAATCAGGATCTCAACCCCGGACTCCTCGCACCATTCAAGTAGGAGCGCCTGGTCCTTTGCGTTTGCCAAGTTGAGTGTGGATTGCCGGGCCTGCAAGACGTCGCCGTAATGGAGCAGGAGGGCGTTATCCCCGGCGGCGCTTAGTCCGGTCATGGCGGCGCGTTCGTGAATATCTTCGAGCGCCATTTCAGAATCGTAAATGGCCACGCGGCGGGGAGTGGTTGAGCCGTGCCAGTCGCCAATGCCTTCCCCGGTGGCAAGGGCGGCGGCGATGAGTTGGACGAACCATGTTTTCCCGCTGCCACGTGCTGCCACGATTGCGCCAAGGTCGCCCTGTCTCAACCATGAGCCTAGGAGCGGCGGTTTGGTGGGTATCGGGCGCGCCACGAGGGAGGCGAAGGTTTGGGCCAAAGGCGCGAGCGTGATCCTTGGCGCGTCGGCGGTGTCTGACGGTGGAATGCCGAGGGGGACGAAAGGGCCGATAGGCGTTTGGTATGGTTGGGATTTCATTTTGGATATCTGAGTTGCTATTGGTTGAGGAATAGGAGGCGGGCGGGGAGGGCGGTCTTTTCGTGGAGACATCCCGGCAGGCGGAGGGGCGCGGCGTGGGCGGAAAGAATGCCCTTGTCGATGCCGAGTGATTCAGCGATGGATTGCCAGTCGCGGATTTGATCGTCGGGAGGCCGCTGGAAATAGGCGTGCAGTCCTTTTCCCTCGGTGTCGATGACGGCGAGGAGGCGCAGCCCGCACACCTCAACCATCCAGCGGATGAGCGCACGGCCAGCCGCCTTATTGGCGGCGAAGTCTGCGGGGGTTGTGGCCTTGAATCCTATTGCGGAATCAATGTCCACTACCATGAAGGGCGAGGCGTTCACTGCGTCCAATGTCCTTGATGGTCCATGGTGGAATGTCGCGGGTGCGATGCGGTAGCCGGGTGGTTTTTCCAATTTCAGCCATTCCTCCTTGTTGCGGAAATGGGTGTGGTGCTCATCCCTCCCGGTATCGTAAACGCCTCCGATCCAGATGAGTCCAGTATCCGGCCAGAGCTTGAGGAATGGCTTCCAATCGTCGGGAGCGGGTGCTTCCAGTCTGAGCGGAGATGCTTCCCACATATCGTATTCATCCCAAGCGTATTCCGCCACGATGCCGGGCAAACGGGCGGCAGCTTTGGCGGAGTTGGTTTGGATCTGACGTTGGCGGGCCTCCTCACGGGAATTGCGCTGGGCGTATTCCTTGCGCTGGGTAGGCGTCAATGGTGGGCGTTCGTCGTCGGTGCCCACCAGTTTCCAAATATGTTTGCGGTGCTCACCATCGGAGGGGTGCGCGGTGCATCCAAATTTCCCGGTTTGAGTGTTGAGGAAGAAATGATTTCCTGTCCGGTCTGCCCCACTTTCACGGCAGGCAGGGCAGGCGCTTTCGAGTTTGTGACCGCGTATTTTGACGCGTTCCAGCAGATCAATATTTATGCTCATGGGCGTGGATTGCCCAGACGGGATCGCTCCCGGAGTATCTCACCCGGAACGGTTTCCCTTGCGCCTTCGCTACCTGTCCTTTAGACTATCATCGCCCTCGAAAAGCAATTCTAGCCGTCAGTCTGGTCGCGTTCTGCGCGTCTGGGCTGGCGGTTTAGATTGAGTGAGGGGTGGAGGGTTGTTCAGCGGACGTATCCCCTCCGGTGGCTCTGCTCTCCAAAAAGGAGCGAAGGCTATCAAAGCTAATGAGCCTGGTCCCCTTGATCTGCCCCCGGCTTTTCAGCGAGGTATTACGAATCAGGCCTCGATTCATTAGATCGTAGAGAGCAGGCTTGGATATGCCGCAATACGAGGTTACTTCTTTAACGCGGAGCCACTCTTTTGAGAGTGCTTCGCCCGTCGTTGATGCTATTAATGCAGATGACATGTATACCCTAATGTCAGGGTCGCCTCCGTTAGCAACTTTTTTTCGTCAAGAAGGTAAATAAAGTCGGAATAACGGGAAACGAGCCATCCTATTTGCCAAAAAAATTAAAGCACCAAGTTGGGCAGAGACTCCAGCGCGGTGCGTTTAGCCTCGCTGTCGATGTGGGTATAGTGGCGGCTCATCTCTGCGGAGTCATGGCCGATGATGTCCTGCACGATGGCGGAGGAAATGCCTGCGTTCTTCATAAAGCTGGTGGCGGTATGCCGGAGGGCATGGAAGGAAATAGCGCTGCTGACACGCTTGGCATCCTTGTCCTGCTTGGCTTCATGGGTGGTAGCGGTGCGGAGGCCAGCGGTCGCAAGGAGTTCACCAAACTGGCGGCTAAGGCCAGCGGCGATGCCTCCTTCCTTGACGTGAGTGAGGGCGCGAGGATGGACGGGCGCGTCGGGAGTGTCCCCTGCCGGCAAAGTAAGGATGTGGGACAGCAAGGGCGGGCAGAGGGGAATGATGACGGTGCGGCCCGTCTTCCCCGTCACCAGTCTCAATTCATTGGTGGTAAGGTCCAGATTCGTCCAGCGGAGTTGTGCGATGTCGGCCAAGCGTTGCCCGGTATAGAGTCCAAAGAAGATCATGGAGCGCCATTCTGCATCTGCCACCGCAAGCACGGCGCGGAGTTCGGGCAAGGTGAAGGGTCTGCGCTTTGAAGTGGCCTCCGGTTCCTTCAAAGGGCGAACATCCTTGGCTACGTTATCGGCAATATATCCGTCACGACGGGCATCTTCCAAGATGGATCGAAGAATCTTCACCGTCTGGTTGGCGGTGCCGGGGCTGAGCCTGGCGGCGATCTCATCCCGGTAGCGCGTGATAGTCTCCTTTGTGATGTTCCCCAGAGGTTCCTTGTCGGCCTGCGCATTGGCAAGGAAGGACAGGAAACCTTTCACCCGCCCACTGTAGGCGATGTAGGAAGCCGGTTTCACCTCCCCCTTGCGCCTCGCCAGCCACCCTTCGAGGAAGGCGCGGGCGGTGCTCATCGGGAGGTTGTCCCCGTGGGCAGAGCGGTAAATCTCCGCGATAACCTGATGCGCCTGCTTTGCCCTAGCCTTGTCTTTAGAGAGCTTCTCCCACTCTTCAGCGAGGGCTTGCGCGGCCTTCCTCTTTTCCTGCTTGGTGGTCCGCTGAATACGTCTGCCATCTGGCAGAGTGAAGCAAGCCCACCAGTAAGGTGAGCGGGGTTTTTTTCGAAGTGAAGCCATGATGGTGACAACGATAGTGACAACATCTAGGAAGTCAATGAAGTTTCCTAAGTCTCTCAATCCCTTATTCTACAAGGGTTCCCGGTTTACCGACTTTCCTTTGACGGATGCGCGGGTTCAATTCCCGCCCTCGCCTCCACTCTCATTATCAAGGAGTTACGGAAGAAAAAGAGCCCAGGTGACAACACTAGTGACAACATGCGTCACTAAGTCAGAGAGGGTTATGAAGTCATGCAGGGAGTTTTTTGAGGGTAAGAAACCACAATTTCTGGATCGATGTGGATGCGGTCATCCAAATCCAGTTCCCGGAAATTCTGAAGCTGTCGCGTGAAATGTCCGGTTTCCAAGGCGGTGTAGTGGATCCACGACGAAAAGTTTCCTGGCCTCCCAACCCCCCCTGTCCCTGCCCTACCTCCGGCCCCAGGGTGCGGATTTAACTAGGATTTGTAAATTCACTTTTCCCCATAACAAAGGGCAGGGGGTGGGAAACGTGCTCTTTTGAACCGGAACCAAAAAAGAAATCCTTTACCCACCGGGGGGGGCACGTTTTTCACGCTTTCCGGTGTCGGTTGCTCCTTTGCTGTGGCTGATTCCAGCGGGTGGCCTTGTCGAAAATGGGGCAATTCAACAATTCGCTGGGATTGCATGTGAAAACGCTGCGGGTTGCCCTAACCCCGTTCCTTAATCCCGATCAAAGATAATTCCTAGGCCGGGGGGGATACATCCCTGGATGTCTCTACATCCGTGCGCCTCTATAAATGACGCGCGTAAGCCGTCACCCAGTTGGGCAACCATATCCAATCTCGGCTGGCGATGTCTATGTCGGTGCCTGTCCAGGTGCCAGGATTTGCCGGCGTCCAGTTCAATAGGTCGCTGCTCTGCTCAAGAATGATGTTGAAGTTCGCCCCGGCTTCCTGCGGGATTGGGGAACACTGACAAGGAAGTCCGCTCCTCTAGGGTCCAACCGTGCGGTTTCGTCCGCTGGAAAAGGAAGCGCGTTTGATATTCCACATGTCGGTCATACTGCCAACGACCACTTCTTTGCGCTCTTTCGGAGGTATCGCCTGCACAGGCCATTCCCGACTGGTTCCCAACAACTCGACTACTGCATCAATCTTTCTCGACGAATGAGAATTCCGGACATACACCCGTTTCCACGGTGGATACGGCGGATTCACCCCATTCTCGTATTCCAAGTGGGCAAACGGCTTAGCATCTTCACTGCCTCTGCGCGTGGACTTGCACCCGTTTAGCAGGGGGCAGAGCCAGAAAATAGTTAGGATTATTTGAAGTAATTTCATAGGACTTGCGATTGGCTGTGTAGTGCATCTCAGCAGATCTACCCTCTGCTGGCAATATCAATCTCGGTTCCTCCCCCATCCGCCACCTCCACGGCGCAACGGATCTTGGTTCCGCCCACAGTTCCCACAGGCGTCCTTCGGAGGCTCGGGTTTGCATCAGGTTTTCAGCGATTCATCCTTGGGGAATTTCCGGCAGCCCATCGGAGGCACGGCCATAAGCAGTCAGTGGCTGCTTTCCTGTGGAAAATAACACATAACTTCTCTTCTATAAATGTCGCGCGCGAGAAATTTGGGTAAAATCTCCCGCCAGCGCTGCGGACTCACCCGGAGGCGCTGCGGGTTCCGGGTGGTCTCGAAACCCGTTGGGTCTGGGAGGGCCTTCGTTTCCAAGTAGATCCATCAGCTCCGGGTTCTCAAATTTCCGGCCCCGCGACCTAGTTGGAAGTCCTGCGGAATCTGAAAGCTAGGGTTGCGTTATGCCTCCGGACTGTCTCTAATGAGCGCCATCCGCCACTTCAATCATTACCCTGCATGAGTATTTTCCAAGGTTGCCAACCCCGTATCGAAGTCCGCCAGGGCGAACTCAATGACGCCATCTTTGCTGCGGATTTCAGTGATCTCATTGCGCACCGGGCTGCGGATGTTTACGCGGACCCTGCGAAATTTTTCTCGAATACCCACCCGGCACAAAATCTCAAGGATGTGGCCAAGGCGGTTTTTTCTCGTTTGGCGAACCCTAATGAGGCCGGGCTTACGCTCCGACTCAGCACAGGATTCGGCGGAGGCAAGACCCATGCCTTGATGACGCTTTGGCATTTGGGGCACACCATTGACTCCAACATGGGGGAAGAAGTTCTTCCGCAAGCGGGCCGGCCAGCTTCGGTCACTACCATTGCAGTGGACTGCGGTAAGGCTGGGGTGCCAGATTTCGATACGCATCCAGACGCATCTCCCAAAAGTTTGTGGGGGGAACTCTTCTATCAACTTGGTGGGAAGGAAGCTCTCGCCTCGCTGGGTGCTGCGGATTCTCCCGAAGCCTCTCCCAATGAAAAGCAGATGGAGGCAGTTTTACCTTCCGGCCCCATTCTGTTTCTCTTGGACGAACTTGTCATCTACATGGCAAAGCTCTCTGAGCGTGGACAAGGCAACCTTTTGGGCTTCCTGAATATGTTGTCTTCCATCGTCAGTCGTCGGCCTCAGACGGTGCTGGTCGTTTCAGATCCCGCACAGCAGGCGGTCTATGCCCAGCAGTCGGCCAGGCTTGCGGCTGAACTGGCTGCGTCGGCCAAGAGTCTTGAGGAAATCTTCGGACGCAAAATGACGAGTATTGATCCCATCGGTGAGGAATCGGCTAAGGTGATCGTGCGTCGTCTCTTTGGGAATGTGGACCCCGCTGCGGCCAAGGCAGCGGCACAAACCTATGGGGATTTGTTCCAGCGTGTTTCAGATAACGATCCGCGTCTCCTGCCCACGGGCGGTGCCACGCCGCCAGCTTCGCCCGGCTATCGCAAGCTTGTCGAAGACTGCTACCCCTTCCATCCTCGACTTCTCAAAACCGCAGAAGAGCGCCTCGGCGCAATGGATGCGTTTCAGAGAAGTCGTGGCGTGCTGCGCCTGTTCGCCCGCATTATTCGCGACATTTGGAATACCAACACGCCGTGCGACTTGATCAGCGCAGGGGAAGTCAATTGGTCTGATAAAGACATCCGCTCCGACCTGCTGACCCGGTTGCGCAAGGACCGTTTTGAAACTGCGGTCAAAGCCGACATTGAAGGGCACGCTCGTGACTTGGACGGCGGTGCTCGTGGTATTCACACCCGCGCCGCGTCGGCGCTTCTCTTGGAAAGTCTGGACAGCAATAACGCTTCCAGTGGATTTGAGCCAGCCGAACTGACCCTCGCCATGCTTCGTCCGGAGGATGCTGGCCCAGAAGCAGGAGAGGCAATGGACCATCTCATCGGTGTTTGCTGGCACACCTACCCCATGGCAGGGGGACGCGGTTGGCAATTCCGCTTTGAGCCGAACATCACCCGGCAAATTGACGAGGAACGCACCAAAATTGCCCAAGAGGACGCAGAAAGTCGCATCCGGGCAGAGGTGCAACAGTATTTCGGCGGTTCCATTTTCAAGTTGGCCGCTTGGCCATCCCATGCGGCCCAAGTCCCTGAGACTGCCGACCTTCAACTTGCCCTTTGCACAAAGGAATCCGAGGGCGTGGCTGTCGTCACGCTGAGCGATGACAGGGATGCCTCCTCACCCATTCCCCGTGGATTCAAAAACGCACTCCTTGCCATCGCTCCCACGCCTGCCAAATGGTTGGCCGCCGTGGAGAAAACGCAGCGCCTCATGGCGGCAGAGAAAATTGAGAAAGAACATGGCAGCGGCACCTCAGGCAAACAAGTGCTGGAGCAGTTGGGGCGCGTTAAGCCGGATCTTCAGAAACAGTTTCTACTATCCAGTTACCGCGCTTTTGACCGCGTGATTGTGGCGGGCCGTTCCAGCGATAATTTGGAAGAGCAATACATGGTTCCCGAAGGCCAAGTCATGAGCCGTCCCAACGGTCAAAAAAACCTCCAGAAATTCCTCGAAGACAAGAAACTCATCCTGCGTCGTGAGGACGCGATTGATGCCGATCTTTTCGTCACGAAAATCCTCCCCGGTGCCACCCCTATCGCAGGCATACCAGAGGCTTTCACTGCCCGTGCGGTGCATGAGCGCATCCTCAGCGCCCCCGGCGTTCGCTTGGTCTCAGATGCTGAAGTC
>Ga0114969_10002182_pt1 | contig 16163 bp, 21 predicted proteins | sample M_130807_MF_Meta_FD_87316 | JGI IMG/M metagenome (GOLD analysis project Ga0114969, IMG submission 87316) | Freshwater microbial communities from Lake Montjoie, Canada to study carbon cycling - M_130807_MF_MetaG | ecosystem: Environmental > Aquatic > Freshwater > Lake | place: Lake Montjoie...
CCCCAGTCTGTGATGAGGGCATTGAACAGAGCTGGCTGGCCAGCTTGGAGCATGCCCTGAGCCACAGGCATGAGGATCTGCATGGCGTTGTTGATGTTCTCGACGCGGGTCGCAATGTTCGGCTTGCGTGCTGAACCAGCCTCAATGCGATAGTCGTACTCACGAACGATCTGCTCTGGGTCCTGACTCCTCACGTGCATCTGCCACGCCTGGGCGGCCATTGGACCCATGAGTGGAGCAATGTCTTCTGGGCGAACAAACCACCTGGCAAGCAGAGCCTCCTTGCGGGCGCACTCCGACATTGAGTCCTCGAGGATATTAGCGTAGTCGTCGGGACGCACGCTAATCTGCTCCGCTTTAACGTTCGCCTCAGCAGCACTTCTGAACTGGTTTCTCGTCATGCCATAAACGAGTTCCGTCAGACCAACGCGCCGGTCGAACATTGCGGTTACTTCCGCAATGATGTGCCACATATCCTGGGTAACCTGCGGCATTTGAAAGACAGAGATAACGTCATTGACGTTCCGGCCAATGGCTTCGGAAATCTCAACGACGTTGAATCCATTCTCGGATGTGCTGAGAATCTTGTCCTTGAGTTCCGGGTCCGCCGCCTTCGCCACGCCGATCAAGGTCTTGGAAGAGATGGAAATCTTGGTCGCAAGACAGCTCATCGCCCAATTGATGAACCGGAGTTCGCCAATCCCAGGGCGGATCATGGAGATTGGGTACGAATACCCAGGCTTCCAGTGAAGCGGGTACAGCGTGAACGGCCACCCTTGCGGCTCGATCCAGAACGGAACTGGCCATTGCGCGGCCATGAACAGCTTTTCAGGGACGACAGTCTTCTGGGGCTCGCCTCCAACTCCAGCAAGCCCATCATCTATCGGCTCGTCAATCGGCTCATCCATCATCGACGGCGGGATATTCAACGGAAAGTCCACGCCCTCGGCCACAACGATGTAGCAGTTCGTGCCCACGGAGTCGAAAGACCCCTTGAGTTTTTCGTTGATCTCGGCACCCTTTAGGCGATCCCCGAACCCAGTCTTGGAGTAGATCTCCCAATAGACGATGAGGTCGTTTGTTTTTCCGGTCTTCTTCTTGTATTCGTGGCCACGCTCGCCTTCCCCAGCGCGGGATGCGTAGCTCTCAAGATGTCCCTTAAGCTGGTCTCGAGACAGGCCAAACTTCCTAGCAACTTCATCGACAGGCTGGCATCGACGGCGGGCAGCCCACCGAATGTCTTGGAAGTCGTCTGCGTCCGGATCCCAGACGAGGTTGTCAAAAGTGTCGTAGAACGACCCCGCCATCTGGACGCTTGATCCATCCGGTGCATACATCTCATGCCACCAGACTCCTACCCCCTTAATGAACGCTTCCTCAACAACCTTTCGGCTGTGGTTCTTCGTGTTAAGCTCGACGGGGGTATAGTTCAGATAGTCCTCAAGGAGCTTTGAGACCACTTCACGCTTCTTGAGGAAGAAGTCTTGCTGCTGAACCATCTGTTGGTATGCCATCATCCCCTGGTCTGGCATCATGGCAGGCTGGCCGTCCGGTCCAATCATAGGACCCTGCGGACCCATCATGGGCTGCGGAGGCTGGGGAACAATGCCGAGCATGAGCGGCTCGACGGAAGGATACTTCCGTGCCACTACCGTACGGGTGGGGTTCCTGTGGTGAATGACAGCGGCAAAGAGCCGCACCGCCTCCCAGACGCGATTGACCTGCATCCGGAAGGGCGGTGCCTCAATGCCCTTGTTGTACCCACGCTCGCCTCGGGCGTAGGAGTTCTCCCACATGAAGTTCGGGTCGCCGCAAAAGAACTGCATGGCTTCCCATGCGTCGTCGTTAAACGGCTTCTTGTGGTCCTTGGCCTGCTTCAAAAGCTTCAGCCAGGACGCGGAGATTGCCCGAAGTGGATTGTCTTGCATGTAGGACTCCTAGTGGTAAATGCCCTACCTGCGACTGCGGCCCTCAAGTTCAACCACCTTGCGTTCCAGGGCGGCGATCTTTTCGGACAGGACTGCGTGAACCGAACGACGGTGCTCCCATGTTCCGGTGGTCTTCCACTCCGGGAACTCCTGGAGACCTGGGTCGCTCTGGTGATGAACGGAAAAGCGGTCAGTGCCGCCGAACCCAGGCGACAAAGCCCACATCGTCAAGGTCCGCGATGACACCTTCGTCACCATTGCCGGAATGGGATCTGCGTCCTGGTGAGGGCGATATAAAACCCAGTCACCAATCTCGGCGGCAGGCATCTTGTAGGTCTTAGACTCTTCGTTCATGGCTTTTTCCCTATTGGTCCAAGGACAATGCACGACCCGGATGGTCCGCCCTTCCGCTTCGATTTGTCCAGAAGGTATTTGTCAATCCACGTTTTTACGCCATACACCTTGGGGGGTGCGTGGTACTTCGGTTCGTACGCACACATATATTCTAACACCTGACAGGCGTGTACCTCACCCCTTGTCTGCGGTTCGTCCGTGGCGTAAGGCAGGCCATTGATGATAGTGGTTTTTCTACGGTACCGCTTGAGTTCCCTGAAAAGGTTTGGGCAGGCACCTTCCCAGAACTTGAGCTTTGTGTTCCCGTCTCCGCGAATGTGAAGCATCTGCCGAACAAGGGCGGTTCTGGCCTGGATGTCATCTGACCCAGGAATGAACGTGTGGCCGGTGACTCTGGAGCGGATCCCTCTCTTGGCAAGCTCCTCCGAGTACAGTTCGTGCGGCAATCGTCCGCTGCCAATATCCCTCAACCGGCCGCCGTGCATGTCGATGATGAACGACCAGAAGGATTGAGCTTCCGCTTTCTTTGCGAAGTGCTCCCCAAAGATGAGCGCATTGCAGTCTCGGATGTACAGTTCGTCGTAAATGAGAACGTACTTCTCGTCTGGAGGCACGGCAGCAAACAACGCAGCCATGACCGTATGCCCAGGGTCGATAGCGACATACCGGGTCCAATTGTCTGGAATGGCAGGAAGATCTTCACGCGATACTACGTGGACGCTGGTATTGAACGTCGGGTACATCATGTTGGATTCGTGCGTGAACTCTCCCTCGGCACGCATTCGAAGTTCTTCGGCGCCAAGGTCCGACCACCGCTCGACGTTCTTTCGCTTCTCGTCGTTGTCGATGTGGTCGTTGTCCAGGAAGCGAAGCGTGAACCTCTTGATGATGCAATTGGGGTCGTCGGCTCCTCGGTCTGCTCGCTCGCAAAGACCAAGCAGGGCATCGTTCTTTGAGTGAGGCATCGCACTCCAGACGAACCGACCCTTTCGGTCGGAGAGCCGAGCCTGCATTTCGCCTACGAACCGTTCGTTGTTGATGTCCTCGTCAATGTGGACAAGGTCCGCTTGAAACCCTTGCGGCGGTTCACCTTCGCTCGAGAACACGAAGATACGCCATCCATTCGTAAGCTCGACCGTGTTGATGTACCCAGCGTTTTTTTGAACCCAGGCGATATCTTTGATAAGGCGAGGCGGTATTAAAGGCGGCGCTGGTTTTGTCTGTCCAATCCGATGCGAGTCTGTGGCCGGGCGGTAGGCACGCCACACATTGGTCACCTCGTCACGAATCATCCTGAACGAACCAGCCCGAAAGAGCATCGGGTAAACAACAAGACCGATGTGAGCCCAGTTCTTTCCAATGATTGCGAGGTTGCCATTCTCTTTTGGGTACTTGTTGTATGGATCCTGGCCGGTCACAGCCCTAGCATCTTCTACGAACGTTGACAAAGACTTCCCCGAACGGTTGCCTCCAATGACAATCCGCTCCGAAACCATGCTTCTGTGGAACTCTTCCTGTTTTTCCATGGGCTCGTACATTCGCAACGCCTCAACCCGCCGGTTGGAAATCTCCGCTTGGAGATCACGCAACTGGGACATGGCGTGCTGCGTAACCCCATCGTCAGCGGGTTCGGGATCTGGCGGCGGCGGGATAGCGGGATGTTTCTTCATGTGGGATCCGCGTGCTGTACCTCGACGGTAGAGGCTTTCTCTGGAGTGACATCACTCCAGACGAACCGACCCTTTCGGTCAGAGAGCCGAGCCTGCATTTCGCCAACGAACCGCTCGTTGTTGATGTCTTCGTCAATGTGGACAAGGTCCGCCTGAAACCCTTGCGGCGGCGGGATGGCGGGATGTTTCTTCATGTGGGCTCCGTGTGCTGTGCCTCAGCGGGAGAGATTTTCTCTGGGGTGACATCAATGAGCCTCATTCCCTGTGCGGCAAGAACTAGCTTGTTCCGAAGCTCAGCCTGAAGCTCTTCTTCCGTCCAAAACTCAAGGGGCTTCTGTGCCCCGCCCATAGCGGTGTTGGCTTGGACAAGACGAACAACGGTGTCGAGCATCTTCGTTCGGAACGCACCACCTGACGGAGCATCAAAGAACTGCTTCATGTAGGCGTTTGCGAACCCGCCAGCACCACCGAAGTACCGCATGAGGACTTCAAGCAACTCGGCCGAGTGAGGGATGTTGGCCCCGCCGAGTCGGGCGGAAGCCAGAAAGAAATCAACAGCACCCTTCTCAATCTCGTCAAGCTTTTCATTCCGTTTGGCGGCACGCTTTTTCTTGAGTCCCGAATTACGGCACTTCTTGCAGTGAGCATGAAAGCCGTCCTTTGCCTTGTGCCAGAACCTAGGCACAAGAGCATGCGTTTTTCCGCAAGTCAGGCACGCCCGACGAGGTTCAGAGGACGGCCCGCCAGACATTGCCTTCAACCTCGGGGACAAGGAAAGACTCTGAGACTGCCTTACGAACACCCTCAAACGAGTGATAGTCGTGCCCGGCAATCCACACCGAAGCAACTCGCCTCCAAGCTGCGATGTCCGCCTTCACGGATTCGTAGTCGTGCTCGGCGTCCAGGTAGACGATGTCGTACTCCCCGTCGTTGTACCGCGCTGCAACGCCAGGGGACTTGCCCTTGAGCCAAGAGATGAGGCCTTTTCGGCGGTAGATAGCCGTGTTTGCAAAGAACACTGCCATGGGATCGCCACGTGATCCGTCGTACTGAGAAGTGCCATTGTCGTTCAGGGAGCCGTCCCACGTGTCAACGCACTCGACAACCGCCGCACCAGACTCAGCCATAATGATGGCCGACCGGCCAGCCCACGCCCCAACCTCAAGCACACGCGGGGCGCGGCCGTATTCCTGGCGGAACTTCTCAATCAGAGACCGCAGTGCGTCAGCGTCCTTGTCAGGAAGGTCCATGCCCATGCCGTCGAAGCTCGGCTTGATGAATGACAGAGCCCCTGGACGACCTGGGTACCCGCTTTCAATTCTTGGATCGTCCTGCGGTGGTAGGTCAATCAACTTGACATTGCCGTCATACCCAGAGTCCCAGGATTCCTTGAGCTTGGAAGCCACTTCGCTCGCACCAACTGGTGTTGGCTTGCCGACGCACTTCGGCTTCCAGTGGCCAGCCCAGGCGTCCCAGTTGCAGAACAGCGGGTTGTAGCCAAGCTTCTGCGTGCCAACCAAAGACAGGTCTCGAGTGTTGGTCACATCCTCGGTGGACGCCTTCTCGGAACCGTAGATGTCCTTCCACTCGTAGTAGAACCAGGGCTTGTCGCCCTCCTTCTTCGGCTCCGTCAGATCAAACAGCCGCATGTCGTACATGAGGAGTCCGGTCGGAAGGGCCGCGCAATCCTGGATGCCTGCCATCTTGGCGGCCGTGTGCCTGTCGTACATCTCCAGGGCGAAGTCTGGATTGGGGTGCTCGTTCTGGAAGTTTGCCCAGCGGAACACGTACACGCACTCGTTCGGTGGAGGGCCGCAGTACGGAGCCCCAACGCACGCCGGACCCTTGTGGTAGTGGTTGACAAGGAAGTCGAACGACGATGGGAAGAACTGCTTTGCCAGCGGGTCCAATCCGTCATAAAGGTCGGGCTTCATGTCCGAGTCCACCATGAGCAGGAAGTCGCACCCGCGCTCCCTGGCTTGGAGGACGGCACGATTCCGAGTCATCGTGATAGGGGTGTCGGACAGATTCCAGATCTGGATGGCCTCAATCCGAGGATCGGACTGGGCGACGGCCACAAGAGGGATCATCCACTCTCGGATGTCAGGCACCTCAGAAGAGATGCCGCCGTTGCCGCCGTAACTGAACGTGCAGATACCGACCTTGAACTTCTGGATCATCGCCTGCTCCTGGGGGGGGTGGGAGTGGACGAGAGTATAGCATCTAGCCCATCAGTCCGAGAAGCGGGTTTTTCCACCCGCCCTGGACCATGTTTCCAGCCTGCTGCCACATGGCAGGGAAGTTAAACTGAGGCGTTTGGCCCCATGTAGGTGGCGGTGCCCCGGCACCAAGGTACGTTCCTTGGTTGGCTTGGTACCCAGCCATCGTGTCGTTGATGTTGCTGACGAACGCATCCCTCTGACCGAAGTTTGGGTCAGATCCGTACCCTCCTCCAAGCTGCCCGTACGACGCATTGAACCCACCCTGAGGCTGGGATGGTGGCTGTGGGGTCTGATAGCTCCCGTACGGAATGGCAGGCCCCATGTCGCCCCCCATCGGCTGCTGAGGCTGGTAGACGGATCGGTATGGACCACTAGGCTGAGAGGCACCTTGGCCCCCTGCCTGCGGAGGCAGGGGCATAGGGGCGTTCTGGTACCCGCCCGCCTGCTGGTTGGGCATATAAGCCCGCCAGTCTCCTTGACCGCCAGACTGCTTCCATGCCCTTCGCGCCTCGTAGACATCGCCGGGGGCTTGCTTGGGCTTTGCAGCCGCTGGCTTTGGCTTGTAAAGACCAAAGCCAGAGTAGTCGCCCTCGATTGGCTGCGGCTGCTGATTGCCGTAGACCGACTTGTATGGCCCACCCTGCGGCGGCTGCGATCCGTCGTAGGACGACATAGCCTTAATCATTGGTCACCTCGCTGGCGTGCGACGGAGTCAAGGCCGGACCCGGATCCCTGGAGCATGCGAAGGCGAAGCATGTCCACGAACTGGGGATCCTGCTTTGCTCGCTCGAGAAGCTCTCTGAGGAAGCTTAGATTCTGGAGTGCTGGCTGTTCCATGTCATTTTCTGCTTTCGCGAAAAGAGAAAAGCCCCTGGCCGGTTTCCCAACCAGGGGCTCCCCCCCGAAGCCCCTGGTCAAGGGGCTTTATTAAGAAAACAGGCCGTAGTTGCGAAGGACGGTAATCAGGCCAGTGACATCCGTCACACCAGTCGAAGACGCCCGGGTCGATCCAGTCCCACCAAAGAAAGCCACCGTGCCGCCAGACACCCCCAGCCGAAGGGTCGTAGACCCAACAGTCAGGGCATTTGAGGCGCCGGTCGTGTGGCGAACAGAGTCGTGCAGGTCTTCGCCAAGCTGGCGGCTAGCCAGCCCAACGATGAGATTTGCACGGGCAAGGTTGTCAGAAAGGGGCACGGATCACCTCCGAGAGAGAAACACAGAAGCCAGGATGTCCGCAGCAGTCGTGGCACTCGCAGACAGAGCACGACCGAAGCACGACCGAAGTTGGGCAACCGTCGTGACGCTTGCGGTCTGGGCACGCCCAGCAGTCGAAGCGTCGGTCGAGGCAGCCGAAGTCAGGGCCACAAGGTCCGTGTCAGCCGCGGCTTGGCTGGCAAGGCCCAGCGCCACCTCGGTCGGACCCTCGATAGTGATCCAGAACACCTCGTTAACAGGAACCCCGGAGGTGAGGTACTCATCAACCACACCACTGACGATGCCGTCCGTTCGGTAGCCATAGCCATCCACCTCAAACAGAGAGCCCGCCTTGAGCGTCACAAGACGCTTGGCCGCCAGCGTGATGCCAGTCGAGTTCTTGACAGCAAGACACTTCTTGATCCGGTTGCTCCGCAGTCGCCCGGTAATCGGGTTGGTGTCCGGAAACAGCTTGACTACGCCGTACCAGTCACTGCCGATTGCGGATCCAGAAGCGACAAGAACGTCAGTCGGGCCAGTGAAGCCGCCGAGCTGCCCAAGCGGGAACGGCGGATCGTCGTACATACTCATGCTTGCAGATTCCTATGTGAGAGATTACCGCCAAGATCAAGCAAGGGCCTGGAGCTTGAAGAAGTTGCGAGGAGACTTGAACTTCAGGTTTCCAAGGCAAGAAACCACGTAGCGGAACTGCTGCGTAATTTCATCGTAGAACGGACCCTCGGAGTTCAGGAGCTGGCCTTCCATGCAGAGCAACTCAACGTTGCCCATAGCCATTCCGTAGCCGGTGTTCACGGGAACCGAGTTCTCCGAAGACACCTCGACGCCGTCCAGCTCAAACACATCCGTGAAACCATAAGACCGGAGACCGTTGGTGCGGCTGACAACCACCCGCTCCTTGGCATCCAGGGTGTTCAGGAAGTCGATGAACAGACGGCGGTCAATGAACACCGTGTCGATCTGGTCTTCCTTGCTGTCGTTGCGTCGAGTCTGGTGGATTGCCTCACGCAGTGCTCGAGTGCAGTTCGCACCCCAAGTCGTCCCACCGAAGTAAGACGAGGTGTAGTTTACGATCACAGGAGAGAAGAAGTCGAACTCTGGGTCCGCATAGCCGTTCGGCCAGATGCTACCAGAGCCCTGAGATCCACCGTACGCACCAAGGACGGTCGAGAGACCGGCATAGGTGTCGTTGGGGTAGCCAAACGGATCGAGAGCGTTGGCGGTACGCTGGGTACCGTCAGTGATGTTCACGGTTCCATTGGAGGCGAGGAAGGATTCCGTGCCGTGGAACCGAAGCTCGTTGCCGCTGGCGTAACCATCCTGAACCCATTCACGCGCCAGGTACTGTTCCATCGAGGTGAGCAGTCGGGAAGCCATCTTCCCAGCCACGTTCACAAGAGCGGAGGCCGAGCGGTTCTCAAGCATCTCTCGCTTGTAGATCGCGTCAGTGACCTGGGCACCGCGATACTCCAGCTCCAGCCGCTTCCAGAGATTCTGGCGAGCGAACGAGCGAGGAGTCTCACCGTTGTTCCCAGACGGAGTGTGATTTCTATACTGGATTTCCCAGTCGAAACCGCGCCCGGCCTCGTTGGTCCGGACGTTGCCGGAACCCTCGATGAGCGAGAACACCTTGTACTTACGAAGTGATGCAACCTCCTCCTCACGGAGATGGTTGACAATCGTAGTGGCAATAGAACGTGCCCAGTCAACGTTGGAACTCATGTTCAGACAACTCCGTCGTGCTCAAGCTGCGAGCGAAGGCGATCATTGAAGCTCTGCCGCCGGGCCGGTGCCTGCGGTTCAGTTGTTCCGCCACTACGGTTCGGGGCTCGAGTAGCCCTTTCCCTGAGGAACTGCATGTCTCTGGCTGCGGCGGCGTCAGTTTGCTGAACGCCCATCGGAGCCTGTGCGATCTGTTGGGCAGCCTGCTGGGGAGCAAACTGCGGCGGGGCACCCTGACCGGAGGCGACCCTTTGGTACTGCATGGCGAGAAGGTCACGCTGGAGCGACCCGGTCGCGTAACGCCAGCGATCTTGGGCGGATTGGATGCCCATCGTCGCGGCTTCTTGGATGTAGTGCTGGACCGCCTGCCCGGCTTGACTGATCTGCTGCTGACCGTTCTTGGTCTCGTACAGCCAATCGGAGTTCTGGCGGTTCAGGTCTTGGACGTAGTTCGTGGTGGCGTACTGGTTGAGATGGTTCTCCACCATCTCCCGGGCCTTCTGGACGGCAACCTGCTCCACGAATGGCTTGAGGGTCGATTCCGGGTCCGTGGCAAACCGGCGGACGAAGTCAGCGGTGTAGCTCTGGTAGTTTCGGAGAGCTTGCTGGGCCTCGTACGGGGCGTCAGGCGAGATCACCTCCCTTCCGGTCTGGGGATCGCGGACGATGTAACTCTTCCACGAATCCTCGACCTTCGGCGGATTCCACCACTTAGCCTGCTCCGGAGCCTTGGGCCGCGCCGCTTCGGCCTGGGACTGCTTCCACGCCTGGAACTCCCGCGAGTCGCGGATGTAATCCTGAGTGGCCGGAATCAGAGACTGGTACTGGCTAAGCTGCCGGGCAAGTTCCTGCCGCTCCGTGTGGGCGCGGTACAGGTCTTGTGCAATCGCAAGATCGTCCTTCCCCTGGAAATCGGGGATGTGACGGAACGCTTCGTACGGAGTCGAGAACCCACCGCCAGCCGCACCGGAATCCGTTCCGGAGGGCTGGGATACGGGAGCGTTCGGCTCGGACATGGATCCGCCGGACATGCCGGGATCCTGGCCGAGCGAACTGCCAGCAGAGTCAGATAGGTTGTCGAAGTCGTCGGGTGGCATGCGGTTGGAATCCTTTCGGGGGGGGATTGGTTCCTACCTGCTTACTGTCCACCTACTTTGAAGTTTGCGCAGGATTCTGCGACATGGTCACCGGAAGCTCACTCTTCACGCTTAGCATCGAGACCCTGAAGTGCGAACGGCATGGTGGCTGCACCCCCAACCGACAAGACCTGAGGAAGACGGCGGATGAGCTTGTCTCGGAACTCTTCGCCTCCGTTTCGGTAAAGCATCAAAGCAAGTGGATCCATGGTCGGAGGTTGCGGGCCGTTGTTGATTTCGTTGAAGTTTCGCATGAACCATGTCAAGGCATCGTGTGCCTCTGACTCGTTAGTGACATTCTTTCCCGTGTTCCAGGAGTACAGCCGTCGCACCTCTGCCGCGCGAGGATCAATCTCCCCCTGAGACATCCGGTACATGGCATCGCTAATAGTTCCATTCTGAACGTCTTTTGCGGCGTTTGTGAACGTGTCTCCATAGACGGCTTTTAACGCAGGGCGAACATCGTCAACGGCAAGATGAGCGGAGCCGAAGCTGCTTGCCGCTTGGTCTGGAGTCATATCGCTGGCAGAAACGTCAAGCCTACCAGCCTCTGCTTTCTTCCATGGAATCCCCATGAGGTGATGAGTAACTTCATGGTCCATGACTCCCGCACCAGAAGGGGAATCAAGTATGTCGGAGCGGATTCTGATTTCTGCATGCCTGTCGGGAATGTCCATGTGCATAGGCAATGGGCCATGTTCTCCATGGCTATTGCGCATCATTCTGGGCTCGACGTTAAAAACCTCGACCGGAACATCGACATCTTGAGGGCTCCATTTTCCGTAGGAGCCCCAGACGCTTCCGTCTTTCATAGCGTCTTGGCTTGTGCGAACTGCCTCGTCATACCCCCCAGGCATGTTGTCGTACCAGCGAGAAACGGCCTGACGATGCGTGATGTTGGCATCCGGAACTGGATTCACCCACCCGGTATCCGTCGTGTCCATCATCGTCCGTGGTTTTGTGGCGACGAGGTCTCCAAGATATGCCGGAAGAGGAGGTGGCTCTTTGACAGCCCCTGTCGCTTGCTTTATGGCGGCATCAACAACAGCTTGTGCCGCAGCCGCTGCTCTAGTGAATGGAGTTGGCATTACTCGCCCCTCATGTTTTTGGGTACAGGTGGTGGCGGGGCTTTCGGGCTTGCGAACATGGTGTTCATTGCCACGTACGGAAGAACCTCTTTACCGAAGTTCTTCGCTGCGTTTCCGTACTGCTTAGCCAAAAGGTTCCTGACTCCCGCCACTCCGAACGGGAAAGGATCCGTCACTGCGTCTCCAATTCCACCAATGATGTCAGTTACCATTGAGTCTGGTGCCCCAAACTCTCGGCCTACCTGAGAGAAGCTGGTAATCCCGTCTCGGTCCTCGGTGGGCTTCTGCTCAAGCAAGCCCTGAACCGCGTTCGGCTTGTTGCCGGGGTGCTGGTCCATGAGCCTTCCCATTGAGGCGAAAGGCTTCTCAACGTCGTTCTTCCAGGTTGGGTTGGTCTCACCGCCTGAAATCATCGAAGGCACGCCAAGCAAAGCCGCGTCCACTCCAGCCATCAAATCGCGGTCAGCTTGCTCTCCCTCTGGTGTGGCGGCGCCATTGCTGTGGCCGATGACTCGCGCGACGTTCTGCGGGATCGAGAAGGCCGATCTGATCCAGTCGGATCCCTCGCGCAATGGCTGACCAGGAGCGTTGATGCCTCTAAAGCGGTACGGGCTTGGAGTGGTGTCCTGGTCAATTGGCACATCGTCATAACGAACTGGCGTCCCATCCTGGCCGGTGTAGGCCAATGTGTTCTTGTACTGGTCTGGGAAGTCCTTGCGGATCTCTCGGAGCCTCTGTACTAGCTTGTCGTGGCGAACGGCGTCAGCGTACTCATCCTGGCTTCGAATGGCGTATCCGAGAACGCCAGGGTGGTTAAACGCCAAGTTGGCTACCCCAGGTCGCTGCGTGGGCCGCTCGATGGCGATGTCTTGCTTGGCTCGGTTGATGAGTCCAGCGATGTTTGGCTGATAGCCGTTACGCATGTACTGGTTCTGGAACGGCGGCATGTTTTACTCCATCTCCGGTGTCATGGCCAAAGCGGCAAACGCTGGCGTCAGACCTGCGTAGGCGAGCCCTCCCTGGGCCGTAGCTTCAGACGCACCTTGGATTCGCTTCAGCAAAGCAAAAGCTTCTGCAAGCTCTTTGTCGTTGGCGTGTAATCCCATGTACTTGTCCGCGGGGATATCAGTGAACCGGGTGCCACCCTTCATTTGGGAAGCAACCTCACCGAACATATCCATCAACGCCTTGGCCCGAAGTTGCTCTGGACCCTCGTCAGGAATGCGTTGAGAAAGCCATCGCATGAACAGCGGCATACCCGTGGCGTCTCGCTGGGCAGCGTCCCAGTACCCGTGGTTCATCTCATGAGCCATGAGCCCAGGATTCCCTTCCGGGAACACGGCACGCCCAACGGACCCGCCAGAAGATGGCTCATAGGCCGCGACCACCCTGCCGTCGCTGATAGCGTTGCGGACCGATGGCCCGACGCCAGCATCTTGCATGGCTGTCATGGCAAGGGCTGGATCTGGAGGAAGAGGGACTGGTCGAATGCCTCTGCGTGCGGCCATCATTGCGGGGATTCTCCCGCCGCCGCCAATGCTAGTAGCTGCGTCGTTGACCACACCGGCCAGACGGTCAACAAGAAACTTGCTTGCCAGCGAGAAAGGACTTTGTGCCACAGTCGCCTCTGTCAGTTGACTTGAGTTCCGCCACTACCAATTGTGACTCGACTGCCGTACTTCCAAGTCTTGTTCTTGCTGTCCCATACTCGCAAGGGACCGCCTTCGTTTTGAGGAGGTTGGCCCTGGGATTGCATGGCACCAAGTCGATCAATCAGTCCCTTTTGCTTCATCGCCTCTAGGTCAAGTTCGTGTTGGCGCTCTTCCTCATCTCTGGCTTGTCGAACTCGAGATTCGTTCTCTTTGGCGATGTAGTGTTCCGTCTTGTCGTTCGCGTACTGTTGCGAAGCAAAGTTTCCGAACGGGTCTGGGATGCCAGGGGGAGCAAACACAACGGCATGAGCTTGGTTCATCGCCCTTCCCTGCTGGTTGTTGGCCGGGTGCGGCTGCTGCTGGGGAGGCGGTTGCTGGGGAGGGGGCTGAGCCGGTGGCTGGGCCAAAGCGGGAGGATCCGGGATGTCGATGCCCTTGCCGTTCGGAATTACACCACCAGCCCTGACCGCAATTACGTCCTTCTGCAAGTCGTCTCCAGGGCCATATTTGGCAGGGTCAATACCAAGCGATCTGGCAGTCTGGTGGAGCTGTTCAAACGGCTGCATTGACGGATCTCCGAAATGGGGCAACAGCTTTTTTCAAGGCCAGACGACCGGCGGCACAAGCAACGGCTGCACAAACAAGTGCCCCGGCACCCAGAGAACTGAACGGCAATTGTCGTTTAACGGCTTCTTCCTTGAGCCATCCAACGACAGTCCGGACATTCCAGAGGCACCATTTTATCCCCTTGGAGTCCATGTCCTCGGCCCTAGCATTGCAACTACATGACGGGCTGGAGGTGATTCCAACCATCCGAAGTAGGGCTTTAAGTTCGGTCCCCGTACCAGAAGCCCCTCGCTCTCTGGCGAGGGCGGCATCCTTCTTGGCGGCTTCTTCATGCAGGGCTGCGATTGCCTTTTCCTCAAACCCAGACTTTGGATGCAACGGGTAAGAGGGGTGATCCACATCTACTAAGATCAGGCCGTCCTGAACTTGCGTAATGCACGGGGTCACTTCTTCGTACCGATAGCCTCGCTGCTTGGCTCGCTCTTGAAGAGATTTTGGCGTTGCCCAGATCGCGTTCATGGGAGTGGGTTTCCTGCACAAATGTCTGTGTAGCATTGAAACTGACCGGCGTTCGGACCTGAAGTAACTGGCTGACACCCCATGTTGCAAGTCGCAAGGCACGAGCTGGTAAAAGTAACAATACAGCACCCAAGACCCACGCACCCGCCATTGCAGCAGCTAGCGCCCTCGTCGAGAAAACCTGGGCAGTCAGCCGCGACGGTGCATGGCGTATAAGGCGGGGCGGTGCATGGGTTTGGGCTGCACACACTACTATAGCCCTGGAAGGAGCCGCCCAATTGAGAACACGCGCACTTGGTCCTTACTGCGCAAGTCGTCCCCTGGCAGCACGCCCCTGACAAGCAAACGTTTTCCTCGCCCTCGCTAATAAAATTGCCGCCCAAGTACTCGCACATGCACTTCGTGTCTTCGCCGCACACGCCGCTTGTGTAGCAGCACACTCCGAAAGGACAACATGGCAGGGTAGGGTCGGCGCAAAGCGGCTCGCCAGCAAACTCGATTGTTGGAGGAGCACCCTTTTCTCGATAGCATTCGCATTGAGAAATTGTCGGGCCGTTGATCGAGTCCCGCGCACACGCGCCCGTGGCTTTGTTGCAACACCAGCCGATTGGCTTGTCGCAATAGGGGTAGTACGTGGCGGCTGACCCAGACCCAACAAGATGGTCTGAGCAAAGAACGCCGTACCCCATGAAGTCGCCATACCCCTTGGTGGAAGTTACGGCTGTGGTCGTGCAGTCCGCGCAGTTAAGCGATGTGCAAGTATTCCTTCCGCAGCAGCAGGCCCCTGTACAGCAATTGCAAGGGTGTGTCGGGCATGTCATAGGGGGGGCTCCTATGAGTTAGTGCCCCGGCTGAGTGGATTTGCCTCAAGATCCCGCCCTGCGCCCGCCGCCCCGTATGCAAAAGACCTGCCTCTGAAGGTCCATGATCGCTGACGAGGCAGCTTGGGCGGACTTGCAGGCCGCGGCCCAGTCTTCAGCCTTCGATTGCTTGAGTTCCGCGTACTTTCCCCTCTCGACACGAAGAAGGCTGTCTAGCTCCCTGACCAGAGCTTTAGACTCCCGAAGCTCTTCTTCCAGTTTCTGGACCTCCAGGTACGGGAACATTGCTTTGATGAGATTTGCAATCATCGCTCAACTCCTTTGGGGCGGATCTGCCCTGAATAGTTCCTGGCCGTCTCGGTGGGTGGCCACCACCAAAGGAACGTCTGGTAGGAGGCCACGGCCAACAAGGCTTCGTGCTTCCTTGATCGCGGATTCCAGTGTGCCGTGTTCTCCAGCCCCTAGGTGCTGGCGCCAACAGTCGTCAGCGTGAGCCGCGAAGATCTTGTAGGTGTCGTTCATTGTTTGCCCTCCTCGATCCACGCGATGGCACTGTTCAGCCACACCGAGAGCTTACGAAGGTTTGCCAGAGTCGGCTTGGATGCCGTGATGAAAACAGCCTTCTCTCCCTTGGACTCAAGTGCCTCGGCGCTCTCACCAAAGCCACCCAACTTGAGCGACTTCGGACATTTTGTTATTTGCTTTTTTGTAGCCATCAATACCGCCAATCCTTGGATGTGTAAGAATCCATTGTTCCCGACAACATGATAGTTAGGGCAAGCAACTCTTTCTTGCTCAACTCGGTAGCGGGCTTGCCAAACAGCCACGGCATTATCCTCCGCTCGTCCTTGGCGTCCGCGATGACTCGGTCAAAGTAGTCGCCTTGGGCTGGAAACGCCAGTGATTCCTTATGTGGTTCCCTCTCTTCGACTGGAACTACTCGGAATGACTCAATGCCCTGACCCTGGACCTTGAGAGACCATCCAGGTGGCGCTGTGACCTCAAGCATCACTCTTTGGACAATGCTGTTTTTCACTTCCTCATCTCCTTCGTTTCCGGCCCCGGCGGCAGCGGCCGCAAGAGCTTTTCCAGCCGCGTCCGCATCTCGGCCAAGCAATCGCCAACCACATTGAGCGCCGCGTCGAGCCGGGCGATCTCGGATCGAAGTTCGTCGTTCTGCTGCTGCAACTCAAAGATGCCGGGAGACGTGTCTCGCGTGACTGGCAACGGAATCGAACCGTCAGCCGGGTGTCGCGCTTTTCTCCGGCGCTC
>Ga0114969_10002184_pt1 | contig 16155 bp, 14 predicted proteins | sample M_130807_MF_Meta_FD_87316 | JGI IMG/M metagenome (GOLD analysis project Ga0114969, IMG submission 87316) | Freshwater microbial communities from Lake Montjoie, Canada to study carbon cycling - M_130807_MF_MetaG | ecosystem: Environmental > Aquatic > Freshwater > Lake | place: Lake Montjoie...
GACCCCGTTTCCGCAGACCGAGTCGTTGGGGAGGCAGTGCAGGCGCATTCGGACGGAGTCCATTGTCGCACCGCTCGAATCGTGTGCACCGAGGTTGAATAGTTCGACTTTCTGCGCGCGGCTGGTCCTGGGAACCCGCAGCTGGAAGGGTGCGGTGCAACTCTCGAAGGCCGCGATGGGCGGGCCGGACTGGACGGAGGTCGAGCCGACTCTGACGGTCCCCCCGAGGGCCCGCAGAGCATCAGCGATGGCCGTCGTGTTGGCGCGGTCGATGGCGTTACCGCCGTTCAGGTCGGAAGGTGACTTCACGACGACGTCGGTGATCGACCCGACGCTGGCCGTGCAATCGGCCAGCCGCGGGTCGTTGCCGCGGACGCAGATCCGAGCCTGGAAGCCGCAGCCGAGGTCGTTGCGCCCGTCGCGATCGCAGCGATCGTCTCCATCCAGGCAGTACTGGTCCAGGGCGGGGAAGCCGGTGTTCGGGTTCAGGCGAGGTTCGTCGATCGCGAGATCCCACTGGGCGAAGCAACCGTGGTTGATCGTGGTCCCGACCCAGCGCGCCCCGCCGATCCCGGGTAGCCTGCAGTCGGCCTCGCAGCCGTCACCGTAGACGGTGTTCCCGTCGTCGCAGGTCTCCCCGCACTCGGTAACACCGTCGCCGCAGATCTGGTCGATGCGCTTGCAGTCGGCGGAGCACCCGTCGCAAGCGACGTTCCCGCCGTCGTCGCAGGCCTCGCCGGGGTCGAGCACGCCGTCGCCGCATACGGCAAGGAGGGTGCAGCTCGGAAGCGTCGAGTCGATTCGGGAAACCGGTGCGGGTGAGATCGCCGATCCTGCGACGAGGCTCGGCGTTCCGTTGCGCAGCACGAGTTCGTTCGTCGCCTCCGCCTTCAGTTGTCCGGCAATCGTCAGGGTGCCGCCGGCGATCAGGCGGTTGAAGCCCAGAAAGCCGAGGTGAAAGTCTCCATTCGTAAGTAATTTCCCGGAGGCTGCGACTGTCACGTTGCAGCCCTGGATCGAGATCGTTCCCGCGGTCGAGTCGATACCGGTTCCGCTTGCGTCCACGACCCCGGCGACCTCGATCCTTCCTGCGGTCGACAGGACGTCGAGGGCACCGCCCCCATCCCGACCCGACAGGTCGATCGAACGCAGCACGGTGTCGCCACCGGCACGCAGATCGAATTCACCCCCTCCATAGGTTCCCGTGGCGCCGATCGTGACTCCCGTGGCTTGCGTGAAGGTGCTCGCCGCCGTCACGTCGAGGGTACCGCCGCTGCACTCCGTTCCGCCATGGAGCGCGATGCCCCCGTTGACGGTGACCGATCCGCCCCCGACCACGGTGACGGAACCGCCGTCGCCGCAACTTCCGTCCGAGCCGCTACCGCCGGTCGCCACGATCTGTCCGAAGGTCACGTCCCCACCTGCCGCCACGTCGACCGTGCCGCCGGAGCCGTCGGGGGCTCCGCCTGTGAGATCGACCTTACGCGACAGCACGACCGCGCCGGATTCGCTCTCGACCGAGACTTCACCTCCCTGTCCGGGGCCCGAGCCGTCGAGGGCGCCATTCACCGCAACGCCCGTTGCCGCGGTGATGGAGAGGCTTCCACCCCAACTCGCAGGTCCGGTGGCGCCGAACACGAGATCGCGGGATATCGCGACGCTGCCGCCTGCAGTCAGGTCGATCGACCCGCCGGTCGCGTCGGGCCCGGACGCCCCGGCGTCGAGAAGGCCCGAGACGGTCAGATTCCCCGTTGCATCAAGGGAGATGGCGCCAGCCGATCCCCGCTGAGTCGTGCCTGTCTCGGAACGGACCACGATGCGTGCGAGCGTCGTACCCGCCGACTGGACGTCGATGTCGCCATCGCTGGCTTGGAGAACGACGACGGCGTCATCGCCGTTGCCCATGATGCGCGCGCCGGGTTCGAGGACGATCGAGCGCGCGACGAGTGTGATCACCCGCGCACCCGGTGCGCTGCCGACCGTGAGCACGGCGCTCGGCCTGAGCCGAAGCGCCGTCGATGCGCCGAAGTCGAGACGGGATCCGGCTGGGACCGAATAGCTCCCGGAGACGTTGCACGGGTTGCCCGTGCAGAGATCGCTCGGAGCCAGAGCGCTTGCGAGGGCAGGGCGAAGGAGCAGAAACCCGGCGATCGCGAGTGCCGAACCGGCCCGCGCGCCTTGGTGGCCTCGCGGCCGCCTGTCGGGCGCGACCGGCCCTGAATCGGAAGGGTTCGTATCCGCGTGGTACGTTGTCACCGTCGCCTCCTTTCCGAGTGCCCTCTCGGCGACGGGCACTGGACTGCTGGATCGACCGCCGGCGCGGGGCGATCCCGTTGAACGTGTCCGGGCCACCGGACCATCCGGTGATCCCCCCTGTTGATTCTCCGATGGAGCCGAGGAGCGCCGGGCTAACACGCCCGCTCACGAGCTCGAAAGACCAAAAACTGGTTTTGGCCGTGATCATGTCGACCCTGCATTCGGTTCCACGCTGCATGGCAGCGATGCGGCGAACCCGGTCGGGAGTTCGCGTGCGTACCGGCGATACGGCGGTGGGTCTGGAGGACTTGGCCCTCGCGGCTCGTTGCGCTATCGCAGGGGAACTTGCCGGAGGTGTCCAGGATGAGTGCTCCCACCGCGATCACCCACGTCCACGCGCGCGAAGTGCTCGACTCGCGTGGCAGGCCCACCGTCGAGGCCGAGGTCCGGCTCGCCGGAGGGGCCTCTGGTTCGGCGATCGTACCCAGTGGGGCCTCGACCGGAGCGCACGAGGCCTTGGAGCTTCGCGACGGAGACCCTGCCCGTTACGCCGGAGCCGGGGTTCGCAAGGCGGTCGAGAACGTCCGCGGCTCGGTCGCTCGCGCGGTCGAGGGGCTTGACGCCAATGACCAGCGCAAGGTCGACGAGGCCATGCTCGCGGTCGACGGTGACCCCCTCAAGAAGCGGCTCGGTGCCAACGCGATCCTGGCCGTTTCCATGGCGACGGCGCGTGCGGCCGCGCATGCGGCGGGTGTTCCGCTCTACCGCTGGCTCGGCGGCGAGGAGGCTTCGCTTCTACCGGTGCCGTTCATGAACGTTCTCAACGGCGGCCAGCATGCGGTCGGTGGCGTCGACTTCCAGGAGTTCATGCTCGCCCCGATCGGATTCTCGACGTTTTCGGATGCCCTGCGGGCCGGAAGCGAGTGTTACCACGCCCTGAAGAAGATCCTCCACGACCGCGGCCTCTCGGTGGGAGTCGGCGACGAGGGCGGGTTCGCCCCGGCGCTGGGAAGCAACGAGGAAGCCCCGGAACTCCTCCTGCGGGCGATCGAGAAGGCAGGTTACCGGCCGGGCGAGGACATCGTCCTCGCCCTCGACCCGGCGACGACCGAACTCTTCGAGAGCGGTGTCTACTCGCTTGCGCGAACGACGGGCGAGAAGAAGACCAGCGACGAGATGATCGCGCTCTGGGCCGATTGGTGCGCGCGCTTTCCCATCGTATCGATCGAGGATGGCTTGGCCGAGGACGACTGGGAGGGGTGGGCGAGACTGACGGCCCGTCTAGGCGACCGAACGCTGCTCGTCGGGGACGATCTCTTCGTCACGCAAAAGAGCCGGCTCGAGCGCGGCATCGAAACAAAGGTCGCCAACGCGATCCTCGTGAAGTTGAACCAGGTGGGTTCGGTGACCGAGACCCTCGAAACGATGGCGACGGCGCGCAAGGCCGGTTACGGCCAGATGATTTCCCACCGCTCGGGAGAGAGCGAGGACGTCTTCATCGCCGATCTCGCGGTGGCGACCGGTGCAGGCCGGATCAAGACAGGCGCCCCCGCCCGTTCGGAACGGGTCGCGAAATACAACCAGTTGCTGAGGATCGAGGAAGAACTCGGTTCCCGGGCGCGCTACGCCGGTCGCGAGGCGGCCTCTCTCAGCACGCGGAGATAGCCCTTCGCCACCCAGGCTCCATCGAGTGCGCCCCGCTCGCGCAGCAGGGCGTGGAGCCGCGGAAGATTATAGTGCGGCACCGTCATCAAGAGGTGGTGCTCGAGGTGGTAGTTGACCCGGTTGGGCGCGACGAAGAGTCGCTCGAGCGGGTTGGCGATCGTCGTTCGGGTGTTGCGCAGCGGGTCGGCGGGGTCTGGCGCCAGCGCATGCTCGGCGATCGCCCGGATGCGGGTCACGAGTTGGAACGTCGTGAACCAGGCACCGACCCACAGCAGGTAGAGAGCCGGGTGTCCGGCGATCGCGAGGAGGAGCAAGAGAACGGCATTCGTCGCGATGACCCCGCGCAGGTGACGCAGCCCGCCGAAGGTCCGCGATTGGCGACCATGGGATCGGCCGAGGTCGCGGGAGAGTGTCGCGCGTGCGCGTTTCCAGCCGGTCTGCCCGCTGAGATCCCGCCAGACCTTCCGCCGCAGACTCGCCCGGGTGATCGGAAACGGCTTGACGAGCCCGAGGTCGGGGTCTTCCTCCGTGTAGTTCTTCGCGTGGTGCTGGAGGTGGTAGGCGCGGTAGGGCAGCACGTCGGCCCAGACGGGGTAGCCGCATAGCCAGTTGCCGAGCAGGTCGTTCAGGCGCCGGTTGCGAAAGAGGGCGCGGTGGGCCGCGTCGTGCATCAGGATCGCCAGCCCGAGTTGCCGCGCGCCGATCACGGCGAGTGCGAGGAGGACCGAGAGTGGATTCGGCCAGTAGGCGACCAAGGCGAACGCGGCTCCCACGAGACCCCAATCGACCAGTAGCGACGCGACGGACTTGACGTCGCGATGAACGACCAGCTCCCTAATTTCCTCGCGCGCGAGAACGGATCGCCAGCCGGGCGTGGTCGCGGGTGGCAGCCCCGCCGGTAGGGGCATCTCGCGGGACGCGCCGTTCATCGGGATGCAACGTAGTTCGCCGGGATCCGGCCGACAAGGGGGGCACGAGCGGCCCGCGTACCGGGCGATCGCGGGCCGGTCATGACCTGGCCGCGCGGCGCTCCGCGGACCAGGAGCCCGGAGCGAATCCATCGAGACGGGCGCGGCGATGCCGGAACAGCCACTGCCCCTCGATACGGGTGTAGACGTCCCGGTAGCGCCCCCAGTGGTCGAGGCCCCGTTCAGTCACCACAAGAAAGTAAGCGACCCCGCGGGCCTCGTCCGGTGCGACGACGTCGATACGCAAGTTGGAGACGTGGTGGCGGATGAACGCAGCTCTGGTGACGCTCTTCAGGTCCGCGCCGGCTCCGGTGAGGAACCCCCGGATCGCGTCGCGTCCGTGCGCCTCGGGAGCGTCGCCACCGTGCAGGACCCCGTCCTCGGTGAACAAAGCGAGCAACTCCTCGAAGCGCCCGCTGTCGGCGAGGTGGGCATAAGAGGCGACGAGTTCGCGGATCGCCTCGCGAGCGACAAGTTCGGTGGTGTCCATTTTCAAACGGTGACATGCGGCTGTCGACCCGCCGCCACGATCGACACCGCCACCGACTTGAAGGCCGGGGTGGCCGAGCGGCCGTCACTCGTTCGGGGAACCAGGACGTTCGCCTCCGGGTAGTACATGGCGACGTTGCCGGGGGGGAGTTCACCGAGTCGGACCAGGACCTCCATGCGCCCCGTGGCGTTCTCGACGACGACGGATTGATTGCGGACGAAACCACGATCGCGCACGTCCTCGGCGTTCATCAGCACGACGTCGCGACGCTCGTTTCCACGGTAGAGATCCTCGTCCTCGTAGACGACGGTATTGAATTGCCCCTCGGAGCGAAGTGTCATCAGCCGGAATTGCCCTGGTTCGAGTCGCATCTCGGGTACCGGCGTCGGCAGGGCCGTGGCGCGTCCCGAGACGGTGTCGAAGCGGCGGTCGCGCAGGATGCGCCCCTCGACCTCGAATTCGCGCCGGGTGCGGTCGATCTCGCCGATCTCCGCATAGCCAGGCACGACCGCTGCGATGACGCGGCGGATCGCTACGTGATCGGTGAGTTCGCCGAAGTCCACCGGTCCGGGTGGCAGAACGGCCTTGGCGATCGCCGCCACGATCGACGTCTCGGAGCGCATTTCGAGGGAGACTGCCTGCTCCCCGCCGTCCGAGAGGCGCACGAAGCTGAACATGCTCTCCTGCGTGGTGGCCTGCGACTCCTCGTCGCGTGCGAGTGCGGGCAGGATCAGGTTGATCCGACCGCGTCCGTGGACGTGCCCCTCGTTGAGCGTGGTCGTGACGTGGATGGTGGTACCGACACGGCGCAGTGAGTCTCCGGCCCATGTCCGGTCGGGCGAAGCGGCGAACAGGTTACCTCCGAGAAGAAGCGCGACGTCGATCTCTCCGCGTGCAGCAGCCTCGACCGAGGCCAGAGTATGAAGTCCGGGGGTCTCCGGAACCGGGATGCCGTAGAGCTCGCCGAGACGCCGCGCGAACTCGTTCCTGAGCGTCGGGGCGACACCGACCGAACCGACACCCTGCACGTTGCTGTGACCGCGAATCGGGAGCAGGCCCGCCCCCTCGCGGCCGACCATTCCCCGTGCCAGTGCCAGGTTGACGATGGCCTGGACGTTGTCGACGCCGTGCAGGTGGTGGGTGATCCCCATGGCCCAGGCCCAGATGGTCTTGCTGGAAGCGGCGATCATCTCGGCAGCCTGGCGCACCTGCTCGGGCGGTACGCCACAAGTCGCGAGCAGATCGTCGCGGTTCGTGGCGCGCAGGTCCGCGAGTACGACGTCCCAACCTTCGACATGCGCCGCCAGGAAGGCCGCGTCCGTCGCCCCGCGTTCGAGGATCTCCAGGAGAAGCAGCTTCAGGAGCGCGATGTCGGCTCCGATGTGCGGCTGGAGATACAGGTCGCTGACCTCGCTGCCGAAAAGCATGCTGCGCCAATCCGAGGGCACTCGAAAGCGCACGAGACCGATCTCGCGCAGGGGATTGATCACGATGACCCGGCCACCGCGCCGGCGAAGCTCGACCAGGTGGGTGAGAAGCCGGGGATGGTTCGAGGCAGGATTCGCGCCCACGATGACGGCGAGGTCCGCGTGAACGAGGTCGTCGAGGCGGACCGTCGCGGTGGCCGTGCCGATCGACTGCTGCAGGGCGACGCTCGAGGCCTGGTGGCAATAAAACGAGCAATTGTTGACGTTATTCGTTCCCCAGGCGCGTGCGAAACACTGCATGAGGAAGCCGGCCTCGTTGCTGCTCCGCCCCGAGCTGTAGAAGAAGGCGCGCGAGGGAGTGCAGGCCCGCAGCGCCCCGACCGCGATGGGGAGAGCTTCGTCCCAGGAGACACGCCGCATGTGGCGATCGCCCTCGCGCCACAGGACGGGAAAGCCGACGCGACCGGAGGCTGCGAGGCGTCGGCCAGGCCAGCTCGCGAGCTCGTCGACGCTGTGGCGAGAGAAGAAGTCGTCGTCGATCGCCGCCTGCATGTCGGCGGCTTGTGCTTGAACCGACTTCTTGCACACCTCGGGAAAGCTGCCGGCCTCGTTGCGCATCCCGCCGCGTTGGCCCCCCATGCCCACCGCGCAGGTCTTGCACGCATTGTGCGATCCGAGGCGACGGGTCATGCGCACGATGCCGCCGGCTTCGGCGGCCTTCGCAAGCGTGTAGCGGATGGCCTTGATCCCGCCGCCGGCCTTGGGCTTTCGGTTTGCCATGAGTGGGAGACCATACCAAAGCGTGGTCGCCACCGGCAGCGGGCGCACGGACCACGGATAGGGACGCTACACGGGCCGGCGAGACGATTGCGTGGCCCGGTGCGATTCGGGCTAGCCTCTGCTCCCATGGGGGCGCCCTCGGAGGAAGATGATCGCTGGGTCCTGCTAACCGTTGGGCGCTGCGCCGCGAGCCCGCCGGTTGGCAATTCGTCGGACGCTGGCGTCGCGAAGTGGGCGAGACGGGGTGGAAGGACACCCTCGCGGGAGCACGCGAATGACGGGGGATCGCTGAAGGCTGGAGCGCCCGATGGGCGTCAGTCGAAGTTCGCGCGGACGAACCCCCTGATTTCCATGCCGGCGTCGCGCAGTGCAGCTCGCACCCGATGCGCGATCGTCGCGGAACCCGGGGTGTCGCCATGTACGCAGAGCGTGCGCGGCCGCAGGTCGAGCACGGTTCCGTCGATCGACACGATCCGTCCGTCGAGCGCGAGTCCGACCGCCTGCCGCGCCGCGATCTCCGGATCGTCGATTCGCGCCCCGCTCGCCGACCTGGGGACGAGCGTGCCGTCGCGACGGTAAGCACGGTCGACGAAGGCTTCGGCGACGGTAGCCATGCCGGCGTTCGCGAGAGCCTCGAGTCCCGGTGAGCCGGCCGCGAGGACGATCGTGACGCCGGGGAGCGCGCGCTCGGCACCGGACGCGATCGCAAAGGCGACCCCCGGCTCCGCGCTGGCGAGATTGTAGAGGGCCCCGTGAGGCTTCACGAACGTAGCGCAGGCACCGAACTCGCGCGCCGCTTCACGGAGCCTGCCGACTTGTCGGGCCATGAGGTCGGCGATCGCCTCGGGGTCCCGCGTGGTGATGCGTCTTCCGAATCCCTCGCGGTCGGGAAAGCCGGGATGGGCACCGATGGTAAGGCCCAGTCGCTGGGCGCTCTCGATGGTCCGTCGCATGGTCTCATCGTCGCCGGCGTGCTCGGCACAAGCGATGCTCGCGGAGGTGAGTGCCGGAAGCAGGTTCGCCTCCGCGAAACCTTCGCCGACGTCCGCGTTCAGGTCGATCGGGCCGTTGCCGCTGCAGGGCTTGCGGTCCCGGGATCGAGGATCGGCTGCGGTCGAGTCGGCGGGCATGAGTCAACTCCGCGAGGTGGCCAGGGGGGAAAGACTCCGGGCTCGATCTGCATCCACCCGCGTCGACCGCCGCATGCGAAGGCGCTCTCCCGGCCGCAGTCGGGCCAGCACCCGGAGGTCGGCGCTTACGACGATCGCCGGCATCGGGTAGCCCCCGGTCACCGGCCGGTCGGGCCCGAGCACGATCGCACCCCCGTCCGGTGTGATCTGGATGGCGCCGAAGACGGTTCCCTCGGGCGCAATGTCGCGGGACATGGCGAGGCGAGCGGCGAATGTCGGATCCGATGCACGGAGGCGGACGCCGACGCGGTCGGAGTCCGGGGCGACCGTCCAAAGCGTGTTCTCCAGGTCGGTTCGCGGGTCGCCGGGCCACAGGTATGCCTGTGGCCCGGGAAGAATCCGCAACTGGGCGCACCCGCTCTCCCATCGCGCCGTTTGCTCGCTCGGGGTGCGATCACCGACACCTTCCGCAACCGACTGCGCCGAAGCACCGATCCAGAGTTGGTCCTCGCGACGCAGGGGGCGTCCACCGATGCCACCGAAGCCACCTGCCGTGCAGGTTGAACGGCTGCCGAGTACGACGGGAACATCGATCCCCCCGGAGAAACCCACCCATGCGCGGGCGGCGTCGACCTGTGGCCCGATCACGATGGTGTTGCCGGGCAGGAGCAGGGTAGAGGTTCGCCGGGTCGCCCCGAATCCGTCCTCCGGCGTTCGCAGGGCCGCACCGGCGACAGCAAGCGCGATCGGCTCGTCGCCTGTATTCCATAATTCCGGACCGGAAAGCGTGATCTCGAGCCCGGCCGCGTCGTCGGAATTGCCGAGAAGACGATTCAGAGCCAGGAGCGCACCCGGGTCGAACGCGCCACCGGGCGGGACCCCGAAGCGCGCAACGCCGCTACGACCGAGGTCCTCCACGGTGGTCCGGGCCCCGGGTGCGAGCACGCGCAGGCACCTCACGCGGGCACCATGCGCACGATGTCACCAGGGAGCATCCGGGTCGGCTCGGCCCGGCTGGGGTCAAAAAGCCAGGTCTTCGTGTGTCCGATCAGGTTCCAGCCGCCGGGACTCGCGGAGGGATAGAATCCGGTCCACTCGCCACCGATGCCGAGGCTCCCGGCTGGGACACGTGGGCGTGGGGAGGGGCGCCGCGCCGCATGCAGCCGCGTCGGAAGCCCGGACAGGTAGGCGAACCCCGGCTGGAAGCCGAGGAAAGCGACCCGGTACTCGGCGGCGCGGTGCAGATCGATGAGTTCATCCACGCGCAGGCCGGTGGCTCGCGCGACGCAGGGCAGGTCCGGGCCGTCGTAGACGACAGCGACACGGTGTTCCGATGGTGGTTTGGCCGCCTCGTCGGAGAGGTCGGCAACCGGCATCGCTGCCGCGAGGAGCGCGAGCGCAAAGGCGTGATCCCGGGGCGCCGTTGGCGCGGCGAAAACGAGAAGAAGGGAATCCGCCCCGGGAACGAGTTCCACCAAGCCTGCATGAGGCGTCGCCTCGGCGCGCCGCAGCAGTCCGAGGACGTCGGCGGAAAGGCGCGGCCGCAGCAACAGGGCGACCTCGCCGACCTCGATCAGGCTCTCCCGAGGCATCGCGCAGACAACCCGAGGATCGGATCTCGATCGCCGAACGGGCTCCGGGCGAACCCTGTCGATGGCATTGCGCGCCCATGGGCTCCGGCCGTCGCGATGCGAGGGGAGCGGACCATCAAGCAGGCTCAGTCGTGATCGGAAGTCCGGCGCCCGTCCATGCCCGCCAGCCGCCGGCGATCGAAAAGACGTTGCGATAACCCATGCGCTGCAGCGATTCTACGACGAGCGCCGAGCGGTAACCACCGCCACAGTAGCAGAGTAAGCGAGTCTCCGGGTCGGGTACGCGGACCTCGATGTCACGCTCGATCACGCCCTTGCCGAGATGGACCGCCCCGACCGCGTGGCTTTGCGCCCACTCTCCGTCCTCGCGGACGTCGATAAGGACGGTACCGGGTTTCCCGACGAGTCGAGCCGCCTCCGTCGCCTCGACTTCACGGATGCGAGTGCGCGCATCCTCGCAGATTCGCTCGAATCCCGGGGAGTGTCCGCCGACCGGCATCGCCATCGTTCTCGAACCTAGTGAGCGCCGGGTCGGGGGGCAACGTGGCCCGACCCGCGGCCAGGCGAACCGTGCTCGGGTTGTTGCGGGCGGACACCTCGACTAGCGTCGGGGCGGGCCGCGGGCACAATAAGTCCACCGCCTCCCGGAGATCGTCGCCATGCCGGTTCTGTTGCTGTTTTTCGGGCTCGCCGCCGCCGCCTTCACCTGGAACGTCTATCGCCCGATGGGAGGCGGCAGCCGGCGCGGCGTGTTGAGCTTTCTCGCCGGTTGGCTCACCGGCGAACTCGCACTCCACCATGTCGCATGGCAGGTGCTCGTAGTCGGTCTGCTCGTGGCCGTGGGGGCGCTCAGATCATGGCCGGGTTGGCTCGGCCTGCTCATCGCGGCTGCAGCCTGGGGAGGACTCGTCGCCTTCTTTCTGCGCTCCCGCGACGCCGAGGGCATCGTCGAGTCGGCGCTGGAGCAGGGACTCGGCGACGACTATCGCACCTGGCGACAGGCGGAAACGCGCGCGCTGCTTCCGAACTCTCTGCGCTGGCGCGAGATCCTGCTTCCCTTCCCGCTGGCCGACCCGGGTGTCGAGCGGATTCGCGACCTCGTTTATGCCACCCACGGCGGACAGCGCCTGCGACTCGACCTCTTCCGTCCAAGTCCCGGAGCGAGCGACCCGGCTGTGGCCGCGGCCGCAGCCGGCCGCGGCGCTCCGATCCTGGTTCAGGTGCATGGCGGAGGCTGGGTCGTCGGCAGCAAGAACGAGCAGGGCCTCCCGCTGATGTTCCGCATGGCCGCGCACGGCTGGCTCTGCGCCAGCATCGACTACCGGCTGAGCCCGGTGGCAACGTTTCCCGATCACCTCGTCGACGTGAAGGCGGCGCTCGTCTGGATGCGGGAGCACGCCCGGGAGTGGGGTGGCGATCCCGGGTTCATCGTCCTCACGGGTGGCTCGGCCGGCGGGCACCTCGCCTCGCTCGCGGCGCTCACACCCAACGTTTCCGAATTTCAACCGGGTTTCGAGCGCGCGGACACCGAGGTTCAAGGCTGCGTCTCCTTCTACGGGGTCTACGACTTCACCGATCCGGAACCGACCCGACACAGTCAGGGACTGCGACGGCTGCTCGAGCGATGGGTCCTGAAGGCGAGACTCGCCGACGAACGGCCGCGATTCGCGGCCGCCTCGCCGACGTGTCGCGTGGGTGCCCAAGCACCACCGTTTTTCGTGGTTCACGGCGACCGCGATACGCTCGTCCCGGTGAGCGAGGCGAGACGCTTCGTCGGGGCTCTCCGCGCGGGCTCGCGGCAGCCGGTCGTCTACGCGGAGATCCCGGGTGCCCAGCACGCATTCGAGATCTTCCGCTCGCTGCGTTGCGTGCTCGCGATCGACGGGGTCGAGCGGTTCCTGTTCTGGCTACGCGACCGATACCTGACCGCCGTCACCCGATCCGCCGGAATCGGCGACTCGTCCGAAGTCGACATGCGTGATGCGCCAGCCGCGCTGGAGGAAACTGCATGCCCAACCTCCACGTGACCGGCTTGTCCGCGGAGGAAGGCGCCAGGCTGAGTCGACACGCCTCTGATTTCTTCGAGCGGGAGTTGGAGACGCCCCGGGCCGCAGTCTATGTCTTCCTGCGCGAAGCGACGCTGTTTCGAGATGGCCAACCCTGCGAATTGCCCGTGATCGTCGAGATCAGCTGGATCAGGCGCCCGCGTGAGCACTTCCTGCGCGCCGTATCGGAATTGACCCGCATCGTTCGCGAGGACCTCGGCCGCACCGGCTCGATCCAGGTGGAACTCCGCGAGAAGTGGGACGACGGAGCGATCGACGGCGAGATCTGCGCGGACTGGGCGGAACGCCGACGCCGCTGAATTCCCCGGCCTTCAGGCGACGTTCTTCGCCTGCGCGGGTTTCGACCGTCTTCGCCCGCTTGAGATCTTCGGAAGGTTCGTCTCGACCCTTCGGTCGACCCGCGGACGGTGCGCGGCGACGGGAACCTCCCGCTCCGCATCGGCCAGGATCTGGCGTCGGATTCGTTCGGGTTCGAGTCCGAGCGCGTCGCAGATCGAGACGAACGAGAACGGATGCGACGCATCCGGCGACTTGACCCAGCGTATCGCCGAAAGTCCGCGAGTCCGCATCTTCGAGTTGTGGGTCTGGCGAACGAGCGCGAGCGAGTTCATCGCCTCGTCGAGAACCGCGATCATCAATCCCTTCACCCCACGCATGGGCGTTCATCTCCCCGTGTCGGTCGGGTCGACCGACGTCGGCTTCCAGCTTCGTTCGTTGCCTTGTGATCCTTCCTTCGATCCGTGAGTCTGCCTTCGCGACGCGAAGCCGACCAGACAGAATCTCGATCCAACCCAACGGGAAATCCCCGATGCTGGCCGGTCGAGGGCGAGCGCGCTGCCGACTTCAGGCGACCTGTCTGGCCAGCCGATTCGTCGGACGGCGCCGGCGCCGTGGTGCCGTGATCTTGGAGAGGTGGATCTCCACCCGCCGGGCACTTGGGGGCCTCGGCCCGGCGCGAAACGTCGCCCGTGCACGCCGCAGGAGTTCGTCGCGGACTTTGCCGCGGTCGAGCGAGAGGACATCGCAGATGCTCGCAAAGGCAAAGGCGTAGGAGGTGTCCTCCGACCGAATCCAACGCTCCGCGTTCATTGCCAGCATGCGGGCCTTGACGTTGCGGCTTTCCTTGGCGGTCTCCAGGCAGGCGATCGCGTCCTCGAGGACGGCGATCATCAGGGCGTTCACCCCCCGCATCGGGCTTCCCTCGCTGGAGCGGGCATGGTGCTGCTCGGGAAGGATGGTCGGCTCGGGCCAGTCGTGGGCCGCCTCGCCGGAGAAGCCTGCGGCGGTCACAAAAGCCTCCGACCGGCGATGGACGAGGTGGCGTAGGCCGGCACGGGCACCGGCAACCAACCCACCACGGGACTCGGCCCGCGGCGGTTCGCCGCGGCATGGCGCAGGCGGCGGGATTCCGGCGAAGCGGGCCGCAGGAGAAGGGACTTGCGAATCGGCTGGAGCATTTGTCGAATTGTGTGCATGGACACGCTCTCCTTTCGTGAGCGTGTCTTTGCTCCAACGCGAGGCGCCCGACCATCGGGCAATCTCCGCGATCTGCATCGGGAAAATCCCGATGGGACGACGAAGCGCGGTTCGCGGGCTAGCCGAGCAACGGGCCGCGGGACGACGGATCGTCGCTGCGCAGCTTGTATTTCTCCACGCGCTGCGTCGGCGTCCGTGGCAACGATTCGCGGAACTCCCAGTGCGCCGGCACCTGGAACTTCGCCAGGCGACCCGAGGCGAATTCGCGCAACTCCTCGATGGTCACCGGAGTCCGCGGGACGACGAAGGCTTTCACCTCCTGCCCGAGAACGGGATGCCGGACGCCGATGACGGCCACGTCGGCGACGGCGGGGTGCTCGCGCAGCGCCTTCTCGACGAGGACCGACGAAATGTTCTCGCCTCCACGGCGGATCACGTCGCGCTTGCGATCGACGAAGTAGAGCCAGCCGTCCTCGTCGAGGAAGCCGAGGTCGCCGGTGAGAAACCAATCGTCGCGCAGGGCCTCGGCCGTCTGCTCCGGATCGCGAAAGTACGAGTCCATGCGGTGCGGCGACTCCACGGCGATCTCGCCCACGGCGCGCACCGGTAGTTCGCGTCCGTCGTCGTCGAGGATGTGGAGACGGACGCCGGGGATCGCCGGACCCGCCGAACCTGGGCGCGGCTTCTCGCCGAGTGGTTCGAGCGTGACCACGCCTGCGTCCGTCGAGCCGAAGCATTCGACGACGTGCTCGAACCCGAAGCGTTCGCGCAGTCGGTCCCGGATAGGCGCGCTGCCGAGCCCGAGGACGACGCGTATCCGGTTGCGTTCCTCGGCCGGGGTCTTCTCCTGGGTGAGGAGGATCGCGAGGATCGTGCCCAGGGTAAAGAGCACGGTCGCGCCGGTCCGTTCGGCCAGCGGCCAGAAATCCGAGGCGCTGAAGGCACGCGGAAAGGTTGCGGTGCAACCCGCTTGCTGCGCGACGGCTACCGCCGACCATGCATTGCCGTGGAAGAGCGGGCCGACCGTCAGGATGACGTCGTCGGGACGGATGCGCATGCCGGAGATGAAGAAGGCCCCGCTCCCGCCGGTCCTGGAGTGGGTGAAGAGCACGCCCTTGGGATTGCCGGTCGTTCCCGAGGTGTACAACAGGGTCGAGCCGTCTCCGGCGGATACGACGACGGAAACCGGATCGTCCCCGGAGTCGGCGAGCAGGGGTGCGAGCGGCGTGGCGCCGGAAAGGTCACCGAAGGAGACGAGAGTCGCGCTCGCGGGCAGTTTCATCGTCGGTGCGAGCAGGCTCGCCGAGGAGGCCCTGTCCGTGACGATCACACGGGGTTCGGCGTGGCCCAGGACATAGCCGAGTTCGGCGGAGCCGAGGGTCGGATTCACCGGGTTCAGGATGGCGCCCGCCTTGAGGGCTCCGAAGGCGGCGGTGACCCACTCGACCGAGTTGCCGAGCGCCACGGTGACCCGGTCGCCCTTGACGATGCCGAGCCGGCCAAGAACCCTCGCGAAGCGGTTGGTCGCGCGGTCGAACTCCTCGAACGTGACGGTCCGGCCCTCGTGCAGCAGGTAGGGATCATTCGGGCGCTCGCGCCGGTTGCGTTCCAGGTTGTCGAGAAACAGCATCGCATTCCTCCGGGCTTCGCGGCACCGTCGCGGCAGACCCGAGGCTTATTGGACGACCGATCGCGGTAAGTCCAGCCGGTCCGGGGCAGGCCGGTGGGGCTTGCCCGACGGGGCGCCCGCCCGTAGTAGAGGCACGGTCCCGGGGCCGGTCGCGCTTCCGCGCTCGGCGCGCCCAGGAGATGCCAAGGGGGCAATGCGATGGAATTCGGATTATTCGTCCAGGCACATGTGCCGCGCGCGGAGATGGAGTCCGACCCGCTCGGCGCCGAGCACAAACGCCTGCTGGACGAGGCGGAACTAGCGATCCACGTGGACCGGATGCGGTGGAAGTACATCTGGTCGGTCGAGCATCACTTCCTCGAGGAATACTCGCACATCTCCGCATCGGAGACCTTCCTCGGCTACCTCGCGGCCAAAACGAGCTACGCGCACATCGGGTCGGCGATCTACAACATCACGCCCCCCGTGAATCACCCCGCGCGCATGGCCGAGCGCGTGGCCATGATCGACCACCTGAGCGAGGGGCGTTTCGAGTTCGGAACCGGGCGGGGATCCTCGACGACGGAGTTCATGGGATTCGGCATTCCCGACGGGGACACGACGCGCGCCATGTACGACGAGGTACTGCCGCAGATCCTCCGCATGTGGCGCGAACACAAGTACAGCTACCAGGGC
>Ga0114969_10002186_pt1 | contig 16152 bp, 17 predicted proteins | sample M_130807_MF_Meta_FD_87316 | JGI IMG/M metagenome (GOLD analysis project Ga0114969, IMG submission 87316) | Freshwater microbial communities from Lake Montjoie, Canada to study carbon cycling - M_130807_MF_MetaG | ecosystem: Environmental > Aquatic > Freshwater > Lake | place: Lake Montjoie...
CACTGGCGACAATAAAAAGATAAAAGATTTATTGGATAATGTTAGGGGTACTAAATCGGATTTTGATTTTGAATCCTTTTACCCTATACCCGAAGAATTAAAAAACACTTCTTCGCCCACTAGGATAGTATCTAATGAGGAGCTAAAAAAGTGGGTAGATAGGCGAGATAAAGGCGAATTAACCGATTATGAGCTACTATGTATGCCAATGACTGAAAAGCGTTCAAAACAGCTAATAAAGAAGTATGGCGCGGATAATTGGTATGACTGGTGCTGCGATAATTGGGGGACTAAGTGGGGTTCTTGTGATGATGAGAATTGTGGCGATACGATTGAACTTACAACTGCTTGGAACACACCAACAGCAGCAATGATTGTACTTAGTAAATTGCATCCACAGGTTGAAATTTTAGTTAGATATTTTGATGAGGATTTTGGGAGCAACGTAGGTGAGTATAAACTGCTGGCAGGCAAATTTACCTACATTAATCGCCCTAAAGATTGCACCGAAGAAAGTTATAGGCTAGCTATTGATATTGATAACAGCGATAATCATTATACCGATAATCTACTGGATATAGATGAGGATGAAAATATTGATAGCCCATATACTGCAGTATGTATTAAAATAGCACATGAAAAAGGATTTTTGGATAATGAACTACCTGCTATTGTATTGGATAAGCTTCTTGAATATGCTATTGCGGATGAAAAATACGAAAGGGCAAATACTATCAAAAAATACAAGGATAATTTACTCGCTAAATAATCACTTGATGCGTAAATAAAATACTATCTTAGCGGTATGGCACAAAATAAAACTAATACCTACCAACTTGCTAAAGAAGTTTTTGATACGCTTGGGTTAAAGGAAGATTCTTTACTGGATGTATCAAGCGATAATTTAAGAATATTTCGTAAGCATTTATCCGAAATGATAAAAAGAAAAGAATCAACAAATAAATATGCGACAAGAGTATTCGGTAAAAAAGTAATAGTAATTCGCATCCAATAAATATGTCTAAGTTAATTAAAATATAAAAACCTTTGTACCTACTGCGTAATATAAATACTATCATTAGCTTTACACAACATTTTTTAACCTTTAAATTTTATTTTATGAAACACAAAATTATCATGAGCAGGACTTATGTAACTGAATTTGAAATTGAAGCTGATGATGATGAGCAGGCTAAAATTAAATTCAAATTGCTTGGTGATGCTGTTTATCAGAAGGAGATGGAGCAGTGTAATGTTGTAGGAGTAACTATCATTGTTGAATCGGAGGACGATGGGGTAAGAATATGCTCCATTACTGGCGAACAGATGGTGGAAGGTTGGGTAGCAAATGATGGGGAGCATTATTTCAAGTATGAGAAGGATGCGCTTGCTTGGTGCATTTCTCAAGAATACGAGGATATTCAATCAGCGTATAATGATGATGTAATCTACTGGACTGAATGGGAAACACCGAATTTAATTAATAACCTCTAAATTTTAGTTTATGAAAAAACGTATAACTGAAGATACTTTATTAGAATTTAGTAACTACAACCAGTTATCATACATGGACGAAGGAAAGGCGTTTGTTGATTTATATGTTGATGATAAAGTTATTGGGCGTATAAGGGTATATAAAGATAGTGAAATGGAAGATAGGGAGTATGTATGTATTAATCATGAAGTAGTGTATCTAGATTCAATAAATAAAAAACATTAATAACCTTTAAATTTTATTTTATGTTACACAACGAACACCTTACAAAAGCGGATGAATTATATGAAGTGCGCCATGATGGTATTGGGAACGCAATACATATTTATATAAAAGATGGAGAAGCTATAGTTTTTCCAATACTTGACTATTTTATAAATTATATATATCTTGGGAAACCCGATGTAGAAAGGTTTTATTTAAGTGAACATGAGCTATTTAATCTTTATAGCTTTGAGGTTTATGACTATTATAGCTTAAAATCAATAGCTAAAAAAATAACCGCTGGGGAGCTTCCGCCACCACCTACCGAAGAAAATATTGTAGCGTAATTCCATTAATCTTTTAAAACAAATACTATGACACATGTAATAATAATGATAGAAAAAACAGCGAATGATTCTTGGGGAATACTAATAACCAATTCCGTTGAAAACAAACTTGTAACATGCTTGGAAAGCACAGTGTTTAAAATAGGCGATACGTTTATATTTGAACCAGAGCTATCTGATGCAGAAAGAGAGTATATCAAATCAATTTTAATTAAATACTAAATTTATTGTTATGCAAAACATTAATGTAAAAACTACTTACCCAACTGATCGCCCCAACTTTAATGATTGGTGCAAAGAATTTAAATTTGGATGCAGGCATATTGATAGAAGCGGAGTACATAACGCGCAAAGGATAATGGCGTTATGGGATGGATTCCTAAACACAAAAATAAATTTTGTAACCAAAAGTTTAAACGAAGCAAAACTATATATATGAAAGCTTATCCATTAATAATGATTGTTGTGTGCTTCATATTAATTATGATTGCAACTTACTTGCAGAAGAAATTAGATGAATAAAATGTTTTTAGAAAAGGTAGCCCTATCTATACAGATAGGAGCTACCCCTTCACAAAAACAAAACTGCTACAAAATTATGTATTCAGTATTTAATATAAAATTTTTATCTTGGTATCTTTTCAACATTTCGCGCCATTCTATGCCGAAAGTTTTCTCAAAGTGTGGCGTATCCTTAAAGGTGCGCCAACTACCGCCCCATTTTATTTCATATTTATCTGCGTAGGGGGTTAATTTTTTCATATCGTAATTCCAATCAACTTTTGCGCCATCCATTATAACTAAATCTATTGCTAATCCGTAGTTATGATAACTGCTGCCAGCTTTCGCATTGGTTACCTTTGCGCCTGCGGTTGTCCTTCCTTTATTGTATAAAGCCTGCTGCTCTGCCATAGTCCTCATTCCTTGAGCAATGCGGAGCTTGATATTTAATCCTGCTTCCGCATCTTCAATAAACATTCTAAAATCCTCCCTGGCTCGTGGGTGCAGGGCTAACAATCTTGCTTGGCTTATGTTATCTTTCATTTTTTTATATTAACGTAAATACCAAAAATTAGTAAAATACAAATCAATAGAAACAATAAAAACCATTTATCCTTTTTAAACATAGCTCTTTCTTTCTCCAGTGTCAAGCTGCTTATGTCCGATTGGGTAACCGCTAATTGATCCTCCAGTAGTTTAATTGCCTGCTTATCCTTCAATGTTATTTTAAGCGTATCTATTACGGGGAGGGGAATCTTTATTTGGGCAGCCGCATGTATGTATTTTTGTGCAGCGGAATTGTATCCTAAATTATATGCCTCCTTAATTTCTGTGGAGCAGTTTGGAGATGGAGAAAAAAACCTTTCTCTTAATGATTTTTGTAAGCTATCTAACTGTTTCTTTGTGTAAGTTGTGTCAAGTATTATGACAGGAATTTCAATGGGTATGGAATCTCTCCTCCCCGGGATATATATAGTAAAACTATCGTTGGCGCAAGGATGCAATTTCAACCAAGCCCGCCCGATATTATCAAACGCTTTCTGCTGTTTTTCAACTCTCTTTTCTAGGTTACAAGAGGCGGATATGGATAATACAACGACAATAAAAGCGAGTATCAGATTGTTTGATTTCATTGCTATACACCGAGGCTATCCGAACTGCCGGCAACAGTTGTTTCTTTTTTCAATAATTCACTATTAGAATTTGTCAAAAAGTTTTTCGTAATGTATGCCAATGCAGCCGAGAGAGCTGCCATACCAATTGCTTTCCAATCAATGACAAAATCACCTGCTTGGATGCTGGTATAAAGGATAGTAACTGCCGCAGAAAATATGGCTACGACTAATCCTTTTATAAAATCTTTGTTATTTAACGTTAAAAATGGAGAGTTCATATTATTTTTTTTTATGCGTTTTTAATTCTTTAAAAATTCGTATGGAATTATAAATTATAGTTGTTGCGGTTGCAACTGCGGTAAGTGTGTATATTAATTTAGATCCAGTGAACAGCCCAATCAAGCAAACAGCATTTAGCTTTACACTTACCCAATCAATTGCTCCTTTTAATATTGTTTTCATTTTTTTTTATAGTTTTAGTAGGGTTCATTATATAGTCAACAAAGAACATGCCCTATTCAACAAAGGTATCTACAAATAAAATTTATGCGTTGGGTTTTTATAAACATAATAGATTTTAATTTATAATAATTTGTTTTTTAGAAACTATGAATTAACTATGCTTTGTCCTAATCCTATTTGAATAGCCATAACGCTTGCGTTTCCAGTCTTTATTTCGGTAATGGTTTTGGCAACTCTTTGGTAGATAGCAGTTTCGGGTAGATTACCATCAGCATCTGCAACATTACCAGCTTGAACTTCTGCAATCACTCCAGCTTGAACTTGTGGCATAATCAAAGCATTCATCTCTGTGTTAATGCTTGATGACAAACCTTCGGGAAGTGCAGCGATAATGGTAAACACGGAAACCAAATCATTGTAAGACACCTCAATAGCGTACAACTGATTTAAATCAGTATTGTCTGCAAGAGCATCCTTCATCCTTCCTAAAATCCCAGCAAATTGTCTTAAAGGTTTGTCTTGTAAAGCGAAAGCTACATAATAATAGTGCTTTGCTTTAAGTTGTAATTGTATCATATTATGGTATATTTAGCATTAGAAATCCTTGAGCACTTTTTGCAAGTACATTTGTCCATATATTCGGTGTTGTTATGTTAGCTGAATTCATTAATAGTGTAACCACATTTGTAGATGCTGCTATATACATACCCACAGATATTTGACTTGTTCCATTATTTATACCTCTACCAAATCCAAATTGTGGTGTTGTTCCATTAGTGTAAGGCAAAGTAAAATTAAAATTTGTAGCATTAGATGTCATTGAAATATTGAATTGAACAAATAAAATCTTGCCCATTACTATATAATTAATAACACCACTTACACCCGTTCCTCCATTGATAGTAGAAGATGCATAGTAATCAGTCCAACCCGTTGGCGTTGTAAATTTAGGCGTTATAGCGTTGTAAATGTTTGTTCTTGACGTGTCCGAACGGTATTTTGTATAATAGGTAGCACTATCTGTTTTTCTTAAAAATACAGACGTATCCGCTGCCCCTATTTTACCGTTAAATGTTGACCAATCTGTAGAAGATAGCGCACCTCTTTTTGTTGCTGACGCGGTAGGTAAATTAAATGTGTGCGTTGTACCCGTAGAGGCAATTTTAAAATCTGTGCTATCAGTTCCAACGGCTAAAGTTTGAGCCGCTCCCGTTAACCCATTAATTGCAGTAACTCCCGTACCCGCCATTATACCGCTTTGTTGAGTAACCGTTAAAATTAATGATGGAATTAAAGGGTGTACAAATGGAGAAGCTTGTGCAGTTTCGTATAATAATCTAACGTGAGTATCTGGTGTACTCCACATTAATTGATAATAATCTCCAGCAGTAACATCTAATACATAATTCCAAGTAGCAATTATTGCTGATGCAGCTGCTCCTCCTGTTAATATTATTTTGCCACCACTTCCAGCCACATCAGTTCCATTTTTTCTTAACCATATATCTACAGCATCAGTGCCGCTATTTGTTCTATCAAATTGTGCTGAAAATTGAATGTTATATATTCCTGTATTTGCTATTGTTATTCTTGTTAAATTACTTCCATCACTTACTATTGTTATTCCATTAGATAAATCTGTTACTCCTAATTTCATTGGATACCCTGTATTAATAACAGCAGCAGTTTGATTCGTTGTATCTTGAAACGCACCATAATATCCAACAGGTGCAGGATTAGTTCCAACGCTATCTTTAATGGCGTACCTTGTCCCGTTTTTGTAAAATATTATTGAATCTTTGCCTACCGTTCTTTCTATGCTACTTACGGTGTAATTGGTTAGGGCAAGTGTTCCGCTTGAATCGGGTATTTTTATAGTTTGGTTAGTGGATGAACTTGCTGGCATATCCATTTCAACTGCTGCTCCTGTTGATGAGTTCTTGAAGTATAAATAACTAGGGGCTAGTCTGCTTTCTCTGTTATGTGTTGCGTCATGGTTTATTAAATAAGGAAGGGAAGTCGTGGTATCGTAATTGCTATATAAATAATTACTGCCACTTTGTACTCCCGAATAAGTTGTACCCATAACCGACTTAACTGATGCCGTAGGATTGCTTACTTGTATATTGGTGTTGTTAGAGCTGGACGATAAGTATATACTATTGTCGGTGGCTGTATTCCCCTTGCCTAAGACGTAGCTAAGTGTATATCTACTTCCCATAGCTGCTGTGTCTGATAGTCTTAAATATTTTCCCGATAGTCCACTAATTGTAGTATCTACTGTAACTGTTCCCGTTGTTGTAATGGGGTTTGTAGAATTGGTTATTCCGTATCCTTGGGAAATGCTTGTTACCGTTCCGCTGCCCGTTGATATTGTTATATTGCCGCTACTATCTGCTTTATTCCCATTCACAGATAAAGCCAAAACTCCCGAAGCACTAGGCAAAGTGTCTAATTGATTATTGTAATAATTACTTGGGTATACGGTTTGATTGTCCCCATTTCTACTAAAGTATAATTTATCCTTATTTAAAATTAAAGATGTGTCAAGTGTTTCATTTCCAACTCTAATAAAACTAGGCGTTATTGCTATTCCGCCATTGGTATTGTCGTCAGTTAATTCTATTATACATTTATTTAAACCCGATGGCGTGTTATTTTTAATTTCTATATGCCTTGTCCCGTCTGTTTCCTCTAATTCTATGCTTTTATTGTACGCTGTGTTTCCATTATATAAAACGCTATCTAGCCCTTGGTTAGTTCCGATTGTCGATAGTGTTATATTCCCCGCCGAATCAGCAAAATTTCCGTTTACTGATAATGCTAATACGCCGCTAGAATCGGGAATAGCAATGCTATTATCGTGTGTTGTTATTTTTGGGTAAATGTTTGTATTATAAAAAATGCCCGAATCAATGTTAAATTCTTGCCATTTTAAATTAGTTGTAGTTAAATCCATTCTTCCCCATCCATTAAAAATAGTTGAATAATTATGGTCTAAATAAACTCTACCGTCTTTTATACCGCCCCAATTTCCTACCCCGTTATCGTCATAAAAAGTAAACCCGTCATAATTTAGATACGCCCCCGCGTCGGGCAAAGGGTTGTCATATAATAATATTGGCGTTCCCGTTTCGGATATATTGCCCGCTGTTAATACTTGCTCTAGCGTAGGTATAGTACCACTACCTCCTCCTACAGGTATCCATGCTGTTGCTGTTGAGTTGCGTATGTATACGTTATCTCCTACTCTTATCATGTTTCCTGCGTAATATTTTACATACGGGGAAGTGTTTGCAGCGGCTGTGTCCGAGAACACAGGCAGTATTAATGCACTGTCTGCACTAAGACCTCCCTTAGAAGTAACTAGAGTTTTAGATGAGCCTAATGATTGGCTTATAGGGAACTGGGCGTACCCTAAATTAAAAGCAAAAAACAGAGAAATTAACGATGCTAATTTTTTCATAAATTAAACAAATGGATATAATTGAAATAGTTCACTAGTTACAGCAGCAGGGAAGCAGGTGAATACACCCGTTACTTTGTCCCAGTTGTAGTACGAGTTCCCTAAGTTTACAGTTGACTGAGCTATGTTATTTCTAACAAATAATAAGTTGTAGCCTATGAATGTAGGTATTGATACTGAGCTTTGACCATTAACTATAAACGATGAAGATGTAACCTCAAAGTCAAGAGGATTAGGTGTAAATATTGGAGGTGTAGGGATAATTGGTGAGACGGGAATTACTGTCCCTCCTCCTACTCCATTTGTTATATATTGTGCCTCCAATGCGAACTTCCCACAAAGCCAATAAAGATAATTAGAAACTCCAATAGCTTCGTTGTCATCATAAAGACTTACGCCTCCCGAAAATTGTTGTACCGTTACTGTTAATGACATTGGTCTTTTTTTATTAATTAAATATTATTCACAGGAACTCCTCTTGATACTAAACTATTCTTAGCTGTTAACCCAGCACCATTTACAACTATTCCTTTGTAGTTAACAACCTTGGTGTCAAGTATAAATGATACACTATTTGTCCACGTTTGAGCTGCATCTAAGTCAATGATTAAGTTATTAACTTCTGTCTGGTCTGTATTTGAGACAGCTGATGCACCATATATTGAAAACTTACACATTGTCCTCTGTCCACCTACAGTATAGTTAAGTGTTCCCCACAGTCTTGATGTTGGGTAGCCATAAACAGTATGAGATGCTCCCTCTATTTTTACAAATCTTAAATTAGGCGGCAGGGAACTTATTGTACCCGTTACAGTACTAGATGCTCCAGTTATAACAAGCTGCTCTAATGTAGACGGCAATCCAGAAACATTCCCAGATAATACGCAATTCCCTCCATACGCAAACGTAGTACAGCTAGTGGGCACATCTGCTACAGTACCAGTAAGCGAACTCGTTCCCCCTACATTAAAAAATTCAACGCTGTTTGGAAATTGACTTAATGAACCACTTATAGCCGTTCCGTTCCCTCCTAAAGAGAATGCAAACATTGCATTGTTGAATGTGATATTGTCAACATTGCCCGTCTTAGCTCCAACTCCCCCTACCTCAAACCAAAGCAAACTAGTCCATGTCATGTCTTCTATGTTACCACTAATTGTATTAGCTCCGTTTACTACAAAATAAATAATATTAGGTAAGCTTGGGAGCGAAGCAAAAGTTCCGCTTATGGCATTATTGTCTGTACATAGGAAGATAGTACTTGCTGGATTTATTGAATTTATAGTTCCAGATATGCCATTGGTTGCTCCTACTGTAAATGATGTAAGATTCGGGCAATTAGTATACATACTGTTTATAGTTCCAGTAACTGAATTTGTTTCAATTAAATTTAGTTCCTCAAGTACAGTGGGAAGAAGTCCAATTGAGCCTGTCATGTATGAAAAATAAGCAATAAATCTCTCAAGAGAACGATTCAAATTAGCTGTAGTCATTCCAAATAATCTGCACGATTCAGCGGCTTTAAAGGATATTAATCCAGTAAGCTTAACTAATTCGGATTGCTGTATTCTAACTGTAAACGTAGAGTTGTTTATTGGTGCTGGAGCAGAACCTCCTCCAGCTATATTAAAGCGTTGTACATCAGCAAGGCTTGTAACTTGTAGCTTTACATTTCCTGTGTATGCCGATGGGTATGTATGGGAAATGCTAGATTGCTGTCCAGCCGCAAAGTTTTGAGCCGTAGTTAAATCGCTAGCATTCCAAAGCATAGTGAACCCGTTAACAGTTTGTATGTCATCAAACAATATTGATGTCATCTGATAAGCCTCAAAGACAAATTCGACTACGCCTGTACTTGTAACTGCTATTGTTGTGCTTGTTGTACTTCCAGATACGCCCACGTTGCCACTCTTTATACCTACGGTCTGTGGAGTGAATCTTATATATATTGGTGTAGAACTAAGAGTTCCAGATGTGTATGGTATTGTAGTAGAACTTCCCCAAGTAGTGTTATTATTTGAAACTTGGTAGTTAGTATTGGGAGCGTTTATTGTTATTACTCCTGGGAATCCGACAAGGCTACTTCCTGTTATGTATGATATTTGAGATGCTGAATTTGTAAGTATTGGTGTATTGGGAAATGGGTTTATCGGAGTTGCCGACAAACTAGCTGCATTCACTCCGTTTCCAGACGCTGGCATAAGCACAGGCACTGTAACTCCGCCTCCTGTTATTTGTAAATTGGTTGAAAGAGCTCCCAATGATTGAGGGGTAAATCTAACAAAAACTTGAGTAGCGTAAATGATGTCTGATACAAATGATATAGTGGTAGAACTTCCCCAAGTTACATTGTCATTAGAAACTTCAAAATTAACACTTGGAGAATATATTGTTATACTTCCTGGAGCATTATATAGAGTTGTACCAGAAACTAAAAAGTATTGAGATGCAGAGTTGTTTCCTACTATTGTATTAGGGAAGATGAGAGACCCAACAGCTGTTATTGTAGGCACGTTTATTATAGCCTGCAACCTGTTCCCTCCATTCATACTAGACCCCAATCCAGGTCTAACCTTAATAGAGATTACATTGCACTCAGAAGTTACTACATATCCGTATGGTGTTGGCATCTATTTTATTTTTTATATTATGGGTATACTCTTATTTCTATTGGTATATAAGTTGTATAACTTATTGTAACCGAATTATCAGAAGGTCTAATAGGATATAAACTTACTAATGTACCGCTAGTTCTAAATCCGTTTAAACCAAAATACTGATTCCCCGCCTGCAAAGAGCTTGGCATTATCCATGTTTTATTTATTGTAAATATAGAAGAAGAAGCACTTCCCTCTGCTTGCCCAGAGCCTCCTACAGCCCAACTTATAGTTGCACCTGTAGTATTCTGCAATACCGTAGCCGTAATCCCTCCAGATAGCCATGATAAAATAGCTGTATATACTTGGTAAGGCTGAGGAGCAGTTATGCTCCCAGCACTTAATATATTCCAATTAGCATCAGTTTGTCCTGGGGTGTTAACCAAAGCCCTTACAGTCGCACCAGCAACTACAGCAGTTGTTCCCAAGTACCCACTTGCAGACATAAACCACAAGTCCCCTTTCAAAATAGCACCAGCAGTTCCACTTCCACCTGTTGATGGATATGCTCCTGGGGAAGTAACGCCTGGCGTATAATTACCTCTATCGTCCAATAGTCCAACAACGCTTCCGTCTACATAAACCTTCACTGCATTTTGACTTGGATATAGAGTGTTACTTGTTCCCAATGATGTACTAGTAGACTTATTAGCCACATCTTCTGCTGTATAACCTAAGCCTGGGGCAAGGTCTGCTATGTCTTGTGCTGTAGTTCTTAAGGTGCTTGAACCTTGTACTACGGGAACTTCTTCCGCACCTGTTAGGGCTGCTGCTGAAGTTAATTGGGAAATTTTAATGTCTGCCATTTTATTCTATTATTAAGTTTTCTGAATTTTCTGTTATTAATAAATCTCCACCTTCTGTTGCTATCCTAGTTCCTCCTCCACAAGGTAATACAGTTCCGCCTAATGCCAAACAAATATTACTTGCTAGTGTGTTCACGTCTACATCTGCACTTGTCTTTATATAAGTTCCCAATATTATTGTACCATATACAACATCATGTACAAGTACCATTATAGTGTCTCCATCATTCCCTACATTGTCTACGGTAATACTTCCCACAGCATCAGTTATTGATATAGCAGGGAAGCTGTCATAGTGCCACCTAAGTGCATCTGCAACCAAGGCTATCGTCTGTGGTGCAGTCGTAGCAAGCCTTTCCCCAAACAAATTACCACTGCCTTGATAGTTAGCAGATAAATATATGCTAACGTCTGCTAATTCTATTGTATCGGGTACAGTTAATCGTGTCATATCTTAGAAATAAAAAGACTGATTGTTTTTAAAGTTTATTGCTCTATTCAAACACACTTGTGAAGCGTAAATGTCGTTAGCTATTTCAACTGCATTTATTGCCCCTACAATATTTGTCCAAAGAATTCCCACATTCAACCAGTAATTACTGTCTTGTATTATATTGTAATTTAACGATTGTAACTGAATTAAATAGTAAAAGAATTGCCTGCTGAATTCAGCCAAGCAATAGTTGTTGTTTAAATTATATTTAGATATACCTCCTGCATACAGCCACTCTACTTTAATGTTTACTGCAACATCGGCTGTAAGCACATCTAAGCTTATGGGATTAGTTCCCAAAGCCCAAGGAATATAAGTAGTAGTTGTTCCCGTAGGTACAATATAATCGCCATTGTAATCCTGTATATATACTCTTCTAGCTACTATATAGGCATCACTTCCCGTACTCGTATCCTCTATTAATATATAAGAAGGATTTAATGGAGTCTGTGATACAGTGAAATTTGGTGAAAATGACATGACTAAATGGGTTTAGCAAATATATTAATTATTGTTTAATTCAAAATATTTTTATTCCGTTATTGTAGAATCTTGTATATTAACATCTTCCACATTTTCAAAGGGCTTTATTTTAGGCATAATGTTCTTCTGTAGGAGCATATCCCTTTTAGTCGGGATATTCCTTTTTTTATACCTTTTCCTTTTAAATTGCATTTCTATATGAGTTTCATTAGTAGCAGACTCATGTATGGTGCTGACATATTTCTTAAGTTCTTCTGGGGTCAATTCTAGTTTCTTGTCCCTTATTACTTTTTCCAGGTCGTTTAGTTTCTTGACAACTATTTCTTTCCATATTTTACTAAACTCTTTACCTTCATTTAATGTCATTTTCCCTTTTGGATGATTAGCATCTACATCTATTTCTATTTTTGATACATCTGGAGGCTTGGGAAGTGCTGCCCCTTTGTCTAACAACATTTTAACCCCAGGCTCATTTAGATTATTATCAAAAACAGTGGGTTCTTTTAAAATGTCTACTCCTAAATATTCCTTAGCTGCCCTTTGAGCCGCTCCTTTATATGTCCTGTATATTTCTTCCCCTATCTTTATAGGATTAATAATCTTAGCTTGAGGATACGTCTCTATTATATTCTCTAATTGCTTAACAGTAGCTTCGGTAATGCTCATTGCCACACCTTTTTCTTTGTCCATGGCTTTTTGATAATTTATAGCAATATTTTGATAAGCCAAGAATGGGTAAAATCCAGATGTATGTTCTAGTGCTGCTGAGAAATATTCATTTAGCTTCTCATTTCCAACGCTTATTTCACCTGTCTTTAATTCATCTTCCGCTTTTTTCTCATCTTCTTTCTTTTGTCCTTTATGATGAGCTCCTCCGTATTGAGCATTTATAGCTAAAGCTAATCCCAACATACCTAATCCAAAGCCACCATGCCTAAACATCCTCATAATAGTCACAGCGGTCTTCTTGTCCATCTTAGACATTTCTTCCGCTAATGCTTTTTTATATTCGGATTTTTCTTGTGGTGTAAATCTTGGCATTTCGGCTTTTACTATAGCCTTTGCTTTGCCTAATTCTTTTTTGTATTTAATAATTGATAAGGGAATTCCCACTGTCATTTCAATTACAGCTTCATTTATAATATTAACGGGAACTCTTGTGATTGCAACATCCCAATTTAATAAATTACCGATTACTCTAATCGACTTAGATTCGCTTGCCATCCATTTTTGAACTACCCTATTACTTGCTGTTGTTACAGCGTTATCTTGCTGATACATTCCGCTTTCCCAATCCGTATAGCTATCTGCTGCCATTTCTTGAATCTTATTAAAGTCTGTTATATCTTCCCCCTTAACTAAAGCAGCTTCTAATCTAGCCATAAATCCAGCTGCAACATGATATCTTGCAGATATGCTTTTTAAAGCACCATGTGACCTACCAATATAACTGAATACGTAAGAGATATTGTCTGCAACGTGTTTCCAGTTTCTTACCTTAGTCCATGATTCACTTCCAAAATCCCCCAATGACCTTTCGTATTCTGTATTTCTACTTTGTAGCTTCTCCATGGCTGTTTTTAAAGTACTTCCTCCTATATATTGATACAGAGTATCTCCTACTGAAATCAATAATTTCCTATTAGATTCAGCTTTAAGTTTTTCTACTTTCTTGTTTTCTTTTTTATATTCTGGGGAAGTCTCACCAAGCTGAGTTTTTATAGTTTCTAAATTTTTGAATGCATTCTCATACTCTGTAGCTGCGTCTATATATTTATTTGCATTATTTTCAGCTTGAGCTTGCAGTTGCTTAGAGTTTGAGTTTTTAAATACAGCCTTTAATCCTGTATTAGCAGAAAGAGTACTTGAACTTTCGCCTCCCTCCTTAGCTAATTGTACCATCCCCTCATTAAATACCTTTGCTCCAATTCTTCCAAATGTTAATTTAGAAAAGTATGTCTGAGCTATTTTTAAAGGGGAAGCAAATGTTAACTTAGCAAATGTTTTAGGCAATCCTATCAATAAATTCACCCCAATATCTCTAAGTGTATTTAATATAACTTCTCCAGCAGTTCTATTTTCTTTTTTATACTCATCAGCTTTTTTGTCATATTTAGATTGAACCAATTGTAAATCCATATTTACCTTAGCTAATTCAGCGTCTGATTTTGTTAGAGGCTTTTTAACTGGGGTGTCATCAAATTCTCCTGCTGCCAATTTTCTTTCAAGTTCTTTCTTTTTGGATATTGCATCTTTTTTTGCCTGCTCAAGCATTATGGATTGGTCTACATCTTTCTTATTAGATTCAAACCTGTCCTTTATTTTTTGCAATTCAAGCTCTATATTGAAAACTAAGTTTTTGTCTAAGCCCTTTTTTAGTTTGTCTAATTTTTTTTGTATTAAGTCTATTTTTTCTGTTGCAGTTTCTACATTTGATGTTTGGTCTAGCTTAGAATTTGGGTCATATTTTATTTTGGCATCTTGCAATGCTACCAGTAAGTCATCTATGTTTTGCTTTTGAGCATCACTTAAGCTATGCTGTTTAGCATATTTAGTTATTTCATTAGATGCTTCATCTATGTTTTTATTGTGTTCATTTGCTCTTTTTTCATACCCACTTTTAGCTAATGCTGATTTAGATGAAATCTTTTTCCCCATACTTGTTAATTGCTTCTGTATGGCATCATTTACTTTCTTTATTTCTTTTTCTATTTCTTCTTTTTTAGCACTGCCTTCTTTCAATAAGTCTCCTGTTTTCTTAAGTTCCCCTAATTTATTTTCTAGGGAAGTCAATTTATTGAATTTTGCCTTTTCGTTTAATGCTTCATTCTTTAGTTTAGCACTTGTCTGTGACTTAAACTGCCCATCTTTTAAATATGCTTTTTTGAAATCTTCTTTTTTTAAGTCGGGAAGTAGCTCCTTTAATTTCTTAAATGCTACATCAGAAACTTGATTAAGTTCTACTGTATTTACATAGCTATCTACAAAATCCTTTACGGAATTATTGTCAACCATATCTTTTGTTATAGTTGTGGCATTCGTATTTTCTATTTCTTTGTTTATTAACTCAATGGCGTTTTCTCTTTTATCTTGCCTATTTAAATGGTCAAATATAGCATCCTCTATTTTTTTACTTCTACTTTGTATTTTATTGTCAGTAACATATTTATCAATAGCAGCAGCAAGGGTAAATCCTCCTTCAACAAGGTCAGCAACTTTGCTTATAATTAAATTTAAACTCTGCCCAATTAAAAAAGGGTCAGAATAAGTTCCCTTAGTAATGCCTTTTCTTAGTTTGTCTGCAAATTTTTTACCTTTTTGTTTTAATGCTTCTTGCCTATTCTTGACATTTAATTTAGTTTCTTCTATGTTCCCTTTTTCCTGCAACAATTGTTGATATTTGTCTTGCTCTTCTTTTATTGCAGCATCAAACTTTTCTTGAAGTGCCTGTTTTTCTAATTCTGCTTTTTGTTCAATTAATTCTTTTTCTTTAGCCCACTCCCTTCTGGTAAATTCCAAATCGGCACTACTAAGAGATTCTCCCCCTTTCTTTTTGGACAATTCCATTCTTCTCATTTTTAAGCCATCAGCTCCCATACTGAGAATCATTTGTCTAATATTGAAAGCCAAGCCAGCCTCTCTTGGATTTGCTGCTTTCGCTACATTCAATAGGTCTGCATTTAACTTATCAAATTCTAACATTGCAGCTGCCCTTTCTGCCCCATTTTCACTATCCCATCCTTCTAATTCACTTATTTTCTTTTCTATATTTAATTTAGCAATATTTATAATTGCTAAGTCTTGTGCTGTAGGATTTATTGCGTTCCCTTCATTATATAGGGAAGCTAATCTATTTGCATGATTTTGTGCTGACTCTTCTACAGTTCTATTAGGGTTGTCTTTTATTAATTGCTGAACTGCACCATCAACTACTTCGTTCCATGTGGTCTTCCCTTCAGACTCAAATAATTTTTTAGCATTTTCATACTTAGATAATTCTTCTTTAGTTATAAATCCTTCTGGAGCTGTAGGGACTATTTTTTGGCTAATACTTTTGCTAAATTTATTTTCATCAAAACCATCTAATTTTTTTAAGTTGTGCTTTACAATAGCATTGTTTATA
>Ga0114969_10002189_pt1 | contig 16144 bp, 12 predicted proteins | sample M_130807_MF_Meta_FD_87316 | JGI IMG/M metagenome (GOLD analysis project Ga0114969, IMG submission 87316) | Freshwater microbial communities from Lake Montjoie, Canada to study carbon cycling - M_130807_MF_MetaG | ecosystem: Environmental > Aquatic > Freshwater > Lake | place: Lake Montjoie...
CGCGGCTCGGCCGACTCGAGCACGATCCCGCAGCGGGTCCGGCTGCCCTCGCGGATCAGGTGGTGGTGAACCGCCGCGACGGCAAGCAGGCTCGGGATCGCCGCGCGACGCTCGTCCACGCCGCGGTCGGACAGGATCAGGATCGCCGCCCCCCGGGCCACCGCCGCGGAAGCCGAGCGGCAGAGATCGTCGATTGCCTTTTCGAGCGCCTCGGCCCCGCCGGACGCGGGGTAGAGCGTCGGGACGGTCTCGGCGCGCAGGCCCTCGTGGCGGTTGGTGCGGATCCGCGCCAGCTCCTCGTCGCGCAGGATCGGCGACTCGAGAGAAAGCTGCCGGCAGTGCAGCGGCGTCTCCTCGAACAGGTTGCGCCCCGTACCGATCATCGTCCGCAGGGACATGACGAGTTCTTCGCGGATCGGGTCGATCGGCGGATTCGTCACCTGGGCGAAGAGCTGCTTGAAATAGTTGAAGAGCAGTTGCGGGCGGTCCGAGAGCACCGCGAGCGGGGTGTCCGAGCCCATCGAGCCCACGGCCTCCTGGCCGTCGACGGCCATCGGCCCCATGAGGAAGCGCAGGTCCTCGAGCGTGTACCCGAAGGCCTGCTGGAGCCGGCGCAGGTCCGCGGGCGCCGGCATCCCGGGCACCGTGACGGTCGAGGTGTCGAGCTGGTCGAGGCGCACCAGATTCTCGTCGAGCCACTTCCGGTAGGGCTCGCGCGCCGCCATGCCCTCCTTGATCTCCTCGTCGTCCACGATCCGTCCCTGCGCCAGGTCGACGAGGAACATGCGTCCCGGCTGGAGCCGGTTCTTCTGGACGATGTCCCCGGGCGGGAGATCGAGCACGCCGACCTCCGACGCCATGACGACGAGACCGTCCCGGGTCACGACGTAGCGCGAAGGGCGCAGGCCGTTGCGGTCGAGGATCGCGCCGACGACGGTACCGTCGGTGAAGGCGATCGAGGCCGGACCGTCCCAGGGCTCCATGAGGCAGGCGTGGTACTCGTAGAAGGCCTTTTTCGTGTCGCTCATCGACTCGTGCTTCTGCCAGGCCTCGGGAATCATCATCATGACCGCGTGCGGAAGCGAGCGCCCGGTCTGCACCAGGAGCTCGAGCGAGTTGTCGAACTTGCCCGAGTCGCTCGAAGCCTCGTCCACGATCGGCAGGATCTTCTCGATGTCGTCGCCGAAGACCGGCGAGGAGAACATGCGCTCGCGGGCGTGCATCCAGTTCTCGTTGCCGCGCAGCGTGTTGATCTCGCCGTTGTGGGCGATGAAGCGGTAGGGATGGGCGCGATCCCAGGACGGGAAGGTGTTCGTGCTGAACCGCTGGTGGACGAGCGCGATCGCGGTCTTCATCCGCGGGTCGCGCAGGTCGGCGAAGAAGGACGCCATCTGGTCCGGGAGCAGCAGGCCCTTGTAGACGACCGTGCGCGACGACAGGCTCGCGACGTAGAAGCTCTCGGTGTCGGCGAGGCTGGAAGCGCGTATCGCATGCTCGGCGCGCTTGCGGATGACGAAGAGCTTGCGCTCGAGGGTCGCCTGATCGGCGACGCCGGGACCGGCCCCGACCAGGAGCATCTTGATCGACGGCATCGTCTCGCGGGCGACCGGCCCGGTGACCGACGGGTCGACCGGCACCTCGCGCCAGCCGATGAAGCGCTGGCGCTCTTCTCGCACGATCTTCTCGACGATTTCGAGGCAGTGGTTCTGCTCCCGGATGTCAGTCGGCAGGAAGACGAGCCCCGCGCCGTACATGCCCTCCCGCGGGAGCTCGAGACCGACCCGCGCGCACTCCGCCGCGAGGAATTCGTGGGGCATCTGCATGAGGATGCCGGCCCCGTCTCCGGTCAGGGGATCGCAGCCGCAGGCACCCCGGTGCGTCAGGTTCTCGAGGATCTTGAGCCCCTTCTCGACGATGTCGTGGGAGCGCACGCCCTTCATCTGGGCGACGAATCCGACGCCGCAGGCGTCGTGCTCCGTGCAGCCTCGGTAGAGTCCATCGCGCTCGGCCGCCGCGCGCGCCTCGCGGCGCGCAGCCACGGCCTCGATCTCGCGGGTCGGTTGTTCGTTCGCTTGCATGTCCTGCCTCGCTTGAGCCGCCCGTGGATCGGGCGACGGGTTCCTTCGCACGGCTAGCCGCCGTTCAGGTCTTCGATGCGGCCGCGAACCTCCTGTCGGAGGCCATTCGCGAGGAGCGCCGCCGCGGGGACTCCTTGCCCGCCGTCGCCGCAAGGAGTTCCTCCATCGGCACCTGCGTGCGCTCGCAGTGGGTCGAGAGCACGACCATCGTCTCGGTCCGTGCAACACCCGGAATGCCGCGGATGCGGCTGATGAGTTGCTCGAGCGTCGACGTGCTCTCCGTCTTCACCTTGAGCAGCAGGGTGTGCTGCCCGGTGACGTGGTGGCACTCGAGAACGCCCTCGAGAGAGGCGACGCGCTCCTCGAAATCGGCCAGGCCGCGCGGGTGATCGACCATCACGCCGATGAAGGCCGTCACGTCGAGTCCGAGGTGACGCGAGTCGAGCAGCGCATGGTAGCCGCGAATCACACCGACCTGCTCGAGTTTCTTGATCCGCTCGATGACCGAAGGCGCGGAAAGACCCACCTGCTCGCCGATGCGGGCGAGCGAGATCTTGCAGTCCTGCTGCAGGGTCTGGAGGATCTGGAGATCGGTGAAATCCAGGTCCAGCCCGTCGCTGGTTCCTAATTTCATAAGGTATGTCCGGGGAAACGCCTCACGGACTACGGTTTGGGTCGCTGAATGTCAACGGTTCATTCCGCAAGTTCGCGACATGGCGGAAGACAGCCCGCCGCGGGGGGCCTCGCTGCCCGGCCCCGGCGATCTTTCCGGGCTGACCGAAGCCCCGGACCGGTGCTACGACCGAAGCCTCGACCGGCCCCCCCCTTCCCGCCGGCGACGGAGGAGACATGCCCAAGACGATCGTGAATCCGCCGAACATGGCGCCGCCGACCGGCTATTCCTACGCCGTGAAGAAGACCGGGACGCCGGTCTTCGTCTCCGGGCAAGTCGCCCTCGACGAACGCGGCCAGGTCGTGGGCAAGGGGGATGCCGAAGCCCAGACCGAGCAGGTCTTCAAGAACCTCACGACCGTGGTCGCGGCCTGCGGCGGCTCGATGAGCGACGTCGTGAAACTCAACGTCTTCGTGACCGACCCCGCCCACCGACCGGCCGTCGCGGCGGCGCGGCTGCGCTACTTCACCGCGGGCGAGTACCCCGCGAGCACCTACGTCGTCGTCTCCGCCCTCGCCATCCCCGAGCTGCTGGTCGAGGTCGAGGCAGTGGCGATGATCGACTGAAGGCGAAGCGAAAGGTGACGGCCATGCACACTGCGACCCCGGAGACGAAGCGGCCTTGCCGGCCCGGCCTCGCGCGCACCTCGGCCCTGCTGCTCGCCGGCGCGCTCGCGATCCTGTCGAACGGCTGCGGCGAGACCTCGGGCACCGCCACGGCCCCCGTCGCGACGCGTCTCGTCGCCCTGCACGCGGAACCCGATCCGGTCGCCGGCGGGCGGGTCGTCGACGCGGAGGGCCGCGAAGTTCTGCTGCGCGGCGCCAACGTGAACGCCTACAACGACTACTGGAAGGGCATCGACTTCCCGACCGTGTTCCCGTTCACCGGCGCCGATGCCGATCGCATGTCGGAAATCGGCTGGAACGCGGTGCGCCTTCTCGTCGCTTGGTCGCGGGTCGAACCGGCACCGGGTGCGTACGACGAGGTCTATCTCGACGAGGTCGACGGGGCCGTGCGCGAACTCGCCGCCCGCGGGATCTACTCGGTGATCGACCTGCACCAGGACGCCTGGAGCGCGACCCTCGCCGCTGCGCCCGGTGCGACCTGCCCCGCCGGTTCGCGCCCGGCCATCGGCTGGGACGGGGCCCCCGCGTGGGCGACGCTCGACGGCGGCGCCGCACGCTGCGCAGTCGCGGGAATCCGCGAGACGAGTCCCGCGGTCCGCGCCGCCTGGACGAACTTCTGGGCGGATGCTCCCGGACCGGGCGGTGTCGGCGTCCGCACGCGCTACGCCCGCATGCTCGCCCACCTCGCCGCACGCTGGGCCGGCCGTCCCGAGGTCGCGGGCTTCGACCTGATGAACGAGCCCAACGCCTTCGGCGACACCGAGCAGCGCCAGATGTCGGCGATGTACGGCGAGGCGATCACGGCGATCCGCGCGGCCGAGGACGCGGCCGGCAAGGGTCGCCACCTGGTGTTTTTCGAGCCGTCGGCGCTGTGGTCGTCCAATGGTCGCGGCGCGCCTCCCGACTTCCCGCACGACGCCGACGTCGTCTACGCGCCGCACCTCTACACCGGCGGTTTCACCGGCGGCCCGATCTCGGCCTCCGCCTTCGAGATCGCCGTCGAGGAGGCACGCGCGTTCGGCGGTGCGCCGATCTTTTCCGGCGAGTGGGGAGCGGGGCCGGAGCGGGCATCGGATCCCACCGACGGCTACTTTCTTTCGCACCAGGCGCTGCAGGACCGCTTCCACGCCGGGGCAACGATCTGGACCTGGCGCGAATCCTGCGGGGACCCGCACAAGTCGGGACCGATCCTCAATGGCGAGATTCCCGGGGTGTGGGGCGAGTTCGAGGTCGACTGCCGCACGAACGCGATCCTCGGCGAACGCACCGATCTGGTGGACGACCTGACGCGCGGCTACCTGCGCGCCGCGCCCGGGCGGATCGGACAGGCGACCTACGACGACCGGACGGGCGAATTTGCCGCGAGCGGCGAGGCCGCCCCACGCGGTGCCGAACTGGTCGCCTTCTACCCGGCCGCCAAGCACGGTGCCCCGGCGATCGAGGCGACCGGCCTCTCCGACGTGCGCACCGAGTCCGCACCCGGTGGCCAAGGCCTCCTCGTCGGACGCGCTTGGGGGGGTGTCTGGTCGATCGTGGCGCGTCCGCGCTGAGACCGGGCCTCTCTCAGGCTTCCCCGAGCGATGCGCCGCCCGCGAGGCGGCGCAGCCAATCCGCGGCGCCGGCGTTCCCTTCGGCCGGCGCCCAGAGGGCGCGTTCAGCCTCTGCCATCGGCAAGTAGGGACCCGCTTTCGACTCGAAGAACACCGTCCCGGGGTCGAGCGCCCAGAGCGTGTGGAAGGTGCCGTGCGGAACGTCGACCCCGAAGAGGTCGCCTCCCGCCGCGAGCGTAACCCGAGAGGTCTCGCGCCCTTCGTCGTCGAAGAAGACGACAATCAGGCGACCGCGCAGGACGACGATGGTCTCGTCCTTCGCCGCATCGAGGTGGCGATGCGGAGCGACGTACGATCCCGGTTCGATCGCGTTCATCAGCCGGTGACAAGGGTCGCCGTCGGCGAGGTGCAGGTTGAAGTTGCGCCGTCCACGCGGCGAGTTGCGCGCCTCGGCCGACACGCGGTCGAGCAACGCGGAATCGAGCACCCGGGGATCTCGCTCGCTGGCCATCGCCTGCACCATGGCGGGCCGGGCGTCGACCGGCAAGCCGGGACCGGGGCGAGTGCCCGATCGGTCGGAAGTCGGGAACCCGGCCGGGGCGTCAGCGCGCCGCGTCCGGCGCTTGCACCGGCGGGACCGCGAGCGCGGGTGGAGCCGGGGCCGCCTTCGCGCCGCAGACCTCCGCGCCCGCCCCCCCGCAGAGGCGTCGCCGCAGTTCGGCGGCGACGAGCGCGTGTCCGGCCGGGTTCCAGTGCCGGTCGCCGGGAAGCCGAAGCGTGTCCCCTCCCCGTTCGGCGGCGCGCACGAGCGGTCCGATCTCGACGAAGTCGACGCCGAGGATGCCGGCCAGCCGCCGCAGTTCGGCGCTCGCCTCGGGTTGGTCGTCATCGATGTCCACGAGGACGAAGCGGGCCCCGTCGTCACGCACCTCGGCGGCGAAGCGTTCGACGAGAGCCCGCGTGATCTGCCAGGCGCGGCCGTTCGTCCGCAGCTCGGCGCGGTCGCGCAGGTTGCGGAAGCGTTGCCAGAGCCAGCGTGCAAGCACGCTGCGGTCGGCCAGCGGCGACGGACCCTCGTCGGCCGCGGGGGGCGCGAGCGCGAACCGCTCCGGCGACTCGATCGGCCCGTTGGCGCGGCGGAGTGCCCCGTTCGCATCGAGTTCGAAGCGGGGCTTTGCATAGAAGCTGAAGTCGGTCGAGTTGCGGTCGGCGTGAAACCAGGCGAACGCGAGGACCACCACGTCGGGCCGGAAGCGACGGCCGTCGACCTCGTAGCGCAGCAGCATCTGGTCGGTGCCGTAGCCGTGCACTCCGAAGTTGAGGACCTCGACGCCGGGCAACCCTCGACCGAGCAGGGCGCTGAACGTCTGGTCGTCCTCCACCCCTTCGCCGAAGGTCTGCGAGTCGCCGAAGACGGCGATGCGCAGGACGCCCGGTGGATGCTCCGGCGGTACCGGCGCCGCGCCGCGCAGCCCCTGGTCGTTCGCGCGGACGGCGACGTCGTAGGAGCCGGGTTTGACGCTGCGCACGTCGGCCCGCGGCCGCAGGCGCCAGCCAAGTTCGGGGTCCGGCTCGTCGAATCCGTAGGGGTCGCCGCCGGCTGCGGCGCGCCGCGCCCGCCACTGCGACTTCCGCTCGCCCGCCGCGTCGACGAAGGCGCGTGGCAGGCCCGCGATGCCGTCGCGACCGAGCAGCAGGCGCAGGGCGAACTCGCCGCCGAGCACGACGAGCGCGAGCGAAGCCATGGCGAGCAGCGGTGCGGCGACGCGATCGAGCCGTCGCCGACTGGTGCGGCGACGCGAGGCCGGTCGTGCTCCGGGATCCCGGGTCATGGCTCTTTCGTCAGCGGGCGAGTTCCGCCCGCCAGGCGTCTTCCAGGCCGGCGAGTTCGTCGAGCGCCGACGCGATTCGGCCGGTCGCCTGGTGCACGCGCTCCCTCGCCTCGACGGCCGCGTGCCCGAGTGCGCCGCGAGCGTTCTCGATCACGCCGGCGAGCAAGCCGCGCGCCCGGCGGGCCAGACCGCGTCGGACCACGAACCGCAGCGCGAAGAGATAGGCCGCGAGCAGCAGGGCCGCGCTCAGCAGGAAGTCGAAGCCGGCGTAGCGTTGCTCGAGAAAACCCTCGGCGACCTTCCAGAGGACCCATGCGCCGAGCGCGTAGACCGGCAGGTCGAGCAGCCAGCCGAATCTGCGCAGCAGGCCGTGCTCGGCGGCAGCCGGCAGGTCGCGTCCGACCAGTCGCGACCAGGCCTCCGCGACCGCACCGCCCGCAGCCGTGCGCCCCTGCTCCGCATCGGGCATCCCGAGTGCCTCGGGCGAGCGGGCCAGGCGACCCGCCCGCACCCGCGCCTGCGACAGGGAGTCGGCATGCCAGGAGGCGAACTCGCCCGGGGTCGGCAATAGCGTTCCGGCGTCCCCGAGACGCTGCTCCCGCCACGAGCGCTGTACCTGCTCGGCGGCGAGCGCACCGGCGGCGGTGCCAGCGGCGGCCAGCGGGTTGCGGGTGGCGAGTACGGCGCTCGCACCGAGGCCGAGCGAGGCGAGGCCCCCGGTGCGGATCGCCCAGCCGCCCGGGCCGTCCCAGCGGCGCGACGCCTCGGCCCAGAGCAACTCGCAGACGTCGGCGCGGCGCAGCGCGAGGCGCTCGCCGACCTCCTCGGCGCAGCGCTCGCCGAGGCGATCGAAGCCGTCGCTCGCATCCTGCGGCAGCGCCTCGAGGTCGGGAGCGGCCTCGCGGCGCACCTCGTCGAAGACCGTCCCGAGCCGTGTCGCCGTACCGAGGGCGTTCAGCCGCCGGACGCCGCTGATGACGCCGTCGTGGACCAGGTGCTGGAGGGCCTGGCAGAACTCGGCCCAACCCTCGGAACGCGGCTGCGACTGAGCCGTGCGCGCGCTGATCGCCAGCACCGGCGCGTCGGGGGCGCGCCATCGACCCGCGGCCATGCCGCGGATCTGTTCGAGGATCGCGTCGCGGGATTCCGGGGTGAGTTCGTCGCTGCGGTTCAGGACGAAGATCATGTGGCGACGGCCCGCGAACGCGTCGAGGAAGGACACCGAGGCCTCCTCGAGGACCGACTGGTGGTGCAGGACCACGACCAGCACGTCGCTGCGCTCGGCAAGCGCCGTCACGGTCGCCCGGTTGCGTTCGTCGATGCTGTTCATGTCGGGGGCGTCGACCAGCACCTGTGCGGTCCAGGGTCCACTCGATGCGTCGTAGCGGGCGACTGCCACGCCCGGAGCGTCGGGTCCGGTTCCGCCCACGCCCTCGACGAGTTCGCCGAGGTCGGCGTCCTCGGGGGCATAGACGACCGGCTCGCGCGTAGTCGGGCGGTCCATGCCCTCCTGCGCGATGCGCCTGCCCGCGAGCGCGTTCAGCAGCGTGGACTTGCCCGCTCCCGTCGAACCGACGAGCGTGATCACCGCGGCCCGGTGGACGCGCTCGACCTGCCGGTCGAGATCGAGGAGCAGGCGGTCGATCTCGGGGCGACGCCGCTCGACGGCGCGCAGGACCGCGACCTCGCCCATGTTCTCGCGCAGTCGCGCGCGCAGTCCTTCCAAGGTCGCGCGCAGGCGGGTCGTACCGTCGTCCGAGAAGGCTTTCACCCGATCCCCTCAGGCGCGCAAGGCGACGCGCAGGTCCTGCAGTCCAGAGGCGATCCGACCGTCCTCCACGAGCCGCTCCCGGATCCGGGAGGCCGTCTCCGGGAGCGCCCCATCCACCAGCGTGTGGGCGAGTTGCCGGCCACGCACCTCGGTCCAGCGGCGGCGGGCTTCGGACATGATGCCCGAGCCCAGCACGTGTGCGTACTTCTCGAACAGCACCGTCCCCAGGAACCCGCCGCCGACGGCCGCGAGATCGGAGCCGAAGCCGCCGGTACTGACAATGACCGCCGCCGCGAGGGCGATCGGAACGAGGGTCGCGAGGTCGGCCGCGGCCTGGATGTCGATGTCGAAGCCGCGGTCCTCGATCGCCTTCTCGACCAGTTGCTCGCAGGCGCGCTGGAACTCGGCGACGTCGGAATCCCGCATCGAGAGCCCATCGAGCGCAGCGGCCTCGGCCGAGGCGCGGCGGCCGTCGTCGAGGTCTCGGTCGAGCGAGGCCGCCACGTCGGGCGAGGCCCCCTGGCGGGCGGGATGGCGCGCCTCCCGGCCGAGGTCGCGCGCCACCTCTTCCCAGAACGACGGCCAAGCCTTGCGGAGTTCGTCGCGTTCGATCGTTCCCAGCGTGGCAGCCGGCTGTTCCTGCTTGGGATGCGGCGCGCCACGGAGCACCGCCGGCACGCTCTCGATGCCGAGCCGGATCCGCCGCAGGGTCGTCCGCCAACTGCGGCTGAGCGGGTTGCTGCGCCGGTCGAGCACCGCGCGGAAAGCGTCGACGAAGGGCCGGGCCGGCATGGCTGCAGAGGCGATGCGCATCCCGGACTCGACGCCACGGGCCTCGGCCGCCTGCAGGACCGCACCGGCGCGCTGCGAGTCGCCGGCGAGCGCGCTGCCGGTGTCGCGCAGCGCGTCGTCGAGTCGCGCCATCGCCGCGTCGACGGCCTGCTTCTTCACGAAGGCGATCTCGTCGACGTCGAACAGCACCTCGCGCAGCGGGCGGCCGCCTTCGATCGCGACCGGCGCGAGCGGCGCCGTCCCCTTCTGGACCTCGAGACTGTGCGGCGCCCAGAAGGATGCGATCGGGCTCGTCCCGACGTCGGCCGCGAGCTTCTCGGTATGGGCACGAGCGACGTCCGCGTCGCTGGCCTCGTTGTAGACCAGCATCCACGGACGACCGTGCTGCAGCCAGCGCTCGAGGAACGTCACCACCGCCTTGTTCTGGTAGGAGTGCCGCGTGACCACCGCGACGACCAGGTCGGCGACGGTCAACAGGGACTCGCTGGCCAGCCGGTTGTCCTCGAGGATGCTGTCGAAGTCGGGCGTGTCGATGAGCATGAGACCGCGCGGCAGGCCCGGCTCCTCCGCGTAGAGCAGGGTCGCCGGATCGACCGCCCGATCGAGCGGTGCCCCGCTCCCGGCCGCCCCGAGCGGCTCGAGCCGAAATCGGGCCAGCGTCGGCTCGGCGCGCAGCTCCGCGAGCAGTTCGGGGTGGAGCACCCCCACCAGCCGGCGAGTCGCCCCACCGGTCGGCAGGGACGGGCTCAACAGCCGGCCGGCGAGCGCATTGAACAGCGCCGATTTACCGGCGTTGTTCGGTCCGACGATCCCGGCGACCAGGTATGCGTCACCACCCGCGGAGCGGGGCAGGAGGTCCCGCTGCAGGACGTCGAGGGCCGCCGCGGCGGACGGCAGCCGGTCGCGCAGCGGCAGAACCGCGTCCCGGGCCGCCCGCAGCAGTTCGGATCGCTCCATCGGAGCCGTCATCGGCGCGCAGGAAACCACAGCCCCGCCAGCTGCACAACGCATCCGGTCACGGGACGGAAGAACGAACGCGTGCGCGCTCCGATCCGGAGTCGACGGCGCTCGCTCGCATCACCGGGAAGTCGCGACGACGCGCACCGATGCAGCATTCGCCGCCCCCGCTCGGCGCACCACAAGGACGTTCACGACATTTTCGTGGGGAAAGCGCATGATTTCGCTTCCAAAATATTCCAATCGTGGTAAAACGCCATTAGTGAATGCCCGGGGCCTTCGACGTGCGCGAAGGGTGCACGTACTCCCGGCGGCAAGGAGGAGGGGATTGATGGCTGTGAGGAAGACGGCTGCCCGCAGGCGGGTAGTCAAGAGGGTGGTGGGGGCAGTTCCGGAAATCGCCGTGGCCAAGGTTCGCCGTCCGGCGGGTCGTCGCCGGGTCGTGGCGGTGGCGAAGTTGGTCGCAAAGCGTGCGGTGCGCCGCACGGCGACGCGCAAGGCGGTCGCCCGCAAGGTCGCGGTGAAGGCCGTGCGCGTCGCCGCGGTGAAGCGCGTCGTGCGCAAGGCGGTGGCGAAGCGTGTCGTGCGCAAGGCCGTCGTTCAGCGCGTCGTCCGCAAGGCAGCGACCCGCCGCGTGGTCCGCAAGGCGGTCGCGCGGCGCGTCGTGCGCCGCGCAGTCAAGCGCGCGGTCGTCCGGTCGGCGGTCAAGCGGACCGTCGCGCGGCGCGTGGTGCGCAAGGCAGTACGTCGCGCGGTCGTCCGCAAGGTCGTTCGTCGCGCGGTCGTCCGTCGCGCGGTGCGCCGTGCGGTCGTTCGTGGCGCGGTCAAGCGCGCCGTCGTCCGCCGCGTGGTGAAGCGCGCGGTCGTGCGCCGCGCGGTCAAGCGCGCCGTCATCGGCGCGGTGGTGAAGCGCGCGGTCGCCCGCAAGGTCGTCCGCCGCAGGGCGCCGCTCCTGCAGAATCTCGGCGGTCTCGACTTCGGGCGGCCTCTCGGCCAGCTCTGATTCGGATCCGCGAAGCGCCCCGTCGACGGATTCGACGGGGCGCTTCGCCACTTCGCTCGATGCGGCGGTTCAGAGCCTCTCGATGATGGTTCCGGTGCCGAGCCCCCCGCCGCAGCACATCGCGATCAGCCCGTAGCGACCGCCCGTCCGCTCCAGTTCGTGGAGTGCGGTCGTCAGCAGGCGGGCCCCGGTGCTACCGGTAGGATGCCCGAGGGCGATCGCGCCGCCGTTGGGATTCACACGCTCCGGGTTCGGGCGGAGATCCTTCTCCCAGGCAAGGACGACCGAGGCGAAGGCTTCGTTCACCTCGAAGGTGTCGATCTGGTCGATCGAGAGCCCGGCCTGCGCGAGAACCTTCCGGCTGGCCGGGATCGGCCCCTTGAGCATCGTCACCGGGTCTACCCCGACGAGCGTCGTCGCTACGATGCGCGCACGCGGGCGTAGCCCGAGTGCCTTCGCCCGCTCCGGGGAAGCGAGCAGCACGGCCGAGGCGCCGTCGGAGACCTGGGAGGAAGTGCCCGCGGTGTGGATCCCGTCGGGGACGATCGGGGCGAGGGTGGCGAGTTTCTCGAGCGAGGTCTCGCGCAGCCCTTCGTCCCGCGCGACCGCGCGGCTTTCGCCGGTCGGCTTGCCTTCCGCGTCGAGCACGGGGGCCGCGACCGGCACGATCTCGCGGTCGAAGCGTTGCTCGTCCCAGGCGCGACGGGCGGACTGCTGGCTGCGCAACCCGAAGCGATCGGTGTCCTCGCGGCCGATTCCGTATTCCTTCGCGATCATCTCCGCGCCCTGGAACTGCGAGGTCGGCTCGAAGTGCGCAACATAGCCCGGCGAGAGCGGCGATCCGCCCTTCATGTTCGTGCCGAGTGGCACCCGGGTCATCATCTCGATGCCGCAGGCCAGCACCACGTCCTCGATGCCCGCGCCGATCATCCCCGCCGCGAGCGAGGTCGCCTGTTGCGACGAGCCGCATTGGCTGTCGACCGTGGTCGCCGCGACCTCCATCGGGAAGCCCTGCCCCAACCAGGCGACGCGCGCCAGATTGAAGGACTGCTCGCCGACCTGCGAGACGCAGCCGCCGATCACCTGCCCGACCGCACCGGGGTTGATTCCCGACCGCTCGACGGCCGCGCGCTGCACGGCTCCGAGGAGGTCCGCGGGATGAAGCCCGGCCAGGCCGCCCTTGCGGCGTCCGATCGGACTGCGAACGGCCTCGACGATGAACACTTCGCGCATGATCGACTCCTCCCGCGCCGCCAAGCGGCGGGCTGATTGCGAAAGACCTCCCGCTAGCGGACCGGCCGCGGGCACGCGAGCGGCGCGAGCCGCGCCAGGAATGCCCGACGACTCGCCACGACGGGAGGGCTGCGCTAGTTCTGCCGGCATGGAGATCACCCTGAACGACGAGGACCGGGCGTTCCGCGACGAAGTGCGGGACTTCCTCGGGCGCGAGATCCCGCGGGATTGGTCCCACCCACCGGGCACCGGCTCCTTCGAAGTGACCGACGCCGAGTTTCCGCGCCTGCGCACGTGGCAGAAGAAGCTCTTCGACGCGCGCCTGATCGGCATCACCTGGCCGCGGGAGTACGGCGGCCGCGATGCATCGCCCCACCATGACGCGCTCCTGCAGGACGAGATGGTGCGCGCCGGCGCCCCGCCGACGATCAACCTCCTCGGCATCAGCCTCTGCGGCCCGGCCCTGCTCCACTACGGCAGTCCGGCACAGAAGGAGCGCTACCTCGCCAGGATGCTCTCCGGCGAGGAGGTTTGGTGCCAGGGATACTCGGAGCCCGGATCGGGGTCCGACCTCGCGAGCCTGCGCACGAGCGCCGTGCTGCGCGGCGACGACTACGTGGTGAACGGGCAGAAGGTCTGGACCACCGACGGCAAGGTCGCCGACTGGATGTTCTGCCTCGTGCGCACCGAGCCCGAAGCCCCCAAGCACAAGGGCATCGGATTCCTGCTCATCGACATGCGCACGCCCGGCGTCGACGTCCGGCCGCTGCGCCAGATCACCGGCGGAACCGAGTTCTGCGAGGTCTTCTTCAACGACGTCGTCGTCCCGCGCTCGAACATGGTGGGCCACCCGACGCAGGGCTGGCTCATCGCCAACACCGTGCTCGGCTACGAGCGCGGGACCGGGGCGCTCGCGGCCGCATCGGCCTTCGACGCCGACTTCGGCCGGTTGGCCGGCAGCCTGCGCGACGGCGGACGCGCCGCCGACCCGCGCGTCCGCCAGCAGGCGGCGCAGCTCCGGATCGACCTGACGATCCTGCGGCTGCTCGGCCTGCGCGTGCTCACCGGGTTGCGCGAGGGCAAGGCGCCGGGTTCCGAGGCGAGCATGATCAAGCTCTTCAAGTCGGAGCTGGAACAGCGGCTCTACGGTCTCGCGGTCGACCTCCAGGGCCCCCGCGGCGCGGTCTGGGCCGGCGAGCACGCGGTCGACAACGGGCACTGGCACTGGCGCATGCTCTGGTCGCGGGCCGGCACCATCTATGCCGGGACGAGCGAGGTACAGCGCAACATCATCGCCCAGCGGGTTCTGGGCCTGCCGCGGGGTTGAGCCGGCCGACCGGCTCCGAGGAGACACGAATCATGAAGGGAAACCCGAAGATCATCGAGATGCTCAACCGCATCCTCACCGGCGAATTGACCGGCGTAAACCAGTACTTCATCCACTCCCGTATGTGCCGGAACTGGGGCTACCAGCGCCTCGCCAAGCACTCCTGGGAGGAGTCGATCGGCGAGATGAAGCACGCCGACGAGTTGATCGAGCGCATCCTCTTCCTCGAAGGCGTTCCGAACATGCAGCGCTACAACAAGATCCGTGTCGGCGAGACCGTCCCCGAGCAACTCTCGCTCGACCGCGACCTGGAGGTCGAGGCGGTCGCGCTGCTGAACGAAGCCGTCGAACTGGCGGTCGCGGTACACGACAACGGCTCGCGAGACCTGGTCGAGAAGATCCTGCGCTCCGAAGAGGAGCACCTCGACTGGCTCGAGTCGCAGCTGGAACTCATCCGCCAGATCGGCGAGCAGAACTACCTCGCCCAGCAGATCCGGGAGTGAGATCGCGGGGCGGGTCCGGCCGTCGGACCCCGCCCCTCCCCTTTCAAGCCGGGTGCTCGACCTCCGCGCGGACCTCGTGGACGACCTTCTCCACGGCCGCGCGGTGCGCGTCGCGCAAGGCCTCGCTCGACGCCTCGAAGCGCAGGACGAGCGCGGGCTGGGTGTTCGAGGCCCGCACCAGGCCCCAACCGTCGGCGAACTTGACCCTCACGCCGTCGACGTCGGAAACCTCGTGGTCCTTTGCGAGCCGGTCGCGCACCCTGCGCACGACCTCGAACTTGAACTCGTCGGGGCAATCCACCCGCAACTCCGGAGTATTGTGGGCGGTCGGGAGTCCTTCGAGCAGGTCCGCGACCCCGCCGGTGGTCCGGGACAGAATCTCGAGCAGCCGGCAGGTGGCGTAGATCGCGTCGTCGTAGCCGAGGAAGCGGTCCGCGAAGAACATGTGGCCGCTCATCTCGCCACCGACCTCGGCACCGGTTTCCTTCATCTTCGCCTTGATGAGCGAGTGGCCGGCCTTCCACATGAGTGGCCGGCCGCCGTGGGCGGCGATGTCGTCGAAGAGCCGCTGCGAGCACTTCACCTCGCTGATGACGACCGCCCCCGGCTTCCGCGACAGGATCTCGCGCGCGAAGATCACCAGGAGTTCGTCGCCCCAGAGAATGCGGCCCCCGGGCGCGACCACGCCAACCCGGTCGCCGTCGCCGTCGTAGGCGATGCCGACGTCGGCGCGCTCCGACTCGACCATGCGCATCAGGTCCGCCAGATTCTCCGGAACGGTGGGATCCGGATGGTGATTCGGGAACCGGCCGTCGGCGTCGCAGAATAGCTCGACCACCTCGCAGCCCAGGGCGCGCAGGATCGACGGTGCCACCGGGCCGCTCGCCCCGTTGCCGGCGTCGACGACGACCTTCAATTGCCGCGGAAGCAGGCCGAACTGCCCGGTCACATAGCTGGCGTATTCCGGCAGAATCACGTGCTGGCGGGTCGTGCCGCGTCCGGTCGCAAAGGCGCCGCGTTCGACCTCGTCGCGCAGGCGCGTGATCGACTCGCCGTAGATCGAGTCGCGGCCGATGCACACCTTGAAGCCGTTGTACTCCGAGGCGTTGTGGCTCGCGGTCACCTGGATGCCACCGTGGACCGGCAGGCGGAAGAGCGCGAAGTAGAGGATCGGCGTCGGCACCATGCCGATGTCGATCACGTCCACGCCACTCTCGTTCGCGCCCGCGGCGACCGCCTCCGCGTAGGGATCCGACGTGGCGCGGCAGTCGCGTCCGACGGCAAGCGCCGGTCTCTCCAAGTCGGGGTGGGCCTCGCGCAGGCGGGTCGCGACCGCACGGCCGAGTGTGCGGGCGAACCCGGCGTCCATGTCCTGCTCGGCGATGCCTCGCAAATCGTACTCGCGGAAGATCGCAGGGTTCATCTTCATCGGTGGACTCCTCGTTGGGCGCGCCGGGTCGCGGGGATGTCCGCCCGGGCCGTGCGCCGGGCGCTGCGGCCGGCGAGGTCGACTGCCAGCGCGAGCGCCGATTCCATGCTGCGCGGGTCCGCCGCCCGCCGGCCCGCTAGGTCGAAGGCCGTGCCGTGGTCCGGAGAGGTCCGCACGAAGGGCAGGCCTAGCGTCACGTTCACGGCGTGGTGTACGTCCGCCTGCTTGATCGGGATCAGTCCCTGGTCGTGGTACATCGCAACCACCGCGTCGCAGGCCGGGCCCATCGCCGAGAAGAGTGCGTCGGCCGGGACCGGGCCGAAGGCGTCGATCCCGGCCCGTCGGGCCCGGGCGATCGCCGGGGCGATGA
>Ga0114969_10002194_pt1 | contig 16132 bp, 8 predicted proteins | sample M_130807_MF_Meta_FD_87316 | JGI IMG/M metagenome (GOLD analysis project Ga0114969, IMG submission 87316) | Freshwater microbial communities from Lake Montjoie, Canada to study carbon cycling - M_130807_MF_MetaG | ecosystem: Environmental > Aquatic > Freshwater > Lake | place: Lake Montjoie...
GACAGTCCCCAGTCCCGCGGGGCCTCGGCCAGCGTTCGTCCTTCCTCGTCGAGGAAACGCCCACTGTTCCAAGGTTCCGGCGTGAAATGACCGTGACCGTCGTTCAGATACAGCACGTCGGGCTCGCCCGTCTCGAGCAATGCCACCGCCCCGGTCGCGTTGGTATCCACCAGGAATTGGCCGCGGTGTTCGGCAGGCACTTCCCAGCGGCCACTGGTCTGCCGGAGCTTGACCCGCACCGGCGAATCCTTGGCCGTCGTCGCCCGATAGTTGGTCACATAGAGATCGAGATCCCCGTCGCCATCGATGTCCGCCAACGCCAGCGAATGGCTGCCTCCCCGCCGGATCAAACCCGAATCGGGCGACTCGTGGAAACGGCCGTGGCCATCGTTGAGGAAAAGCCGGGTGCCACCACCGAGCGCATTGACCAACAGATCGAGATCGCCGTCGCCGTCGACATCGGCAAACGCGGCTCCGGTGGACGCTTGCCCGGGACAGGCGACGCCCGCGGATGCCGTCGCGTCCTGGAACTTCCAACCTCCGAGATTTCGGTAGAGGACGTTGGCACCCGACAGACTGCAAAAATAGACATCGCAGAGCCCGTCTCCGTCGACGTCTCCCAAGGCCACGCCGGATCCGTCCTCCAGAAGCCGATTCTCGGCGATCCGTGAATCCGGCAGCGCGTTGGTGAACCGGATCCCGGTCGATGCTCCATCCAGCGCGGTGAATCCGGACCGATGGGTATCGACGACCTTGGCATCGCGGACCGTGGTTCCCGCGAGAACCAGCGGCATGGCGGCATGCACCAAGCCGATGACCGGCACCCAGACGGCGGTCATCCCAAGACGCACGAGGAACCGGCGGGCGCTGGGCAACCGACCCCAGTGCCTGCCGGCGGAATGCGACCGTTCGGAGCCAAACGACACGATCGCGGAAGCGTGCCGCAGGGCGATGGCGGATGAAACCCGATTCCGTCGGACCCGCGGGCTTGGGCGCGCTTCGACCGTTCCGTGGGCGGGGTCGAACCGACGGGGGATGTCGGCAGAGCCTCAGGCGATGAATCGCGTGGCCCAACCCGTGGGAGGCGTCGGGCAAAAAAAAAAGAGGCCGGGCACTAGGCCCGGCCTCCCGTTGATTGATTCTTCGCGAATCCGCTTACTGAGCGGCGCGATAGAACTTGGCGGCTGCCGACGCCGGGATCGTCATCGGGCTGGCGCCGGCCACGGGCGCGAAGCCCGTGAGGGTGTCGGACGCCTGCAGGCTGCCGACAAACGTGATGGTCAGGCTGCCGTCGCCATTGCGGACGATGGAGACCGAGGGCTTCACGTTGGAGGGCGGCGCCACATTGGTGCCGATGCGAACGCGCTGAACGGAGTAGTTCGACTCGTTCTGGTTCCCGAAGAGCGTGTCATCGGGGAGGTCGTGGCCGTTGCCACCGTAGGCGTTGTTGGGCGGCGCATTGCCACCGGTGTCGTTCATGGTGGAGAAGCCGAAGAGCAGCTTCGAGGGCAGTTCCAGCGTCGTGTTGCCCATCGGGTTCCACGTCTTGCCGTCATGCGAGTTGGAGAACGTGAACACATTGCCGGAACGGGCGATCCGCAACCAGCGGCCCGACAGCGGCGAGGAATCCAGATCCTGCTTGCCGGACGCATCCGTCGCGGCCTGACCCGGGTAGTAACCCTTCACGCCACCGATCACGGTTCCCCAACCCACGGGGCCACCGTTGCCGTAACCGGCACCGGTGGTACCACGCCACAGCGGGATCGCGGAGCGACCCGGAGCGTCACCTTCCATGTAGGTCGTCAAAGCGACCATGGCGGCCTTCGTGCCTTCCTGAGTGTACTCCAGATCCTTCACGTACACGGATTCGCGCATCATGAGACCGGAGTTGCCCCATCCAGCCGTGTTGGCCGGACGATCGTTGCGGCTCACCTCGGCCATGACGTCGAAGTCACCGTTCAACTGGGTGCCATTGTTCAGGTAGTGGATGTAGTCACCGGGGCTCCAGGCATTAGAACCGCCGCCGACGATTTCGATTTCGGTTTCGGTGGCGCCGGAAGAAACGGCAACCGCCTGGCCGACAACGTAGGGATCATCACCCGCCTGGTGGCGCGTGGGCGGATACACGCCCGTGTTCGGGTCGGGCTGGAGGAGACCGATGTCGGTCGACAGCCAGTTCGAGACCTTGCCGTTCGCGACCGAGTTGGCCGCGATGACATTGCCCACTGCGTCCTGGACGCCGCCGAGCACGGTCACCGTGAACGTGTCGGAGACCAAGCCGGTGACATCGAGGTAAACGCTGTCGCCGCTGATGCCCGGACGGATGTTGTTGATCGTGCCCTGGCTGAGCTTGTAGTTCTGGCGGAGGGTCGCCGAGGCCGTGTTCACGACTTCGGAGAACTTGACGCCGATGACCTTCTTGTCGCCGGTGCCGACGGAGACCAGCGCCGGAGCGACGGTGTCGGTGATGACGGTGTCGCCGTAGTTGGCGAAGGTCGCCGTGGCAACCGCGTCGTTGCCGACGGCATCGGTCGCATTGTAGGCGGCCGACAGGGCGTAGACACCCACGAGCACCTGGCCCGGGAGGGTCGTCGAGTAGCGTTGGCCGACCAGCGACCACTTGACGCCATCGGTGCCGACGTAGAACGAGAAGTTATTCCCGGCACGACGGACGCGGAGCCATTGGTTGGGCAGGCTGTCCTTCACGCCGCCAAGACCGCGGCTGAAGACGCTGTAGTTCTGGCGATCGATCCCGCGGCCGAGCACGTGAACGGCGTTGTCGCCTTCGGGGTTGCTCGCATTGAGCATCAGCGAAGAGGAGAGCGGGTCGAGGCTGGCGCGGACTTCGATACCGGCGGCCGCGGCGTTGTTGGGGACCGTCGCGTCGGTGGTCAGGCTGGTGAGCTTGACCGCCTTGTCGAAGTCACCGGCGATGGCCTCGTAGGCAAACTGCTGCACGTCGCCCGCTTGATCGGGATCGGTGGCACCGGGACGGGCCTTGAGGCCGCCGCTGGAGACCGTGAGGGAGTTGGCACCGGTCGGGATGGTGTTGCCGGCGTGAACCGGGACCGAGAGACCTTCCGGAACGATGTCCACGTGGGTCAACCGGGTCTCGTTGCCAGTGACGGCGAGGGACGCCGGAGCGGTCTGGCCCGCGCCGCTGATGGGGTTGGTCCACTTCAGCTGGTAGCTACCCACGTCCGCCTGGGTCGCATGGATGATCTTGAGGGACGCCTTCTTGACGCCGCCGAGATAGTACGACTTCGGCGCGAGGGGCGCACCGTTGAGGTACCACTGGAAGTCATTGGGGCTGCCCGCGACATTGGCGGTGAGCGTCACGTCCGAGCCCGCCGCAACCGTCTTGCTGGTGGGGCTGGAGACGAGGCTCGCGGCCACGTTCTGGACGGTGTACACACCGAAGCCAGTCGCACCGAAGCTCACGAGGAGCTCGGCCTTGCCCGAGTTCGCCGGAGCGGCCTTGTCGGGGTTCAACTCGACCCACGGGTCGTAGAGGTAGTCACCACCGGTGGCGCCGTAGGGGGTGATGGGTTCGTCGACTTCGGTGAAGTCGAGCTTGAGCGAGCTCTTGCCGCTGGCGATCGAACCGTCGAGGCGATGGATACCAATCCACGCCGGCTTCTTGATTTCACCGAACTGGTTGTCCCAGCTGGGCATCGAGTAACCGACGACGTAGGAGAGGTTGGGATCCGACGCGAGCGCACCGTTCCAGTTGCCGTCGTAGTGATCGACGCCGTCGGTGGTGTGGTCGATGGGCAGACCGTCCTTGCCGGCGGCTTGCCAGTTGAACTTCGGCAGACCCGCGTAACCCGTCTCGTTGCGCGCATAGATCGCAACGTCCGGCTGCTGGTTGTAGGCCGGGCTCGGCAACGGATTGTTGGAATCCGAGGTGTAACGGTTCGGGCGGGCGCCATAACCGGTACCGGGATAGTGACCCGCGTAAACCACCGAGATCGGGGTTCCGGAGCCGTAGGTGTTGGCGATGTCGACCGGGAAGCTCGACAGACCGCCGAGGGCGTAGTCGTTACGACGGGCACCGTTGTCACGGTTGTCGACGCGTCCCTTCGGGACGTATTGCAGGCCATCCGTGGTCTTGAGGACCTGGGGATGCGCACCGGCACGCCACGTGCCGCCGCCGGCATAGATCACGGTGTTGACACCGGAGCCTTTGACGTGGAAGTCACGCCAACGCATGCTGGCATTGCCGTCGCCGTTGGTGAGCTTGTCACCGGGGGCGCCCGGGGTGGACTCGATGTAGGCGACCGTCGGGGTGGTTTCCCAGCCGCCACCCGCCTTGGGGGCGTAGCGCAGGATCACGTTCTTGAACGCGCTGTACAGCGCGCGGGAACCTTCGGGACCCTCGTCGAGGGCCACGCGCCACCAGGCGTACGAGCTGCCTTGGTTCATCGTGGTCACGTCGACCCCGGCCAGCAGGTCGGGACGGAACGATTCCTTCCACGCCAGACCCAGCGGCTTGCCGGTCTCGGCGTCGAGGAAGATGAGCGAACGATCGGGATACTGCGCGGCGAGCGCGAGATCCGCGGGCGAGGTGGCGGGATCCTTCTCGTCGATGCCGTTTTCACGGACACCCAGCAGCAACCGGGTGGCATCGTAGCGAATCAGGTTCGCATAGCCGTCCATCAACTCGCGGCCAGCGTAGGCGGGGTCCGCTTCCTGACCTTGCTTCTTGAGGATCGGAAGCTTGTTCGCGTCGGAGACGCCAAAACTTCCGTTGATGTGCTGAAACCACTTGGGAGTGATTTCCTGACCGTTCGCCATTTGGGCGGCCATGGCCGCCGCAATGGCTGGTAGGAGTGCTTTCTTTAGTTTCATGGGATTCACTGCGTGACTTTGTGACTGCTCTGAATCGCTCCGGTTTTCGCCAGTTTTGGCAGCATTTCGCCACTGCCTGACACCAACTCGCCCCGGGAACACCGGCAATTCACCACAGGGTACCGAACAAATCAAGAATTGTTCCGGCGAAGTGGCGACTGTCCAACGGATTGTAGGGTAACAGCGAACCCGCGCCCGAAGGCACCTTCGAAAAGCGCCCTTCCATCGCCAGTCCGCCCCATCACCGCACCACCACGACGACCCCATCCACACCGACCGCGATTTCCCGGGCGGATCCCTGAAATGGGGTCGTTTGGGGCGCTTTTCCGGGCCATCGAATCCACAGGGCTTCCGGCATCGACGCCTTGCCCAGCACCGTCACCGGGCTGTCCTGGGACCAGTAGCCGCTTCCAGCCCGAATCTCGCGCAGCGGTCCCCGGGCGCCGTCGGCATATACCAAGCGCAACTGCACGCCGACTCCGGTCGGGTTTTCGCGAGGGCCCATCAACCGCACCCGCAGCCCCGGCCGCCCGGTGGAATTCCGCAGCAGTCGGGTTTGCGCGCCATTTTGCCCCACGACAAGATCCGGGCGCCCGTCCCCGTCGAAGTCGGCCACGGCGGCCCCCCGCTGCGCCCCGGGAATTCGGATTCCGGACTGCACGGGATTGATCGCCCGCAGTCCACCCCGGCCATCTCCCAAGAGCAGCAACCCCTCGCCGGCGTCGTCCCGTTCGGTCTCCACCCCCGGTTCGGAGAAGTTCTGCCCAAGAAACACGTCCTCGTGTCCGTCCCCGTCGAAGTCGGCGGTCGCCACCGCGAAGGCCGGCGACCACTGGGCCTCGGCCGGCAGCGGTCGCACCAGAAAATGATCGCCGCGATTCAACAACACCACCGAGTCCAGGGTGACCGCTGCCAACCGGTGGGCCCGTGCCTTGCGGTCGCCGAGGATCTCGTCCACCGACGCCGCGCCGAAAGCCCGGCGCGTCGGGAATCGTTCGCGAACGAAGGGAAACGCCTCGATCAAGGTGCCCCGGCTGGCAAACGGCAACTCGCGACCCGTGCCCGGATCCCGGAAGGCCGCGAGGAGGTCGACCCCGCCCCGCCCTTCCAGATCGCCGTGGTAAAGCGCTCCCCCTCCCCCGTCGCCCCATTGGCAGCGGGTATTCCGTCCCCAGTTGGCCACCACCAGATCCAGACGGCCGTCGCCATCGAGGTCCACCGCGCCCAAGCCGTTCCACCAACCGGTCAATTCCCGGAGCGTGGACGGATGCGGCCCCGCGGATTCCCAGCGGAGGGCCATGTCGCGCTCGCTCAATTGGCCGTGGTCGTTTCCAAAAAGCCGCACCGCGCCCCATTCCGTCGTCGCCACCAACTCGGGCCACCCATCGCCATCGAGATCGGCGAAGAGTGCCGCGGTGACCAGACCCAGCCGGGCGAATTGCGGGTTGTTGGCCGCGTCGGGAACGAAGCCCCCGTCCTTCCCCAGATTCAATGCCGATGGCGCTGCCTCCGGGTAATGCCCCGCCAACACCCGGCCGCCCACGAAGAGATCGGGCTGGCCGTCGCCATTCACGTCCGCCAGCGCCATCGGCCCGATGGCCGCCGCGAGCCGTGGGCCACCCAGACGGATCCCGTTCGTGCCGAGATCCATCATGCGGAGACCGGAAGGACCCTGCGTCGCCTCGTAGTTGCTGAAGCTCACCAGCAGCAACGGGGCGTTCGTCGCCTGCGCCTGGATCAGGATGCCGGCATGATCGAGCATTGCCGGCCGCTGGTAGACGGTGTGTTCGCCGGGACGGAAACCGCCCTTGCCATCGTTCAGGAAGACCCCCAACCGCCCGCCCCGCCCGCTTCCGATCACCAGATCGTCGGTACCGTCCCCATCGAGATCGCCCCAACAAACCGCCGGGCCCAGACGCGACAGACCGCGCGGCAGCAATGGCTGGGCCTGAAAATCGTCGAAGGGTTCCTCGTGATGTTCGTGACCGAGCCGGTCGCTGACATCGACGAACAACGGGACGGCGACGGGCGGCCGGGCCGCGAGCGGGCCGTCGGCAGGCTCGATCACCTCGATCTGTTGGTTCGCCTCGACCCCCTCGCAAACCGTCTCGCGCCCCCCGCGCCAGCGAACCCGGACGGTCAACCGGTTCGTCGCCGTTCCCGCGGCAAACACCCGGACCGAATCGTCGCCCGAAAGGTAACGTCCGCCGGCAACCATCTCCTGGCTTTGCGGCACCGGGCCGCCGGCAACCTCGATGCGCGCGCCGATGCCGGAACCGTTCGGCGCTTGCCCGCGCAAACGCACCGCGAGCCGGGGCGCGGGGGAATCGTTGCGCAACAGAAGCGCCGGGGCGTTCTGATTGTTGATCACCACGTCGAGATCCCCGTCGCCGTCGAGATCCGCCAAGGCCACGCCCTGGGAAATCCCGATCTGGTCGAATCCCCAGGTCTTGCCGGTTTCCTCGAAGGTGAAATCGCCGCGGTTTCGGAACGCGAGGTTCGGTTGCGCCAGCGACGGGAATCGGCGCCGCAACTCGATCGCCGCCGCGTCCGACAGGCGTTCTTTCTTCCGGATCGCCTCGATTTCCTCCGCGACGTCGGCGTCCTGCACGTCGCGCTCGAAGCCGGTCGTGACCAGGATGTCCTCGTAGCCGTCCAGATCCACGTCCAGCAGGACGGGGGACCACGACCATTCCGTGGCGGCGAGTCCCGCGTACCAGGCGATCTCCGCGAAGGTGCCGTCGCCGCGACCGGCGAAGAGCGTGTTGCGCGCCGTCTGCGGACGCGCTTCCACACCCGTGAAATCCTCCGGCAAGACCCCGCGCATCGCCGCGTCCACCTGGCGGCGCACCGGATCGCGGCTCAGCATGTCGGTGACGAGGAAATCGTCGTGCCCGTCCCGGTTCAGGTCGCCGAAATCGACGCCCATCGAGAACCAGCTGGTCTTCCGGATCGCGGTGCGGGCGATCGCCCGGAACCCACCCTTCCCGTCGTTGATCCAGATGCGGTCCGGCGAATTGAGATCGTTGCAGACATACAGGTCCGGCGCGCCGTCGCCATTCAGGTCGCGGAACATCGCCGCGAGTCCCCACTCGTAGGGGGCTTCGGCGAGCGGTTTTCCGAGTTCGTCGCGGAAGGCCCCCCCGGTGAACGACACGGGGACGAAATGTCCCTTGCCGTCGTTGAGATACAGCCGGTCGGCCTCGCCGCGTTCGGTGATGTGCCCCGCGTCGTCCACCACGAACCGTCCCACCAGGTCCGGCTCGGTCGTCGGCCGCCCGTTCACCGCGGCGACCACCGGATGGCCGCCGGCGTGCCGGATGTCGAAGCGTTGCTGGAACGCGTCGCGCACGGTCGAACTGCGGTAGTTCACCACGTACAGGTCGAGGTCCCCGTCCCCGTCGATATCGGCCAGCGCGAACGTGGTCCCGCCCGCGCTCGACGCGATCCCCGCGGCGGCGGTCGCCTCGGTGAATCGGCCGTGCCCATCGTTGCGGAAATACCGCGGCCCGCGGCCGACGGTGTTGACGAGCAACTCCGGCGCGCCGTCCCCGTCGAGATCCGCCAGCACGGCACCCGACACGTCCAGACCGGCAAAGGGTCCCGCACCCGACGCGTCCGCGACGAACGCCGTCCTCGTGACGTTGGTGAAACGCCAGTCGCCGAGGTTCCGGTACAGCGCGCTGCCGCCGTCCAATCCCCCGAGGAAAATGTCGCAACGCCCGTCGCCATCGACATCCGCGAGCGCCACGCCGGACCCGTTCATCAGGATGTGGTTGGTCAGCGAACGACCGATGGGCAGTCGGTTGGCGAAATCGACGCCGCTGCGATCCGGCGCGATGGCGACGAACCCCGGACGCCCGCCCGCCGGTACCGCGAGGCGGGTGGCCCGAAAACCGGCGGGCGCCGCGGATGCCGCGGAAAACCCCGCGAGAAGCGCCCCGCAACGGACGATGGCCAGCAGTCTCCGGAAGGAGGCGATGCGTCGTGGTCGGGCGGAGAACACGTCGAACGCTACGAAGGGACGCCCGGGGCGTCACGCCCGATGTCGGCGGGCTGGCTGCCCGAATCGCGCGAAGGCATGGCCCGCGCGCGAAGCACCTTGGACTGCGGTGACAAGGCCCACGGAGGGCGGCGATTGCGCCCGGCATCCAGGCGGCGGGGTCGGTCGCCCCCTACCGGAAGAAATCCTTGGCCCGGTTGAGAAAACTCTTCGACTGCGGGTTCACGTTCTCGTCGCACAGTTTGGCGAACTCCTCGAGCTTCGCCTTCTGGTGCGCGTTGAGCCGCGTCGGGACTTCCACCGACACCCGGACGTGCAGGTCGCCGATGCTCCCGTCCTGGAGGTTCCGCACGCCGCGTCCCTTCAGGCGGAACAGCGTTCCGTTCTGGGTCCCGGTGGGGATATGGATGCGGGCCTTGCCCGTCATCGTCGGGACGTCCACCTCGCCCCCGAGGGTCGCCTGCACGAAACTGATCGGCACCTCGCACAGCAAATCGTCGCCGTCGCGCTGGAAGATGTCGTGGGCCTTGACCCGGAGGACGACGTAGAGGTCGCCGGAGGGTCCGCCGCGATAGCCGGCCGCGCCATTGCCGCTGGAACGCAGGCGCGATTCGTTGTCGACGCCGCCGGGAATGCGGATGCGGACGGTGTGGGAGTGGTTGTGGCGACCCTCGCCGCGGCAGGTGTGGCAGGGTTTCTCGATCACCTGGCCGGCGCCCTCGCACTTGGGGCAGGTCTGCTGGACGCTGAAAATGCCGCGGGACATCACCACGCGGCCGCGGCCGTTGCATTGCGTGCACCGCACGAGCTTCGAGCCCTTCTCGCCGCCGGTGCCGCCGCAGGTCTCGCACTTCGCGGGCTTGGTGAACTTGATCTCCTTCTCGCAACCCGCGACCGCGTCCTCGAGGGAGATCTCGAGGTCGTAGCGCAGGTCTTCGCCGCGGGTGGGTCCGCCGGGCTCGCGCTCCTCCCCGTTGCCACCGCCGCCGCCACCGAAAAAGGCGTCGAAGAAATCGGAATTGCCGAACGCCTGGCGGAAGACGTCGAACGGATCCTGACCGGGCCCGGGGCGGAACCCGCCCTGCCCGGCGCGGCTGCGCGGGTCGAAGGCGGCGTGCCCATGCTGGTCGTACGCCGCGCGTTTCTGCGCGTCGCTCAGCACCGCGTAGGCCTCGCCGAGTTCCTTGAACTTCTCCTCGGCCGCCTTGTCCCCGGGATTCTTGTCCGGGTGATGCTTCACCGCCGCCTTGCGGTAGGCCTTCTTGATCTCGTCGTCCGAAGCTCCCTTCGCCACGCCGAGCACCTCGTAGAAATCGCGCTTGGCTCGCATGGGCGATCAGTTGCCGGACGGATGGTCGGTCGCGGGGGGGCGGGCGACCACGACGCTCGCGGGGCGGAGCAGGCGCTCGCGGTTGCGGTAGCCCTTGCGCAGTTGTTGCACCACCTGGCCCTCGGGGACCTCGGTGGTTTCCACCTGCGAGACGGCCTCGTGGACGGAGGGGTCGAACGGTTGCCCGACGGCGTCGATCTCCTCGATGCCGTACTCCCCGAAGGCGCCCTTGAACTGGCCGTGGATCATGGCCACGCCGGTGCGGATGTTCTCGACGCCCGCGGACGGCTGCTGGGCGGCCGCCAGCGCCATCTCGAGGTTGTCGAGGACGGGCAGGAAGCGGGAAACGACGGACTCCACGGCATTGCGCCGGGCCTCGTCGCGTTCCCGTTGGGCGCGCTTCTTGAAGTTTTCGAAATCGGCGTAAAGGCGGACGTACCGTTCCTGGGCCTCCGCCCCGCGCGCGGCCGCGGCCTTCAGTTCGGCCCACTGGGCCGGGGTCGGCAGTTCGCACGTCGGGTCCGCGTTGGTCTCTTCCGGCCCGTTCGCCGGCGTCGTTTCACTGCTCATGTTCTTCTTCCAGAAATTCCATTTCAAAAGGCCCGGCAAGCTATCGGACGCTTTGCCCCCCCGCAAGGCGGGCTTGGCTCAGAGCAGGCCGGCGGTCTCGGGAAATCCCAACACCACGTTCATGCTCTGCACGGCCTGCCCGCTCGCGCCCTTCACCAGGTTGTCTTCCGCGCTCATCACCAACAGCCGCCCGGTCCGCGCGTCCAGTCGCCACGCCAGTTCCAGCACGTTGGTCCCCACCACGTTCTTGGTGTCCGGCAACGCCTTCCCTTCCAGCAACCGCACGAACGGCTCGTCCGCGTAGGCCGCCGCGTAACACGCCGCGATCCGCGCCCCCAAGGCCGCCGCGCCCGCCGCGTCCGAGAACGCCTCGCTCGGCGCCAGGTACAGCGTCGTCAGGATGCCACGGTTCACCGGGATCAGGTGCGGCGTGAACTGGATCGTCACCGTCGCCCCGGCCGCGAGCGACAACTGTTCCTCGATCTCGGACAAATGCCGGTGCTTGGGAACGCCGTAGGGACGGACGCTCTCGTTGCACTCGCAGAAAAGGTAGTCGGTCTCCGCCTTGCGCCCGGCCCCGCTCACGCCGCTCATCGAATCCGCGATGATGCCCGTGGGCCGCACCAAGCCGGCGCGCAGCAGCGGGATCACCGGCAGTAGAATGCTCGTCGGATAACAACCCGGCGACGCCACCAACCGGCTTCCGCGGATTCGCGCGCGGTGCACCTCCGGCAATCCGTAGACGGCCCGGGCCAACAAGGCGGGCGCGGGATGCTCGTGCCCGTAGAATTCCCGGTAGGTGTCCGCCGAACGCAGTCGGAAATCGGCGCTGAGATCGACGACGGTGCAACCGGCATCGAGCAACGGCACGGCGAATTCGGCGGCGACGCCGTGCGGCAACGCGAGGAAGACCACGTCGGCCTGGCCGGCCAGCGCCGCCGCGTCCGGTTCGGTGAATCGCAGGGCCCGGGCCACCGGATGGCTCCCGAACCGCGGGAACACCTGCGCCAGCGATTGTCCCGCGGACTGGCGCGAGGTGACGGCGACGAGTTCGACGTGGGGATGGCCGAGCAGGATGCGGACGAGTTCCTCGCCCGAGTAACCGGAGGCCCCGATGACAGCGACGCGTTTTTTCATGTCTGGAAACGAAAACTCCCCGACGGCCACGGCCGGCGGGGAGTGAAACCGAGCCAATGGCTCAGCGCTTCGAGAACTGGAAGCGCTTGCGGGCGCCGGGCTGACCGTACTTCTTGCGTTCCTTCATGCGCGGGTCGCGGGTCAGGAAACCCTCGGCCTTCAGCAGGGGACGCAACGCGGCGTCGACCTCGAGCAGCGCGCGGGCAATGCCGTGACGGACCGCACCGGCCTGACCGGTCGCGCCGCCGCCGGCCACGTTGACCTTGACGTCGTATTTGCCGGTCGTCGCGGTGACGACGAAGGGCTGGAGGACCGCCATGCGTTGCGACTCGAGGGGGAAGTACACCTCGAAGGCGCGGCCATTGACGAGGATCTTTCCGGTGCCGGGCGCGATGCGCACGCGGGCCGAAGCGGTCTTGCGGCGGCCAGTGCCGATGAAATCAGTATTCTGAGCCATAATCTCGGGACGAAATGAAAATCAGGAACCGGTTCAACCCTTGTACGCGGTCACGGCGGGTTGCTGGGCCTCGTGCGGATGCTCTCCGCCGGGGTAAACTTTCAGCTTGGTGAGAAGACGATCCCCGAGGCGGTTCTTCGGGAGCATGCCCTTGACGGCGTGCATCAGCAGACGTTCCGGATGCGTCGCGCGCAACTGGGCGACCGTGCGGTACTTCTCGCCGCCCTTCCAACCGGAGTAGCTCATGTACTCCTTGTCGGTCTCCTTGCGGCCGGTCAGGACCACTTTCTCGGCATTGATCACCACCACGAAATCACCCGCGTCCAAGTGCGGGGCAAACACCGGCTTGTCTTTGCCACGCAGGGCGTCCGCAACCTGGACTGCCAGACGGCCCAATACGGCCCCCTGGGCGTCAATCACGCGCCATGAACGGCGCTGTGTGTCGATCTTCGGCAGATACGTCTTCATCGATTTCCAAACAAAAAGGAGCGCGATTTCTATCAAAGCAGCGACTCGAGTCAACACACGATTCCCGGAATCTGCGTTCCACTGCCTCCGGATGCCCTCGCGACCGGCGTGTTCGGGCCCCGTGCCGCGGGTCGTGCCGGGCCGCGGACACGGCATCGTCCGGTCCCATCCCGCTGCCATCCCGTTCCAACCAAGTCGCCGGATCCCCACCCTGTCCACGGGGTCGTGACCGCGGGAACACCGCGACACGAAGGGGCGCCTCGTTCCCGCAACCGCCGCAACCCGTCCCCCATCGCCGCGCCCCGGTGTCCTTGCGGCGAATCACCGGCCATCTCCCGCACCCATCGAAGCCGACAACGCCGGCAGGATCCATCCCCGGCTTCGTCCCACCTTGACCGCCCTTCCCACCCGCCGCTTTTCCCGGTGTACCCGGGCCCCGGGATTGACCGGCCGTGCCGCCCCGGTCTCCATCGACCGGATGCCCGCCCTGCCCTTCCACACCGCACGTCGCGTCGCCCTTGGCTGCTTGTTGGCAGGTTTTCTAGGACGACTCGCCGCCGTCGCCGCCGATTATTTTCCGCCTCCGGACGCCACCGGCGGTTGGCGCACCCTTTCCGATCCCGCGGCGATCCGACGCGTCGCCGGTCTCGAACCGCGCGGACTCGACCAGGCCTGGGACCTCACCCAACGCGCCACCCAGCACGGGGGCCTGCTGGTCGTCCGTCACGGTTACCTCGTGTTCGAACGCTACTTCGGCAAGGCCCAGCGGGATGGCCACCCCGACATGGCGTCCACCGGCAAGGCGTACACCAGCATCGCCTGCGGCATCATGCTGCGGGAGTTCGCGTCCGCGTTTCCCGACGGGCTCGCCCAAAAGGTTTTTACCGAACGCTACCTGCCCGAGGCGTTCCCGCTGGACGACCCGCGCCGGGCCGACATCACGCTCGGGCAATTGCTCGACATGACCGCGGGCTACCACGGCGAGGGCTCCAGCCCCGGCGTCGTCCGCGGCCGCGTCGTCCCGCTCGCGCCCGTTCCCGGCCAGGATCTCCGCGATCTCGACGGATCGTCGCTTCGCACCGCGATGTGGACCAATGCCGGCGCGGGTTATTCGTACTCGTCGCCCGCCCCGCACATCGCCTCGATGGTCCTGCGCCGGGTCACGGGCCGGGCGTTGGACCGGTACATCGACGAGAAACTGGCGAAGCCGATGGGTTGGGGGCCCTGGGGCTACTGCCTCCACCGCGGCACCCTGACCCTCCCCCACGCCAACGGCGCCGGCAGCATCTCGGTCCGGGCCACCGACGCGCTGCGGTTCGGATACTGCCTCCTCCACCGGGGCCGCTGGGGCCAACGACAACTCGTGCCCGCGGACTACGTCGCGGCGTGCGGCCGTCCCTCGCCGTCCAACCCCCACACGCCCTATTCGCTGATGTTCGAGCACAACGCCGACGGCCATGTCGCGGGCGCGCCGCGGGATGCCTTCTACAAGTCGGGGGCCGGCGGTTTCGGATTGGTGGTCGTGCCTTCGCTCGACCTCGTGATCTACAAGTTGGGCGGGCGCGATTCGCAGTACGAACCCGGCTTGACCGGCATCCCGCAACCGCCCGTGAAGGATCATTCCCGCGACGACTGGCAACCGATCCCGCGGGGTCCGTTCCACGAGGGAAGCCTGGGCGGCGACGACGGACTGCGGCGGGTGATCGAGATGGTCTCGGCGGCGGTCCGCGATTGAACGGGCACAACACGCCCGTCCCGGTGCATACCCCGCCCGCGTGGGCGTTCTGATCCAGAAAACCACGCCACCGGCCGCCGCGGACCCGGGAGACAGCGGCGCCCATTCCCCAACCCACTTTCATCCTGTCCCCATGCGGCCGGCGAGCCCCGGGGACATCCGTTCGACACCGCCGTCAAGACGCGCGTCCGACCGTCCACCCGGCCAATTCGGGCATATCCAAGACCCCGGTGTTTCGCCACGAAGCCACTTTGGCATGAGAGTCCCCACAACCCGGTTCCCACGTTTCCTCGCATTCGCCGCGATCTTGTTCGCGCATGTTTCCGCCTTCGCGCAGGCCCCGGGCTCGATCGACGTCCCATTCGCACCGACGGGTTTTTCGGGCGGCGGGGTCGTGGGCCCCTATCCGGGCGGCAAGGTCGTGGTCTCGGGACAGAGCCTGTACCAAAGCGCGGCACCCGTCGGGGTTCGCCCGGCCATCCAACTTCTCGACAACGGAACGATCGACCCGACGTTCAACCTGACGACCGGCGCGGGCGACGTCACCGGACACGTGGTGACCGCGGACGGACACCTGATGCTCTACGGCCGCTTCTCGAGCTTTGGTGATTTCGCGACCCAGTACGTCGTGCGGTTGAACGACGACGCCAGCACGGACACCTCGTTCAAGTTCTTCGCCTCGCCCTCGCTCGAAGCCTCCGCGGTCCTTCCCCTCGCCAATGGCGGTGCATTCGTCGCCATCGGCCAGGGACTGATCTACCGCGTGGGTCCCGACGGGACCAAGGATCCGGCCTTCGTCGCGGACCCCAGCGTGTCCACGCTCCAACTCGCGATCGCGCTGCAATCGTCGGGCAAACTGTTGGTCGTCCAAAACGGCTCGATCTTCCGGCTGGATGCCGCCGGCAAACGGGACAACACCTATGCCGAGACCACGTTTCCCAACGTGGTGGCCGACCAGAACCACGTCGTGGCGGCACCCGACGGCAGTCTCTACGTCGCGTCGGACACGCGGGCCGTGAACGGCGGGGCCCTGCGCACGCTGGTGCGGTTGCTGCCGGAGGGCGGCGTCGATCCCGCCTTCAAATTCGCCTACGACGGCACTTCCACCGGTTCGCGCAGGGTCGCCGCCATGGTCCTGCAACCCGACGGCCGCCTCGTTCTCCAGGGCATCTCGATGCCCCAACAAAGTCTTTTCCGCGTCCTGGCCAACGGCGACTTCGACCCGACGTTCGTGAACAACGCCACCGTGTCGTTCCTCGGCATCGACTCCGAAAGCCGCATCCTCGCGTCCGGGTCATACCTCCAGTTTTCGCCGACGGTGGTTTTCCGCAACGGACTGTACCGCCTGCTGAACAATGGCGTGCCGGCCAAGCCCACGATCACCGGCCCGCCGAGCCCGCTCGCCGTGAAGGCCGGCAAACCCGCCACGTTCATCGTCACCGCAGTCGGCGCCCCGACTTTGTCGTACCGTTGGCAGTTCAACGAGCAAGACATCCCGACCGGCACCGACCGCGTGTTCACGATTCCCGCCGCCGCGAACAAGGACAACGGCAACTACCGCGTCATCGTCTCGAATCCGAA
>Ga0114969_10002195_pt1 | contig 16130 bp, 13 predicted proteins | sample M_130807_MF_Meta_FD_87316 | JGI IMG/M metagenome (GOLD analysis project Ga0114969, IMG submission 87316) | Freshwater microbial communities from Lake Montjoie, Canada to study carbon cycling - M_130807_MF_MetaG | ecosystem: Environmental > Aquatic > Freshwater > Lake | place: Lake Montjoie...
ATTTAGTATCTTCTTCTGATAAATAGCGTTCAGATGGTTTATTTAAATCATCCAGTGTTACTTCTTTTTGATCGGAAGCTTGACAAGCAACAATTATTAATAACAAAAATAATCCCCAAACGATTTTCATACATCAAAGTTAACACGCAAAAACGTAGGACACAAAAAAACCCAAGACTTTCACCTTGGGTTCCAACTAACTATTTACAAACAATTCTTATTTCTCAATAAACACAAAGTAAATTATCAAAATAAAATCAATTGTCACACTTAAAATCGCTGATCTCCAAATCCACTTCATCGGAGTGACAGCTAACAACAAACTTAATGTTGTCATGGTTGGTACAACACACAAAATAAGTGTTCCTGTATATTTAATTGCACCTAAACCAACCGCTACTCCTCCAACACAACCTACAACTAATAAAATAATACTGATTAATCCAAAACGATTAAATTCTGATTCATTTATAACACTTGCTTCCATACTTTTAGTTCCCATTTTTCTTTGTTTTTGTGTAGTACAAAGATTTGAAAATCAAGAAGGATATAGAATGATGGCAATTAGAAAAAAAACTGATTTTTGTCAGAAAAAAAGATTAAGCATTGAATCTTATAATTAATTTTCTTATCTTTATTTGCAAAATAACATAATAATGAGCACTTTACTAATCAATACAGACCCTGCAAATAGTAAGCTATTACTAGATTTGGCAAAAAAACTTGGTGCTGAGGTTTTATCAATAAAAAAAGATCAATACGAAGATATTATTTTAGGAAACCAAATGGATAAAATCAAAACAAATGATTTAGTTTCTAAAAATGAAATTCTATCTCAGCTAAAGTCAAAATAAATTTAGAGTTTGATAAATCTTTCGCTAAAAATTTAGAGAAAATAAATGATAAATCCATCCAAAAAAAATTAATTAAAATTATTGAATTAGTTGAGAATGCTAATTCAATTTCTGAAATTGCAAATACAAAAAAACTGGTTGGATACTTTTCCTACTACAGAATCAAACTTGGGAATTATAGAATTGGTTTTGAAAAAATGGATGAATCAACTATTCGTTTTATTATAATTTGTCATCGAAAAGATATTTACACTAAATTTCCATAAAAAAAGCCGTGAAATACATCCACAGCTAATTACTTTTATAATCGACCCAAAAAGTCCAAGTTCTGATGTCTAAAGTCTAATATCTGACATCTAATTCGACGTCAAATATTCTTCTACATTTTTTTGAATTCTTGCTTCGATGTTTGCATTATCTGCTTTAACAAACCTAGTACCCGAAATTTTCTCGAAAAGTTCAATGTAACGATCCGTAACTAATTGCACAAATTCTTCTGGCATATCCGGAATTGTTTGTCCTTCCAAGCCTTGAAAATGATTGTCAATCAACCATTGCCTCACAAACTCTTTCGATAATTGTTTTTGATTCTCGCCTTTGTCTTGTCTTTCTTGGTAACCATCCGCATAGAAGTAACGGGAAGAATCAGGTGTATGAATTTCATCAATTAAGATTACTTTTCCATCCTTTAATCCAAATTCATATTTCGTGTCCACCAACAACAAACCTCTTTCTGAAGCCATTTCTGAACCTCTCTGAAATAAAGCGCGCGTATAGGCTTCTAATTGCTCATAAATTTCTTTTGGCACGTAATTATTTGCAACGATTTCTTCTCTTGAAATATCTTCATCGTGACCAGCATCTGCTTTCAATGTTGGAGTAATTATTGGTTCTGGAAAACGATCATTTTCTTTTAATCCCTCTGGTAATTGCACACCACATACTTCACGTTTTCCTAAAGCATACTCGCGTGCCGCGTGACCAGCTAAATAACCACGAATCACCATTTCAATACGAATTGGCTCACACTTCAACCCTACAGAAACAGAAGGATCTGGCGTTGCTAACAACCAATTCGGAACGATATCTTTTGTAGCATTTAAAAATAAAGTCGCAATCTGGTTCAAAACTTGCCCTTTAAACGGTATCCCTTTTGGCAAAACATGATCAAATGCAGAAATACGATCCGATGCTATCATTACAACTAAATCATTATCTAATGTATAAACATCTCTTACTTTTCCTTTATAAACTGATAACTGTCCAGGAAAATTATAATTAGTGGTACTTATAGTATTACTCATTGTTAAATTATAAATTAGTTTATTAATATCTAATGTCTTTTGTCTTTTTGTCTTTTGTCTTTTTGTCTTTTGTCTAATGTCTAATGTCTTTTATCCGGTGTCTCACTCTCCTCTTTCTTCTCAAAAGCTTCTATAATTTTCTTTACCAACAGATGGCGAATCACATCGTTTTGGTTTAAACGAACCACACCTATACCCTCTACTCCTCTCAACGCATCTAATGCATACGATAAGCCTGAACGTTGTTTGGATGGTAAGTCTGTTTGAGAAATATCTCCTGTGATAATAAACTGAGCAGTTTGACCCATTCGCGTTAAGAACATCTTCATTTGCATTACCGTTGCATTTTGTGCCTCATCTAAAATAACAAAGGCATTGTCTAGTGTTCGCCCGCGCATAAACGCCAATGGAGCAATCTCTATCACCCCATACTCCATCATTTGTAACAATTTATCCGGAGGAATCATATCACGTAACGCATCATATAAGGGCATCATATAAGGATCTAATTTATCCTTCATGTCTCCTGGTAAAAAACCAAGATTCTCTCCTGCCTCTACTGCTGGTCTTGTTAAAACAATACGCTTAACCTCTTTTGCTTTTAACGCACGAACAGCTAGCGCAATTGCGGTATACGTTTTGCCGGTTCCAGCAGGACCAACCGCAAACACCATTGCATTTTTATTGGCTTCTGCAACTAACTTTTGTTGGTTAATCGTTTTCGCTTTAATTTTTGATCCGTTATTTCCATGTACAAGTACTTCTTCCCCTTGTGTCACTGGTTTTAAACTTGGATCTTCAAGTAGAATTTGTTCTATAATATTCTCGTTCAATGTATTATAACGATGATAATAGTCCATCAATTGATTTAATTTTCGTTCAAATAAAGCAATTACTTCATCATCTCCGATCAATGTTAAATCATTCCCTCTTGAAACTATTTTTAATTTAGGATAATAACGTTTAAGTATTTGTAAATAAACATTGTTGACCCCAAAAAAATCGACGGGATTAATACCCTCTAATGTGCAAATTTTCTCCAAAAATATTCGTTATAAAATGTGTAATTGAACTTTCTTGTTAGAATAAATCTTAATTTTACACCAAAGTTATATTTTTTTTGTAAATCACATCAATAATTAAAGATGCCAATAATTACGCTTACAACAGACATGGGTTTGAAAGACCATTATGTTGCTGCTATAAAGGGTGCAATTCTAACCCATATTGACCAAATACAAATCATTGACATCACACACGAAGTCCAATCTTTTTCCATACTACAAGCTACTTTTGTTCTTCAAAATTGTTTTAAAGATTTTCCAAAGGGCACCATTCATATCATGGGAGTTAATAGCGAACCAATGATTAATTTAATGGATGATTCTTTGAGTTCCTATCCTGCAATTATGAAATATAACGACCATTTTTTTATTTCAAATGACAATGGGTTTTTTAGTTTGTTAATTGGTGAAAAGCAACATCAAGGATTTTGGAGAATAGATGATGTATTATCCTCTAAAAATGTTTTTAAATTTCCTACTAAAAACATCTTGGTACCTGCTGCATGTAAAATTGCTGAAGGAATAGAAATAAACGCTTTCTGTTCTGAATTTGAAGATTTCCAAAAGGCATATACTTTCCAACCAGTTTTTGAAGAGAATGTTATCAAAAGAAATGTAATCCACATTGACCACTTCGGAAATTTAATTACAAATATCACACGCGATCATTTTAATAAATTTGACAAAGAAATTCCATTTACAATTTTCTTCCGAAGAAAAGAATATTTTATTGATACAATTTCCGTATCCTACTCAGATGTTCCCAAAGGGGAGAAAGTAGCTATTTTCAACTCGAACGACTACCTTGAAATTGCTTTAAATCAAGGTGCAACTGACAGGAGAAATAGCGCAACTGCACTTTTTGGAATGAGTATAAATGATATAGTAAGAGTGGAATTCACCCCTAGAGGTTCAAAAGATACTTTAGAATCTTTATTCCTATGATTTATCGCATCGTGAAATTACATTTTCAAACAACAAAAACAGCTTCCTTTTTAGAACTATTTAATCAAGTTGTCACAAAAGTAAATGAACAACCTGGTTGTATCGAAATGTATATGGTGCAAGACATACATAATCCTGCTATTTTCATTACACACAGCAAATGGGAAAAAGAAGAAGATTTAAATAATTACCGAAATTCTGAACTATTTAAAGTTATTTGGCCAACGATTAAACCTTGGTTTGAAGTCAAGGCAGAAGCTTGGAGTATGCAATTGGTAACGAATTGATATACTACCCAATATTCTTTTCAAGTAAACAAGAAGCATAGGCTTTTATTGCTTTGCCCTCTCCAAAAGAATCCACTTTTTCATGCGTAGAAGCTTTGATAGATACCTCCTCTTCCGTAACGTTTAAAATCGACGCAATTATCTTTTGCATTGCTGGTACATGCGGATTAACTTTTGGTTTTTCTAAAATTACGGTACAATCAATATTTACAACGGAGAAACCCTTATTTGAAATTAATTCCACAACACGCGCTAATAATAGCGTGCTATCAATCCCTTTGTACTGTGGATCAGTATCCGAAAAATGAAAACCTATATCGCGTAAATTAGCTGCCCCTAGCAATGCATCACAAATAGCATGTAACAAAACATCCGCATCGGAATGACCGATTGCACCAAAACTTGAAGGAATCTCAACACCGCCTACAACTAAACGATAACCTTCTCCCAAACGGTGAACATCTATACCATAACCAATTCTCAATGAAGACATGTTGTACTAATTATTTTTAATTGTAAACAATAAAGAAAAACGCAATGTATTGGCTAATGGACTATTACGCTGTAAAGCTGCAATATAAGAAATGTCTATTTGCATTATATTATACTTTAATCCTACACCAAATGTAAAAAATTTACGATTCCCTTTGTTTTGACTTTCATGGAAATATCCGCCACGAACAGCAAAAACAGAATTGTAATTATATTCAACCCCTCCAGAAATAGTAATCTCCGATAACTCTTCCTTTAAACGAGAACCTTTCACAATCTTCGCGGTACCATCCGTATTTAAATCGTATTTATCATTACTTAATTTTAAAGGGGTTCCTGGCGCATCCGAAAATGATTGAAATATTCCTGTAATGACACCCACATTACTAGATTTACCAGCAATCATCGTGTTATTACTATAAATTGCAGGTGATGGAACTAATAATTTTTGCAAATCCATTGTTACCGCTATACTATTGTAATTATCCACTTTGGTTGTGTAAGAACTACCTAACTTCAAACTAGTCGGTAAAAAATCAGAAGAAGCATTTGCAGAATACGAAATCTTATTACCTACATTATTTATAGTTGCACCCACTCTTAATTCTCCTGATTTACCGCCAATTTGCATCCCTGTGTTCTGATACATAAAGGATATATCAGCAGCTCCTGCTACACCCGCTTTAGTTTGGGCTCCTGCAGTTATAAGTCCTCCCGTTAAGTTAGAATAAGCAAACTTACCATTAACACCTAAACTAAATTTCTCTGTTAATCGTAAAGAATAACCTACGGCTAATTCCTGTTCTGAAGGTTTATCTGGTCGTAATACTGCACCATTTTGATCTGTATAGGTAATCTCTCCTAACGTAAATTGTCTTAAAGAAAATGCTAATGCATTTCTTTCGTTGAACTTGGTATATCCGGCTATGTAATACAAATTAATATCATTTGTTAATTGACGTAACCAAGGAACTACAGAACCACCAATTTCTAATTTATTTTTAGAAAAACTTATCCCAGCCGTGTTCCAAAACAAAGAATTTGCGTTAGGACTCAAAGCTGTTCCCGCATCGCCCAATGCACCAGAACGAGAATCAGGATTAATGCTTAAAAAAGGCATTGCTGTTGTGATAGTATTTAGAGGCATGTCAGTATTTTTACCGCTTAATTGCGTTGAATTAACTGAAGATTGTGCAACTAATACCCCTTTAAAAGCAAGTAAAAACAAACAAATAAGAGAAATATTTTTCATTTTTTTTATTTTGAGCAAATATAAACGTAAAAAAATTAGATTTATTGTATTCAACTATAAGATTACTAATTTTTCAATTTTTTCAGTTTTTTCCCCTAACGAATTTTGAACAATAATGCGATAAACATAAACACCCTTTCCTAGCTTATCTCCATATTCATCTCTTCCATCCCAAGAAATCCCTTCAGAGCGAAATCCTTGTAAGGAAACATCCTCTCGAATAGTCTTTACCAATCGACCTGTAATCGTTAATAATTCTATCTGAACCTTTAATTGATTGCAAACTTGATTGTGTTCAAAGTAAAATTGGGTATTCGTAGTAAATGGATTAGGATAATTTAACACATGCGAAAGTTCTAATTTTCGCTCTTTTTGTACAACAAAATCAATAGACGACTCAGATGGATTATTAAATACATCCCATACTTTTAATTGCAAGGAATGGCGCCCCTCTTCCAAATCTTTCAAATCATAGACTATCCTACCTTTTTGAAAAGAATTTAAGTCCGATACATAAAAATTATTTAACACAATAGGTTCTGATACTTTTCCATCTAAAACCGCCACTACATCATGACCAATTCCATTACCAATCGTATTTATTCCACTTTCATCGCTTAAATGTATGATTAACTTTGGAGACTCATTCGTTAAACCACTTGAAACAAAATTTTCATCATTCAAATAAATAGAGATTTTAGGACCTACAGAATCTTTTTGAAGCAAATTACTTATCCCACCTACTAGAAATCGATTTTCAGAACCAATACCGTCTGTTAAACTGTCGTTAAAATATAAAGATAGCTTACCTTTTCCAAAGGAATAGTCAATATCTTTTGGAGTAATGAAACGAAAATTAAAAGCGCCTTTGACCACTTTAGATCGACCTTTAAATAATATATTCTCTTGATTATTAAATGTTATTACTGGTGAATCAACATCTTGCCCTAAGGTATTCAATTGCTTTGCTTTGTCAAATACACGAACATACACAACACCATCTGAAATAATCGTACCACCTGACTGACCTTCAACATGTCCTGTAATTTCCACTTGTGACAATGCCTTAATAGTATCTTGTTGTATTGATGTACTATGACCATTTACACTATCAATAACTACTTTAAGTTTTGGCAATGCCAAACGTAATGCAGGATCTCCAATTAATGTAAAACTATGTTTATTAACATCCGAATTGACCATGTTTTTGGTTCTTCGTAAAATCTCTCCAAAAGTCAAAGGAAGATTGTGCTGATCTCGTTCGAAAACATTTTTATAAAAACTAGAACCAGTAGCAGTATTTACACTGAAAAAAACTGGTCGAGTTGTTGTCATCAAGGCTATTGCTCCGCCATTTGGATTTAACGATAACCATTCTCCAGCTGAAACACGACTTGGATCATCATATTTTGTAAATTCACAAGTGGATGAAACAAACAAGGGTAACTTAGAAAAATTATTCCAAGAATTAATTTGTGGTATGGTTATAACCCTCTCTTCTGCTGCACCAACCTCACCTCCGTGTCCAATATAATTAACAAGTAAAGCTCCATTAGTTATAGCATCATCTATAGCACGATTAACATCTGGATAACGCTCACCTCCTGCCATAGTAATTTGTTTATATGCATCGCAATAAATCTTATCCACATTTAATTCGGGATGTTTAGTAACCATAAGTTGTGATTGCGGCTCTGAATCATTATTTACAAAGTAGCCATCCTCTTCATCATCTGCAATTTGAACAACATTTGTTCTCCAATCACCAAAAGAAGTGGAAGTAATTTTACCACAACAATCTATAGAATCCGAAACAAAACCTGAACGAAGATATTGCTCAATTTTTGCTATTTGTTCATCCGCAATTTTCAAAGAAGAAATCAACATCCTTCCAACTCCTATCTGCATCGTATCTTTACCATATACTGAACCATCGTCTGCTAAAACCCCAAAATAATCATCAGAAACCATTGCATTTAAATGATCTTCTGAATTTACAAACTGATAGGTAGGTACCCAATAATTATTATTTGCGACGCGATTTTTAGGATCAAACGTTCCATCCCCAAATAACAATAGATTCTTCAAGGATTTGGAGGAATCCATACCAAATCGATCATAAAACATTTTTACACATCGTTTAATTGCAGTAGGATCAACACTACCGGATGAAAATTCATTATAAATTTGAGACAAAGGAATTACGTGTACTTTATCTCCAAGACGACGATGAATTTCAGCTAATCGATTTGCTGGTACCAAAAAATCATCTGGAGTTGCAATAATGAATGAAGCCCAATCCAATCCATGTACATTTTGATTTTTTATTTGACCAATGAAATTAGGTTTAATTACAGAACTTAAAGAAGATACTGCAAACTCATGCAAACTATCAGATTCGAAAATAAAATTATAACCATTATTAACTGCATTTAATGAAACAGATGTAGGAGATAATTTATCACTTACATCCCATACAAAAATTGGATAATCTGAACGGATATAATACTCCGTTACACCTCCTTTTTGAACCGAATTAGCATCTCTAAAACGATATTGCTGACCGCTAAATTGATTAATACAACGTGTATTTAGTTCTATCTTATCTAAAAAAAGCTTTGTAGAAGGATTATTACGAAAGAAATTTAAATCTAACCGAGCTTTACTGTCATTTATAGTAAAACTAAAGGAAGATTGATTTCGAATAAAATCAGATGAAATAACTGACAAAAAAGCTTTGGATAATAAATTATTATTAGCAGAAATTGACAAATAGTTTCCAGATTGCCTTGCATTGGAAGCAAATGAATACTGAACATTAATAGTAGTTTGTGGAATTGAAGGGAAATCAAAAGCGACAGAATGATTCAATACATTATCAAAAAGTTCTCCATACCATCTTTGACCACCATTTACAAGCGTTGTATCTTCTATTTCATGAATGGCAAAATAATCAAAATTCGTACTATAATAATTTGATTTTTCAGCTAAAACAGGAGAAAGGTCGATACGTTTAGGAATCGTCAATGAAGAAACTCGAATAAAGTAAAAAGAAACATCTGAATATATATGTAATTTACGCTGATATAAACCATTAGAATACATCCATTTATCTGGTCCGAACCCATAAAACATAATATAATCCCCCGCATCAAAAGATCCATCGTCCATTCCGAAATAAAAAATAGAATTTTGAACTAAATCATCTGGTAATAAAATATTATTTTCCTCTGGCAAAACTCCTGTAGCATTTCCGTATACATGAATACTTGAAGGAGTAATATCATTTGTAGAAATACCATAAGTTATTAAATCTTCATAGGTCAATTTATAAAACCCATCTTTTTTGATTGAAAATTTATACCATTCACTAGATTCATCGGATAAAACAGAATTTAATACATATTTTTTTTCATTCAAACTAAATACTTGTGAAAACAAAAAAATAGGTATAAATTGTAATGATAAAACAAATAAGAAACGTAAAAACATACGAATTTAAACTGATTACATAAAGTGAAAGACAAACATAAACAACTATGAGATAATTAAAAAACTATAACGTACAATAAATAAAAAAAGTATAATATGTCAGTGAAGAATTCGTTATTTGAAAAAAAATTAGTATTATTGTCGACTATTTACAGGTATATAATGTAAAAATTGGTCATAAATTTCAGTTTGAATGAGAAAAATTAAGTTACTATTAATCTTGTGCTTCTTGGTATTCCAAAGTCAAGAAATATATGCTCAAGACCCAACATTTACTCAGTTCTATGCCAATCCACTTTATCTAAACCCAGCATTCGCAGGTTCAAATAAATGTCCTAGAATTAGTTTGAACTATAGAAATGAATGGCCAAATTTATCGGGTAACTACATTACATATAGTACATCATACGATAAATACCTCAAAAACATTAAAGGTGGACTTGGACTATTAGCAACTTATGACCAACAAGGGAAAGGTACTATTTCTACTTCAATGCTAGGATTAATATATTCTTATCATTTAAAAGTAAATAGAAAGTTTACAATGCTATTTGGAGCACGAGCAGCCTATTACCAGAAAAGTCTAGATGTTACAAAATTAACATTTGGGGATATGATTGATCCTAGAAAAGGATTTATTTACAATACTGGAGACGTTCTTCAAAATGCAAGTAGACAATTTTTCAATGCATCCATGGGTGTGTTAGGATTTTCTAAAAACTTTTATGCAGGATTAGCTTTGCATCATGTTAATCAACCAAACGAATCCATGATTACAAACGGTACCTCTCAACAAAAAATGAGAATAACTGCGCATGCTGGATCCACTATCACATTAGTTAAAGGTGCTAGAGGAACTAAGTCTACATCATTAATGCCTAATATTATTTTCCAATATCAACAAGGCTTTATGGAAATGAATATAGGAACATATGTTAAATATGGAGACCTTACCTTCGGTGCTTGGTTTAGAAATAAAGATGCATTTATTTTATCTTTAGGGATACAAACAAAATCTTTTAGAGTAGGGTATAGCTATGATATTACTGTTTCAAAATTAAACAATGGCACATCCTATGGTTCACATGAAGTTTCGATGGGCTTTAATTTAAGTTGTGGAGAAAAACCAACTGCATTTAGAAGTTTGTCTTGTCCTTCTTTCTAAAAAAAAATAGTTCAAAACGTAACTTTTATAGAAATTTACGTTAAACATAATATATTTGTATAATAAATTAATGATTAAACACTTGAAATCATGAAGCTATATCACTTAATTAGCCTAACAATCCTAACAATTGCACTTATGCAATCATGTGCAAAGGAAGCATCAAACGCTACGAGTTGGGATTATAACGATTCTTCAAATGGTGGATTTGAACGTACTACTAATTTCGAACAAGAAACCGGACCTGGATTGGTATTCATTGAAGGAGGTACTTTTACAATGGGTAAATCAGAACAAGATGTCATGTATGATTGGAATAACCGGACTGCTAGAGTTTCTGTGTCCACTTTTTACATGGATCAAACAGAAGTTACTAACTTTCATTGGGTAGAATATTTATATTGGATTAGCAGGGCATATAGTGCTGAATTCCCAATGGTATATAAAAATGCACTACCAGATACTTTATGTTGGAGATCTCCATTAGGATTCAATGAGAAATTTGTGGAATATTATTTGAGACACCCAGCTTATAGAGATTATCCTGTTGTAGGTGTTTCCTGGTTACAAGCATCTGATTACTGTAAATGGAGAACGGATAGAGTTAATGAATTCATTTTAGTTAGGGAAGGTGTATTAGATGGTTTTAATGTGGAAGCAACTGGTGAAAACACATTTAACACAGAAGCTTATCTATCTGGTCAACATGAAGGTGGAGCAACAGTGCCAGATTTAAACCCAAGTAACACGGAAGGAACAAGAAAAGTAAGAATGGAAGATGGATTCTTGTTGCCAAGATATCGTCTACCAACTGAAGCTGAATGGGAATTCGCATCTTATGGTTTAGTTGGTAATCTAGATGCCGGACAAGAAAACTATACAGAAAGAAGAATATATCCTTGGGATGGACACTGGGTTAGAAATGACAACGAAGAATTTAGAGGTGTCGTTAGAGCTAACTTTGTTCGAGGAAAAGGAGATTTCATGGGGGTGTCAGGACACTTAAATGATGGAAATGATTGTACAGGAAGAGTAGATGATTATTGGCCAAATGATTTTGGTTTATACAACATGGCAGGAAACGTATCTGAATGGGTGATGGATGTTTACCGTCCATTATCTTCTGAAGATTTTGATGAATTTAGACCATTCAGAGGTAATGTATTTACGACTAAAATTTTAAATAACGAAGGTTCTGTTGCAGCCAAAAATGGTCAAATTATGTATGATGCTCATGGAATGAAAGAATATCTTAATGAATTTGAAAGAGTTCGTTACCAGCGAATTGCAGCTAAAATGCACGATATTTCAGATTCTGCTCTACCTAGTGGTATCATGAAAAGAAATCAGTCACGTAATCCTGTTAAAACAGGTTATTCTCCAGATCCAATTTTCCTATCACATAATAGCGAGAAAGATACTGTAGAGTTAGGACTGATTAAAAGAATAAGTGCAGAACTTGATGTGGCGATAAAATTAAAAAATGATAAATATGACATTGAAGCATCAAACCATATACAAACGAAAATATTTGGAGAAATATTTGGAGAAAGTTTACGTAAAGGTCCTGAACAGGAATATGACTTTGAAGTTATTACATTATTACGAGATGGATTTGGTGCATTTGTAATGAATACACCAGGTAAATTAAAATATAGAACTGTTACTGAAGAAGAAAATATTGGTCGATTAAATTATAGACGTGATGATTACGTAGATTATATGGATGGTGATATAGAAAGTTCAATATACTATGATAATAACAGCCGTAAAAACGCTATCAACCAAGCAACACGTGACCCTAATTTGATAATGTACCAAAGCCAGCATGAACAATATTCCTTAGATGGTTCAGAAATTAAAAAAGGATACTCCGACGAAAGTAAAACCACCGTGTCATGGCCTACTACATTAGTTTCTGACAAATCACGCGTATTCAAAGGTGGTTCATGGAGAGACAGGGCATATTGGTTAGGAGGCGGTACAAGAAGATACCTTGATGAAGATCAATCTCTATCTACATTAGGATTTAGATGTGCAATGGATAGATTAGGAGGATCTATCAGTTTACAATCTCAAGAAGAAAATGCAAAAGCTAGAAAAAAAGGAAAATAAATAAAATTTAATAATAAAACCCATCTATAAGGTGGGTTTTTTTATGCTTAAGAATATGGAATTTGAATTATATTATAATACAACTGGTGTTTGTACAGATACTAGAAACATACGCAAAGATTGTTTATTTATTTGCTTAACTGGAGGTAATTTTAATGGTAACGATTATGCAGTAGAAGCACTTAAAAAAGGAGCAAAATATGTAATAAGTGATGATAATCTTAATGAAAAATTCAAAGATATATTCATCGTAAATGATAGCTTAAAATACCTACAAGAATTAGCAAATTACCACCGTAATAAATTTAAAATTCCTATAATAGGAATAACAGGTAGTAATGGTAAAACAACAAGTAAAGAACTAATTTACCAAGTTCTCAAGCAAAAATACCGTGTACATGCAACCGAAGGTAATTTAAATAATCATATTGGGGTACCGCTTACTCTACTGAAACTATCAGATCAACATGAGATTGCAATAATTGAAATGGGTGCAAATAAACCAGGAGATATCCAAGAATTGGTGGGCATTGCAGAACCTACGCACTGTATCATTACCAATATTGGCAAGGCACATTTAGAAGGATTTGGTTCTTATGCTGGTGTAATAAAAACAAAAGGAGAAATGTATCAGTATGCAGCAAATCAAAAAGCAATAATTTTTTATAATGATATGGATGAGGTTCTTACATCTATTTTACCGAAAAACACGCAAACGATCCCCTACTCCTTTGATTTGAATTGCACACTAATTAAAATGACCCCGTATGTTTCGATGTCTTGGAAGAGTAATAATTACACTTCTAGAAATCTAGAAACACAAATGATAGGGAAATATAACTACCTAAATTTTATTGCAGCAATTTCTATCGGAAAATTCTTTAAAGTTAATAATGATAAAATATCTTCTGCAATAACTAGTTACGCTCCTACCAATAATCGTTCTCAAATTCAAAAGACAGCAAAAAATACACTAATCATGGATGCATATAATGCAAACCCAAGTAGTATGAAAAACGCCATTGAGAGTTTTGATGAAATGGAACATCCTGATAAACTATTAATTCTCGGAGATATGTTTGAATTAGGCGAAGAATCAAAAATTGAACATCAGGAAACAATTAAAAATATTACAACTAAAAAATTAAGCTGTTATTTTGTCGGTGAATTATTTAATAAGGAAAAACTTAACATAGAAAACTGCTTATTCTTCGAATCTAAATTATCCTTGATTGAATATTTAAATACGAATTCAATAGAACAAAAATTAATTCTTTTAAAAGCCTCACGTGGAATTGGTTTAGAAGAAATTGTACAATACTTATAAAAAAAGGGCACTTAAATTAATTAAGTGCCCTTTTTAATAAATATAAGATCTTAAATTCTAGGATAAAATACCTCTTGAAATTACAATTTTTTGCACTTCAGATGTTCCTTCATAAATTTGTGTGATTTTTGCATCTCGCATTAATCGTTCTACGTGATATTCTTTTACAAATCCATAACCACCATGAATTTGCACAGCTTCCGTTGTTTGTTCCATCGCAACTTTTGAAGCATATAATTTTGCCATCGCTCCAGATTGATCATAATTTTTACCGGTATCCTTATCGTTTGCGGCTTTCATTACTAACATTCGCGCAGCTTCTATTTCTGTAGCCATATCTGCCAATTTGAATGCAATAGCTTGGTGCTTTGAAATTTCCTTTCCAAAAGCCTTACGTTCTTTAGAATATGCTAAAGCTAACTCATAACCACCTCCAGCTATTCCTAAAGCCTGTGCAGCAATTCCTATGCGACCACCAGCTAGTGTTTTCATTGCAAACTTGAAACCAAAACCATCTTCACCTATTCTATTTTCTTTCGGAACTTTTACGTCAGTGAATAATAACGTATGGGTATCACTTCCTCGTATTCCCATTTTGTCTTCTTTTGCTCCAACGATAAAACCTTCCATGCCACGCTCTACAATCAACACATTAATTCCTTTGTGTCCAGCTGCTACATCTGTTTGAGCTATTACTAAATAAATAGAAGCGGTAGAACCATTAGTTATCCAATTCTTTGTGCCATTTAATAAATAATGATCTCCCATATCTATAGCAGTTGTGCGTTGTGAAGTTGCATCCGAACCTGCTTCAGGTTCTGATAAACAAAAAGCACCAATTTTCTCCCCAGTAGCTAAAGGCACTAAATATTTTCTTTTTTGCGCTTCTGTACCGTACTTATCTATACCATAACAAACTAAAGAATTATTAACGGATAAACAAACAGATACAGATGCATCCACTTTAGAAATTTCTTCAATGGCTAATGCATAAGATATAGTATCCATTCCACCACCACCATAGGCTGGATCTACCATCATTCCCATAAAACCAAGCTCACCTAACTGTTTTAATTCCTCATGCGCTACTTTTTGATTATTATCCCGCTCAATTACACCAGGTTTTAAAATATTTTGGGCGAAATTTCTTGCCGCCTCTCTCACCGCAATTTGCTCTTCTGTTAATTCAAAATTCATCTTGACATAATTTTATAGTAACAAATTTAGAGTATAATTTTTGATTTTATCCGTTTATTTGTATTTGAATTTATCGAACTAGCTAATTTATATGGAATCTAATTACACACTCATTGGAATAATGTCTGGGACTTCTTTGGATGGAATAGATATAAGCTGCACAAATTACACGTATAATGAAAATACATGGAGTTTTGAATTACTATATTGTAAAACGTATAAATACTCTAAAAAAGTTACAGAAATTTTAAAACACGCTACACAACTTTCAGCTACCGAATTAATTCTACTTGATAAAAAATTAGGCGAAATATTTGGTAATTGCGCACTACTATTTTTAGAAGAATTTTCAATCAACAAACAAAATATTCATGCTATTGCATCCCACGGACATACCATATTTCATCAGCCTGAAAAAGGATTTACCTATCAGATTGGGTGTGGTACAAAGATATCCATACTCACTAATCTCTCGGTAATCAATGATTTTAGATCAAAAGATGTCTTACTTGGTGGACAAGGAGCTCCACTAGTTCCTGTAGGTGATTTTCAATTATTTAAAACAATGGCAGATGGTTTCCTTAATATCGGAGGTATTTCAAATATATCCTATTTACAAGATCAAAAAATACAGGC
>Ga0114969_10002196_pt1 | contig 16129 bp, 9 predicted proteins | sample M_130807_MF_Meta_FD_87316 | JGI IMG/M metagenome (GOLD analysis project Ga0114969, IMG submission 87316) | Freshwater microbial communities from Lake Montjoie, Canada to study carbon cycling - M_130807_MF_MetaG | ecosystem: Environmental > Aquatic > Freshwater > Lake | place: Lake Montjoie...
CCCGCCACAGAACCCTGCGCATCGCCCAGCGAGCGAATTTCGCCCACACCGCCGTTTTCGGGCCCACCGATCTGAGTCCACGTCACCGGCCCACCACCCGCACTGGAAACCGCACCGCCGGCCCCTGCGAGCAGACCCCGGAACGCCCCTTCGGCCGACCCCACGAGCACTTCGGTCACAGGGTTCCCGCCGGAGCGGACCACGGGATCGAAGTTATGGGTCTTGTGCCACTGGTCGGCCACCGTCTCGACGGCCCAAGGTTGGCGGCGATCGGCCGACGGCCGGTGGCGCTGGATGCGGGCACCGACGCCTTGGCCATCCTTGTTACCCCGCCCGTGCAACGGCACTGACCACAGAGCCCAACCCTGCGAATCCTTTACCCAGCGAATGCGGTGCATCGTGGGTTCATGGGGCAAGCGGATCGGAGTCCAGCGCGCAGTCCGATCGGTGGGCGGTTCCAGATAGAAGAGCGCCCCGCTGTTCACCGTATCGCCGGGATTCCAGCCAGCCCCCACCGCGATCTCGGCCTTACCGTCGCCATCGATGTCGGCGGCGGCCACGCACACGTGATCCTGCGGCGTCAGGTTTTCGGCGATGACATGCTTTTCCCACTTGGGGTGCCGGTACCAGGCGATCTGCTTGGCATCGCACAAAATAATGTCCGGGCCCCCATCCCCATCCACATCGGCCACGCTCACCCCGTAACCGACAGCCACGTTGGTGTCGACGTTGACGGCGCGAAAACGGGGAACCAACGGCTCCACGGCCAGCACCATCATCGAAGAGCCAGCCAGCACAGAGAGAAGAACAGCAGTGGGGAGCATGAGCCGAGAGTCTTCCTGGATCCTTCACGGGGTTTCACCAACAAAACCGTGAAAAGCTCCTTGAAATCTAAGTTTCACCCCCTGACCCGTTAAAAGCCCCTTCTAAGGGACAGGCTCCTTCTAAGGGACAGGCTCGATTTACTGAAAGAAACCCAACTCCGGCATCGAAATAGAGATGTGGAGTCTCCATGTTAAACCTCAATGCTGAACGGGATCTGGCTCGGACTATTGACAGTCGCGGCACTGTTGGCCGGAATGACTGGCCGCCTGGGTGGAATGACCGATGGGGCCATTCAGGGAGCCAATACAGCCGTGACGGTGTCTCTGGGTTTAATCGGGATCATGGCGCTGTGGTTGGGCATTCTCCGATTGGCCGAGCAGGCCGGCTTGGTGACCACTTTGGCTCGAATTCTTCAGCCAGTCTTGGGACGCCTCTTTCCCGAAGTCCCGCCCGGACACCCGGCTCTCGGTTCAATAGTCCTCAATGTTACCGCCAACGCTCTAGGTCTCACCAACGCGGCGACACCCATGGGCCTTCGGGCTATGCGGGATTTGCAACGGCTGAACCCCCAACCCGATACGGCTTCCAATGCCATGTGCACCTTCCTGGCGATTAATACCGGTTCGGTTCAGTTAATCCCGGTGACGGCTATCGCTGTTTTGGCAGCCAATGGTTCCAAAAACCCCACCTGGATCGTCGGCACCACGCTGCTGGCTACCCTGTGCTCTTCGCTGACTGGGCTGGTGGTGGTCAAAATTGCACAGAGGTTGCGTTGGTTCCGCATATCGGAGGACCAGGCTGCATCACCCGCCCCACTCCACCCCGCAGAAGAACCCAAAGAACCGGACGGGGCTTCTCCTCCCAGCGCACCACGTCCTTTGGGGTGGGCTGGCCGTTGTGGATTATTGGTTCTGGTCATGTGCTTCGCGGGATTTGCCGTCGAAGCTACTCTGCATCCCCCAGCCGGTTCCGAGGCCACCCTCGAGGCTGCTCCCGTTGCCTTGCGAGCCCTCAATGCCTTGTCGCTGGTGGCCCTGCCCTTCCTCTTGGTGGCGATCCCGATCTACGCCGCACTTCGAGGCTTGGCCGTCCATGAGCAGTTCGTGAGTGGAGCCAAGGAGGGCTTCGAAACAGCCATCCGAATTATTCCGTACCTCGTGGCCATGCTCGTCGCCATCGGATGTCTCCGAGGAGCCGGTGGCATCGAGGGATTTACCCGATGGCTCGAACCGCTGCTGAATTCGGTGGGCTATCCACCCGAACTAGTACCCATGACGCTCCTCCGTCCGCTGACTGGCAGCGGCACGCTGGCGGCGTTCACTGATCTGGTGAAAACTCACGGTGCGGACAGCCTCCTGGCGCGTATGGGTGGAACCCTCTTCGGCAGCACCGAAACAACCTTCTACGTCATCGCGGTCTACTTCGGTTCCATTGGTATCCGCCGCACCCGACATGCGATCCTCGCCGGCTTGGCGGCCGATGCGGCCGGAGCAATCGCCGCCGTCGCCATTTGCCGGGCCATGGTCTGAAAAGAAACCAAACAGCCTGTCCCTCCCTCCGCTCCGCCCTTGTTTCTCAGGCCCGGGTCGGCTGATGCTCCGATCAGCATGACCCGATTTCTGCGGAGCATCTCCCTCACCCATTGGATCTTCATCGCCATGCTCGGCGGACTCGCGCTGGGGTGGGCTTTCCCGGCCGAGTCCCAGAACTTGAAGGTCGTCTCCAACATGTTCCTGAAGATGATCAAGTGCATCCTCGTGCCCTTGGTCTTCGGAACTCTGGTCGTTGGTATCGCTGGCCATAGCGAAGACCTGAAATCCGTCGGCCGACTTGCGTGGAAATCCATTCTCTACTTTGAAGTCGTCACTACCCTGGCTTTGGTCATCGGTCTTGTGGCCGTCAATGTCTTCGAACCGGGAGTGGGAGTGGTGCTGCCGACCGCCAACTCAGCAAACACCGGTGTCGCGGCCACCAAGATCACCTTCAGCGGCATCCTCGAACACATCGTGCCTAAAAGCTTCTTTGAGGCCGCTGCCGCCAACGACGTGCTTCAGGTGGTCTTCTTCGCAGTTTTCTTCGGAATCGCACTGGCTCAGACACCCGAAGCCCAACGCAAGCCCATGCTCCACTTCTGCGAGTCGCTCACCGAAGTGATGTTCAAGTTCACCGGGGTGGTCATGAAGTTCGCTCCCATCGGCATCGGCGCGGCCATGGCCTACACGGTCGGTCACAGCGGCCTCGGGGTGTTGGCTAATTTGGCCAAACTCATCGGAACGCTCTACCTGGCGCTGGCCGTCTTCGCCGTCACGGTCCTGCTGCCGATGGCGCTCTGGGCCCGGGTGCCGGTGCGACGATTCCTCACTGAACTCCGCGAACCCATCCTTCTGGCCTTCACCACCACCTCCTCCGACGCCGCCATGCCGGATGCGATGAAACGACTCACCACCCTCGGGGTGCCCAAGCGCATCGTGAGCTTCGTGATGCCGCTGGGTTATTCGTTCAATCTCGACGGGTCCACGCTCTATCTCGCGGTCGCCTCCGTCTTCGTGGCGCAGGCTGCAGGGGTCCACCTCACGATCTCCCAGCAACTAGTTATGCTTCTCACCTTAATGTTGACCAGCAAGGGCATGGCCGGCATCCCGCGGGCCTCGCAAGTCATTCTGGCGGGCACTTTGGTGAGCTTCGACCTGCCGCTGGAGGGAGTGCTGCTCATCATCGGCGTGGATGAACTCATGGACATGGCTCGCACCACAGTAAACCTCGTGGGCAACTGCCTCGCCACCGCTGTTGTTGCTCGCTGGGAAGGGGTGTTTCCTCCGACCGGCACAACCCCCTCAGAACCCTGAAGGGTCACGAGACACTTCTGGATTCGCGGATTCTTTCGCAAAACGAGGCGAGCGTGAGAAGCGGGCTAAATTGAGACCCGTGCCGGGCGAAAAACGACGCTCTTGCAAAGGCAACCGCGGCCAACTCAACCGATCCAACAGCTATCGTTCTGGCTCAGGGCGCGCCCGCCTGAATCCACCGAAACACCGCCAGGATATCCGCATCAGCGAGGCGCGGTTTGCCCGCTGGAGGCATGACCTGATCATGCGTAGTCGGCAGGAGAATCATCCGAAAAAGCCCTGACTTCGCCGGATCTCCCGGCACTACGGCAGCCACCCCGCTCTCGCCGCCCTTGAGCAATAACGCGCGCTGGTCGATGCGGAACTGGCCCTTCTGTTTTTCAGGACCGTGACAAGAAAGGCATTTGGCTTCGAACAACCGGGCGACGACGACGGCGTTGGTGTCGCCGTCCGCTCGAGAAACAATATCGTTGGTGTGCGGAGGATCCCAGCGGGCTATCCAATTGCGAATGGCCTGCGGAGCATTCTGGGTCAGGAACCCCTGTCCATGGGTCAGGCTGCCCCCGTAGTGACTGGCCGCCATCAGGAGAGCGAGCGTGGTTCCCAGAGAACCCCGATACCACCAAAGCCATCGGTTTCCTGCCTGAAGCACCGCCGAATGAAGCACCAGGGTCACTCCGGCCACGACCGTCATGGCAATCCCGGTATTGCGATGCAGCATCAAGAGTTCCTGCAAATAATCGCCTCCCGAGGAGCGATACAGGCCTAGCACTGTGGTGACGATGGCCATGAGCACACCCAATCCCAAACTGGCCCCCAAGACTCGACGCAACCCTTCAAAGGGCCGGAACCACGCCACCAATTCCAGGAGGGCTGCGAAGCTAAAGAGACCGATAGGGAGATGAAGCACCACCATGTGGAACGGCCCCAAGAACGCAGCGCCCGGAGGTTGCCCGGCACCAACGACCGCCGCCGCTGCATCGGAGGCGCCCGCATGCACCATGCCCCCCAGGCAGCTCAGCAAAATCAGCGGTATCGCTTTGAGGCGAGGATTCCCTAAGGGCTTCATGGATGCACAAGTAGACGCTCCCCCAATTCGCGATACTCATCGAAACTTGGTCTTTGCAGAGACTGCGTTGAACCGAGGTGTCAGCCCAGGACGGCCGATTTCAGAATACCGTAAATATCGGTCGATCGGAGCGTGTCTGCCGGCAGGCGCTGCTCGGAGAGAATTATTGGCCAATCCAACGGCGACGACGGACGCGCGCCGTGAGACCCCTTCACCAATCTGGCATCCAAGGGGATGACATCCATGAGCATTCGGAATCCGAGCTTCTTCTGCAGCAGTCGCCCCAAAATCTTTAGCTTCGCGGAGGGAATCGCCGGGTCCAGGAAGAGTTCCACCGGATCGTACCCGGGCTTGCGGTGGATATCCACGCAGCGTGCAAAATCCGGTGCCTTGGCCTCGTCGAGCCAATAGTAGTAGGTGAACCAGGAATCCTCCTGGGCAACGGCGATCAGGTCTCCGGAGCGGCTGTGATCCAGACCTAGAATATGCTTGTCCGCCGGACCATACACCTCCGCCACACCAGGGGTTTCCAAAACCACCTTGCGGACTTTGTCTTCGATCGAAGGATCGTTGACCACGATGTGGGCCACCTGATGGTCGGCCACAGCGAACGCCTTGGAGTTTCCGATGTCGGGGAGTTCGAGTCCCAACTCTTCCTTGATGGTGATCCACCCGCGCTCGCGGAAGATTCGGTTGAGGTGTACCGGTCGAGACACCGGGGTAATGCCATACTCGCTGAGAAGGATGGGTCGGACTCCTCGCGCAGCAAAGAAGTCCAAGAGATCACCCACGATCGCATCGATACGACGCAAATCATCGACCACTGCGGGATGCTGCGGGCCCAACCGTTGAAGGTTGTAGTCGAGGTGCGGCAGGTAGATGAGGTTGAGCGTTGGAGAGTGCTTCTCCTCAATCCACTTGGCCGACCCGGCAATCCACCGAGTGGCCGCATCGGGCGAGCCCTGCGGAGACTTCACGCCGGCAGCGGGCCCCCAAAAGGTTGCGAACGGAAAGTCGCCCAAGGCCTGCTTCAAGGCCGGGCGCAAATCATAAGGCCAAGTGTAGACATCGAAGAACTTGCGTCCATCGGCCGGGTACATTGGCCGGGGCGTCACTGACCAGTCCGCGCCGGAGTACATGTTGTACCACCAGAACATCTTCGCGCAGGTGAAACGCGGGTCCCGGGCCTTCAACTCGTCCCAGATCTTGGGAGCTTGAACCAGGTGATTGGACTGCTTCCAAAAGTGAACCTCCGAGAGCGAACGGTCGTACCAGCCATTGGCCACGATCCCATGCTCCGAGGGGCGTCGGCCGGTGAGGTAGTCGGACTGGGCGGTACAGGTCACCGCAGGTATGGCTGGATCGATGGAGGCGTGGTTCCACCGCTGGCGCAGCGCGGACAACCGCGGCGTGTGGGGACCGATGTGTCGGTCACTGAGGCCAACCACGTTGAGGACAGCAATGCGATTCACGACAAGAAGGGGACTTAAAAATTACCTAGACCACCTGTTTTTGGATCCGGGTCACGATCGCCCGCGACACCTGCGAATCCGGTCGGGTGTCTACCACAGCTTGGCTCCCGAGTTCCATCCTACAGGAATGCCGAGCCTTGCGATTCCAGAGGATCATGTCGCCGGCCGATTCATCCAGATTCCACTGATGCAACCCGGCATAGCCTTCCTCCTCGGCCTCGTTGCGGTAATGCCACAGGAAGACCCACCCGCCGGGCCGCGTCACAGCAAACATCTGACGCACGCATTGAAGGGGGTCGCGGCTATGGTCCAGCGCATTGGAACAGACGACGATATCGAAACTGTCGGCAGGGAATACCGAGAGGAGATCTTCACCGGCCGCCTTGCGGGTGCGTGTGGGCGGAGCCAACTGGAGATCGTCGAGGATGGAGTCGAAGACATCGGCCAAGGGGTCCACGGCGCTCAGGTCTACCTGCCGCCCCGGCCAGTGGAAACCCACGGCGGTCAGCGGACCGGCCCCCACATCCAGCACCTGGATCGGATCCCGATTGGCGGCCGGTGAGGCGGCTACTAATTCCTGTAAATGGGGGGGGAAGGCAAACTCCGGATCCATCCGTTGACGGAACGCTTCGGGACTCCACCGCTTGCCTTCGTCCGCCAAGGCCTTTCGCCAAAATAGGGCTTCATTTTCAAGCCCCGCGTCGTAGCTGGTATCCCCGCCGAAAAGACGGTGACGCAATCGCTGAAAAATTCTGGGCAACATAGGCGATGTGATCGTTAGCCTGCGGGCTCTCGGCCCCGGCAACAAGTCTGTAAGGTCGGTGGGCTAAAGACCGTGCCCTAGACTTCTAGGAGCCCCATTCCGGGATTTCAACGCAGACAGCAAACCGCTTCACTCCACCCCGTGCAGCCGCCGCGCCCGTATCACAACATCGCCCTTGTCGGTTTCATGGGCGTTGGGAAGTCCACGGTCGGACAAATCTTGGCTGGGATGCTCGACTTCGAATTCGTCGACACCGACCGAGTGATCGAGACTCGCGAAGGCCGGCGAATCTCAGAGATCTTCGCCCAAGAGGGGGAAACCCGCTTCCGTGACTTGGAAACGAGCCTCATCCGGGAATACGAGGTGCGGCAGGGCCTCATCTTGTCCACCGGTGGCGGACTGGTGGTGCGGCGCGAAAACCTCGCCTCACTGCAGACCCACGCCCTGATCGTCTGCCTCTGGGCCTCACCGGCCATCATCTACGAGCGCGTCCGCTATCAGGGGCATCGCCCCCTCCTGCATACGCCGGATCCTCAGGCCCGCATCGCCGAGTTACTCGAGCAACGAAAACCAGCCTACCAGCAGGCCGACATTCTCGTGGGGGTCGATTTCCGTAGTCCGCAGGAGACCGCGCAGTACATCACCAACAGCTTCCGATTACTGCGCCAGCCGCCCCATCGAAACGCGCCCTCCCGCTGAGCGAGTCTTACCCCGGCAAGCGGTCCCGGCGCGGGCAACTCATAGCAATACTCAAGGCCCAGGCGATTCTTCCGATAACCCACCCGGAACCTATTTTAGGTCCGTTCGAGTGGACGGATTGAAGGGGCCGGCCGACGTTATCCCATGCCGGCCGGCCCCGGATAGGGTTCCACTTCTGGATAAAGTCTCACCTCCGGAGAGGGTCTGGCTTCCGGAGAGGATCTCGCTTCCTGCTGACGGTTCCGATAGAGGCTGGGCCGCCACCCCGTCCAACGCTTGAAGGTATTGGAGAACACAAAGGGATTGGCATAACCCACCCGCTCAGCAATGACCTCGAGCTTCAGGTCCGTTTCGGCCAACAGGCCGGCCCCATGTCGGATACGCAAGTAGGTTACCTGCTGCATGGGAGAACGCCCCAACTGACGGCGACACAACCGTCGCAAATGCTCACCGCTGCAATGAGCACGGCGCGCCAATTCGGTGAGAGTCCACGCATGGGCGGGCTTCGCTGCCACCGCCTCCCACAATTGACTTAATCGGTCGTCGATGTGCCAGGGCTGAGCAAAGCGCGAAATGTAGCCTTGGACGAGTTCCACCCAATGGTGGAGCGCGGCCAACCGTCCATCGCCAGCCTGTTCGGCCATGAGACCCTCGACTGCATGCCGGAAGACCTCCGAAGGAAATTCGGCCAATACCGGCGCACTGGCGGCTCCAAGGGGGCCCCGACCGGCCGAGGCCTCATACCGGACCCAAACAAAATCCCAGCGATGCCCGGGAACCGCGTGAAACGCGCAAAGCACGTGGGCCGGCGAGAGACACGCCTGACCGGCGCGGCAGCGCTGCCAGCGACCGTCGAGCCAGATGCGCCCTTCACCTCCAAAGCATGCCAGGAAGTAGCTGCCCGGCAGGTCGGTCCGCACCATGGTGTAAGGTTCGATCGCCTGGGCCAGGCCCACGTGGGCGATCTGATACGGCACCAGGGACGGGCAACCCGCCGCCCGCAGGATTCTCTCCTGGGTGCCGGGTCCCGGTGTGTGCGTTTCAACCAGAGGTGGGTGGCGCATGATCCACCTCAACCCTGCGGCACCAGTCTTCAAAACTGAATAATGAAAACCACGCAGGCCTCAAAACCATCTCTAGGCTGCGGAAACCCACCTTGCAGAGTTTCTAAGTCTCAAAAGCTGCCATGAGTTTTCTTTGTCAGGTCGCCCTAGTTTTACGTAACCATTGGGGAAGCCAACCATGCCGTCCCGAAATCACCCCGATATTGTCCCGCCGACCGCTCGTCCATTCCGGAAGCTCCTGGCGGCCAACCGTTCCGAAATCGCGGTCCGCATCTTCCGGGCGGCGACTGAACTCAATTTGCGCACCGTGGCGGTCTATGCGCAGGAGGACCGGTTCTGCATTCACCGCTTCAAGGCCGATGAGTCCTACCTGATCGGTCAAGGCAAGGGGCCGGTCGCCGCCTACCTGGACATCGAGAGCATCGTGGCCACCGCCAAGGCGAAGGGGGTCGACGCCATCCATCCGGGCTACGGATTTTTGAGCGAAAATCCGGCCTTCGCCCGCGCCTGCGCCAAGGCGGGCATCACCTTTGTGGGTCCGAGCCCAGAGCTTCTGGACATGATGGGCGACAAGACCGCTGCACGGGCCGTGGCTCAGCGCATTGGAGTGCCCACCCTGCCCGGCACCGATGAGCCCATCTCCGATCGGGATGAGGCCATGAAGGCCGCACGCAAGATCGGCTTCCCTCTCATCATCAAGGCGGCCTTCGGCGGCGGCGGTCGAGGCATGCGAGTGGTCAAGAAGGAGTCGGAACTGTCCGGTCTGCTCGATGAAGCCCAGGGCGAGGCCGAGCGCGCTTTCGGCAACGCGGCTGTATTCCTCGAAAAATACATCCCCAGGGCCAAACACATCGAGGTTCAGATTCTCGGAGACAGCCACGGCAACGTCATCCACCTCTTCGAACGAGACTGTTCCGTGCAGCGCCGTCACCAGAAGGTGATCGAAGTGGCCCCGTCCTTTGGGCTACCCGAGAATGTCGTCCAGGAACTTTGCGATGCAGCGGCCCGACTGGCTCGAGAAATCCGCTACAACAACGCAGGCACGGTGGAGTTCCTCTACGACCTCGACCGCCATGAGTGGTTCTTCATCGAGATGAACCCCCGCATTCAGGTCGAGCACACGGTGACCGAAGTCATCACCGGGCTAGACCTCGTGCGAGCCCAGATCCTCATTGCCCAAGGTCACGCCTTGCATTCGAAGGAAGTGGGAATGCCGGTGCAAAATCAGGTGCCTCGCAATGGCTACGCCATCCAGTGCCGGGTCACCACTGAGGATCCGGAGAACAAGTTTACTCCCGATTACGGCAAGATCCTCGCCTACCGCTCGCCCGGTGGATTCGGCATCCGTCTCGATGGTGGCATGGGCTATTCGGGTTCGGTCATCACGCCGTTCTACGATTCAATGTTGGTCAAGGTGATCGCCTCCGGGCAGTCCTACGAGATTACCATGGATCGCATGGACCGGGCTCTCTCGGAATTCCGGATTCGCGGGGTCAAAACCAATATTCCCTTCCTCGAAAACGTCATTCTCCATCCGCAGTTCCGCTGCGGACAGGCCACGACGACGCTGATCGACACCACGCCGGAACTCTTCGCCTTCCGCAGCCGCAAAGACCGGGCCACCAAACTGCTTAATTTCCTGGGCAACGTCATCGTCAACGGCAACCCGCATTCCAAGGGGTACCGGCCGACCAAGGCCTTCGACCCAGCCCCGCTGCCTAAGACCGATCTGGCCGCACCCTTTCCCAAAGGTACCCGGGACCTTCTCCTCGAACTCGGCCCGAAGAAGTTCGCCGAATGGACTCTCAAGCAAAAGCGCCTGCTCATTACCGACACGACCTTTCGCGACGCTCACCAGTCGCTCATGGCCACACGCGTGCGGAGCTTTGATATGCTCGCCTGCTCCGACGCCTTGGCGCGCAGCGTGGGTGACAGCAAGACCGGCCTGTTTTCTCTGGAAATGTGGGGAGGTGCCACCTTCGACACCGCCATGCGCTTCCTCAGCGAAGACCCCTGGGAGCGCCTGCGGCAGTTGCGAGAGAAGATCCCGAACATCTGCTTCCAGATGCTCTTCCGAGGTTCGAATGCCGTGGGTTACTCCAACTATCCTGACCATGTGGTCGCCGGCTTCGTGAAGCACGCGGCGGCCTCGGGCATGGATATCTTCCGCATCTTCGACTCACTCAACTACCTGCCCAACCTGCGCGTGGCCATGGACGCCGTGCAGGATACTCATGCCCTGTGCGAGGGAGCCCTGTGCTACACCGGCGACATCCTTGACAGCCGGCGCGACACCTTCTCGCTCAAGTACTACATCAAGCTGGCCAAAGAATTGGAGCGCATGGGCGCACACATCTTGGCCATCAAGGACATGGCTGGTCTTTGCCGCCCTTACGCCGCCCAGAAACTGGTCAAGGCGCTGAAGGGTGAGGTCAGTATCCCCATCCATTTCCACACCCACGACACCAGCGGCATTAATGCCGCCAGCATCTTGCGGGCGAGCGACGCTGGAGTCGATGTGGTGGACTTGGCATTGGCCTCCATGAGCGGCAGCACCTCGCAGCCCAACCTCAACTCGGTGGTGGCCGCTCTGCAGAACACGCCGCGCGACACCCGTCTAGATCTCGAGGCCCTCAACGGGTTCTCCGACTACTGGGAGAAGGTCCGCGAGTACTATGCACCCTTCGACACCGCACCGAAGACCGGCTCAGCCGAGGTGTATATTCATGAGATGCCCGGCGGCCAGTACACCAACCTGAAGGAGCAGGCCGCGAGCATGGGGGTTTCACATCGGTGGCCAGAAATCGCCCGAACTTACGCCGAGGTGAATGAACTTTTCGGCGACATCGTGAAGGTGACGCCCTCGAGCAAGGTGGTCGGTGACATGGCCTTGTTCTGCTTCAGCAAAGGTATTCGCCCAGCGGACATCGTAAATTTGGAGCCTGATTCCACCTCCTTCCCTGAAAGTGTCATCGACATGCTCGGTGGCGGGCTTGGCTGGCCTCAAAATGGTTTTCCGGAAGGCGTACAAAAAGTCGTCTTGGGCGAGAAGCGCTTCAAGGAAGCTCAGGCCGCGTTCAAAGCTGGACGCGCCGGGAACCGCGCCGAACCGGTCCATCTGGACAAGCTGCGCAAAGAACTCACCGACAAGTTGCGCCGGGAAGCGACCGACAACGACTTGTACTCACACCTGATGTACCCGGCCGTCTTTGCCGAGTTCGCCAAGCATCTTACGCAGTACAGCGACGTGAGTGTCCTGCCCACGCCGGCCTTCTTCTACGGATTGCGCCGCGGCGAAGAGATCAGTGTAGAAATCGAGTCAGGTAAATCTCTGGTGATCCGCCTGATCAACGTGAGCGAGCCCGACAAGGACGGTCGCCGGACCATCATCTTTGAACTCAACGGCATGACCCGCGAGGCTTCTATCGTCGACAAGAAGATCACCCCACAGACCAAGACCCGGCCGAAAGCAGACCTCGCCGATACCCTGCAAATTGGTGCCCCCATCCCCGGCCTGGTAACCAGCATTGCCGTCACCGTGGGCCAGAAAGTGTCCAGGGGAGACCGCCTCATGATGATGGAGGCCATGAAGATGCAGACCACGGTCACAGCGCCCGTCGATGGGGTCGTCGCCGAACTGCTCTGCGCAGTCGGAGAAACGGTCGAAAGCAAAGATTTGCTGGTCCGGTTGCGGGCCTAAGACCGTCCCAAAACTAAAAAAAGCCAGCCTGCTCGCGCCTCAGCCTGCGTTCTTCAGTGGACCGTCTCCCACGGTCCCGAAGACACAGGCTTCGTTTTTATTGGCACAGAGGTGCAACACTTGGAAGGACTCGACCCAACGGGGCATCTCTCGCTTCAGAACGTCGAGTTGAGCGTAGTCCTCCTGCCCTTTGAACTTGATAGTCACCACGAAGTACCGGCAGCGGCGCTCACGCACCCATTCCAGCACTAGGCCGATGCTACGCTCCGGCGCGGCAATAACGTCACACAGAAGCCAATCCACCGGAGTCTCGGGCACAAAACGAAACGCATCGCCTTGATGGAAGGTGACTCGCGAGCTTCGCATGAGGTCGTCCCGCAGCGGCGATCGGTCCACGGCGATCACCCGGGCACCGCGCTGCACCGGCTGATAGGTCCAACTCCCGGGGGCTGCTCCCAGGTCCACGCACGTCTCACCGGCGACAATGGCCCGGCCCATCCGCTGTTCCGACTCCGCCAGCTTGGCAAAAGCCCGACTGGGTGCGGCCTTGTCCACGGCCACCGGAACCTCTCCCAACGGAAACGGGCTCACCCAGCCCATCGAAGTGAAAGGACCCGGAGCCGGCAAAATGGACAGAAAACCGACCTCGAGGGAGGTCAAGAGCAACTGAACGAGCGACTCCTCCGGCTGGAATAAGGGACAGGCTCGGTTGAGGTTGGGATCTCCCAATGCGGCCTTGGGCACGGCATCCAATCCTTTGAGCAGAGAGCGGCGGCGTTTGCGCAACTGTTCGATGACCGAATCACGGATCAACTCGCAGCGGTGCCGGCCCGCATCAGCGACCCCGAAGCGAGGTTCAACTTGCAGTCGCCACGGGGCTCCCTCGGGCAGGCATCCGATGAGTTCAGTCACCAGCGTCTCGGCGGCCGCACGGATGGATGGCACGGGAAACGACCGAGCCTCGGGCAACCACTGGCGCGCAAAGACTGTCTGGCCCACCGCGGCACGGATCTCTGACCAAGACCCCGGCGCTTTCAGTGCCAGCATCGAGTCTCCCAACGGCTCCAAGACCGACGTCGGTAGAGCACGGAGCAACTCCTGCTCAAGGAAGGGTCGGTTTTCAGGAGCACTCAGGATGAGATGCATGGAGGAGAGTCTGCCGGAAAAGAGAACCGCCGTCGCCAGAGGAGTCCGGCGACGGCGGTCTGAAACCAAAAACGACTATTGGGTCTTCAGGAAAGCCTGCAAGTCGGCCAGATCCTGAGCCTTCAGCCCCAACTGATCGGCACTCATCATCAAGGAGCGGCCCAACCCCTTGCGTTCGGCGATCCGGTTCTTGGGCACCGACTGCACCAGACCTGCCGCGCTTTGGATAACCACCGGGTCTCCCTCGCTAATCACGACGCCATGAATCTCCGTGCCGTCCTTCGTCTTAAGCAAGGTGCCGTTGAAGCCGCTGGCGATGTCCGCGCTGGGATTGATGACCGAGTTAAAGAACACCTCCGCCGTCTGCCGCTTGGCCCAACCGGTGAGATTGGGAGCGTATTCCACACCCACAGTTCCGACCCGATGGCAACTGGCGCAGACTGTATTAAAGCGTTCCTGCCCGCGCGCGGCCGAACCACTCAGTGCCGCTACCTCCGCCACCGAATAGGCAGGCTTATCGGCTGCGGGAATGGTCGCCGAGAGGAGTTCAACGGCCTCCGGATCATAAATACCCCGGGCCTTGAGCGGAGCGGCCAAGCCGTGCTCCTTCCAGACAGTGTCTTTCCGATTCATGAGCCACCAAATGGCCTCGGCCTTGACCACACCCTCGGACTGGGCTGCGACGTCCAACATGGCAGCCGAGGCCGCTGGGACGGTGTTGAAGCCGATGGCCGTTAGCGCTGATTTGCGGGCGGCCAAATCCAGGTTCGTGGACAGGGCGCGGGTGCGGAAATCTCCGATGGACTGCGGCGGATGCAGACGCCAAGCGATGGCGGCGAAGGCGGGCGACCAACGCAGAGGATCGGGATTGTTGAGCACCGGTTTGACCTGATCGTACAGAGCCGACTCGCGTCCATCAGCACCAGCACCCCAAGCCTCGAGAAGGGTACGGTCGGACCCGTCGATACCCTTGGCCAGCGTGAGGAAGAGACCTTGGGTTTGTTCGAGGGGCAGGTCCCGAAGGGCTAGCGCTACCTCGCGACGCACCGCCGGAGAGGCATCCTTAGCCAAGGTTTCAGCCTGGGCCGGCAGCGTCTTGCGGATCCGATGCAAGGCACGGAACGCCACGATGCGCATCTGAGGATCAGAATCCTTGAGCAAGGCCTCGACGGGTTTCTGACCCGACTTTCCGAGGCGAGCCAACAACCAGACGGCACGGGCACGAACGAAGGCATTCTCATCCTTCAGCAGGCGCACCAGCGGTTTAATGGCCTTGTCGCCGTGCTTGAGAATCGCTTCCTGAGCGGTGCCCCGGATGTTGACCGACGGGCTCTTTAAGGCGGCCAATGCTCCGTCCAGCGTATCGAACTGGGCCGGCGGCACCTTGGAGCGGAACCCCTTCGGCGCGATGCGGTAAATCGTTCCGGAGGTGGTGTCATCCCAGTCGGCATGACCGCCGACACGCGCATCGAACCAGTCGGTCACGTAAATGGCTCCATCGGGCCCGACGGCCACATCGCTCGGGCGGAACATGACCTTGAGGGTCTGCTCGCCGCGGCTGCCGCCCTTGAAATCGGTACCAGAAAAAGCCTCCTCCGAATTGCTGGTCAGGAAGTTGAAGCGCTCGAGCTTGAAATTAGCTCCATCGGGTTTGGGCAAGTAGCCGAAGACCACATTGCGCCCGGGTTCGCAGCTCAGCAGCAAGCCCCGGTATTTCTGGCCCAAGGCACCCTCCTCGTAAAAGGCGATGCCCGTAGGCGATCCGCCCCCGTAGACATCCCCCGAAGGCATCGAGCCAGGATCTTCCTGACGCCACTCGGCCACCGGCGTGCTCTGGCCCGGACGCCGATCAGCACCCCAGGAGCGCTGGCCATCCAGCGAGCAGAAACCCGCATTGCCATACTCCATCAAGAAAGCCGTGCGGCACGCCGGAGGATCATCGTTGTCGTTCTGGAAGACATCGCCGTAGGAGGTGACGGTCTGCTCGTAGCTGTTGCGAAAATTGTGGCCGATAATGTGAACGCCCGATCCATCAGGATTCATGCGGGCGGCGAAGCCCCCGATCCACACATGGCCGTCGTCGCTCCTTTGCCCCGCGATTTGCGTCGGGTGCCAGCCCAACTCCGCATTACCCGGGCTGTAGGCACTGCCAATGCGGAAGGTCTTGCCCGAACGATCGGTAAACATCGCTCCGCAGTTGCCGGCATTCCAGTACCACTGCCCATCGGGGCCCACGGTGACGCTGTGAATGGTGTGATCATGGCTCTTGCCGTGGAACCCAGTGAGAATCACCTCGCGCTTATCGACCGCGGGATCAAACTTCCGGTCGCCGTTCACGTCGGTGTAAACGATGACGTCCGGAGCCATCGAAACGACCACTTTGTTGCCGATGACCGCCACACCCATGGGGGCTCGAAGCGCCGGTTCCTGAACAAAGACGCTCTGCTTGTCGGCCACGCCGTCCCCGTCTGAATCTTCCAGGATAACGATGCGATCACCGGCGGGCTGACGGTTGTAGTGACCGCGATAATTGACCCCTTCGGCC
>Ga0114969_10002198_pt1 | contig 16119 bp, 16 predicted proteins | sample M_130807_MF_Meta_FD_87316 | JGI IMG/M metagenome (GOLD analysis project Ga0114969, IMG submission 87316) | Freshwater microbial communities from Lake Montjoie, Canada to study carbon cycling - M_130807_MF_MetaG | ecosystem: Environmental > Aquatic > Freshwater > Lake | place: Lake Montjoie...
CTCATCAGATCTCACCAACTCCATCAGACTCTAGCAGTCTTATCTGAGTCCAAATAAGGCCGGTGAATCAGACACTTGCAATCTCATCAGATTACATCTGATTACATCTGATCTTCCAAGACCATGTCTAAGATGCTTATCCATTTACTCTCAGGTATTATCTGACGAAAATATTTTTCATATATCATAATCTGCCGACCCACTTGTTTTGTTACAATATCATTATGAAATAATGTAATGTAACCTCTATATTGTTCGACAATTGGTAAATAATCATCCGTGCTAAAATCATTTACAAGGTAAATATGGCATACACCTCTTTTCTTATAGTGCTGTATCCACTCTTCTAAAATGTGTGCTTCATTCTTGAATACAGAGCAAATAACAAAATTATGCATTATATACATATATATGGGGGTTTAAGTTGATTATTAGATATTTTCTAAGTTTATCATAGGAATACTGTCACGATGCGTAGTGCCCCATATCTATATGCCCTCTATATGGCTTCAATTGATGCCCTGGTAATGCCTCTTCTCAAAGCAAAAAGTCTGGGAATGCTTACGGGTAACTGGATGTTTCCACTTGCATCCATTATATATGCCACACAACCATACATCTTCTATAAATCTCTTTCTACAGATTCCATGATGGTTATGAATATTTTATGGGATGTAATGAGCGATATTCTTGTAGTAATTATAGGTGTCTTTGTATTTGGAGAAAGTCTGTCACCTACCCAGTGGATTGGTATGATTCTCGCTATTCTAGGAATAACCCTTCTAGGATTTAATGACAATCCTCCTGCGATTCCAAATAAAAAATAAGTTTATAGGTATTGATTGCAGATATAATTATAGAGTATTTACACCTCAAAGGGATCACCACGTAGCACCTGGTGGCGGCTGCCCAGGCGCTTGGACCGGCGAATAGGAGGAGGAGTAGTCGCATGAGTCGCATTTGACGGAGTAATATCATAGTAATAGGGGGCCTCTTGCTCAGCCTCTTGCTCAGCCTCTTGCTCAGCCTCTTGCAAAGGGGTTGCCACACTGTTGAAGCGCGCTGCAAGCGACTTGCTCTCGACCTCCTTCGCCTGCGCGGTCGCAATATCCGCCGCAAGCCAGGCCTCATCGCGACGAGACTTTATAGACTTTTTTGCATTGGTCTTTAAAGAACTCACCGTCAACCGATCTAGGCAGTCCAATGCATTCTCGATCAGGTCGAGGAAATGCTCGCGGTAATACACATCCCTGAACTTGTCCGCGCGGACAAGCATCCGTGGCATCGCCGGTAGACTGAACTGGACCGCCTTGAACCCGTCGTCGTCGATCATTTGATTCTTCAGAAGCAAATATACATGGTTAATCAAATCAGAGCGCTTGGTAAAGATCATCTCATGCACAACAGGCGACCCGTTATTCTCGTCCACATAGGTTAACTCGAAATCTTCCTCCTCCAGGTTCTTACGAACTTTTACCAGGTCGTCCGTAGACGCGGCCGCAGACTCGGTGTTACGGATAAAACGGAGACTGAAACAACTGCTGAAAGTTGACATTCTTGGTGGGTATGCTGCAGGCCGATCGACTGGGCCACTCAATTTTTGGCGGGCCTTCACCTAAACGCCAAGGGGATATAAAAACGAGTCCACATAAATTAGTATGGAGGTAATTGCACCTGTCGCCGGAACTTTTTTCTATCTTTCATATCCCTGGAACGGCAAAACCTTTATAATTGCCCATAACCTGGCATTAGCGATCTTTAGTCTTTGGATATTTATATCTTTATCAGGTATTTTATGGAATCATGGTATACAGTTTGAGAATAATTATTATTTTTCTATTCCAGAGGCTAAAAACTATTTATGGCTGTTCTACTTATCAAAATACTATGAATATATCGATACATTTATAATATACTCCAAAGGAAAACAGCCCTCGTTCTTACAAAAATACCATCACGTCGGTGCAGTCATCTGTTGGCATTTGACATATGTAAATAGTGTAGATGCCGTAATAATTGTAACACTCTGTAATTCCTTTATACATTCAATCATGTATACATTCTATTTGTTATCTTATCTAAAGTTTGATTTGAGATTCACTAAAATCTATATTACTTCTTTACAGATGTTGCAATTCATAAGTGGCTTTACAACTCTATACTTATGGTATCCTATCGAAACACCTATAAATAAGGCTGTTATTATCATATTTTTAACATATAATCTTGGTTTGGTATACTTGTTCTGGGACTTTATGAATACTACATATTTCAATCCAAGAAAAGCCAAACTCCTCTAATATGCAAACATCATAGCACCCCTTCCCCCATAGACTCTGAAGACGTTATATGTTTCTGCATATGTGCGCACCCAGAATCGCTCTGCATAATTGTCTGTAGGATCCCCCGTCACTCCGTGGAATCCTAGAGATAGATTGAGACGCTGGATTTTATCCAGATTCGCTTGGCCCAGCGGTGTTGAAAAGGGTGTATAACCATTCTGAATTCCAAATGGTAGATTGTAATAATAGCGATTCACCCAAGGCGCCTTTCTCTGCTCAAGTGATGGCAGCAGTGAACGGAATAGGGCAACATTTTCGGTAGAATATCGATTCAGAGTTTCCGCGTAATTCAGCGATAGCCAGCGTATAGGCTCTGAGCCACTTCTGGAAAATCCGGGTTTCAATACACCAGGGTATCTCGCATTCAACCCAGTTGCATCTGGCCACCACAAGTCATACTCGTTGTTCAGATTCTGCGTCAAGTCTCTCGTGGCCAGAAAGTGCGCATTGAATGATGGGGCCTCGTATCTCTGACAGAAAAAGAATAGGTCTCTAGCGGGGTTAGGAATATCCAGGCGAATCTTTGCAAATATATTCTTATTTGTGTCTTCAGGGTTTAATATATAATGCTGGACAATTGGCACCTGAATATCTGCTATGCGGAACCTGTTGGCTTCAGGTTTATCCATATATATATATTCAACCATCAAATATGCTTCTGGTATTGTAAGAGTGTTGGGCATTTTTATATTAAAAAACGGGGTTGTAGGATTTATATAGTTACGAAGGGGTTCGAGGTTCGTCATTCGAACACCATTCTGATCTTCATAATAGAAGACAGAGTTCAACATCGGCCATAGTGACCCCCCTTCCACATTTACACTAGGAGTAGTCGTTCTAGAGTCTGTGTAATAGAGGCTATTAAGTGGTCTGAACTGTATAGAAAGGCGGACTTCGTCTACGTTGAGCGCATCTATTGGTAAAACGCAGCCAGGATCTCCACGGCTAAACCAAAATGGTAATGGTGTTATAACTTTCTGTGAGGTTGTATTGCTGTAACCAAATGAGGTCTGAGAAAACCCCGAATCTTTCCTGCATATTAAATTATTGACTTCCGACACTTTTTCCAGAGGTGTATGGAATTCATCCAAGATCTCCATGAGTTGGCCATCGATCGTTTCTACTAGATTGCCGCCAATCGTTATAGAGGCAAAGTTTATAAGGCTGTGACCCAGACTATTTGTCCAGCCAAAGTGGGGACCCACTAAATCAGTCTTGTATTTCGGATAATATTCTGCAATCTGAGATTGATCGGTTGCTGCATCTCTTAAGAGAGTGAGATTGACAATATTTGCTGTGTTATCATATGTGCCAAATGTTAGCCACTGTGTCCTTGAACTTGCCGTAAATTTATATTTGGGTCTATTAGAATTTGAAAGCCTCGTCATATAATTCACACCGGTGCCATATATTGGATCATCTTTCCATGTAATGATGAAGCCATTTGAATCTTCTAATGACGTATCTATATGTAAATATGGGTCAAACGCGTTTGCTGTCATAAATGATGATGCACTCGTATTTAGCATATTAAAAGCAGCCGTTTTCAATGGTCTATCGGAAAATATAAGTGAAAATGCTGTCTGTGTTGCCGCAGAACATATAACGTTAATAGTATAGTCGTCGCCAACAATTAAATCATCCAATTGTATTCCCTCGAACTTGGCATTAATCGCACTGGGTGGCGCTAGTCCATTCAGAGGCGATGTAAAGGTTGTCTTGTTCAAATATCTTCCATCGCCATAATACAAGTTCTGCGATATATAATTCTCTGCAAGATTGACGGATTTTCGTGTATAAAAGGCTTTCAATTGCGGAGTCTTAATATCTGGCATATATGTGACCAAATATATACGACCAATCATCTCACCCTTTGTCGGTAGACGAATCACAGAAGTTTTTCCAAAATCGGGTTTCGTATCAAATTCTATACGAACCCAGTTTGTCGCATATCGTCCGGGTTTAACCATAACTGTCAAAAAAGACCCTATATCCGGCTGACCTTTCGGAGGCTGTAGTCGTTCATTTTGTATACCCGTTGATACAATTTTCAAAAGGCTCGACACCATTCCACCTATTATTCTACGAGTCTTTCTTTACCTTTAATTGTCCATCTGCTTGCTATGAATTCTACAGACTATTATGTCAAAATCAATGACTTTCGCAGTCTGTTTACACGGCATCCCATTCTTGCAAATAGCCTGGCACTTGTAGGACATAGAGGCCCCCCTGCGAACTTTGTTTTTCATCCAAGCCTTGGAAGACTCGGCAAAGAACTCAGCAGTAAATTCTGTGACCCCTTCTGACATCTTATACCAACCAATAGACTATATGAGATATCAATTTTTAGTTAGAAAATACCTTATTACATATACCATTCTCGAATCGCAGCCACTGGAATGCAAAGACAAAGACGTGGACCTCCCATTCTGCATCTGAGTTTTCCGTTATGGATGGCGGGCGCACATCCAGTGTTAACCGCAAACTGCTAAGACGACTGGCATTTATACTCCCCGTTGTATTATGTTCACCTGGATTCCTAGCAAAGGAGTAGCCGTAAATGAAAGAGTCGTAGGCTGCCTTACCGCCCCTGTGTGCTCTTGCTATATGGGATCTAAACCACGCCTCATCTTGACTCACAATTTCCATTCCGTTGCCCTGAATTTTGGCAGATATTAGCAGTGGTTCTAGAGGCGAGAATATAGGGTCATAGTCCTTTTCCAAAGTGGCCGAGTAATTTACCCAGTTATTATTCAAGGTCACAGCCGCATTTCGTCTCAGAAACCACACGATTTCTTCCACCGGCTGATTGGCCTCTAGTGGCAATTGCACTGTAATCTTATCATCGCCACTCTTCGTTACGAGGTATTTCAGAGGCTCATTAAAATCGAATTGTTGTATTTCGCGGAAGGGGCGTTCAAAGGGTTGCCGTAGTAGCATTTCACGATACGGTCCATCGACAAAGACGCCCTGTGTTAAGAGTTGGATTTGGCGCATGGCGGGCACTGTCTCTATAGCGGGCACAGCAATGGCAATCTTACCACGCTTCGGAAATCGGCAGTCATTAAGTAGGTAAGTGATTCCAATCGGAGTATCTGTCGGGCAGGCCCTGGAACCCGATACAGATCGAACAACTTGATCGAATCGCTTGAAGGTCACTCTCACTCTCATCGTGCCCGTTCTACAGGAAATTAACGGGAACGTCGCTGTCAAGTGCTCTCTCATCATAGAAAAACAGAGAGGGATCGTTATCCACATATCGTCGGTTGGTATAGAAGTGTTACCGGGCCACGATTTCAGATCATCCATTGTTAAGCGCCCCAATACATCTGATGCGCCCACTTGACTGTTGAGATCGGGGAAGAGTAGACTCACCACATTGCAGGCGTCGCCGCTAATCTTCTCTACGACCTGGTCATCGACTTCCAAGGTCGCGTAGTCCAAGAGAGTAGTGCCCAGAGAATTAGAATATGTCCACGCGTCTGTGCTATTTATATATTTGTATTGGCCTATGCGCAAGCGCTCACGGGTAATCGCAGGCAACCAGTCTCCGAGTCTGACCTGGATACACAGGTTCTGAAGAATGTCGCCACTCGCATTGTGATCCAACTCAAATAAGAAGGTCTGCCCGAAATCTGCAGGACCTTTGAAGGTGAACTCTCGAAAGACCGTAGACATCGGAATTGTCCTTGCAACTTCATCGCGTGTAAATCTCGTTATACTTGCAGTCAACGGGAACATATCAGTATCCTGATCATCACGGGTTACGAGATCTATTAATGTCGTAGCCTGTCCTCTGGGTTGTTTTGTGCCATATCCGTTTTTGGTGTTTATATCCATCTACTTAGTGCCCGTGCTTCCGAATCCACCCTCACCACGCACAGTCGTTGATAGAGAGTCTACATAGACGACTTCCCGAATGTATCCCATATCCGGTGCAACGATTTGAAAGAGTCTTGTGCCGGCATCCATAGAATATCTAATACCCTTTTCTCCGACCGAAATAAGAGGCACCATGAGTTGCCCGCGATAGGAGCGGTCAATGACTCCACGGCCATTTGCCATCATGTAGTTGTATTTAAAGATAGATGAACGAGGCTCAAGGCTGAAATGACACTCCTCCTCTGAGCCGTCATCTAAAAATCTGACCATTCGAGCCTTCACGCCAAGAGGCACTATCGTTGCATTCGCCAAATATCCCTGAGGAGTTACAACCTTCAGATCATAGCCGGCGTTTTCTCCGGACAGGCTCTCTCTAGTGCCTGTGGCAGCATAATAGGCCTTCGCCTCCTCTAACACAAGCAGTTCCAGGCGATACGATGGGCTGGGCATACTGATAAATCGCGCGAGTTCTTTACACCGACATGTGCAACAAAAATTGACGCCAGCGACCTCATGTAGTTAAGTATACGCAAGAGAATGTCCAACTACTACGATCGCCTTCACTATGCCGATCCGAATTGCTGCCGTCGCAAGGGCTCTGTCCAGCCTGAAATTGTTGCCATCGAAAACACTGGACTGGTCTTTATCTTTCTTCTCCTAAGTTCCTGCATGGCTTTCATGAACTACCATTCTACCGCTGCGATTCTCCAACTTTTCACCCTCTATATGGGCGTTAGCATGATTCACTATATTTACCTCATGCGAACTTACAATAATATGCGCCACTTGAATGAACCGCCTGATGATACGAGAAGCGAGAGCCCTTCGAGCAATCAGAGAACATCTGAGGAAGAGGTGGATACCGATGACGAAATGCCGCCACTGGTGCCCTTAGACTATAATGACGATATGCCACCGCTTGTGCCTCTGAATGAAAATGAGATACGCCTGTTACGTAGTCACACAAATAATAGCGTTCTCAGGCAACTCCAGCAGGTCGTCGATGAGACAAACAACCGGAATAACATGCGATTAACGCGGAGTGCTGCTGCAGCAGCAGCGGCAGCAGCAGCAGCAGAAGGGCACGCAATCCACTAGTTCCCGTATACTAAGGTGCCCCGCTGGCCCTCCACCTTATAAACGCCCCAGCCAATTGTCGTGGCCCTCATACACACTCTTTTTTTACCGAGAGATGTGGCTAATGTGTCTTGTAAACTCAGCCACAGAGTCGGTCTATCTGCCACGGAAAAATTCAGAGTCCCCGATGGCTTTCTCCTCTCTGGTGCCCTATAACCATATCCAGGACCATATGTGAAGGAAATCCAACTGATAGGTATACCTGGGCACTTCTCCGACTTTGTCAATGGCGACAGTCCCCGCCACAAGTCTGGCCCCCACTCGGATTCGCGCTCTTTCGCCGCGACAAGAAACTTCATCGTCCTGTAATAGTCTCCCTCGAGATTTGTCGCGCTTATAAGAGGGTTCGCAAAATTCCACAATTGGTTACGTTCTGCAAAATAGTCGGATTGAAACATTACCAAAATACCTTCTGATGGATGGCGACCATCTATACGTTTGGTCACATAGGAGTTTACACCCTTCTCTAGAGGAATATATTCGCTTGGGTCCAAACTCAACACGTTCTCAAATGGCCGTATAAATGGTATCTGATTCTTCATCTGCTTCAGTTGTTCCTGCATATCCTGTCGTACATAACGTTGCGTTGTCTCCAAGGACACGAGCGGCCTCCCCATTTCCTCTCTAGTAAAGGGTTGAAAGGGGGTTCGGAGCCCATTTCGGTTGATCACGGCAAGATCCTTCCTGTTCCACGGAGCAGGCTTCACCGCCCCGTCGGAACTTTCTACCATATCTTCCAGTCGTCGAAGTTTGGCCCTGATGCGATATTTCTGTCCCGGAAGTGCGACAAATGGTAGACCCCCGTCTTCCGGATGACTACATCCAATGAGAGGCAGGCGTAGCGTAAGACGCCCAGGAGTCGCATTGCGCTGGATATCGATGGCTGCACCTGCGTGAGACCCGAACTGCTTTAAGGTCAGGCTCTCCTGACTAAGTGACCCCTGCAAGTGAGTCCAGCCATACAAGAAGTCACCCGAGAACTCCTGCAAAAGAATCTGGTCCTGAAAAAACTGGATCTTCTCAAAAAGAAAAGCACCCACGCCCATCGTATACCCATAAGATTGTCCAGATGCATCTACGACCCGATTCTTGGAATTCAAGGGCGCAATAGAAGTCGGTAGCCATGTCGGCAAGTCTACCTTGAATGCAGCCGAGATCAAGACATCCCCGAATACATCCAACTCCCACTCAACACTTCGTCCGAAATCGACCGTATTCAGAGGTTGCGTCAGTCTCGTTTCGTCCAAGGTCGCCGGCCACGCGGTCATCTTATAGGAAAACGGGACAGACGCCGTTTTCTCCGAACTCATGAAATATTTGTCTTTTTGTCCCCTGGCCACCAACTCGAATAGTGCACCTTCCGACGACGTGTTCGGACGATCCATCTATTCTAGACTGACTAGTAAAAATGAACTCTTGGCGCGCACATATATAGAATAGATGCCACTCGTAATCGTAGAATCTCCAGCCAAATGCAAAAAGATACAGGGCTTCCTGGGAGCCGCCTATCGCGTCATAGCCTCGATGGGGCACATTCGCGCCCTCGTCCAAGACATCGACTCTATAGGAATCTCGCGGAATTTCGAGCCGACCTACGAATTCATGAAGGAAAAGGCGAAGGCCATTACGCAAATAAAGGTCGCAGCGAAAGATGCCGACCAGATTATCCTGTGTTCCGATGATGACAGAGAGGGCGAGGCCATCGCGTTCAGCATTGCCATCCTTCTCAAACTCGATCCCCGGAAAAATCCTCGTGTGACCTTCCGAGAAATCACTCGAAATGCCGTATTACATGCTATCGCCAATCCACGCACCATCGACATGAACAAGGTGCAATCGCAACAGGCGAGAGCAATGCTGGATATGATGGTCGGGTTCACAATTTCCCCGCTCCTCTGGAAATATGTAGGGGGGTCCCTTGCCCTCTCGGCTGGACGTTGTCAGACACCGGCTCTCCGACTCGTCTGTGAGCGAGAACAAGTCATTACGGGGTTCAAGTCGGACGTCTCGTGGCTAATACAGGGCACATGGGCGGGCGCGGAGGGCGCTGCTGCATGGCCGGCAATCATGCAAGAGGCTCTGTCTGACGAAGAGTCTGCACTGAATTATCTGGAAAATCATGCCACTGAATTCACTGCGAAGATCCGATCCGCCACGACAAAGCCGTGGACGGAGAGCCCCCCGCAGCCCTTGATGACGAGCACACTACAGCAGCAGGCGAGCAATCTGTATCACTGTGCACCGAAGCGGACAATGCAGATTGCTCAGAAGTTATATGAGGCTGGTCACATCACATATATGAGAACGGACCAGACGACCATGAGTGAGGAGGCAGTAGAGGAAGCCAGACGAGTCGTGGAGGCCAAGTGGGGGAGGGAGTATCTGGCCTCCGGCAAGACTGGAGTTATGAAAGGTGGCAAGGCCACTCAGGGAGCGCAGGCCGTGCAGGCCCAGGAAGCCCACGAGGCAATTCGGCCTACGCATTTCGATATGAGTAAATTGCCGGAATCAGAAGACTGGGGAACTCAAGACCACAAGATATACCACCTCATCTGGCTGAGGGCGATACAGTCGACCATGGCCCAGGCGAAGGGTGAGACCCGGGAAGTCATATTTGACGCCGAGGGCGATGAGGGCGAGTTGCCCTGGCTGGCCAAGTGGCGGCGAACCGTGTTCCCGGGATGGAAGGCGGCCGATGAGAAGGATGCGGCCCTTGCCGTAGCCCAGGAAGGCGATACGGCTGTCGATGACCCTTCTGCTGCCGTGGAACAAGAGGGAGTTCAGGCGTGGAAGGCAGCGGAGAAATTGTCTGCAGGTCAGACTCTCTGGTGGCGCAGCCTCAAGGCACAGCCGAAGGAGTCGAAGCCCCAGGGTCGCTATACGGAAGCGACTCTTGTGCGTGATCTGGAGAAGCGGGGCATTGGGCGACCGTCGACGTTCGCATCTCTGATTGCCACAATCAATGAGAAGGCGTATGTGGAAATCCAGGATATCCCGGCAAGTTTCCAGGAGTTCAAAACCCATACCTTGAACCGGGGCGACTCTTGGCCTCCGGCATCTCAGCCATTCCAACTGAAACGCGGCGGAGAGAAAGCGAGATTAATTCCCACACCTCTCGGGAAGTCAGTTATGGTTTTCGCAATGAAACATTTTCCGGATCTCTTTGCTTTCGACTTCACGGCGGAAATGGAAAGTCGGCTGGATAAAGTTGCCGAAGGAAGAGAGAACTGGAAATTAGTTTTGGGAGATACTTGGAATTCTTACAAAGACAGAATCTCGGAATTGAAGGCGGCTTCCGGGACGGCGGTAAAAAGCGCGAAGCGCCGGGAGTTTGAGGGCGGAGTTATTGGTGTTATGAGTGCGAAAGGCCCGCTTCTCTTGAGGGAGGCTGCTAATGAAGATGAGAAGCCGGTATTTTATGGGTGGCCGCCGCCGGGATCAACCGGAGGAGTCAAGAAGGGTCTCTTGGATATAACGGAGGAGGAGGTCGCAGAGTTTGTAGCGTCTGTGTTTAAACAGAAGCAGGGAGATACTGTGGGAGAATGGAATGGTCATGCGATCATGCGGAGACAGGGGCCGTATGGTCTGTATGTGGACTGGAATGGTGTAAAGATCAATGTCGGTGCTGAAGATGACGTGGATGCCATAATCACTAAGATACGTGCGAAGCAGGAGAACCCTGTGAGGATGGTGGGGCCGTTTCAGATAAGGACAGGGCCGTATGGCCCCTATTTGATGCGTGTTGGTGGATCTGGAGTTGCCAAAACTAAAGGCGTAAGTAAACCCCAAGGGACTGCCAAACCCCAATACGTAAGCATTCCAAAGGAGGCTGATTTGGATACCTTGACGGCTGAGCAGGCCGGGGAGATATTTGAAGCGGGCCTGAAAGCAAAGGCTAAGTCAAAATACCGTAAAAATTGATAGGGTGCGTGCTACTTTCCGTCATCACATCATCGTGAATGACTGAAACACGATTCAGGTTCATTGAGTCTGTTCTTGGGGAAAACAATATGTGCACGGTCACATATACGGAGACACATGATAGGCTCATAGAGGCCTTCCGGGCATGCTTTCGTAAGATTGACTTGAAGATCGACCTATATTGCACTATGACATACAATGGCGTGAATGATTGTTTGAAGAGTGGCGACAATCTCATTCCCGTTACTCATAATAACAAAGATGAGCAACTAAACGTCTGCTGGATTCAAGTGATCCAAGTAGGTGATGATCAGGTCAAGATCCCGCCACTGAAATTCAGTGCTGCTTGTTGTGTATTGACTCCTAAAGGTTAATGAGACTTCCGTTAGACCCCTGAACAGTTTGAAATCTTTGTTTGTCTAAGTAAATAAATCTAGACTATTTTTACTGTGGTTAAAATAGGTTGGATGGCGAAAGAATATTTGCCTGAAGAGTATACACTCAGAGAAGGGGTAACCAACTGGCCGGAATATATACTGACTACCACAGGTGAATGGGCTTACACGTATAAGGGTGAGTTTGAAAATCCCCGAATCTATTTTGATGCAGAAGGAGATAATCCTAAATATAACTATCTAGTCTTTCGAAGGGTTGAAGGAAAAATTAAAGAAGTAGATGTTAGTATTCACAATGGTGACTGGGAACGTCTAAATTTACCAGATTCACCTACAGCGCGTAAGTGGATTTATGATGCGACGTATGATACATATTATAGAGACCCATATGGAACTCAAATAAAGTGCGGATGTGTTAAAGTTAAATCGATGAGGAGTATCAATTCATTAGAGGAACATGTAGAAGTATTAAACAGTTTAGATGAATCTGTATCTGTTTTTGATCAAAAGTATGAAGCAAGTGTAATTATATTAAATGCTATATGGCCAGAATTACAGATGTGGGTCCCAAAAAAGGGGTGGCCTGGATATTTTGATAAATTAGGCCAGTCGAGTGGGATAGGTATGACTAAACTTAAATTGGGTATAACAGAGCCAGCCTTTGAACCTGGATCACTGGATAAATTCCTTAAATTCGAACAGGAATCGCTAAACCCTATTTCAGAAAAGAATAGGGCTAAGGTATGGCTAGATGCATTAGAATACTCTGCTACGATAACTGGCGTGAAAAGTAAAATAGATAATGTGATGACCAATATACTGAAGCGTCTGAAAGAACCAGGTGAAGAAATAGAGAAAATTACACGCAACGCTCACAGATCAGGGAATAGTGATACAACAAATATAAAAGAAATAAACACGATAATGCAAGCAATCTTTTCAAGCGTTCCACTCGTTCCATCATATTTCCAGGGTTTTAACTTTTTAACGGCTGTAGTGCGTGCATCTGTAAATAATATAAAAGATGCCACGCGTATTTTAGTTCACTTATTATTTACGAATTTGTATACAGTCAATGGTGAGAAATGTCAGATAGATAAATTTGTAAGTGATAATGCACCTAAGACTACAGGAATATTAACTATAAAATCAACGGCTAATTTAATTATTAGAGTGTTGGAGCATTCACGAGAGTATAAGCATCTAGATAAATTAAAGGAGGGATCCTTGTATACTATTAGCGTTTTTAATTTTACACGAATAGTAACTATGTTTACTCATACTGATATTATTGTTGGTGGAAATGATTTACTTGTAAAACAGAGAGTATTGGACGCCCTTATATTTCATCATCCATTACTACCTATATATATTAGTGCATCTTATCTCTTGATGCCTAAAATACAAGAAATTGTATTTGAAACTGAACCTGAACAAATACACAATAAGACATGGCCTCCAATTGATAGTCTAGAAATGCTTGGGCAGATATTAGAAAAGGCCTATAATCTATACAATCGATTCCCACCCCCACTATTATTAGGGGCTCCACCACCACCTTCGGTAGCAACTGGTGCGGCTGATGTTGCTGATGACGATGCTAGTAGCGTTGTTGGCGCGAATCCTGTTGGCGCGAATCCTGTTGGCGCGAATCCTGTTGGCGCGAAGCCTGCTGTTGCTAAGCCTGTTGGCGCGAATCCTGCTGTTGCTAAGCCTGTTGGCGCGAATCCTGCTGTTGCTAAGTCTGCTGATGCTGATGCAAGGTCACGCCCCGCCATATATAAGTATTTTGAAGAACAGGAACAAGGAAAATTATTCTGCGGAAAACATGCCCTGAATAACTTACTCGGTGCAGAATTTTATACAGCAAAAGGCGATGCCACAGCATATGCTGAAGAGGAATTAAAAGCAATCGTAACTCAACGTAATGTGCATCTGATATTGACAGGGGGCGCTAGTATTCCTCTTGACCTGAATAGGTTTTGCAATTACATCAGTCATGTAAATTCACGTCTGATAGATGATGCGGAAAATGAGGCATGCCCTTCAAATGGGAATTTTAGCACAAGTATATTGAAACTTGCTCTAACTGTCTTAGGATATAATGTAGACTCTACAATTGGAAAAATGGTTGCTGACCATAATTTTGAAAAGGATAGGGATGAAGAAACCCTCATTGGCTATATGATAAATTATGGTAATTACCACTGGGTCTGTTTATTATATACTGGAACGAACTATTTATACAAGGACTCTATTGAAAAAAGTGTTAAACCAGAAATGGCACCCATACCATATAAGAGAGTGAAAGAATACTTGACTGCAAAAGCAGACGGTGGGGCAAAGATAGCGGAATTCTATAAAGTCTCGACGGGTGGAGTTCCTAGTATGGGTCCTATTCAGAGTTATAGGGAAGCGGAACGCGAAGAAGTACGTGAGCAAGTAACTTTAAATGCTAAGAAGGCTGAACTCAAAGGTATGCTTGATCGCGGTATAAACGAGGATCTCAAAGACGGGTTGGCTTTGATAATTGACAGTATTTATGAAGATGCGCAAGTAGAAAAGATGAGAGCAATTTTATCAAACAAGGCAGTAATGAATACTATTAAGCCAAAAAACATTACAAATCATATAGATGCATTTTTGTTAGTATATGGTCTAAGCACTGATGAGAATGAGACAATTAAACAAATACAGAATGATCTAACAAACTTATTTGCTCTAACAGAATTATTTGCTCCATCTGATGTAGTTAAATTTAAGCCTCTTGATATCATGGTTGTATATTTTATATGTTGTAAATATGACGATGCGCATGAGATATTATATGATTCCATCGGAAAAGACGATGGTATTAATGGAGTATTGAGCAGAAAATATAAAGATATTCGCCCTACACCTGTAAATGGGCAACCAGAACGTAAATCGACAAAAGTAATTAGATGCCAATCCTTGGACGTATTTATAGATATAAACCTCCAACTCACGGTTAATAATGTAAAATACTCAACATCTCATTTGAACTCAAGTAGTGTGTATAACTTTTGCCATGCTGAAGTGGTCGACCTAGGTGACGAGGAAGAGGAGGAATAAGTAGAGGGTCCCTCGCAAGAAGAGTTAAACAAAGCCTCTGCCGAAGCGGGTGCTGCATTGAAAAGGGTAGATAAAGTCGTCAACTCTGTTCTAAAGGGTCCAGATCCTAAGAAGTTACGCATGCAATCGATAGTTTTTAAGATGTTTGATGCAATTAGGGATGGTGTCCTAGATAAAAATGCGGCAAAAGAGTTTATGATAACAAACAGAATATCTACGAAAGAATACCTCGAACAGCCAGGTAAATTGCCAACCGATGACTTCAACCCAAGTAATATGACCCCAGAAACAGAGATAACGCAGAATGAGGTGCGTTTGGCACTTGCACGCATGATGATAGACGCTGTGAGAAATAGATATCTTGATAAAAAAGCAGTGCAAAAATTTATTAAAGGCCCACTTGGCTATAACTCGACAAAAGGCGGCAGCCGTCGTAAGCGGCCTCAGGGCTCGGGTGCTGTCACTCGGCGTCTGCGCTAGTGTCTGCTGCGGCATATTTTCCCCTGAGTTCACCTAGCCACTCGTTAATTTCCGCCTGATACTTGTCAGGCAGTTTGGTCGTCTGTAGATCCGGCCAAATATAGATGTAGTGGAGGTTCTCTTGATAGTTCTTTCGACCAAATGGCAGACTCGCACTCAGGCGCATATCCCTGATAACAATCTTGGCGACAGCATCTCTGACCAGGCCATCCGTTCGTCGTATGTCTTCATTCAAGATATTATAGACTCTACATGCATTCGTTCCAAGATTTGTTACAATCTTAGAACGAAGGGATTCCTCATTATGCAAGAAGTGATTTGGGGTCAGATTGAGCGTCATTCTGTATATAGTAGAAGAGATGTATCATTCAATTTTTGCATCTGTGCCGAAATATGATCCGTAGAGTGACACGCCGAGACGGACTAAGTTGCTATGTAGACTCGCAGACTTCCGTTTTTCTTCTAGAATAGTCATTTCTTGGCGTATTTCCATCTCTTCCCGCCTTGATATGGTATTAGTTCTTAGAAGGAGGTTCAAGTAGGCGATGTCCTTTTCTATTTGACTTAGGCTCATTGTTTCTGTTATAGCATGGGGACTTTAGATTCTGCAGAGGGACTGGGCCTAAGACGTATTTATTGACTTTATAAAATTGATATTTGGCGAGGGGCTTCTATATGTAACCCATGCCCCGCGTATTCAAGTTGAAGAAAGCAAATCTGCTGGAAGCGCCTGTGGTGCCTCTGGCACAGGAAGCACAGGAAGCACCTGTGGTGCTGGAAGCACAGGAAGCACCTGTGGTGCTGGAAGCACAGGAAGCACCTGTGGTGCTGGAAGCACAGGAAGCACCTGTGGTGCCTCTGGCACAGGA
>Ga0114969_10002199_pt1 | contig 16108 bp, 14 predicted proteins | sample M_130807_MF_Meta_FD_87316 | JGI IMG/M metagenome (GOLD analysis project Ga0114969, IMG submission 87316) | Freshwater microbial communities from Lake Montjoie, Canada to study carbon cycling - M_130807_MF_MetaG | ecosystem: Environmental > Aquatic > Freshwater > Lake | place: Lake Montjoie...
TCATATGGCGAATATGTCCAGCGAAAGCTGGAACCGCCAGTGACTACACACTGACCAGCCGATCACTCCCCCCGACGTGCCATGACCCAGAGATTCTCGCGACCGAGCAAACACTCAAAGAGCAGTTGCACTGGCTGCATCGCCGCCCCGATGGCCTGCGCCACTGGCCGAGGCACTCCGCTCGCAAAGAACTGCAGTTGATCCGCAATCTTCGGCATGGTTTTTCCTCCGGCAGCGAACGGCTCCAACCCGGCGGCACGCAGCGTGGCGTCGAGCACCGGTGCGCGGAAATGCACCCGATGCCACGGCAGGTACAGCGGCTGCGCAGAGTAACCGAGCGTGCGTGCCGACCAACTCTCGATATTCGGCACCTCCACATAGCAGGCACCTCCGGGGCGTAGCAGTCGGCGGATCTCCCGCAACGCATGGTGTGGGTCGGCCGTGTGCTCGAGGACTGCGCGGTACAGTACGAAGTCGAACGCCCCAGCATAGCGATCGAGCTCTCGCTGCCGCACGAAGTGGACCGGTGCCTGCCCCTGTGCGGCGCGCTGCAGCGCCGCTGGTGGGTTTTCGTGCATATCCGCGGCGGTCACTGCAGGCCAACCGAGATCACGCGCAGCGATCGCGTAGCGGCCATTGCCGGTCCCGAGGTCGAGCATTGAGGCCGGTGGGTTGCCAAGCCGCCGCGCCATAGCCCGCAGCTGCCAGCGGGCAATCGCGTCCTTCACCGCCGAAATGGGCGCGAGATCCCCTGGAACAAAGTCCTTGGATTCGCGATCGGTGTAGAGAGGCGCGAGTTCTTCGTCGGTCTTGTAGGGGAGGGTCCAGATTATATGGCAAAGCGGGCACTCCCCAAGGGAGTCCCCGCTTCGTGCGACACCAGAGCGCCAAGGGCGTAGGGCCGATCCATCCTTCGGGCAGCGTGCGTCGAATCCCACGGACAAATCAGCTCGCGGTCTTCGCTACCGCGGGCTGTCCTGGATTCTCAGGGAACTCACCTTCCCAACGCGCCATCACCGCGGTGGCGAGGCAGTTGCCAAGCAAGTTGACCGAGGTCCGCGCCATGTCCATGAGGGCATCGACGCCGAGGATGACCACCACCGCCTGAAGCGGTAGCCCGAACATTGCGAGCGCACCGCTCAGAATGACGAGCGACGCACGCGGCACCGCCGCGACCCCCTTCGAGGTCAACATCAGGGTGAGCATCATCATAATCTGCTGACTGAGTGGCATATCGATGCCGCCCGCCTGTGCGGCGAAGACGCTCGCCACCGCGAGATACAGCGTGGAGCCGTCCAAGTTGAACGAGTACCCCGTGGGTAACACAAACGCGATGATGCGCTTCGGGAGACCGAACTTCTCGAGGTTCTCCATCGCTAACGGCAGCGCGGCTTCGCTAGAGGCGGTCGAGAATGCAATCATCCACGGCTGCTTCACAAAGGACCAGAAAATGCCAAGCGGAATTCGTGCGAAGAGCGCGATCGGCACAAGCACTACCAGCACAAAAACGATGAGCGATCCATACAGCGTCACCACGAGAACCGCCAAGCTCTTGAGCACGCCAAGTCCACTGGTGCCCACGGTGGTCGCGATGGCCGCGCCGATACCGAACGGCGCGAACTTCATGACGATCCCGACAAACTTGAACATCACGTCCGACATGCTCTGGCAGAAATCGAGCATGAACTGCTTGCTCTTCCCCTGCGGCACTTGCGACAGACCGACGGCGAAGAGAATAGTAAAGAACACAATCTGCAGCACTTCATTACGCGCCGCCGCTTCGAAGAAGCTCTGCGGGACCATGTGCTCAATCATACCACTGAACGACACCTCGGTCTTCGCAAACTCAGCGCCTTTGTCTGCAGAAAACGCATCGAGGGTGATGCCGACACCCGGCTTGATAACGTTAACGGCAATCAAACCGATGGCGAGCGCCGCTGTGGTGACAACCTCAAAGTACAGCACGGAACGGAACGCCAGGCGCCCCACCTTCTTCATGTCATCGCCGTGACCCGCGATCCCCACCACCAACGTACTAAAGAGCAATGGCACGATCAGCGACTTGATCATCCGCAAGAACACCGACGACGTCGCCCGTTCGGCGATCGCCATGTTGGGCCATTCGGCGGCCGGGAAGAAATAGCCAAGGGCAATACCAGACACCATCGCAATAACAATCCATTGCGTGGAACTGATGCGGCGTGGAGCTACGCTAGTCTCGCTCATTCGTGCGTCACCGATACGTGGAAGAGGCAGTGTCGCCTCAGAAAAATAGAAGTCAACCGAAACGGTCCTGAAACAGCGCTACGCGCGCTGTGCTTCGCCGCTGCGGAGGGTCGAGTTCTTATAGCCATACACTGCGTACAACACGATCCCAATCACCAGCCACCAGCCAAAGCGCACCCAAGCAAGCCCCGGGAGTCCGAGCATGATATACACACAAGCAGCAGCGCCCGTTACAGCAACGGGCCAGACGAGGGGAACACGGAAGGGGCGCGGACGATCCGGCTCGAGGTAGCGAAGCACCAACACTCCGACACACACGAGCGCGAACGCGAAGAGCGTCCCAATGTTCGTGAGATCATACGTTTCGTTCGCATCCCCAATCAGCGACCAGAGCGCGACAAACACACCCGTGATCATCGTCGTGATGTGCGGGATGTGGGTCTTGGGGTGCACCTTGGCAGCCCAGCGCGGGAGCAGTCCATCGCGCGCCATGGAAAAGAAAATGCGCGGCTGGCCGTACTGAAACACCAACAACACGGCGGCCATAGCGAACACTGCGCCGAGTGCAACAATCTTGGAAATGCTCGTCATTCCGGTCGCGTTGAGCGCGAAGGCGAGCGGATCGGCCGAGGTACCGAGCTGCTGGTACGGCACCATGCCGGTCAGGACGAAGCCAACCACGATATAAATCAACGTGCAAATCGCCAGCCCACCGAGAATACCGATGGGCAAGTTGCGCTGCGGGTTCTTGGTTTCTTCCGCTGCGGTTGAAATCGCATCAAAGCCGATATACGCAAAGAAGACAATCGCCGCACCCTGATGCACGCCGGTAAATCCGTTGGGCGCAAAGGGGTGGTAGTTGGCGGTGTCAATGTGCTGCGAGCCCATGATCAAGAAGAGCGCGAGCACGAGCAGCTTAACGCCGACCATGATGTTGTTGGCGCGGGTGCTTTCCTTGACTCCGGTCAACAGCAGCCAGGTGATCAGCGCGACAATCGCGAAGGCAGGGACATTCACCAGCACCGGCATGCCAAAGAGATGTGGTGCCGACTGCAAGAGTCCATGCACCTTGGGGTCAGCACTCAGGAGCGCCGTTCGATACCCGGTCGTCAGCCACACAGGGATCGTGAAGAATCCTTCGGTGAGTGACTTGAAGTAGTCCCCCCAGGAGATCGCCACCGCCACGTTGCCGACGGCGTACTCGAGAATCAGGTCCCATCCGATAATCCACGCAACGAGCTCGCCGAGTGTGGCATAGGTGTAGGCGTACGCACTGCCTGCCTGCGGAATCATCGAGGCGAGTTCGGCATAGCACAGCCCCGCCAACGCGCACACACACCCAAGCAACAGGAACGAGAGCACGAGCGCTGGGCCCGCGCCGTACCGAATTACATGCCCTGCGGCGTCCGTCTGCCCTGCCGCCGCGGAGCCGATTGATCCAAAGATCCCGGCGCCAATCACGGCTCCAATCGCGAGCATAACCAAGTCTCCAGCGCTCAAAGACCGCTTGAGCCCTGAAGTCTCCGACTCTGCGACGAGCGCAGCGATCGGCTTGCGACTGAAAAGTCCCTTCATGCGGACATCGTCCTTAGGAATAGGCGGGAAATCCGAGGCCGGCGCGATACCCAGCGCCGGCCTCGACGTGCGACATCACAATCAGATAAAGAGCGGCGCGAGCACGAGCGTGATGGTCGAGAGCAACTTGATCAACACGTGCAGCGACGGACCGGCCGTATCCTTGAACGGATCGCCGACGGTGTCACCAACCACCGCGGCCTTGTGCGCGTCCGACTTTTTGCCGCCGTAGGCGCCGGTCTCGATGTACTTCTTGGCATTATCCCATGCGCCGCCGCCGTTGTTCAGGAAGCCGGCCATCAGAATCCCAACCACCGTCGCAATCATCAAGAAGCCAGCAACCGCCTCGGCGCCGAGATGCTCATCCGGGCCACCCAACGACTTGAAGATCAAGCCAACGCCGATCGGGAACGCGAGCACCAAGAAGCCAGGCAGCACCATGGCCTTCAACGCGCCGACCGTCACGATGTCCACGCAGGCGGCATAGTCCGGCACCTCGGTGCCCAGCATGATCCCTGGGCGCTCCTTGAACTGACGACGTACTTCCGTGATCACGCTCTGCGCGGCCTTGCTCACCGCAGTCATCGCGAGCGAAGAGAACCAGAACACGAGCATACCGCCGATCAGCGCGCTGACAAACACCTGCGGCTTGCTGAGGTCGACGTGCAACGGCTGTCCGGTGTAGTTCTTGACTTCGTCCAAATACGCCGAGAAGAGCAGGAAGGCGGCCAGCGCGGCTGAACCAATCGCATAGCCCTTCGTGAGCGCCTTGGTGGTGTTGCCCACCGAGTCCAGGCGATCTGTCTTGTCGCGGATCTCTGCCGGCTGCTTGGACATCTCAACGATACCACCAGCGTTGTCCGTGATCGGTCCAAACACGTCCATCGCCAGGATATAGCCAGCAGTGCCGAGCATACCCATCGTAGCGACTGCTGTGCCGAACAGACCACCCGCGGCCTGCCCGTCGATCATGATGCCGCTGGCACGACCAACCATGAAACTCGAGACGAGCGCAATGGCGATCGTGAACACCGGCAACACGGTGGACTCCATACCAACCGACAAGCCCATGATGATGTTCGTCGCCGGGCCAGTCTGTGAAGCCTCGGCGATCGAGAGCACGGGGCGATAGCGATATTCGGTGTAGTACTGCGTGATGAACACAAACGCGACCGACGTCGCCACGCCGATCATGGCGCAGATGAAGTAATGCCACCAGGCGTCCGGCGCATCGGGCGTCACGAGCAGCACCTTGCACGCGAAGTAGATCGCCACGCTGACGAGCGTCGCCGTAATGTAGAAGCCACGGTTCAGCGCAGCCATCGGATCCGCATCTTCGGTCGTGCTCACGCTCATCACACCGATGATCGAGCACACGAGGCCGAGCGCGCCGATCACGAGCGGGAACAGGATCCCCGACACGCCGAACGACTTGAAGAGCAGCACGCCGAGGATCATCGCGCCGATGTTCTCGGCGGCGGTCGACTCGAACAGGTCGGCGCCGCGGCCGGCGCAATCACCGACGTTATCGCCCACGAGATCAGCGATTACCGCTGGGTTGCGGGGGTCGTCCTCGGGGATTCCGGCTTCAACCTTGCCCACCAAGTCCGCGCCAACGTCAGCGGCCTTCGTGTAGATGCCGCCGCCCAGCTGCGCGAACAGCGCCACGAACGAAGCACCGAAGCCGTAACCGACGATCAAGAACGGAATCTTCTGCGCCCACGCCGCCGACTCCATGCCGTTCGGCACCAGCGCGGCAAGAATCGCGAACAGGCCGCCAACGCCGAGCAGCGACATCGAGACGGTGAAGAGGCCGGATACCGCGCCGCCGCGAAGCGCCGTCTGCAGCGCCGCGTTGAGCGAGGTCATGGCCGCCGCGGCCACGCGAATATTCGTGCGAATCGACACCCACATGCCCATGTAGCCGGCGATTCCCGAGCTCAGAGCACCGAGCAGGAACGAGAGCGTAATGAATAGGGCGAAGACCTTTGGGTCATCAACCGGGTCGGTCGCATTATGCGTGCGAATAACGCCATAGCCAACGGCGAGCACGGCGGCGACGAGGACGGCGAGCATCGCGATCGTCTTGTTCTGGCGGGCGAGGTAGGCCTCAGCGCCTTCCTGGATCGCGTCGGAGATCTTACGCATCTCCGGCGTTCCTGTGCTACGCGCAAGCACCCAACGCGCGAGCCCAACCGCGAACAGCAGGGCGCCGACGCTGGTGCCAATAACGATCATGAGCAAAGTCGACTGCATGGAAGCCATGAACTTGGGGGACTAGAGTTCGGAAGTGCGAGGGCGTGATGCGAGTGACGAAACCGCCCCATGGAAGGAGAAAAGCAAACTGAGCGCTAGGTCGCCGTGTTCGGCGAGGCTGAACGCTTCCACGCGAAATACACCGGAACACCGATCAACACGAGCACGAGTCCCGACAGGGCCTGCGCACGTGTTTTGTCTGCCACGAGCAGCGTCACCGCGACACCACCCGAGAGCAGGACATGCAGCGCGGGGAGCACCGGATAGCCGATCGCCTTGTACGGGCGGGGCACATCCGGACGCTTGGCCCGCAGGATGAACAAGCCGATCGTCGTCAGCGCGTAGAACAGCAGCGCGGCGAACATCACATAGTCGAGCAACTGGCCGTAGGTGCCCGTGAGGCAGAGCGCGCTGGCCCAGATGGACTGCAGCACGAGGGCCCATGCGGGGACACCATTCTTGCTGAGCACGCCGGCCTTCGCAAAGAAGAGGCCGTCCTGCGCCATCGCGTAGTACACGCGGGAGCCGGAAAGGATGAGGCCGTTGTTGCACCCAAAGGTCGAAATCAGAATGGCACAGGCCATGATCGCGGCGCCATTCGCGCCAAAGATCGTTTCCATCACCGCTGTTGCCACCCGGTCCGACGTCGCATGGTCAATGCCGCGCGCAATCGCGGTGGCTCCATCGACTGCTCCGTGAATCGGCAGCACGCTCAGATAGCCAACGTTGGCGAGGATATACAACCCCGTCACCAGACCGGTCCCCATCAGCATCGCGAGTGGCAGATTCTTGGCAGGGTTCTGCACTTCGGCAGCCGCAAATGTTACGCTATGCCACGCGTCGGCAGAGAACAGCGAGCCCGTGAGCGCGGCGCCAAAGGTGATCACAAACAACATGGTGAAGTCCGGCGATCCGGCAAAGAAGTGCCCTGCCCCGAAGTTCGCGGCCACAGCGTCGGCATTGCGGCCGATCGTGAGCGCCAGAATCACAAGCAACGCGAGCGCAACGGTCTTGATGAACGTCAGCGAGGTCTGCACGAACTTGCCTTCCTTCACGCCGCGCAGATTGATCCAGGTGAGCACCCAGATCGTGATCAGCGCGACGAACCGCTGCGGCGAAAGGCCAAGCTCGACCATCCCACCCGGCGAAGCAATATCAAACTTGGGAAACCACGAGAAGCGTTCCGGCGTCACGGAGGGGAGCAGCACGCCGAGGAACTTTCCGAAACCAACCGCAACGGCGGCAATCGTTCCCGTCATGATGACGACAAACAACGTCCAGCCGTACAGGAAGCCCATCAACGGGCCCATGGATTCGCGCAGGAAGGTGTACATTCCGCCGGCGCGCGGATACATAGCCGCGAGTTCGCCGTAGGCGAGCGCTCCGAGGAGCGTCATGACACCCGTGAGCACCCAGGCCAGAATCAACCACCCTGGGGAGCCAAGCGAGCGGCTCATGTCGGCCGACACAATGAAGATACCAGATCCCACCATGGATCCTGCCACGAGCATCGTGGCATCGGTGAGAGTCATCGCCTTCACGAACTGGCCCTTCTCAGCAGTCGCTTGGCTCATGGTGGTCGGCTAGGGTTTACCCACAACCTGAGTAAGTTAGCGACCGGTTCGTGGGTGCGGAAGCTACAATAGAGCCACCGGCAAACTTTTTGTCACCCTGGGGCTGCCGGGGGGGGGCAACCTCAGCTGGCGCTGGGGACCTCGGCGGTCACGAAGGCTGTGTCGCGCACGGTGGTCCCGTCAGGACGGACCGCGGGGCGGAACCGGACCTCGTCGAGCATCAGCTTGATCTTTCGGTTATAGTCGCCGTCCTTGCTCTCGTTCCACCGAATGAGCTTGGCCTTCCCCTTCTCGTCAACGTCGAAGACGGCGACCAGCTTGTAGGGGCGCACTTTGGACGGGACCGGTAGCGGCAGGATCGCCAAGGTCGTCACGCTCGGCGGGTAAATCTTCCCCTCCCCACCCCCGGTCCCCGCCCCCACCCCGGACCCCTTCCCCGTGCCGTTCCCAGAGCCACTACCGCCGCCGGTCCCAGGGCCATTGCCAGCTGTCCCATCGCGACCACTGCCCCCGCCGGTTCCGGCAACGGGGGCAGCGTCTTTAGGGGGCTCGGTGGTGGTCTTGACCGGCTCAGGCGTTGGCGGAACAACCGGCTCGGGTGGCTTGACCTCCGGCGGCTTCACGACCGGCGGAGGAATCACTTTGGGCGCCACGATCTGCGGCTGCGTTTGCGGGGCGACCTGCACGTACTGCAAGCGCTCGGCCACGATCCCGCCATTGCCGCGGCGCCCACCACCGCCACCACCGGCGGGCCCGGGTCCCATGCCGGCATCCTTCTTGTCCAGCACGAGCGTGATCCAGAACGGGCCGAGCAGGAGCAGGAGCAGCCCGAGGTGGACAATCGTGGACACAACAGCACTCCCCACGCGATTCTGCTGTGGAAGCGGAATCCCGACCGGGGGCCGATATGGCCGACGCGTGGTGTCTGAAGTGGATTCTGTCATCTCTCCTCAATAATACGGCCGGCGAACCCGAAAAGGTTCGCCGGCCGTAAGGTCCGACTGATCAAACAGGCGCTCGGCGCGCGATTACTTGCGCTTCTTTGCCGCCGGGGCGGCAGCAGCGGCGCCGTTGTCCTTTGGCGTCATGCCGATGACCTTCACGCCGCCGCCACGGGCGGCATCCATCGCGAAGATCACGTCCTGATATTTCACCTGCGGATCGCCCTTGACGAACATAATCTTTTCCGGGCGGCCGTCGTAGATCTCCTTCAGCCGATCACGAAGCTTCAGTCCCGGAACAGCTTCCGAGTTCACGAAGAAGAGGCCCTCGCCAGTCGGGCTCGGCTTAACTTCGAGCACGATCTGGTTGGACACGGAGTTGGCGGTTGCGACCGCCGGCTTCGGGTCCGGGAGCTGCGCATCGATTGCCTTCCGGCTCATCGGCAGGATCATCATGAAGATGATCAGCAGCACGAGAAGCACGTCAATCATAGGCGTTACGTTGGGCTCATTGGTCAGCCCGCCGCCGCCACCGGTGCTCATAGACATTAGGGTTTCCCCTTCTTCATGGAATCGCCGAGGTTGTCGCCTTCCACCACGGACTTGGTGTTGCTCAACTGATCGGAGATCATGCCAGTGACACGAACGCCTGACTTGGCGGCGATGTCGAGCGCATCAACGATCTTCTCGTACTTGAGGTCCTTGTGGGCCTTCAGGTAGAGAATCTTGTCGCTGGTACGCGCATCATAGATTCGCTTCAGGATGTCACCCAACTGCTCGTTGGGGACCGCCTTCTTATCGAGGAAGTACTGCCCGTTCACGTCGATACCAAGCACGCGATCGTTGTCTTCCTCGGGGTGGGGCTTCAGGTTCTGCCCCTGGGGCGGCTCAGCCACGAAGCCCGCGTTGATCTGCGGCACTACGATCATGAAGATGATCAGCAGTACGAGCATCACGTCGATCATTGGCGTGACGTTCGGTTCGGCCTTTACGCCGCCCCCTCCCATTGACATCGACATCGGATAGGCTCCGAAGTGGTGGGTGAGCGAACCTTAGACTGCCGACTTACCGGCTGCCTGTGCGACCGTGTTGAACTCACGGGTGAAGCGGCTACGACCGAACTCGCCCGACACGCCCTTGATGAGATAGTCGATCATCTCCTTCGAGCTGTAGGTCATTTCGGCCATGATGTTGTCGATTCTGGTCTGGAAGTAGTTGTACGCCCACACCGCCGGGATAGCGACGAGCAGACCGAACGCCGTCGTGATCAGGGCCTCGGCGACACCGGCCGAGATCGCGCCGATACCACCACCACCGCCCGCTGCCATGCCGACGAAGGCGTTGACGATACCCATCGTGGTGCCGAGCAGACCGACGAACGGCGCCGTGGCGCCGACGGTGGCCAGCACGCCCAATCCACGCTTCAGCAGCACAATCGTCATCAGCATTTCACGCTCGACCGCACGTTCTGCCGAGTTGATGTCGGCGACCGTCACCGAACCGTCCTGAATCAACGGCTTGATCTCGGTGAGCGAGTTGCCGAGGACGCGGGCTACGTGCGACTTCTTGTAGCTGACCGCGAGGTTGATCGCTTCGGTGAGGTTGTCCTCCTCGAGGAACTGGGAGAACTCAGGCGCGAACTTCAGCGTCTCCTTCTGTGCCGACCGGAGGTACCACCATTTCTGGAACATGACGGTCAACGAATACATGGACATAAGGAAAAGGGTATACACGATACCCTTTGCAAAGCCGCCCATCGAGGTGTACAGCTCGACCATGGAGAGATTCATTTCGAAAACTCCTAACGCGTTGAGTAGTGAAGTACCGAGATTACTTCTGGATGCCGAACACGAACGGTTGCTGTACGAGCTGCTTCACCTTCCTGTTCCCGACTTCCGCCGGGATGAACCGCATGTTCGGCAACGCATTCTTGACCGCCGAAGCGAACAGGTCATGCGATGTTTTCAGCACCTTGAAGGTGTTGATCTCGGCACGGCCGAGGGTGTCCACCACGAATTGGGCGATGACTTCACCCTCAACGCCGGCGCTCTTGAGGATGTCCGGGTAACGCGGGGACGCCGAACCAGGCGCCTGCATCACCGGCTTCTCCACTTGGAATTCCATGAGCGGCTGATCAGGATTGGTCGGCAGTTCGACCTTTCCACCCACAACACCGTTGCTACGACCACCGGCCGTTCCCTTCCCCGAGAAGTCGCTCTCATTCGTGAGCTTTTTCGAGAGGTCGATTTCTGGGAGCACGTCCGGGATGTTGATCGGCGCGGTGAGTACCTGGAACCCCTTAACCGTCGGAGCGTCAGCGACTGCCTCTGGTGGCGGTGGCTTCGGCTCGTCCTTCGGGGGTGGTTCGTCCTTCTTTGTCTCGACGAAGTCGATCTTTTCCTCCTTCACCTTACTCTTCTGCCCCGCATTGAGCGTGGCTTGGACGGCGAAGATGGCGACCGCTACGTGGAATACAAAGCTGCCAATGGCACCGCCCGTTGAGCGTTGCTTTTGGGCCCTCGACTCCAGCAAGTTGTTGAGCAAGTGTCCTTTCCTTTGCGGCTGTGGAAACCGTGAGACAAGCTCTGACAGGGGGAGAAGCTACTCGCCGTTTCCCCGTTCGGTAATGGGCGAACATTAAGATTTGCTTAATCACGAGTTAGCATTGTGCAATCCGCGCGGTGTCCCCTCCTCTTGCATGTTCCGAGGGCTGCGTATAGGCAGGACCCTCGTCACCCTCGTCCGGCGGGGGCTGTGAGCTCTACACCCTGGTCGCGCTCGAGTCGCGTATGGTGGGAATCGACACCGTGAACGTGCTTCCCCTCCCCAAGCGACTCGCGACGAGAATGGACCCGCCATGCGCCTGCGCAATCCACTGGCTAATCGCAAGTCCGAGACCCACGCCACCGCGCTCAACACGTGTTCGCGCGCGGTCGACGCGCCAAAAGCGGTCGAAAATGAACGGGAGATCGGCGCCGGCAATCCCGATGCCTGTGTCCTTCACGGCGAACAGCGCAATGCCGTCCACGAGCGTGAGCGAAATTTCAACACTCCCGCCCTTGGCTGTGTACTTGATCGCGTTCGTGATCAGGTTCAGGAACAGTTGGCGCAGACGTACGACGTCGCCCCCGACGCTCATCTGGGCGATTGGTCCGAGCGTCACGGTGAGTCCCGCTTCCTCGCCGAGGATGTTCGCTGTCTCTGCGACGTCGCGCACAAGCGGTTCGAGCGGGACGACTTCGCGGTGGAGATCGAAGCGCCCCTCGTCCGATCGGGCGAGTGTCAGGAGCGACTCCACGAGGTCCGCCATACGCGTAGTCTCTTGCAGCGCTTCTTCGAGCGCGACGAGCTGGTCGGTCGTGCCTGGCTGCGTGGTCATGGCGCGTTCGATGTCTGCGCGGAGCACGGTCAGCGGCGTCTTCAATTCGTGGCTCGCATCAGCGGTGAAGCGGCGCAGTCCCGCGAATGACACTTCGAGGCGTGCGAGCATGGCATTGAGCGTCACGCCGAGGCGGCCGACTTCGTCGCCTTCCTCGTCGACGGGGATGCGCTTGTGCAACGACCGTCCGTCGGAGATTGCCTCGACGTCGTTAATCATGCGATCGACCGGCTCGAGCAGGCGGCCGGCGATAAGCCAGGCGGTAAGAATGGCGATCAGCACCACCACGGGACCGAACCGCAACGCCAGCCCCGTGATATTCGCCACCGATTCATTGATGCGTGCGGCGGAGACCGCGGCCACTACGCGCCGCACGCCCGGGGTGACGCGTGGGTCTTCGAGGCGCGCCGCGACGATCACATCGGACCGCAAGCTGTCGAGCGTAATCAGGCGTAACGGATCGCCGGGTACAAGCCGCAGTGCGAGTTCGCTGATGCGTTCTTGGTCTGCCTGACCGAGCCGTGCGACGGCCGGCGACCAATAGATGATGCGCGCCGAGTCCGCGACGATGATGAACTCGGGCACCGCATCGAGTCGGCGGCGCATATTGGCGTTGAGTTCCTGACCGATTAGCGAATCGGTGATGACCGTGAGCTGGCTCTCGACCCCTCCCTGCTCAAGCATTCGGGCGCCGATGTCCGCGTTGGCGACCGCACGCGCGCTGAGTTCGCGCGTCACCTCGACACGGCGCTCGGCGACGAGCAGGGCCGTAAAGGCCGCCATGGTTCCGAGCAGCGCGAGCGTATAGCTCGCCGTGATGCGGACGCGGATTGAGGCCACGGCGCGAGCCCGTTAGCCCTTGATCACGTAACCCACCCCACGAATCGTGGTGATGAGTTTCTTGCCGCCGGGCACGTCGACCTTCTTGCGCAGATGATTGATCACAACATCTACGATGTTCGTGCCGGGGTCGAACTGGTAGCCCCACGCGTACTCTGTGATGAGCGTGCGGCTCATCACTCGTCCCACGTGGCGCATCAAGTACTCGAGGACGAGGAATTCTTTGGGGGTGAGTTCCACCAGCTGTCCCGCACGTTTGACTTCGCGCGCGTCGAGGCTGAGTTCGAGATCGCCGACGGTGAGGATCGCAGCAGCTAAGGCGCGCGGCCGACGGGCGAGTGCCTCGACGCGCGCCAGCAGTTCCTCGAACGCGAATGGCTTAGTGACATAGTCGTCGGCACCAGCGCGCAGCGTCTCAACTTTGGCGTCGACGGCGTCCTGCGCGGTGAGCACGAGCACGGGGCGTTCGAAGCCGCGTGCGCGAAGGTTGCGCAGGACCTCGAGTCCTGAGCGGCCCGGAAGCCGCATATCGAGCACCACCACATCGTAGGGCTGCGCGCGTGCGAGACGCTCGCCCTCGATGCCGTCGGTACACAAGTCCACCCCCCACCGCTGCTCTTCCAGTCCGCGCTTTACGAACTGGCCGACCGTGGGATCATCTTCAATGACCAGAACTTTCATATGCTCCCAGGAATGTCGCTGCGAGGAACTCCATACTGTCGAATCTTGCGGTAGAGCGTCTTGGAGGAAATCCCCAGCCGCGCAGCGGCACGTCCCTGGTGCCCACCCACGCGCCCCAGCACCACCTGGATATGACGCCATTCCATGGCGTCGAGGGAGTCATCCTCGGGGGAAGTCACCTCGAGCCCGGCGTGCGGCGGCAGCATCAAGTGCTTGGCGTCAATGACGTCCTTGGGTGCGATCGCGACAGCACGCGTGATGACGGCACGGAGTTCCCGCAGATTCCCTGGCCAATGGTATTTGAGCAGTGCCGCGATGGCTGCATCGGTGAGCACGTGAGCCGCGCGCGGCGCGGCGTCGCGCACATACCGTTCGGCGATCGGTACGATATCGGCGGCACGCGCGCGGAGTGTGGGAAGGGCGATGAGCTCGCCGCTCAGCTGCTGCAGCAGGTCAGCACGAATCTCGTGCTGCTCCCCAATTACCGTCAGGGTCGTCGCAATTACTCGCGCGTCAACCGAGAGCCGCGCATCCGCGCCGTCACGGCAATACTCCCCAGCGGCTAGGACCTCGGCGAGCGCCGCCTGCGATGCTTGGTCGAGCCATTCGACATCACAGAAAATAACGGTGCCGCCCGCGGCTTCCTCGAGCGCCCCGACCGTGCGTGGGAATGCACGGGCCTGTGTGTCGGCCGCGTCGGCCGCGTCGGCCAGCGTGCTGAATAACGCGGCACGGGCCCGTTGCGGGTCGAGGAGGTCACAGTTCACCTCCACCATTGGCCCCGCGGAGCGCGGTGACAGCTGGTGAAGGTATCGCGCCACCGTGGACTTTCCGGTTCCGGGCTCCCCCACGATTAAGACCGATCCGTGCGATTGCGCGGCGCGCGCAGCGGCGACGAGTGCCGCCTGCATGGAGAGCGCCGCCGAATCCAGGGCGTGGGGGGCTTCCATCCGCAACAACCGCCGCTGCATCCGGGTGGTGTCGCGGCTCGACCGTCGCTTCTCGGCCGCACGACGCACCATGATATCGATCTCGTCAAGCCGATACGGCTTGGCGAGGTAGTCGGAGGCACCGGACCTCAGCGCGGCGACCGCCGTGTCGATCGTGCTCTGCTCGGATGTGATGATGCATTCCGGCGGGAATGGGTCCTCGCGGGTACGGCGCAGGACGTCGAGGCCGTCTAGTTCAGGCAGCTGGCTATCGAGGAGCGCGACGTCGAAAGCGCCGTCTCGGATGCAGCGGAGCGCATCAGGGCCATTCGTGCAGCGCTCAACGCGGTGCCCTCGTCCCTCGAGGTAGTGCACCAGCACACCGGCGACGATATCGTCGTTATCGGCAATCAAAACATGAGCCGCAACTGTCGGAAGCATTGACAGCGAAGATAATATAACGCGCAAAACTGGACAAGTTGACCGGTTTTATGGCCGAGTGTCCTGAGTGTTTCGGTACAGGCAGCCGCCGACATGCGACCTTCGGACAAATCGTCCGAAGGTACAGCGCAACCGGTCCGTCCGATTCAATCTTCGTGCGGGCGGTCGTTGTGACCGTTAGCTGATCTTGGCAATCTCGGCGAGGATCTCGCTGTTCTCGCGGCGCAGCCCGTTGTTCTCTTCGACGTACGCCCAGCGCACGACACCGGCCTTGTCGATGAGGAAGTAGGCGCGGTTTGAGAAGAAGGTCGCTTCATTGAGCACGCCATAGGCGCGCGCGGCATCGCGGCGGAAATCGCTTGCGAACTCGATGCCGGCGTGTGTCGATTCCTTGAAGGCTTTCAGGCTGGGCACGGCGTCGACGCTCACCGGGATCACTTCGACGTGCTTGGATGCGAAGACCGCGTAGTCATCACTGAAGGCGCAGACTTCCTTGGTGCACGTGCCGGTGAAGGCGAGCGGAAAGAAGGCGAGCAGCACGTGCTTCTGTCCCTTCAAGCCCGCCAACGTGACCTTCGCGCCGGCGGTGGTGTCGAGCGTGAAATCGGGAGCGGCAGAACCCACGGCAGGAATGGACATGTTCAGCGGTCGTTGGAGAGTGAGACACGAAAGGCGACCACCCGATGCGGTGATCGCCTTGAAGATAATAACTCACCGCCGACTTGTGTGCTGACTCCGGTCGTGCGCCTCCTTGTGTGACGGCGTCGGAGCCCGCCCTCGTGGCGGCTTACGTCTTGTCGCCGCCTGCGGGCACCGCGGTCCAGCGTCGCACGAGGGTGAGAATAAGCCCAAGTCCACCAACCACTACGAGGATCGGGAGGGCGTAGACCAGCGTGTTGAATCCCGACGCCTTCGGCTCGAGTAGGATCCACTCCCCATACTTTGAAATAAAGTAGGCGCGAACCTCTTCGTCGGTCTTTCCTGCCGCCAGTTGGTCGCGAACGAGACTTCGCATCTGTTGCGATAGTTCGGATGGCGAATCCTGAATCGAGAGCCCCTGACACACGGGGCATCGAAGTCCCGACGCGACCCCACTGGTGCGCGCTTCGAGCGCCGGATCCGTTGCCTTGGCGGACGCATTGGACCGCAGCCCCTCCGGCGTCACCATCTGAGTGTCTCGCGCGGCAGGTGCCTGCTGCGCAGCGGTCGCGCGCGGCAGGATCAGGGCGAGCGAAAGCGCGAGCGAAAGCGCGAGCGAAAGCGCGA
>Ga0114969_10002200_pt1 | contig 16107 bp, 15 predicted proteins | sample M_130807_MF_Meta_FD_87316 | JGI IMG/M metagenome (GOLD analysis project Ga0114969, IMG submission 87316) | Freshwater microbial communities from Lake Montjoie, Canada to study carbon cycling - M_130807_MF_MetaG | ecosystem: Environmental > Aquatic > Freshwater > Lake | place: Lake Montjoie...
CCGGCGGCGGCGCGGTATCCGGCACGGCAGGTAACGGCGGCGCCGGTGGCAATGCGGCTGACGGCGGCAATGGTGGCTCGGGGGCAACCGGTGGAAACGTCGGTGGTGCCGGCGGTGCGGGCGGCAACGCGGGCGCGGGCGGTGCCGGTGGCTCGGCGACCTTGGGCACGAACGGCAACGGCGGGGACTCGGGCCTGGCCGGTACCGGTGGCGTCGGCGGCGACGGCACAGTCGGTACGGCCGGGACGAACGGCGGCAGCGCCGGTGCCAGCGGCACTGACGGCTCTGACGGCGGAGCTGGCGGTCTCGGTGGTGCGGGCGGCGCAGGCGCTGCTGGCGGCGCCGCCGGCGGCGGTGGCGGTGGCGGTTCGACCGCGGGTGCCGACTCGGCCGGCGGTAACGGTGGTTCCGGCGGCGCCGGCGCCAACGGCGCTATCGGTGGCAATGGTGTTACTGGTACCAACGGCGTCAACCCGGGTGACCCCGGCCAGGCTGGCGGCAATGCCGGCAGTGGCGGAAGCGGCGGTAACGGCGGTGCCGGTGGCAACGCCGGTGCCGGAGGCGGTGCTGCTGTGGCGGGCACCAATGGCAGCGGCGGCAACGCCGGCAGCGGCGGAAATGCCGGCACCGCCGGTAACGGCGGCAACGGTGCGGCCGGTGACTTCAGCAACCCCATCGGCGGCAAGGGCGGCGATGGCGGCAACGGCGGAACCGGCGGCACCAAGGGCACTGGCGGCGCCAAGGGCACCGGCGGTTCCGGCGGCACCGACGGAAACGACGGCACCGCTGGCACGGATACGGCCATCGGCGGCAACGGTGGCGACGGCGGAGCCGGGGTTACCGGCCTCGTCGTGGCAACCATCCAGGGCGGTGACGGCGGTGCCGGCGGTAAGGGCGGCTCAGCCACGAGTGGCGGCTCCGGCGGTAGGGGCGGCGACGGCGGTGCCGGCCGGACTGGTCTGACCGACGAGCGGGGCACCAGCGGCGGCAATGGCGGCGCGGGTGGCGCTGGAGGATCGGCCACCACCGGTACGGCCGGTAACGGCGGTGCCGGCGGATCTGGCGGCGTCGGCGGTAACGGTGGCGCCACTAGCGATGTCGGTAAGGCCGGTCGCGATGCCGGGAATGGAGGCAACGCCGGTGCCGGTGGCAACGGCGGCACGTCGACCGCCGGCGGCGTCAACGGCAACGGCGGGAACGCTGGATCGGCCGGTAACGGCGGCAACGGCGGAGCCGGAGCGGCAGGCACCAACGGTGCCAACGGCACCAAAGCCGGCGATTCTGGAACGGCCGGAACTGACGGCGGCGCTGGCGGCAAGGGTGGATCCGGTGGCAAGGGCGCTGCCGGCGGCACAGGTCTCGCGGCAGGTACTGACTCCAAGGGCGGTAACGGTGGTGCCGGTGGTGCCGGAGCTCTCGGCGGCAACGGTGGCAATGGCGTGGCAGGCACGTCGAGTACCACTGCGGGTGTTGCGGGACAAGCCGGCGGTTCCGGCGGCAACGCCGGTAACGGCGGGGCAGGTGGCGCCGGTGGTGCAGCAGGTACCGGCGGCGGGATCGCGGGCAGTGGCACCGACGGCAACGGCGGCAACGGCGGGAATGCCGGAACTGCCGGAAATGGCGCCGTTGGCGGCAGCGGATTCACGGCTGTTGTAGCGGGCGGTGCTGGCACCGATGGCGGCAATGGCGGCAGTGGTGGTACCGGTGGTACCGGTGGCGCGGCCGGTGTGGCCGGAGGCCTGAGTGGTTCGGCCGGTTCTGCGGGGTCCGGCAGTAACGGTGGTAATGCCGGCGCGGGTGCCAACGGTGGCAACGGCGCGAATGGCAACGCGGTGACGCCTGCCGGTGGCAAGGGCGGCAACGGCGGTAATGCCGGTGCCCTGGGCGTTGGTGGTGCTGCCGGTGCGGGCAACGGCGGTAGCGCCGGTACCGATGGTGACGGTGCTGATGGCGGCAGTGGTGGTAAGGCAGGTGCGGGCTTCACGTCTGTCACTGCGGGCGTGGCCGGTGGTAACGGTGGTGCTGGCGGTGCCGGTGGTGACGCGTCGGGTACGGGTGTTGGCGGTGACGGCGGAGTTGGTGGTGTCGGCGGCGATGGCTACAACGGTGCGGCAGCACTGGAGTTTGGTACCGCTGGTGGTAATGGTGGTGCCGGTGGTGCCGGCGGTGATTCGATCGCCGGACAGGCTGGCGACGGTGGCGCCGCCGGTGCCGGTGGTGTCGGCGGCAATGGTGCCGACGGTTCGGCTTCCTTTGTGTCGGGCACGCCGGGCGGCAACGGCGGTGATGCGGGTCTGGAGGGTGCTGCGGGCACCGGTTTGACCTCGGGTACAGCCGGTGCGGCCGCGGATGGTGGTGCCGGTGGTGCCGGTGGTGATGGCTTCTCATCGACGAGTGCTCTGACCGGTGGCGGTTTCGGCGGTTTCGGCGGTAACGGTGGTGCTGCTCCGAGTACCGGTAATGGTGGCGCGGGTGGCAAGGGTGGTGTGGGTGGCAACGGCTACACCGCCACGGCCGGTTCGGGTGACAGCGGCACCAATGGCGGCAATGGCGGCAAGGGTGGCACCGGTGGTGCCACGGTCGACGGTGTCGCTGGCGACGGTGGTCTCGGTGGCAGCGGTGGTGTCGGTGGCAGCGGTGCGTCGAACTCGAGTGCGGGCCTTGCCGGTGGCAATGCCGGTAACGGTGGCGCGGGTGGCGCCGGTGGTGCCGGTGGTGCGGAGACCGGTACCGGTCAAGCAGGCGACGGCGGTGACGCCGGCAACGCTGGTGCGGGTGGTGTCGGTGGTGACGGCGCGAACGGTATCGCAGGTGGTGGCTCCGGCGGCAACGGCGGCAACGGCGGCACCGCCGGTGCGCTGGGAACCGGCGGTGCCGCGGGCGCAGGCAGTGGCGGGACTGCGGGCAACGACGGCACAGGCGCCGATGGTGGCAACGGTGGTGTCGGTGGTGCTGGTACGTCATCCACGACGGCTTCGTTCCAAGGTGGCGACGGTGGCAACGGCGGCAGCGGCGGTAGCGCCACTGGCGCGGGTAAAGCCGGAGACGGTGGTGCTGGCGGCAATGCCGGCGACGGTTACAACGGTGTGAGCTTCGTCAGTTCAGTCGCTGAAACTCTTGGTACCGACGGCGGCAACGGCGGTGTCGGTGGTGTTGGTGGTAACGCCGCGTCCGGTATCGCAGGCAATGGTGGTGCCGGTGGTGATGCCGGTGACGGCGGCACCGGTGCCGACGGGAACCTGTTGCAGGCTGGCGGTGCCCCCGGCGGCGACGGTGGTTCCGCGGGCGCCGGTGGCAAAGGCGGCACGTCGATCTCCGGCACCAACGGTGACGGCGGGAACGCAGGCCTGGCCGGTAATGGTGGCGCCGGCGGCACCGGTATGCCGGGTATCTCGGGCTCTGACGGGGCCAGCGCAGGTGCGTCGGGGACGTCCGGAAAGGCCGGCGGTACCGGTGGATTCGGTGGCAACGGCGGTGCCGGGGCGGCTGGCGGAACCGGTGTCAATCCAGGCACTGACTCGGCCGGTGGTAACGGTGGACTCGGTGGCAACGGCGGACTCGGCGGCAACGGCGGCAACGGCGTGGCGGGCGTGACGAGTGTCGTCGTCGGTTTTGCCGGCCAGGCCGGTGGTTCCGGCGGCAATGCCGGTAACGGTGGCGCCGGTGGTAGGGGCGGCACGGCGGGTGCCGGCGGCGGCTCAGCGCTTGCAGGCACCGACGGCAACGGCGGCAACGGCGGCAACGGCGGCACCGCCGGCAACGGCACCAATGGCGGTAACGGCTACAACGGCCTCAACGCTGCGGGCAAGGCCAACATCGCCCAGGCCGGCACCGACGGTGGGGCGGGCGGCAGTGGCGGCACCGGAGGTAACGGCGGTGCAGCCGGAGCGAAGGGCGGTGCCACCGGCACTGCCGGCATTCAGGGCACCGGAGGTAACGGCGGCAGCGCCGGCAGCGGCGGCCTCGGCGGCAACGGCGGCAACGGTGAGGGCGGTTTTGCCGTCCTCAACGTCAACAAGCCTGCTGGTATCGGTGGCAACGGCGGTAACGCGGGCGTCGAGGGCAAGGGCGGAACCGGCCTTACCAACGGCACCGACGGCGCCTTCGGTAATGGCGGTAATGGCGGCACGGGCGGCAACGGCGGTGACACCAAGAGTTCGTCCTACGGCGGTAACGGCGGTAACGGCGGTAACGGCGGTACGGCGACCGGCGGCACCGCAGGCAAAGGCGGGAACGCCGGCAACGGCGGCTTCGGCGGCCCGGGTTCGAATGGCTCTGGGGCAACCGGTGGCGCGGGCAGCGTCGGATTCACGGGTGGCACTGGCGGCAACGGCGGTAAGGGTGGCTCTGCAACAACGGGTATTGCCGGTGACGGCGGCAACGCCGGTAACGGCGGAGCGGCCGGCAACGGCGGGTCCGGCCTTGCCTCGCAAACTGCCGGATCCGCTGGCGGCAACGGCGCTAATGCGGGCCCCGCAGGTAAGGCCGGTAACGGCGGCGCCGGTGGAAACTCCGTCGGCGGAACCAACGGCAGCGGCGGAAACGCCGGTAACGGCGGCGCTGGTGGAACAGGCGGTAACGGCGGAGACGGCATCGATGGAACTGCCGCCTCGCCTAACGGTTCGGCGGGCGGTAACGGCGGTAATGCCAGCAACGGCGCGGCCGCAGGCACAGTGGGTGCCGCGGGTACCGGCGGGACCGGTGGTTCTGCGGGTGCGCCTGGCGCTGCCGGTGCCAATCCCACCGGCCCGTCCGGTAACGGCGGTAACGGCGGCAACGGGTTCGCATCGATCAGTTCGTCGGTGGCGGGCGGTGCCGGCGGCAAGGGCGGCGCGGCCGGCTCAATCGGCAACGGCGGCAAGGGCGGCAACGGCGGCGCCGGGTTCGCCGGTTCCGATGGTGTGAACGGCGGAGGTACACCCGGAGCCAACGGCACGCCGGACCCGGCCTCCGGCGTCACGCTGAACGGCTCCGTCCGCTCCGGCACCAACGGCAACCCGGGCGGCGCCGGTGACCCGGGCGGCAACGGTGCGGCGGGCAGCGCGGTTAACTCCGCCGGACCTAATGCAGGCCTGGGTGCCCAAGGCGGTAATGGCGGAGACGGCGGGGCGGGCAGCGGTGCCGGCGCCAACGGCGGTAACGGCGGCGCAGGTGCGTTCGGTGCGGCCACGAACGGGACCGCGTCTGCCGCGGGCGGCAAGGGCGGCAGCGGTGGGGCCGGCGCGACCGGAGCGGCCGGTACAAGCGGTTCCGCGGGTGGCGCAGGCGGCGCGGGTGGCGCAGGCGGTTCGGTCTCCGGGAACGGCGGCGCCGGTGGTAGCGGCGGCATCGGTGGTAACGGCGGTGGAGGCGCGGTCGGCGGCACTGGCGGCAACGGAGCCGTGGGCGGTAAAGCCACGCTCGCCGGCGGAACCGGTTCCTCAATTGGCGGTGACGGCGGCAGTGGCGGTAATGGTGGTACCGGCGGTGCGGGCGGTAATGCCGGACTCGGCGGTGCCGCAGGCGCTGGTGGCGCAGCTACCGCGGGGGTCGCCGGCACCGGTGGTACTGCGGGCCTGGACGGGCTCAAGGGTCAGGGTGGCAGCGGCGGGTCCGGCGGTACGGCCGGGGCCGGCGGCAAAGCCACCAATGGTGGCACCGGTGTGGTGGCCGACGGCACCAGCGGCACCGCCGGAACTTCCGGAGGCACAGGGGCCAACGGCACCGGCCGGTAGTCGTGACGACTGAAAGGGGCGGGTTGCACTTAGTGCGCCCCGCCCCTTCAGTCGTCTACCCGCTGCCGTGACGTTCACGCTTTGCTTGTCGATTAAGGCAGCGTGGTGCCCCTATCTACGGACTAGATTTCCTGGAGCAGCTAATCCCGGCGCGAACATGTGCACCGGCGCGTAGATTCCCCCCGTGCTGACCGAGAACATCAACCACGCGTTCCTCGACGGCGTGCTCGACGGCAGCCACGAAGACGTCTACTACCACTTCGGGGTGGTGTCCTCGGATCGACTGCTGACCAAGCTGCGTGACGTCAAGGGCGTCGTCATGGCCGGATCAGGTTCGCGCATCAAGGAATTCGCGGAGCGTTGGAGTGAACTCAACGGCGGAACGGAGATCGTCGCGTTCCCGAAAGAGGACCGTTTTGTCACCCGCTACACCGCCGGGGTGCTGTTCGCCTCGCACGGAATGGGAATGCCGAGTGCCTCGATTGCACTGCAGGAACTGATGCGGATGGTGTTCTTCCTCAAGCGCGGTGACCTGGATGCCATGGATGACGTGTTCTGGTGCCGGGTGGGCACCAGTGGGGGCGTCGGGTTGCCCGGCGGCACCGTCGTCGTCACCTCCGAGGGACTGATGGCCGATCTCAAGCCCTACCGACTGCTCAACGGCGGCGCAGGTGAGTACTGGTTCGACGGGCACTTCCCGCCCGACACCTACAACGCGATCATCGCCGCCAACGAATATGCCGATTTCGACATCATCTCTGGCAAGACCGTCGCCGGCAATGAATTCTTCCTCGAGCAGTTTCGCCTCGACGGCGCACTATGTTTGGAGACCTCGGAGTCCAAGATGGGGTGGCTGGGTTGGCTGCACAACAATGGCGTCGCCAACATCGAGATGGAGGGCGCGATGATCGCCGGCTATCTCAACCACTGGGGCTTCTCAAAGTTCGCGATGATCTGCGCCACCCTGCTCAACCGACTCGAGGGTGATCAGGTGACCGCAACCCCGGAGCAGTTGCACAAGTTCAGCGAGGACTCCGGTGTGGCACTGTTCAACTATCTCGCGGTCAGCCTGCTCGGGGCCTGAACCCACTCACGTGAGGCAGCGTTGCCTGCGCGGGTCCTATAGCGCGACGCCACTGGGACCGGAATCGGCCGGAACGTCACCAATGGCGTGTGCACCCCGCATTGTCAGCGCCTGTTCGCGTGTCATTGGCTGGCCTGAGTCCGCGATGTCGAGGTTCTTGCGCTCCTTCTTCACACGCTCAAAATACTCCCTGCGCTCCGCCGGTCACTGCGAACCGATACGCCGATAGCCCGCACCGATATCGTTCCCCACGTGACCGACCACGCCGAACTGTTCACCCGCGCAAACACCGCCGTCACCGACTCCCTGGGCCCTGCACCCGGGGGTGTCGATATCCCGCCTGTGAAGCGCACGTCGGCGACCCTCGCCGGGCGCATCGATCACACCCTGCTCAAGCCCGAAGCCACCCTGACCGCCATCGAGACCCTCTGCGACGAAGCGAAAGAGCACGGGTTCGCCTCGGTCTGTATCAACACCCGGTGGGTACCGACGGCCGTCGAGCGACTCACCGGATCCGATGTCATGGTGTGCACGGTGGTGGGTTTCCCACTCGGGGCGATGACGCGGCTTGCCAAGGCCGAGGAGGCGCGCATCACTGTGGCCGAGGGCGCCGCCGAGGTCGACATGGTCCTCGACATCGGCGGTCTGCTTTCCGGTGACCTCGCCGCGGTGTACGACGACATCCTCGGCGTGGTGGGTGCGGCCCGGCCGGTACCGGTGAAGGTGATCCTGGAGACCAGCATGCTCACCGACGAGCAGAAGGCGATCGCCTGCCTCATCGCAGCCCGCACCGGCGCGGCCTATGTCAAGACCTGCACCGGGTTCGGCGGCGGCGGTGCCACACCCGAGGACATCGCCCTGATGCGACATATGGTGGGGGATCGGTTGGGCGTCAAGGCATCTGGCGGGGTCCGCACTCATCGCGATGCCGAGAAGGTGCTGCACGCCGGCGCTGATCGCATCGGCGCCTCGTCCTCAATCGCCATCATCGGCGGTGGCGACGCGGGCGCCGGCGAGTACTGACCCATGGCGCTCCTCGACACCGCGCGTGCCTGGCTTGCTGAGGACCCTGACCCGGCCACCGGTGCTGAACTCGAGGCATTGATCGCGCGCGTCGACGCGGGGGACGCCGACGCCGCCGACGAACTCGCCGACGCATTCGACGGAACCCTGCAGTTCGGCACCGCAGGATTGCGCGGACGCCTCGGCCCGGGCAGCAACCGGATGAACCGCATCGTGGTGGCGCGGGCTGCGGCCGGACTTGCCGCGTATCTGGTCGCACACGGTGGAAGAGCAGTCGTGATTGGCTACGACGCCCGACGCAACTCCGAGGTCTTCGCCCGCGACACCGCCGCCGTGATATCCGGCGCCGGCATCAAAGCCATGGTGCTGCCGTCTGCGCTGCCCACACCGGTGCTGGCGTTCGCGATCCGCGAACTCGGCTGCGATGCCGGTGTCATGGTGACCGCGTCGCACAACCCGCCGGATGACAACGGCTACAAGGTCTATCTCGGCGACGGCAGTCAGATCGTGCCACCGGCCGATGCCGAGATCGCCGCGTGCATCGCCGCGGTGGGACCGCTGGCATCCATCCCGCAATCCGACGACTTCCAGACCCTCGACGGCGCGGTGCTGGATTCCTATGTGGCCCGGGCAGTTTCGCTACTCGGCGACGGTCCACGCGAGGTGTCCGCCGTCTACACCGCCCTGCACGGTGTGGGCGGTGAGGTGTTCATGCGCGTGGTGGCCGACGCCGGTTTCCCGGCCCCGGTCAAAGTCGCCCAGCAGTTCGCCCCCGACGGACGATTCCCGACGGTGAACTTTCCCAACCCCGAAGAACCCGGTGCGATGGATCTGGCACTGGCCGATGCCCGCGCCGTGGGCGCCGACGTGATCATCGCCAACGACCCCGACGCCGATCGGTGCGCGGTCGGTATCCGCTACGGCCGCGATTACCGGATGCTCACCGGTGATGAGGTGGGCGCCCTGCTCGCCTGGTGGATCGCCGAACGCGGCCGCCGCGACGGAAGGCCCACAAAGGGTGTCTATGCACAGTCGATCGTCTCGGGCACTCTGCTGGAACGCATCGCTGCCGACGCCGGCCTCGGCTACGCCACCGCCCTGACCGGGTTCAAGTGGATCTCCAAGGTGCCGGATCTTCGGTTCGGCTACGAGGAGGCACTCGGCTACTGCTGCGACCCCGAGGCCGTCAACGACAAGGACGGCATCACCGCCTCACTACTGATGCTGGAGCTGGTGGCCGCACTCAAGGCCGAAGGCAGGGGAGTCCAGGATGTGCTCGACGATCTCGGGCGCAAATTCGGCCTCTACGCGACAAGTCAACTGTCTGTGCGTGTTGCGGACGTCGCACTGATCGCCGACGCGATGGCTCGACTTCGGGCCGACCCGCCGACGGCTATCGGTGGCCGCGATGTGGTGCGCATGGACGACCTCGAGAAGGGCGCCGACGGACTTCCGCCCACCGACGGCCTGCGCTTCACTCTCGAGAATGCCCGGGTGATCATCCGGCCCAGTGGCACCGAACCGAAACTCAAGTGCTATTTACAGGTGGTGGTTCCGGTCACCGGGGATATCGACCAGGCTCGCGCGAGAGCACGGGACGAACTCGACGCGATCAAAGCGAGCGTGACGGAGGCGCTGGAGGTAATGCGGTAGGCTACACATATGTCTACAGAATCGACTACAGTTCGGGTCTCGCTCCGGACGCGTGACCGGTTGGCCGCCCAGGCCCGCGAACGCGGTGTCTCGATTTCCACACTCCTGGAGGAGTTGGCTGCCGGGGCGGATCGTGAAGCGATCTACCGAGCTGAACGCGAGGCCACCCGCGCCGAAGCGGGCAACCACGCCGTCCGCGAGGAAGAAGGGGTGTGGGCAGACACGGCAGCCGACGGCATTGACTGAGCCGCGGCGCGGAGAGTTGTGGCTTGTCGCCTTCGGCGCCGGCCGCACGGGTGAACCCGGCAGGCACCGACCCGCCGTCATTGTGTCCGCCGACGAGATCCTGGCCGGAGTCGAGGATGAGTTGGTCGTCGTCGTCCCGGTGTCGGGCTCCCGTGCCCGGACTCCGTTGCGGCCGGTCATTTCACCAGATGAGGGGGTCGACGCCGACAGCGTCGCGGTGTGCCGCGGCCTGCGCGCGGTGTCCCGGGCCCGGCTGTTGCAGCGCCTCGGCGCGGTCACCCCCGAAACCCTGCGCGACATCGAGGAAGCGCTGGTACTCGTTCTGGCACTAGGGCCGTCGCTCACTCGCTGAGGCTTACCCCGCTGGCGTCAGCACGAATTCTACGCAACGGCTACACTCGTAGCATGTCCGAGTTGCCATCCCGCGAACTGCGAAACGACACCGCGGGTGTGCTGCGCCGGGTCGAGTCCGGCGAAGTCCTCACGATCACGGTGAAAGGTAAACCGGTTGCCCAACTCGCCGCACTTCAGCCGAGCAGAAGGCGATGGCTGACTCGGGTGGAGCTGTCGCAGCGCCTCAAGCGCGCCCAATCCGATCCGGGACTGCGAGGCGACCTCGCTGCACTGGCCGGCGACACCACCGACGACCTCGGGCCGATTCAGTGATAGCGGCCGGCGTACTGGACACCTCGGTGTTCATCGCGAACGAGACCGGCCGTGCGCTCAATGAGTCGGGTATTCCTGAGGCGGTCGCGACGACTGTCATCACGTTGGCCGAACTCAACGCGGGCATTCTCGCCGCCGGCTCCGCCGAACTCCGCGCCCGACGGTTAGCCACGCTGGATGCTGTTGCGGACATCGTGGCTCTTCCGGTCGATGAGGATGCTGCACGGGTCTGGGCGCGGTTGCGTGTCCATCTCGCCGAAACCGGACGCCGGATGGGGATCAACGATCTGTGGATCGCGGCGATCGCCGTCTCGCGTGGACTGCCTGTCATCACCCAGGACGACGATTTCGCGGCTCTCGACGGGGCGTCTGGGTTTACCGCGATTCTGGTCTGAGCCTCACGGCTTAGTGCCTCGCACTGCAGCACGTGCGGCATTTTCGATCGCGGCGCGGCGCCGTTGGATGACCCACGAAAGCCGTAACGCTTGCCGTTACTAACGAATCCCGTTACTATTGGCGTTGTGATCCGCTCCTTCCGGGACAAGGACACTGAAGCGATTTGGAATCGCCAACACGTCAAGAAACTCGCCCCGGAGTTAAGCAGGTCCGCTTACAACAAATTGGTTCTGCTCAACGCCGCTGGGAGTATCAACGACCTCCGGGTCCCGCCTGGTAACAGGCTGGAGAAACTGAGCGGCCGGCGCACCGGCCAGCACAGCATCCGTGTCAATGATCAGTGGCGAATCTGCTTTACCTGGAGTTCGAGTGGCGCCACCGACGTTGAACTGGTCGATTACCACTAGAGAGCGAGCAGCATGATGCCGGACTTCACCCCAACCCATCCTGGCGAGATCCTCAAGACTGAGTTCCTCGATCCCATGGGTATTTCTCAGTACCGGATGGCGAAGACGATCGATGTGCCGCCGCGGCGGATCAACGAGATCGTCCACGGCAAGCGCGGCATCTCCGCGGACACTGCATTGCGACTCTCCCGTGCACTCGGCCTGAGCGACATGTTCTTTATCAACATGCAAGCCCACTACGACGCCGAATTGGCCCGCGAGCAAATCGCAGCGAAACTAGCCGCGATCCACCGGATCGCCTAGTCCGTCGCCGACCACGATGAGGTTGGGCTCGGCGCGGGTTCCGTCCCAGGCGATATCGTGGGCGACGTTGATTCAGTTATTGGCCAGCTGACTTACTCGCTGAGTACTCACTCCGGTTAGGGTGGCGATGTCGCGGGCAGCGCTCTCAGTTGCCATTGGCTTTCCCTGTCTCAAGGTTCCCCGGCCCGAACGCCTGCGGAAGAATCTCGGCCATCGTCGCAACCCCCTGTGGCGTCATGACTTTCAGCTCCGGCCCGCCGTGCTCAAAGAGCAGTTGTCGGCAGCGTCCACACGGCATCAGCGGATCGCCATGACCGTCGACGCAATAAACCGCAACAAGCCGGCCCCCACCTGAGGCATACAGCGCCGAGACCATTGAGCACTCAGCGCACAGCGTCAACCCGTAGGAGGCGTTCTCGACATTGGCACCCGAGACCACCCGGCCGTCGTCGGCGAACCCGGCAACTCCCACCGGAAAGTTGGAGTAGGGGGAGTAGGAGTGGGCTGAGGCGGCAATGGCGTTGCGGCGCAGCGTCTCCCAGTCCACCTCGCCCATGCGCCCTAGCCCGGCGTTGCCGCGACCGCGGTCAGCGGGATGTAGACGGTGCCCTGGCAGGCGCCGCTACCGATATTGGTGGCGAACATCCCTTTCAGTGAACCATCGGGTTGCGGGTTGTAGGTGGTCACCGAACTCGCCGGATCGAAGGTGATGGTCCGGTCCGGCAGGACACAGTCCCACCGCCACGAGTTGGTCCGCGACCACTGCGATCCTGTCCAGTCGAATGTCGTGGACTTCGCCGCGTTGTCCTTGGGCGTGGGCCCATCGGCCACCGAGGCCACACAGTTACCCGACGAACAATCCGTCGCGAATCGGTACCAGGCCGTGTAGGCCTCCTCGCCCTGCTTGGCCGCGATGCTGGTGCCCGACTTCTGGTCGGTGTGGAAGGTGATCCTGTACCAGCCGTTCCAGGCCGGCGCAGGATCAGCCGAGGCAACCGGCGCAAGCACTATCGATCCCGCGGCCAGTGCAACCGCCAGCGCAGTTCTCGCACTCATAGGTCAGCGGCTGCACACACCGTTGACGACCCGCGCACAGACCGCACCAGGGGGTGCCGGATTGACTGTGGGGGAGAACGACGGGCCAGCCGGGCCGACTGCCTTCTCCGTGGGAGTGATCATCGGGGGCGCTTCGGAAGTCGACGGGGCCTGCGACGTCGACGGCGCCGTCGTCGAAGGGGCTTCCTTCTCCTTGGTGCTACAGGCGGTCAACGTGCTCATACCGATGAGTGCGGCACCGCCGACGAGGAGTGCGATCTGACGAGTAAGGCGTGCAGAGTTCATGGCCCCAGTCTAGTCCCGGTTACGGTGCGGTGAAACCCTCGCGCTTGTGCGCGCCGTCGCAGAACGGCTTCTTCTGCGAGAATCCACACCGGCACAGGTAACTCTTCTCCGAGTCCTTGATCAGGGTTCCGTCGGCAGCGAGGATCTCGACCTCGCCGGCCACCTCCAGGGGGCCGTCGGTGAGGGCTTTGATGATGACCTTGGATTCGCTCATGGGTGCATTGTCCTACACCCGATCGCTACACCCCGACGAACGCTGAAATCCCGCCGCGCGCGAAGTACAGCAGGAACCCGGCCGCGACGATCCACAGCAGTGGGCTGATCTCGCGTCCCCTACCTGCCGCCGAGCGCACCACCACCCAACTGATGAAGCCCGCCCCGATGCCGTTGGCGATCGAATAACTCATCGGCATCACCGCCACGGTCAGCACCACCGGCAGTGCGACCGAGAATTCGCCGATGTCGACGTGTCGCAGGTGCGAGAACATCATCGCCCCGACGATCACCAGGGCCGCGGCAGCCACTTCGCTCGGCACGATCGAGGCCAGTGGCGCCACGAACATCGCGGCCAGGAAGAGCGCACCGGTCACCAGATTGGCCAGACCGGTGCGGGCGCCCTCCTCGATGCCGGCGCCGGACTCGATGAACACCGTGTTCGACGACGACGACGTCGCTCCGCCGGCCACCGCGCCGACGCCCTCGACGATCAGCGCGGAGCGAAGGCGCGGGAACGTGCCGGTTGCATCGGACAGTCGGGCTTCACGCGAGAGCCCGGTGAAGGTGCCCAGGGCGTCGAAGAAGTTCGCGAAGACCAGGGTGAACACCAGCACGATCGCCGCCAGGGCACCGATGCGACCGAAACTGGCGAAGCTGAACGCGCCCACGAGCGACAGATCCGGTATCGCGAACGGGGACCCGGACAGCCGCGGTACCGACAACCCCCAGCCGCCCGGGCGGTCGACTGCCGATCCCAGGTGCCAGATTGCCTCGACCGCGACCGCGACGACGGTCCCGGTGAAGAGTCCGATCAGGATGCCGCCACGAACTTTGCGCGCGACCAGGATCGCGGTCAGCAGCAGGGTGAAGACGAATATCAGTGTCGGAACCGAGGTGATGAAACCTTGGCCCCTGCTGCCCAATCCGACTGGGGGAGAGGGAAATCCGGTGGAGGAGATAAAACCTGCGTCCACCAGACCGATGAACAGAATGAACAGTCCGATGCCAGCGGTGATCGCCAGCTTGAGTTCCATGGGCACAGCGTCGAACACCAGCCGCCGCAGCCCGGAGACCGCCAGTGCGACGATCACCAGGCCGTTGATCACCACCAGGCCCATCGCCTCCGGCCAGGTGAGCGTTCCGATCACCGACGTCGCCAGGAACGAGTTGATACCCAGTCCCGTAGCGAACGCGAACGGCAGTCGCGCGATGACGCCGAACAGGATCGTCATCACCCCGGCGGTCAACGCCGTCACCGCGGATACTTGCGCGAACCCCAACTGGTTGCCGGCGATGTCCTTGGGCCCGGCCAGGATGATCGGGTTCAGCACGATGATGTAGGCCATCGCGATGAAGGTGACGACGCCGCCGCGAACCTCCGCACCGACGGTCGATCCTCGGGTGGTGATCTCGAAGAAACGATCGAGTCGATTCACGGATGGAACATTAGGGCCTTAGCGCAACCAATGCCGACCGTTCAGCGCAGCGGTGTTGCCTCCACGACGCCGATCTCGGCGGGTTGGGTGATCGCTTCGGGCAGGAACTTCTCGATGCCGTAGACGAACAATGCCCCGCCGATCAGACCGCCGATCACCGGCGCGATGATCGGCACCCAGAAGTACAACTCGGTCCCGTTGGCCGAGAACCATGCGTCCTGGTAGCCGGTGAGCCAGGAGGCCAGTCGCGGAGCAAAGTCCCGAGCGGGGTTGATGGCGTAGCCGGCATTGGAGCCCCAACCCAGGCCGATAGCCACCACCAGCAGGCCGATGAACAGCGGCGCGGTGTTGCCCAGCGGGGGATTGTTGACCGCACTGGTCAACGCGAAGATCACCGCCACCAGGATCGCGGTGCCGACAATCTGATCGAGGAACGCTGTTGGCAGCGAGACGCCGACGTCGGGCGAGGTGGAGAAGATGCCCTGGGTCGCCTTGGTGTGGCCGGCGTCGACGCGACGAATCGCGTCGGCGTAGACGACGCGTACCACCAGGGCGGCGGCGAATGCGCCCAGCACCTGAGCGGCGATGTAGGGCAGGATCTTTCGCACCGGGAAGCCCTTGTACGCCGCCAGTGCGACCGTCACCGCCGGGTTCAGGTGCGCTCCGCTGAGTCGGCCGGCGACGAAGACCGCCAAACACACCCCGAGGCCCCAACCCCAGGCGACCGAGTTGTAGTCGCCCGTGGATCCCGGTGCCGTGCCCAGTTCCTTACCGCCGGTGACAACCTGGGCCACCACGCCGCACCCGAACAGGATCAGAATCATGGTCCCAAAGAACTCTGCTGAGCACTCGCCCATCAATGGTGTTCGTTTCACGTCCGGAACGTACAACGGCACCGGCCGGTTGTTCTGAAATTCACGAAGCAGGGTGGGGGCTATCCGAGGTAGCGGCTGAACCAGCCCTGCAGGCGCCGCCACGCATCTGCGGCGGCGACCGCGTCATACCGCTGTCCGCTGTCGTTGAAGAACGCATGGTCAGCGTCTTGCTCGATGACCAACTCGTTGACCACCCCCGCCTTGTCCAGCGCAGCCTGGGCTGCGGGTTCCGTCGACGTCACACGATTGTCGCGCGAGCCGTAAAACCCCAGAACCGCGGTGTTCTTCGACCCGGCGAAGTCGGGGTCGTCAGGCAGCGGCCCGTAGAACGGGACGGCGGCCGCGAGCCTGGGTTCTCCCGCGGCGAGTAACCGCCACACAAGTCCGCCCCCGAAACAGAAACCCACCACAGCGAGCTTTTGCCCAGGCGCGCGGGTCTGCAACTCGTCGAGCCCCGAACGCAGGTCGGCGACGAAGCGTTGCGGGTCGATCGGCGCCAGTGCCGCAGTGGCGGCCGCCGGGTCGGTGAAAGTTCCGGTGCCGCCTTCCTCGGAAAGCAGATCGATCGCCAGCGCCGAATAGCCGATGCCGGCCAGCCGGCCCGCCACCGAGCGCACCCAGTCATTGAGGCCCTTGTTCTCGTGGATCACCAGTACCGCGCCCCGCGGGTCCTCGGCCGCCGCCCAACCGCCCATTAGTGGCCCGCGCGGTCCAGCCCAGGTGATGGGCTCGGTCGGTCGGGCGGTC
>Ga0114969_10002201_pt1 | contig 16106 bp, 9 predicted proteins | sample M_130807_MF_Meta_FD_87316 | JGI IMG/M metagenome (GOLD analysis project Ga0114969, IMG submission 87316) | Freshwater microbial communities from Lake Montjoie, Canada to study carbon cycling - M_130807_MF_MetaG | ecosystem: Environmental > Aquatic > Freshwater > Lake | place: Lake Montjoie...
GAGCGAATATTGTTCTTGCCAGACAACTCTTTGCAGTTATAAGCCACGAAGGGCTCATCTGAGACCCGTGAAACATCGCGGCCCTTGACAGGCGCTTTCAGATATAACGGGTCCGTGGCGATGTAATCGCGCGCCAGAGTGGTGGCGTCGGGATCGAGGCTGAAGCGCTCTACGATGTGCATCTGGCCGCTGTACATGACCTCTGCCAACGGGTTCAGCACGCCGGGAGATAGCCCAACCGTGTCGACCACCAGTACATCGCCCTCCCACTTTCCAATGGAATGTCCACCGCGCGACGGCTGGATATTGGCGGGATGTTCGGGCTGGTCCAGGTGGATGGTCCTCAGGAAATCCATGTAGCCGTACTTGAGGGTGATGGAATCATCCTTCTGGACAATCTCGTTGACGTGTCCGTCATGCCACCAGCCAAACAGGACATTGCCGACATCGCACTTGATGGCAGGATCGTCAAAAGGCTCTAAGCGGTGCCCGAATGGCGCGCGTTCGCAGCGGAAGCCAGCATGGCTAACAGCACGGCCGAGCCAGCCAGTTTCGCAACTGGCTGGCCTGACACCCAATGCTTATCGCTTTGCGTCCGGGTCATCTGCCACGCCTGACACGCGCAGTATCAGGTCTTCGCCCGCATATTGTTCTTGCCAGACAGTTCCTTGCAGTTGTACGGCACGAACGGCTCTTGAGAGATCTGCGAAACATCGCGACCGCTGATTGACTTCTTCAGGTAGAGCTCATCGGTCCCCGTCCACTCATGCGTCAGCGTCCCGGCCGCGGCATCAAGGGAGAAGCGTTCGACGTAGTGCATCTTGTCGCTGTACATGACACCACCCATGGCATTGAGTACGCCTGGGAGGAAGCCGACGGTGTCTACCACAAGGACATCCCCATCCCACTTGCCGATGGAGTGGCCAGCGCGGGAAGGCTTGATACCCTTCGGATGCTCGGTCTGGTCGAGGTGAATAGTCCTTACGAAATCCATATACCCGTACTTGAGAGTGATCTCCTTGTCGTTCTGGGCGATTTCATTGACGTGCCCGTCATGTGTCCAGCCGAACATGATGTTGCCGATGTCGCACTTGATGGCAGGATCGTCGAACGGCTGGTTGTAACCCACGGCAGCGGCGGCACCTGCCGCCGTGACGTCATACATGCCGCCAGCGCCGCCGCGCGGACCGCCAGCTGCGCCGCCTGGGCCGCCTGGGCCGGGTGCGCCCGCCACACCGCGACCACCCGCAGCGCCACCGGGCGCACCGCCGCCACCGCCTCGTGCGCCAAAAGCGCCACTCAACCAGGGACCGGCCAGATTGGGACGCCCATTCGCAAGTCGTGCCGGGCGATCAGCGCTCTTTGCAAGGGTCGCCACCGGATTCACGCCGTTCGAGAAGTTCTGCCGCGCACTGAACTGCTGGCCACCTTCCGTCACGAAGGAATTCAGTACGCAAACGTTTTCCTCGTTCTTTCCAGGAGCACCCTTGAAAGTGACTTTCTGCCCAACAGCGAACGTTGTTTTGGTCCAGCCCAACCGCGCCAGTGTGGCGCTCGCAGACAACTCACAACGCCACGGCTGCTGCGCACCCTTGGAATCCTGAACGACGAAATAGACATAGGCATGGGGGTTAACAAACTCGAACTTGCTGACCGTGCCATTCAGCTCAACCTGCTTGCCCTGCTCGTAGGCGGTACCCGCATGGTGGGCACTGGCGGTTGAAGCCGCGATGGCAAGCAATACCGTGACTCCGGCAACTGCCCCGAATGAGCGAGCCGCGATCGCAGCCGATGTGTTTGTGATGAGTGTCATGTGAGGCACCTTGCTGGATTGTGATGACTTATTTTGGAACGTGGTTGCCGAATGCAAACTGCGGATTTACCTGTCTCCGGCGGAGTCCCCGACAAATCGGAATTCTGAACACCTATTGTGAACGCATTGTGGATTGGCGCCCCAGCCCTAAAAGCGCCGCCACCATAAAGCAAAATGCCGCTCGACCACGGGGGTCGAGCGGCATCCTGCAATCATGCGGCGCAATCAGCACCGCAACTCATCCAGTGTCAGTTGAAGTTGTAGGCTACCCGCAAGCCCACGGTGCGGGGGGCGCGTGGGTTTACGAAGTAGTTCGACTGCTGGTAGGTCGCTGCGGCCGGCGTGGCCAACGCATTGACCGGGGTCGGCAGGGTATTCGTCGTGATCGAATAGTCCGTACCCGCGCTCACGTTGGTCGGCGTGTCGTTGTCGGTCACATTGTTGACGTACAACGTGGCGTTCCATGCCTTTTTGGACAAACCGACCGACAGGTTGGCTGTCGTCACCGACGGCAAGTAGGCAACGTTGGCCACATCGATGTACTGCTTGGATTCATAGCGCAAATCCGCGCGTGCATTCCACGACAGGTCAGAACCACCGAGGTTGCCCTTGAAGGCCGGGCTCAGCGTGCCGGACACTTTCGGCTGACGCGCGACGTTCAAACCGCTGGTGTTGTAGCAGTCATAGTCCGTCCGGATCTTGCTTGCGCCCGCGACGACTCGCGTGCTGTTGGTGCGCAGCTGCAGACGGCTGGGGTCGTACAGGTCCAGGTTGGTGTTGGGCAGGGCCACGTCGCAGTAGTTGGAACCATACTTCGCGTCGAGCAAGCCCAGCGTAGCCCGGAGATTGAAGGTGCTGTTGAAGACGTAGTTGCCTTCCAGCTCAATACCCTGAAGCTTGATGTCGCCCTGACCAATCGAGGTGCGATTGGTGACGTTCTGGCTGGCGGCAGCGCCTGTGAGTGCCGGGTTATCCCAGTTCAGGTTGACCGATGACGTTGCGCCCTTCCAGTCTTCGCGATAGACCGCCACCGAATAGGCGAAGCGGCGCTCGAAGAGGCTGCCCTTCACACCCAGTTCGTAGTTGGTCAGCGTCTCTTCCTTGGCTACCAGGAAAGTGCTGGCGTCGTAGCTGACGTACTTCACGCCATTGCCGGCAGGCCCCTTCGTCAACGTGTCGTTGAGCGCCGGGCTGAGCAGGCCGGAGTTGATCGCCGCCGGATTGTTGCCCTTGGCAACCTGACCATAGAACGTCGTTTCCGCAGTCATATCGTAGTTAAAGGAAACGCGCGGCAGGAAGGCCTTGGTGGTCACTTCTGCCGTCTGCGACGGGTAGCTGGCAATGGCGCCCTTCACCCCGGTCAGACCGACGAACGGAGCGTAGTTCACCGCCGGGTAGAACCCGCCGACTTTGTCGCTGGCGTAGCGACCTTCAACCGTGCCGGTCAGCTTGTCGGTAAAGCTGTACGAGGCATTGAAGAACGCGCCCAGGTTGGTGGTCTTTTCCGCAAAGATCTGGTTCGGGATGCTGATGTCCAGCGTGCTGCCGCCAGTCTGGCCAAAGCCGACCAAGGTGTTGTAACGGGCCACGTCGCCGCTCAGCATTGCGCCATAGGCCGTCGTGTAGATGTTGGTGTTGAAGGTGTAGTTGTAATAAGAAGCGCCCAACAGGTACTTCAGACGGCCCTTGGAAGGCGAAGACCAGCGCACTTCAGCGTACTTTTCCTTGATGTCAGTGGGGTCGAACATGTTGTCGCCGACCACCGCCATGCTGGTGGTAACCACGTAGTACGGGTTGGTCATGGTGCCCGTTAGGACCGGCGCCGTCACGATCAGGCGGGTCGCAGCCGTGCTACCGTCGGTCTGGCTGGTGTCGTTGGCACGCGTGTAATGCTCGGTGCCGTAGAAGGAGGAGAAGTCCAGCGAGCTCTTGTTGTCGAACTCATACGACCACTGCGTCGAGGCGCGCTTCTTGGTGTCGAACGCACCGATATTGTTCCACGGCACGGAATTCGACTTGGCCAGGAACAGGATGTTGGGATCCGTCACGCCAGACGCGGCCAGGGCGACCGAGCGGTCGTTCTGTGCCTTGATCTGCGTGCCCCGCGACCAGTTGCAATCGATCGAGCCCTGGCCGTAAACGCCGCCACCCATGCCGGCGGAATAGAAGCCGTCATAGCAGGCATCGCGAGCGCTCTGGCTGATGAAGTAGCCGATGGTCGGGCCGTCCTTGGTGTCGGTGTAGCTATAGGTCAGCTTGCCGGTCAGCTTGTCGCTGGGCTTGAAGACCAGCTTGCCGTCGACCGCCTTGGTGCCGCGCGAACCGTACTGCACGCCGTCCGTGGAAACAAAGCTCTTCGGCGCGGTGCTGTTTTCGTACGTGCCATTGACGATGTAGCCGAAGCTGTTCGTGATTGGACCACTTACCGTGCCGTTGTAGATGCGGCGACCATAATCGTTGAAATCAGCATTGACGTTACCGGTCAGGGTGCTGGTCGGATCCTTGGTGATGTAGTTGATGGCGCCACCGAAGGTCGAGCGACCGAAGGCCGCGCTCTGCGGGCCGCGATAGAACTCCACCTGGCGGGTACCGCCGATCTGAATCGTGCCCTGCGAGCCCAGGACCGGCATGCCGTCGATGAAAGCACTGACCTTGGTCTTGTTGGTCGCGGCTTCGTTGGCACCCACGCCGCGAACGCTCGCCAGAGCGGAGTTGCGGTCGATTGCCGTGTCGTAATGCACACCCGGAGTCAGCTGGAACAACTCACGCTGATCGGTCACACCGGCATCGGTAAGCAGCTTGTCATTGAGAACCGAGATCGAGACAGGCACTTCCTGCAGCGATTCCTCTCTCTTGCGGGCGGTCACCACGACCTCTTCAAGATCCCCCAGAGCCTGATCCGCAGCGCGCGCGGGCAGCGACATCGCCGTTGACGAGAGCCCAGCCACTGCGGCGACTGCGAAGCCCAAAGACCCACTCAACCAGTGTTTACCAGTCATATTTCTATCTCCCCCGTACATTCAAAATCGTTCTTAATGGGTTGCTGCAGGGCACTACAACCCGCAACAGCCATAGTGAACCATAGTAGCTATTTGTGGATGAATTATGTGTGCATGTTGCTATTGAGCAACAGCCCCCTTGGCCGGCCTGCTCATCAGCGCCTTAAGCCGCTCTGCCTGCTGCCTGATGGAGGCCTCCAACGAGTGTAAGTTGGTTTCCCGGGCACGCGGATCCGCGGAGATGCTCTCTGCCAGGCGTCCGAGTTGACCGACCTGCCTCAACTTGAGCTCCAGGTCTGCGGAACCCAGCGTCAGGTTGCCATCCTCGGCATTGCGCAGTTCCAGCTCGAGCATGTAGACGAGCCGTCTGGCCGTCTCGACACTGGCAGTCAGGTCGCCCGCAACCTGAGTCGATCTGATGCGCAACAGCAGGAACTCAGTGTCCGGAAAGAATGCGATGGCGCTATCGACAAGACGCGTCGCTTCGTTGGCGAATCGCGGTTGATATTCCGGTGTCGTGACTCTAATGCGCCACTCTGCACGCAACTTGACGCTCATTGCGTACCACAAGTCCGTGGGCAGCACGGATGCGAGCGGCTCATCCAGCTTCACCAGCGCCTCCATGTCGCCCGTGCTTGCCGCAAGCCAGCCGCGCAGCGTATCGCTGCCGGAACCGCGCAGTGCACGCAACTCTTTGGCAATCTCCTGGGGTAACTGTGAATGCCCCAGGATGGCACCAAACCAGGGCTCCAGCAGTGCGTACCGGGCCTGCTGATTGTCGGGATCTGCCTTCAGTGCCAGCAGCAGATTCTTTGTCGCCTCCTCCCGTTCGCCCTGCCGCTGCTGACCGAGCCCGATCATGACGAGCGCCTGCGGATCACCGGCCGCCAGCAGCGAATCGGACAGATCGACCGCGCGCTGCTTCAGGCCAATGAATTCAAACTGACGCGAAATGTACGGGTAGTTCAGCGTGCCGAGAAAATGCCGCCGGAACTCGCTGCCCACCTGCAGCAGGGGATCATAGGTTTTCAGCAATTCCGCCAGCTGCCGGCGTCCCAGCGCCGTCTTGTTTTCCATCACTCGCGCGGACATCGTCGCCATGTAGTTGTCGTTGTCGGTGATGAGGGCGCCACCTCGGGCGAAGGCCTCCACGTTGGCCTGGTCCATCGACAATGCCGCTGTCACATCTTCGACCGACCCGACGCCCTTCTGCAGATATTCAAGCAAGTCATCGCCAAGCGGGCGTCCCGTGCGCGCAATACCGGCCTCCACCTCAAGCGGGCCAGCCGAGCCGATGAAAAACAATGACTGTGGTTCCCATTGGTAAATCCGAACATTGGGAAACACGGCAAGCATGGTCGCGCAAAGACTCCTGAGCAGGGATTCATCGACAAACTGCGAGTTCATCCATTGCAGATAGACGCCATTGGGACTCAGATGATCCTTGGCCAGCTCCATGAATTCGCGCGTATAAAGATGCGATGCGCCGGCAGTCCAGGGATGGGACGGCTGCGAGACGATCGCGTCGTACCTCTTGGTGGTAAGCGCGAGAGCGCTGCGGGCATCGTTGATGGTGATCTTCACGCGCGGATCAACAAGCGGGTTGATGGCCCGTTGATCACCGAATCTCAGATTTGCCTTGACGACCTCAGGCTCCAATTCAATCACGTCCACCGTTTTCACCGACTTGGGCACACCCTCCAGGGCAACTCCCGCGCCCAGGCCAACGATGAGCATCGAGTTGGTTTCGGGTCGCGCGAGTACCGGCATGGTGGCAAGCATCTGCGAGTTGTTCCTGACGGGCGGCGCACCCTTCAGGTTGGTCGAGGCTTCGGGCAGACCGTTGGTACGAAGGTTCAGAAAGCCGTTGTCCTCGATGACCACGACGGTCGCTGAACGCCCGACCTCGTAGTGACGCAGTACACCGCCGGGGCTGGCGTACACCGGTGATGCCCGCAGTATCGCTTCGGGCACGGCTGGCCAGTAAAACAGTGCTGTTGTCAGGAAAAAGACCGCAGCAGCCGCCCGAATCAATCGCGGCTGCCTGTCGATCAGAATGGCCGCAGCCAACGCGAGAAGGGCGTTGGCTACCACCGCCAGCCTTACGGTACCTTCGTACCTCAGGGCCGGAATGACAAAGAACGCCGCAGCCGTTGCTCCCAGAATGGCACCCACGGTATTCCATGAGTAAACCCTGGCCGAGGACGAAGCTGCATCAGCACGCTCGAGGGCGAGAACACGCACCGCCAGAGGGTACGTGGCACCGATAAAAAAAGTGGCAGGAAGCAGCACCAGCATTGCCAGCAGGATATTGCCGTGCAGGCCAAACGACTTCGGGATGAGGAAAGGCAATAACCGGTAAATCAGCAGGGAAGATACGGCTATCCCGGCCTGAACCAGAATGAACCAGCGGACTGCCACCGTTCGGTTACGCGCGAATCGGGCCGCGACGGCACTACCCAGTGCGATACCGCCAAGAAACCCTGCCAGCATGGTGGCAAAGGCAGTGATGCTCCCGCCGAGAACATGCCCGAGAAGTCGCGTCCATAACACTTCGTAAGTGAAAGAGATGACGCCAGACAGCAGGATCAATGGCAGGATCCAAAGGCGCCGCCGCTGCCCGCCTCCCTCTTCCATGGAACTCTGCGGCGGGGTGGCAGCTTCAGCTTCGACTTCTGCCTCGACCTCCGCCACGTGGTGATTTTCGGCGTCTCGCCTGGCTATGTTCCGCGCTATCAATGCGGCAACCAGAAAGACCAGCAGATTGACGGCAACACCGCACCATACCGTGCCATTGAGCCCGACAGCGGGCAGCAACAGGAATCCGGCGGCGACAGTCCCGCCAATCGCTCCCACTGTGTTGGCAGCGTATAAAAGCCCGACGCGATGGCCGATCTGCTGACTGGATCTGACTACATACTTGGTGAGCAGCGGCAGCGTCGCACCCATCAAGGTTGTCGGGATCGCGATGACGACGAAAGCCATGCCCAGATAAAAAAAGGACTGCCCCAGACCGCTGGCATCCACTGGTTGCGGTTGCCCGCCGAAAATTCCGATGTAGAAGTTGCTGGCCAGCTTGAGTAGCGATGGCACAGCCAGGGCAGACAGGGCGATTCCGCCTTCCAGCAGTCCGTACAAAAGTACCGGCCGGACAACTCGTCGCACCAGGCGGGCAGCCAGGCTGGCACCCAATGCCAACCCACCCATGTAGGCAGAGAGGACGGCCGCAACCGCCAGCTCCGAGGTTCCGAAAACCAGCGAGAACTGGCGCATCCATGCGGTCTGGTACAGCAAGGCTGCAAAGCCGGACAGAACGAAGCAGGCGCCCACGCCTGCGACGATCAGCCGGTCCCGCAGCCCTGAGGCGTCCTTGATCAACTTGCTGCCTTGCCTTGAATGAGTCGCTATCGCGATACGACTATCTTAGCGTCAGGCAGCCAGTGCCGCCGCATGCGGCCAGCAAACTACCTTGGACGCGAAGCAGCCGATGCACGCGCCGACGCTTCTGCCACTGGCTCGCCCTTCTCCTCGGTGATGCTCCGGAACGCAGGTTGCGGACCACCCGCGGCCGTCGCCTGATCGTTGGCGATCACTTCGCCAGCGGCGCCAGGCCCACCACCGCGGCGCGCGCCGGCAGCTGCAGTGGCAGCCACGCCAGCGCCACGCGCACCCGCCTGACCCGCCGCCGAGAGACTCTCCTTGGCCCGTGGCGCTGCATCCAGATCAGCCACCAGTTGGGCCGTGATATCGGGATACTTGGCCGAGACGTCATTCTTTTCGTACTGATCCGTGACAACATTGAACAGCATGACGGTCCTGGCATCCGCCGGCGGAGCAGCACCGGTCGCGCCGGTGACCCGGCCTGCTTGCGCCGCGTTGAGCTGGGCTGTGGGCGCACGGACTATCTTCCAAGGCCATCGATACGCCGACTCGTAGAAGGCCCCCGCTCCAGTCGCATGGTTGCCGATCACCATCTGCGGCTTCGGACCAGGATTCTGCCGGCGCAGCACCGGCATCACATCGTGACCGACGATCAGCTTGTCAGCAGGCACGGTGCCACCAGCCAGATTGATCAGCGTGGGGAACCAGTCGAGCACTGTGACTACCGAATCCATGCGCTTGCCACCATCGATGCGTCCCGGCCAATAGGCAATCGCCGGTACGCGCTGCCCGCCTTCGAAAGATGTGCTCTTGGTGCCACGCAGCCCGCCCGAGGAACTGCCGCCACCAGGCGCCGGGCCGTTGTCGCTCGCCCAGATAATCAGAGTGTCCTTGGCCATGCCTTCAGCTTCGATGGTGGCCAGCACACGCGCCAGCTGCGCATCGAAGTGATGCACCATGGCCGCATACGTACGCCGCGCTGGGTCAGCGATATTCTTGTAAAGGTCAATGTCTTCCTGCGGCGCCTGCAGCGGAACGTGCGGCGCATCGTAGGTCAGATAGAGAAACAGTGGCCTGGTCTGGTCGCGCGCCCTGATCTGGCGTATCGCCTCGGTGGTGAACAGATCGGTCGAGTAGCCTTCCTCGCGCAGCGATACGCCGTTGCGCTGCCAGTCAAGACGGCTCTCCTCTCCGGAGAGATGCGTGTAGTGATCAATGAAACCGCCGAGGAAGCCGTAGTAGTAGTCAAAGCCGCGCTTGAACGGCATGTATTCGGTGCGCTCCTGCCCAAGGTGCCACTTGCCTACCATCACAGTCTGGTAGCCGCGGTCGTGCAGGTACTGTGGCAGCAGCTTCGCGTCCAGCGGCAGCGCCTTGTCACGCGCCAGAGGCGCGTCAACGCCGGTCTCCAGCGAGGAACGGCCACTCATCAGCGCTGCGCGCGTCGGGCTGCAGACCGCGTAGGTGTAGTAACGGTTGAGCTCGACGCCGCGCTTGGCAAGCCGGTCCAGTGTCGGCGTGGCGAATTCCGCACCGTGGTAGCCCACATCACCCCAGCCCAGATCATCAGACAGGATGAACACGATATTGGGGCTGCGTGCAGCAGCCGGAGCAGCGGCGCTCACAGGGAGAGTGACACCCAGTGCAACTGCCAGCAGCGTGGCCAGGGTGATCAGCAACGATCGCTGCGAGCGGGCAGCCGAGGCGGAACGTGCTCTGGTGATCATCATTTTTCTATGTCTCCGGCAGTTGCTGCGCGTCGATGGGCAGCTTGTTTCAAGCTATCAGCCTACAGCATTTATTAACTGCGAATTGTGAAGGAAAAATGGGAATGCCCCGTCTGCAGCAGGCTTTTGCTGCAGTAAATATCCCTATTTCTCGCTGGTTATCGCCATGTGTGGCCTGATCGCCTCCTCGGTTGCCGGTGCGCACCATTCATTCACCGCCTTCGACCAGACGAAAACCGTCACGCTGACGGGTACCGTCAAGGACTGGCAGTGGACCAATCCGCACACCTGGCTGTACATACTGGTCACTGACGCCTCGGGAAAGACACAGGAGTGGGGCATTGAGGGCGGGAGTCCGCAGGTGGTGCGCGGCGAACAACACTTGTCGCGGACCATCATCAAGCCGGGTGACAGAGTGCAGGTCACCATTCATCCGCGTCGCGACGGCTCCGCGGGCGGCAGCTTCTACCTTGACCAGCCGCATCCAGAGGGACTGAAGCCGAGCTATTTCGGTCATTCAGTGGCGCACTGGGACGGCAGCACTCTCACCGTCGACTCGATCGGATTCAGCGACAAGACGGAGATCTTCGACGGTATCGGCCACAGCGAGAAGCTGCATGTGACGGAGCGGCTGCGGATCAATGCCAGCGGCCAGCTCGAGGACCAGGAGGCAGAGAAGCAGCCCTGAGACGTGGCCGCCTCTCACGCGTCGAACTTGTAGCCCACTCCATAGACCGAGCGCAACGGGCTCTCCGCGAAACCCAGCGTATCGAGCTTGCGACGCAATTTCTTGATATGGCTGTCAATGGTCCGGTCGTTGACGATCCGGAAATCGCGATAGATGCGATCCATGATTTCATCGCGCGTGAAGATGCGCCCGGGGCTCGTCATCAGCACCTCCAGCATCTCGAACTCCAGTGCGGTCAGGGACACGGATCGCTCGGCAACTGTCGCGCGATAAGTGGAGCGATCCAGCACCATACGGACATCAGGAGCGTTCCGCGCCTCGCCCTTTGACCGCCGCAGCAGCGCCACGACGCGCGCCACCACCTCCTTGGGCGAAAAAGGCTTGCAGATGTAGTCATCGACGCCCAAATCGAACCCGGCGAGCCGGTCGCTTTCTTCGCGGCGCGCAGTAATCATGATCACCGGCACTTGTGATGACTTGCGTATCTCGCGGAAGACCGAGAGACCGTCCGCTCCCGGCAGCATCAGGTCGAGCAGTATCAGGTCAGCCTTGTTGTCGTGAAGCCAGGGTACAACCGCGGCGCCATCCGCGAGGCGCTCGGTGCGGAAGTTCGCTGACTCCAGGTACTCCTGAAGTACCGCAGCGATCTTGTCTTCATCTTCGACGACCAGAATGAGTTCACCGGGCATGATCTAACCTGCCCTCGGCAAACGGATATCGAAGCGCAGGCCACCGAGCGGGGACTGCGACGCACTGATGTGGCCGCCATGGGCCTCGACGATAGACTGCACGATAGCCAGCCCAAGACCAGCTCCGCCGCTGGCGCGGTTGCGCGAAGCTTCGCCGCGGTACAGTCGCTCGAAAAGATGCGAGATTTCATGCTCGGCGACTCCCGGAGAAGAGTCCTCGTAGCGTACCTGCACCCAATCCCCGGCAGCAGCCACAGCGATCTGCACCTCGCCGCCTTCATCCGTGTAGCGCAGGCTGTTTTCCAGCAGGTTCATCACCACCTGACGCAGCTTGTCTGCATCGCCAATCACGCGTTGCGGATCGCCCGCATCCCCCGCAATGGTGACGCGGATGTTCCGCTGCGTGAACCGCGTCTGCTCGGCCGACACGCAGTCGCGCAACAAGCCGGCAATGGACACGACCACCGGCCGCAGCCTGGCTATGCCGGCATCCATCAACGAAAGGTTGTGCAGGTCTTCAATGAGCCGCGACAACCGGTGCGACTCGTCGTAGAGCGACTTGAAACCCTCACGGCTCGGCGTGCGCATCCCGTCCACGACCGCTTCGGTCTCCGCCATCAGGATCTGCACCGGCGTACGCAGCTCGTGCGAGATTTCGGCCAGCCACTGCCGCTGCAGGTTCTTGTTGCGTTCCAGGGCGATGGACAGCTCATTGAAGTCATGGGCCAGGTCGCCCAGCTCATCGTTGGATTCCACCGGCAAGGGTGCCACCCGCGTGCCGGCCGCCAGCGTGCGCGCGGCGCGGCCAATGCTGCTGACCGAGCCCATCACGGAGCGTGCGATAAGGAATGCAGGCACCATGGCTATAAAGACGCTGACGACGATGATCACCCCGAGCACCATCCTGAAACGGTCGCGGAACTGGATGTCGTAGGGGTGTTCGCGGGCTACCGGAAACCCGAGAAAACCAACCACACGGCCCCGGTTGACGATTTCCAACTCGCGTAGCATTGATCCGGGAGGGATGCTGCCGATGAGCAGCTGATGGTCGGTACTGAGCAGCGCGAAGCGCAGCGGCAAAGGCGCCAGCAAACCGGCCGGAAAATCACTGGCCCTGAAGGACTGGAACAACTGCTGGAGCTTGCCCGTGTCCGTCACCTTGTTGCCCGCAGCGGCAAAGGCCAGCTCGGCCCAGTGCTGCGGATTGGCCCGCAAGACGTCCCAGTTGCCATCTTTGGCGTATTCCGCCTCCAGGACGGTGGCGAAATCGCGCCCGCGGGCATCATCAAAGCTTGTCATGTACTGCGCAAAGCCGCGGTTGAACGCCCAGGCAACCAGTGCCGCGAAGGCGACGACCACGAGGAGCGACTGCGCCAGAAGCAGCGCAAACACCTTGAAGCGAATAGACAGCCTTCGACCCGCCTTCGACTGCGCCTGAAAGACGCGGCGCACCGCCCACGACCTGCGCGGGCGATCAGCATTCGGGGCCGCTGCCGCGGTGTCTGGCAGCTTGCGAGGCTCGCTCGCCGGATCAGCAACATGTTCCATCGGACCGTCCCCGCCGATGAATTCGGCATCGCTCGCTCGGCGCTCTCGGACTACCCGTCTACGCTCTAAGGAAGGGTCAGGTCAAATTGTGGATTTAGTGTGAACCGGACCCGCCATCGCCTTGGACCGTCAGCTGCTCAGCCGGATTTGTGCCAGGGGCGAGCTCATGACGATGGCGATAGTCCGGCCATAGTGGCTTTCCAGAAGGCGGACCGCCTCTTGCGGCTGGTGTGACAGGCAGGCCTCGACCAGGGCGCGATGCTCGTCCAGTTCGTTGTCTTCGGGGATCTGGTCAGCCGCCAGCAAGCGATAGCGTTCTGCGCTGTCAAAGAGCTGGGCGCTGATGCGCCGAATCCAGCCGGAGCCGCATCCGGCCACCAGTGCCAGGTGGAACTCCCGGTGAAGGCGTTCCCACTCAGCCTGGGCAGCAGCAGTGCGGGGGCTCGTATGCCGGTCTGCCTGCGAGAGACGATGGAGCGCCAGCACCAGCGTCTCTTCCCACGACACCTCATGCCTGCGAATCGCCTCGGTGATGGCAGCCCCGTCAATCCAGCAGCGCGCCAACACCAGCTCACGCAACTCGGCTTCGCTAACCGGGGCGACACGGAACCCCCTTTGATCCAGTAGTGAAACAAAACCCTCTGAAACCAGCCGATTGAGTGCCTCGCGGATAGGACTGCTGGCAATTCCAAACCTCTGGCGCAACATTTCAGCGCGCAGCCGCTCCCCCGGCTGTAGCCTGCCTGCCAGAACGTCCGCACGCAGCTGCAGATAGACGTCCGTGCTGAGCGTCGTGCGGGGCTTGCCTACGGCAGGCTCCGTGCGCCGCCTGCGAGGCTGGTTTCGGTTCTCTTTAACAGTCACTCCGGAGCGTCGGGGGGTCTCTTCGCTACTCATCAGATTTCCCGCCTGTCTCTGCGATATTCAAGGACAAATCGCAGCTTTGTCAGCATGCCCTGCAGCCAGTGCGTTTTGTCGATTATTCTTATAAAAGTGATATTATTATCGCTTAAACTACGCTGCAATCACACGGCCCGTCCCTGGTTCGCTGTGAGCGCCCCGGCAATCGACAGGAGTTCAGTCTGATGAGACTCGGTATTGTTGGCATGGGCTGGTGGGGCGGAACCCTGCTGGATTCCCTCGAACACAGCGACAAGGCGACCTTCGTTGCCGGCTACACCCGTTCCCGATCCGCTGAGGACGAGGAACTGGCCCGCAAGCACAAGCTGACGCTTGCTCCCAGCTACGAAGCCATGTTGGCCGACCCTGCGGTCCAGGGTGTTCTGATCGCCACGCCGCCGGCTGGCCACTGCGACCAGATCATGGCCGCCATTGCCGCTGGCAAGCACGTTTTCTGCGAAAAACCCCTGGTCATGAACCGCGCAGAGGCTGTAAAAGTCGTCGAGGCGGCACGCGCTGCCGGCCTGACGCTGGCGGTCGGATACAGCCGCCGCATGCATCCTTCGTGGGTGGACCTCAAGCGCCGCATCACCAGCGGGGAACTGGGCACCATCCTGCACGTCGAGTGCACGATGTCCGGCCCGAACGGCCTGATTCCCAACCCCCAGGCCTGGCGCGGTGACAGCTCCAAGGCACCCTGCGGAGGCCTGTTCCCGATGGGCGTGCACGCCGTCGACGGCCTGATCGATCTGCTGGGCGATGTGGCCAGCGTGTTCTGCGTCAGCCTGCGCCGCGCAACGCCGAACCCCAACGACGACACCACCACGGTCCTCTTCCAGATGAAGGGCGGCATGTCCGCCTACCTCGGAACCATGATGGCAACCGCCGGCACCTTCCGCTTCCAGGTCTACGGCTCCAAGGCCATGGCCCTGCTGGGCGGTTCGGTGCACGTGGCCGGGCAGTCTTCCGAGCACCGCCGCACTACGCTGTTCGGCAGCTACGTGATCCAGCCGGTCAAGGGCGAGGCGATGGCCGTCGAAGTGCCAAAGTTCGATGTCGTGCGCGCGGCGCTGGAAGCCTTTGCGATTGCGGCCGAGGGCGGCGCTCCGTACCCGGTTTCCAACGAACAGATGATCAGCGGCGTCGCTGCGACTGACGCTATCATTGCTTCTTCCAAATCCAGCAAGCTGGAACACGTTGCCTGAGCGGCAGCAATCCAGCCCACAATTAAACAAAGGCGAAACGTATGGACCTAGGCAAATACGGACATCTCACCTACTCAACCCTCGTTCACCCTGGCGACACGTGGCCGGAGATGTGGGAGAGCCTCACGACCTACGTCCCACGCGTCAAGGCGCGGGTCAGCCCGAACAAGCCGTTCGGCGTGTCCCTGCGTCTGTCCAACGCCTCTGCCGCCGTACTGGTGAACTCGGCTGCCGAGCGGGCCAAGCTCAAGAGCTTCCTCGCCGACAACGACATGTACCTCTACACGGTCAATGCGTTCCCGTATGGTCCGTTCAAGAACCAGATCGTCAAGGAACAGGTGTACGAGCCGGACTGGCGCGGTGAGGAACGCACCCGCTACACCATGAATGTCGCCGACATTCTGGCGGATGTTGGCGGTGCGCATGTGGATCCGTCGATCCAGAGCCCGCCGCTGGGCTTCAAGCCACGCGTCACCGGCCCGGATGTGGTCGAGTCCTACGCCGCGAACCTCCGCCGTCTGGCCGCGCACCTGCACCGGCTCCGTGAGCGGACCGGTCGCACCGTCACTCTGGCAGTCGAGCCCGAGCCGTATTGCTTCCTGGAGACCACCTCCGAGACGGTGGACTTCTTCACGCGCGTGCTGCGCTCCGAGCGCTCGCTGACGCTGCTGGGCAAGGATCTCGGCATGTCTGCCGAAGATGCCCGCGTGGTGCTCCGCCGGCATATCGGCACGGTCTATGACATCTGCCACCAGGCCGTGGAATTCGAGAACATCAGCGCCTCGCTGCAAAGCCTGGTCGACAACGACATCCCGGTGTTCAAGCTGCAGGAAGCTGCCGCCGTGCAGGTGCCCAAGGTCACCCCTGCCGCCATCGCCGAGCTGCGCAAGTGGGCCGAAAGCGTCTACCTGACACAGACCATCGAGATGAAGGACGGCAAGCTGACGCGGTTCCTCAACCTCGAGGATGCCATTGCAGCCTGGGAGAAGGATCCGAGCGGCGAGCGCGAATGGCGCATCCACTTCCACGTGCCGGTGTTCCTGGACAAGCTCAGCGAGCACTTCAACACCACGCGTTTTGCGATTGCAGAGGCTCTTGCCTTCCACAAGGCCCGGCCGCTGAGCGCGCAGCTCGAGATCGAGACCTACACGTGGGA
>Ga0114969_10002203_pt1 | contig 16101 bp, 11 predicted proteins | sample M_130807_MF_Meta_FD_87316 | JGI IMG/M metagenome (GOLD analysis project Ga0114969, IMG submission 87316) | Freshwater microbial communities from Lake Montjoie, Canada to study carbon cycling - M_130807_MF_MetaG | ecosystem: Environmental > Aquatic > Freshwater > Lake | place: Lake Montjoie...
AAGCAAATCAGCATTCACTTGTAGTAACCTGGGAGCAAATACCGTTTACTTAATTGCACAAGATGCTTCAGGAAATAAAGATTCATCTGCCGCTACGGTAACGGTTATCGATAATATTAAACCGACTGTATCATGTAAAAACATTACTGTTGCCCTTAACAATTCTGGCACAGCAACTATTACAGCATCTCAAATCGACAACGGATCAACTGACAACTGCGGAATTTCTTCACTAACACTATCGAATCAAAATTTCGACCATACTAATCTGGGCAGCAACGGCATTTATTTAATTGTAGCTGACGCATCAGGAAATAAAGATTCTTGTTTAGCTACAATAACCATTATCGACAATACAAATCCAGTAGCAAATTGCAATAGCATTAGTGTTACATTAGGAATAAATGGCACCGCTTCAATTACTACAGCACAAATAAATAATGGATCAACGGACAATGCATTCCCTCCAAGTTTATCATTAAGCAACTACAATTTTGATTGCACTAACATTGGATTAAACTATATTTATTTAATTGCAACCGACGGAACCGGGAATAAAGATTCATGTTTAGCAACAATCAATGTTATCAATAATTTATCAGCATCTGCTATTATAACATCTCCGATTCTTTGTCATGGAGGATCTGCTCTAGTTGTAGTATCAGCAGCAGGTGGATCAGGAAACTATACTGGCACTGGAACAATTAGTTTGTTGGCAGGAACACATTCAATTACTGTTACTGACATTACCGGCTGCGCTGCACAAACAACAATTACTATTACAGAACCAACATTAATAAACATCACAGGTACACCAGTAGACGCTTTATGTCATGATGGAAGTAATGGCTCAATAAACATAAGTGTTGCGGGTGGTACAGGAAATTACACTTACGCTTGGAGTAACCTAGCTATTTCCGAAGACCTCATTTCACTTCAAGCGGGGGTTTATACAGTAATCGTAAGCGATGGAAACGGATGTACTCAAAACGCAACATTCACATTACTGAATCCAAATTTATATAGCGTTACAATAAACACAACATCTAATTTATGCTTCGGAAACAATACAGGAACTGCTGTTGCTGTTGCAACAGGCGGGGCACTTCCATACACTTACCTTTGGGACAATGAAAATGAAACAACTGCTTCAATAATTAATTTATATGCTGGATATTATAACGTAATTGTGACCGATGGAAACAATTGCTCTGTGATTGCTCCTTTTACAATTACGCAGCCAGACCCAATAAGTTTACAGTTTATTACTGCCGACAATAGTACCATTTGCTACAATAGTTCAATTGATTTAGAAGGGTATGTAAACGGTGCTTACCAATCACTTTCATGGACAACAAATGGCAATGGCGTATTTACATATAACAATCAATTAACAAATCATTACATTCCTGGAAGCACAGATATAGCCGCTGGACACGTGACGATAACCATAACTGCAGAAAGCCTAACGGGTTGCCCGGCAACAGTAGCTACTTTATCGGTCAATATTAAAAACAAGCCAGCAAAACCATCTGACATTACAGGTCAAGCACAAATTTGTTTAGGGCATCAATCAAATTACAGCGTACTAAGCGCATCAGATGCAAATAGCTATAACTGGACTACGGGAAATACAAGTTCCATTCTATCGGGACAAGGAGCCAACTTAGTAAATATTAATTTTCCATTCACGGTTGCGAATTCAGGAACCTACCTATATGTGAATGCAGAGAATGAATGCGGAATTAGCTTAACAAGACAAATTTGGATTCGACATAACATTAGTTCTGCCCAATTCCAAGTTGGCCCAGTTACTGTTTGCCCAGGATCGCAGAACATTTACTATCGTGTAAGAAAAGTTGAAGGTGCCGATTCAATCAAATGGACAATACCTACGGGAGGAACAATTGTATCAAATACCGACACAACAGCATTCATTAATTTCGACAATACATTTAATGGTGGAGTAATAAAAGTAACAGCCTATTTTGCTTGCGCAAATTCGGTTGCCCAACTTAAAACTTCAGTTCCTATTACACGTGTACCGGGAAATATCACGGGCGCCATTGCAGGCCTTTGCGACACCACAGTAACGTATAGCATAGCTGCTGTTACTAACGCATCTGCTTACTTATGGACACCACCAACAGGAGCAACAATTATTGGAGCGAGTAACGGATTATCGTGCACCATGTATTTTAGTCCGGGATTCTTACCAGGAATTATTAGCGCTTATTCCTTAAACGAATGCGGAACTGCAGGAATTGCAAGAACATTAAGTGTAAAAGCAGTACCACAAACGCCAACTGTAATTAACGGCCCTACTACAATTTGCGCAAACCAACAAAATGTTACTTACTCTACTCCATCCATTACAGGAGTGACATCCTACATATGGTCTGTTCCATCTACTGCAACAATCGCTAGCGGACAAGGATCTACATCGATTGTAGTAAACTTTGGAAATAAAGCCGGAGGTATTAACGTACAAGCGAATCGCACTTGTTCAGGTGGCAGTTCAACCAAAACATTGGGTTACACAATAACATGTCGCGAAGGAAACTTTGAAACAGTCGCTACATTGAACATAATTCCAAATCCATCAAACGGCAATTTCTCTATAACTATTTCTGCAAAAGCAGCAACAAAAACCGTCCTATCAATTATCGACTTAACGGGAAGAATGATGTATAGCGAAGAGCAGCAAATAACAGAAGGGTTAAATGAGTTCCCTATGCAAACTAATCTATCTGCAGGCATGTATATGCTACGAATAGAATCGGGAAGCGACATCCAACAAAAACAATTTATTATTGAGTAATTTAAAATTACTAATCTTAAAAAAATAATAGAGAACAAGGTACTTCCAATTATATTTGGACAGTTCAGTTTGGTGATGTAATTAGCAGCGGACAAGGTTTAAAATCAATTAACCATTGAAGATCGAATAAATCATTAAAAGATCGAAATAAAGGGAAGATTTAATTTTAAGACGTAAATTATCATTAAAAATTCCAACTAATCTTTTTGATTATATTAATTTATAGATCCCCAAACATAGTTTTTAGGTCTATAAGAAATGTTTCAATTCAAAATAATTAGTATTGTTCTATTTAAAATAAACTTTATTACTTTCACAAAATAAAGTTTATCAAGAAATGAATCAAAATAAATACTTAATTTTAGTATTATCAATCTTTGTATTTGCTGGAAAAGTAAACGCTCAATGGCAAGGCACCATGTTTCCAAATAACGGTATTATATATTCATTATATAACAATCGTACGGACATTCTTACCGGTGTAGATGCGTCATTCCCAAACATGGAAGGAGTTTATATATATGGAAATAGTTGGGCATATACCACCCTTAAACCAAGCACACGCATAACTTCAGTAATAGGTAAAGGGACAGAAATTTATGCAGCAGGATTAGTTGATGTCGGAGTATTTTATTCTAATGATTATGGCACAACATGGTATCAAACTTATACTGGGCTACCAACTACATTTTCAGGACAAGTTTTGGCAATGAACACACTCATATATGGTGATACTGGGGTTTTTGCTGGGTCTCAAAATGGGGTTTATAAAACTTTTAATAAAGGTTACAATTGGTATCCTTCAGGTATGACGAATATAGATGTTCGGACTTTAGCAATTAGCGGAAAAAATATTTATGCAGGAACGTATGGAAATGGAGCTTATTTATCCATTAACGAGGGAAACAGCTGGACTGCAATAAATACAGGGCTTACCGATACTGTAGTAAATACAATCGCAATAAATGGCAATGATCTTTATGCAGGTACTGATAAAGGAATATTTATTTCTAGAGATCAGGGAAGTAATTGGTCAAAAGTTACTAATGGTTTACCAATAGTTAATGTAAATCATATTTCAGTAAAAGGCTCATTTGTAATAGCAGCAACTTCTAACCAAGTATTTATATCTAGCAATAATGGTATTACCTGGAGTGCTTCAAATACAGGATTATTTTCATTGGATATTTTGTCCTCTGAAATTAGAAAAAATGATGTTTATGTAGGCGCAAATGGATCAGGTGTATTTTCAAGAGAAATATCAAATATGACTAATTGCTTTGCCTATAATACGACTGCTTATGATTCGATACAAAATCTGTTTATCGTCGCAATAGATTCATTGACTTCAACAATGGGGACATCTTTTCGTTGGGATTTCGGAGATGGGAGTACATCATCGAGCGCGACTCCCATACACACTTATTCAAAAGATAGCTTATATAATTTATGTATGACTACTTACACACCTTCAGGAGATTCATGTACTTATTGCCATACTATTGGAAAAGATTCTAATGGAAATATAATACTTAAAAATAGTACGGTTGGATTTACATTAAATGTAAAAAATGCCAATTCAACAGGAATAATTCAAAATTCATTTCTTGAAGATGAGATTAATGTTTACCCAAATCCTTTTTCAACTAAAACAACAATTAGTTTTTCAAATACTCAAAAAGTAATTAACGTTAAACTATTAGATCTAGTTGGAAAAGAAATTATTAGTTGGGAAACTAAAAATATGGATAAATTAGTAATCGAAAAAGAATCCTTACTTCCTGGAATTTATAATTTGCAAATTAGTAGCAATAATAATAATGTAGTTAACAGAAAAATCATCATACAATAGAATTGACAAATTTTAAGTAAGCTGATTTCAACGTTATATCCAAATGAAATGAAAATTGGAGATGCATTACGAATCTTTTTAAAAAAAAATAACTTTACTACTGGTGGACATAATGACAAATATTTAAAAATAAGAAGAGGGAAAATTTTTATTCCTATACTGAATACCAATGCTAAGATAAAGGCGGTTAAACTTCATGATATACAACATTTGTTAACAGAATATTTAGCTGATTTGAAAGGTGAAGTTATAATTGGTGCTTGGAAAATTGCTTCAGGATGTAACAAATCATTTGTCGCTTGGTTTCTAAATTTTTACTCATTTTCAATTGGTTTATTTCCTTCAAGCCAAACAATTAAATACCCTTGATGCTTAATAAATTATTTTATTAAAATAAAGACAAGTTGAATTCAATAAAAAAATCCGATTATTTTTTATCAATCAGTGTATTGGCAATTATTTCATTGTGGATTATTGTAAGTTTTTATAATCGCCTAGTTGATGATGACTTAATAATGGTTGCCTCAGTTAAAGAATTAGGCGTTTGGGGCAGCATGATCCACTTTTATAATGGCTGGAATACCAGATGGGCTGCCTATCTTCTACAGTGCAGCTTTTATCAATTCTGGAGCGTTACAAGTAAACCAATCTATTACAATTTACTTACTTTACTATTTATGGTAATTAGCTCATATGCTTTAATAAATTCTTTTCTAAAAAAAACAATATATTCAACTATTTCAAAAACAGAAACATTAAAATTAAGTATATTGTTTTTTGGTGGATTAATTATAACAACATACCACATTGGTGACACGTGGTTTTGGGTAAGTGGATCAACGATGTATGGTTGGAATTTGGGTTGTGGAATTTTAATACTATCTATTTTATTTGATGAATTTAAATGGTGGCAATTTCCAATTCTTATTCTTTTAGGATTATTTATTGGTGGGGCTGCTGAACCATTTGCAATTTGTTTTCTAATTGCTTCCCTCCAATTTTTATTTCGACGATTTAAACAAAAAAATAAGTTTCCAATAAGGTTAATTACAACATCAATTGCAATAGCAGTTTCATTCGGAATTGCATTTGCAGGCAAAGGTCATGATGTAAGAAGCGAACTCTTACCAAAATTAGGGATACTAGAAATAATTGGAAGAACAGGATTTTTTAGTTTGAAGCTAATACTCTGGCATTCACCTTTTAGAATTATAGCTTCCATCCTACTCTTTATTCCTTTTTACATCCTCGGACAAAAAAATAAATTAACACTTAACAATAATTTATTTCCATTTTTGAAGAATAAAGTGCTACCTATTTTATTTATTTGGATAGAATGGGTAATAGCACATTGCTTACTAATCACTAAACTCATGGGCAATTATGGCCCTCCTCGAGCATGGAGTTCGATTAGTTTACTAACGGCTATCATTGTTGCCTATTTAATGTTTGAAGCTGGCAGAAGCGATCTGTTCCAACAATTAAAAAATCATTTAGAAGAAATCAAAAAAAAATTAAAATTTAAGATTCAGACCTTTAACAATAGTTGAGGCTGGAATACAAAATCCTAATCCTTCAATACCCTTTCCTGTTGCTTTCATTGTAGCAATACCCATAAATTTTCCATCTTCGGTAATTAAAGGTCCACCACTATTTCCTGCATTAATGGAAACATCTGTTTGAATAAACCTTACACCATTCCATGTTCTAAATCCACTTACAATGCCTTTAGTAACACTTTGACCTAATGTTTTATCTAATGGAGTTCCAATTGCGTAAACAATATCTCCAGTTTCTAAACTATCATCTAATGAAAGAGAAATGGCTTGATAGTTTCCAACAGGAAGTTTGATAATAGCTACATCAAAATCACTATTCATTGAAACAATAGTTGCTACTAACAATTCATCTATCCCTTGAACTTTTACCCTGATTTCCGAAGTATCATCAATAACAACATGATGATTTGTCAATACGAGACCTGAAGGATCAATAATAACTCCACTTCCAAATCCTTCATCATTTTCAATAGTAACAACACAATGACTCATGGATTTTAGCATTTCCTTTTGACTAGTGAAATTTATTTTTGCCCCTCTTTTAATTATAGTAGCTGTTGGAATAGTTGAATCAAGAATTTTTGTTTCTACCTTTTTCAAAAAGGAATATAATGTGTCAACTCCAGCAAGGTCGCGTGAGGCTTCGGCAATAAGTTGATGCATTGGCAAATCGTAATTCTTTCCAATACGATACATGGAAGTTTCTGTAGTAATATTACCAAGCATTTTTGTAGTATCATTAATTGAATAAAATTGCCACTCACAATTAAGAAGTGCAGGTCCAACATAGTCCCTTAGTAATTTCCCTTCTAAATTATATTCAAGTTTTTTAATAATAGGTTTTACAACAATTTTAGGTTTATAAAGTCTTGTCTTCTTATCTTTATTTGAATCGATATCATAAGCATCTAAATAAGTCCCTTCAAAACCTACAATTAATGGATGCATCATATTTTGCATATAGCCCATCGTTAAATGAATATCAGAATTACTCAATTTAATTTTATGACCATTAATACTTGCTATAACTGTATTTGGAGAAATAGTAATTTGAGGTGTCATAATAGCAACCATCATACTTATTCGTGAATCTGCAATTTTCTTCCTCAGTTTAAACTTGCCAATAGGATTAATATTTTCATCTAAAGGTGATTGATTAAATTCCATAAGGCATGGATAACAACCAATAAGATTATTTGGAAAATTTGTTCTTTTCTTTTCTTTATCAAACATTAAATAAAGCGGATCATATCCCTTACTAGTTATCGAATACCTCATTTCAGGTACAATATTTTGAAAATCAAATGGTTCATGGCCCATATCTTTTTTTGCACTATCAAGTAAAATAGTACTTGATGGAATAGTTTGCACTTTAATACCAGCATTTTGGCATATTCCAACGATAGGAAATAACAAACAGATTATAAGAAGTATTGATTTAGTATCTATTTTTTGTCGCATACGGCTAAAATATAAAAGAAAATGTAATTGATAGTTTTAATTAATTAGAATGAAATACTATATTTGGTCCTCGAAAATAAAAATATGAAACTAAAAATATTTGTTTTAATTCTAATTGCTTCACTGTCTAGCAATATAATGATTGCTCAGTTGTCTGCTGTAGGTTTTAAGAGTGAAGAATTTCAAAAATTCAAGGCCTCAAAAACTTATTTTGTTAAATCTGGGAATAGCACCTTTGACAATTCTGTTATGGAGGCAATGAAAAACAATTGGAAAGTAACACCTTTTGAAGAAATTTCTCAAGAAGATTTTAAAACTAAAGTTAAAGATCCTTCAATATCATTTTTATCATTAATCTTAATTGGCGAACCAAATCATGGATATCATTACTTTGGATTATTTAATGGTGGAAAAAAGAAAATATCAAATTATGATTATGGTGACTTACTTGCTTACGCTCCAGTAAATCGCTGGGTAGATGAACCCGAACTTACAGATTGTGGTTGGAGAGCTAAAAATATGTTAGAAGGAATGGTACAGGCAATGGATATAGTTCAAAAGCAAGATATTAAAGGAAATACGCTTTCGATAGTCAATCAATTAAGGGATTATTATAATGCTAAAGCACCACAAATTAAAAATCGTACCTTATTAATTGCTGAACCTTCAATGGGAAGGAAGTTTAAAAAATCTGACATAACAGGTTCCTATCCTTACAAAGTTGAAATATGTGATCGTGCAAAAATCGAAAAAGCAATAACAGAGAAAAGCACAGAATATTATTATTTACAACCTACTATTACCTTAAATAAAAGTTGGTTCGTAATTGATCCTTCGAATGGCGAAGTACTTTATTTTAATTATGCTACGATGGGATTAAATATTACACTTAAAAATGTGGAAGAACTTGTTACCTATATTAAAAAATAATTATTTAGAAAATATTCTATAATATTAAATCAAAAAACCCAGAAATTTCTGGGTTTTTTGATTTAATAAATCTTGAAAATTAAATACATCTTTCACAAATGAAAAAAGAAACTATCCATTTTAGCATAATGGGTGAATATATTGAACTTATAAAACTTTTAAAAGTTACTGGCCTATCAGATACTGGAGGTGAAGCAAAAGCAATGGTAGAGGGAGGTCGAGTTAAATTAAATGGAGAACCAGAATCGAGAAAGAGAGCGAAAATCCGCAAAGGAGATAAAGTTGATATTCACAGTCATACAATAATTATAGAGTAATTAATGGACATCAAAGGTTACAAGCTAATTGCGTCTGAATTATCGATTTCATTAAATCAAGTTCAACAATGCATTCGACTATTTGAAGAAGGAAGCACAATTCCTTTTATTTCTCGCTATAGAAAAGAAATGACAGATGGGCTGGATGAAGTTCAACTTGCAGATATTAAAACATCATGGAATAAATTTGAAGAATTAGAAAAAAGAAAACTTGTAATCATAAAAGCGATTGAAGAACAAGGCAAATTAACTAACAGTTTAAAGTCATCTATTTTAGATTGTATTTCAATTATTGATTTGGAAGATATTTACCTTCCTTATAAACAAAAACGTAAAACTAAAGCAGCAATCGCTCGAGAAAATGGATTACAAAAATTAGCTGATTTTTTAATGTTACAACAGTTAGGAAATGTAAATGCGAAAGCAAAAAATTATCTAAACAAAACTGTTATTACGATTGAAGATGCATTGCAAGGTGCTCGCGATATTATTGCTGAAACTTTAAATGAGAACAAAGAAATTAGAGGATCAATTCGATTGTTGTTTTCGAGAGATGCAGTACTTTACTCAAAGGTAATAAAAACAAAGACTGAAGACGCAATCAAATACAAAGACTATTTTGATTCGAAAGAAAAACTAACTCGTTGCCCCTCCCACCGGATCCTTGCTATTATGCGTGGATGTGAAGAAGGTTTTTTAAGGATCAGTATAGAGCCTGATGAAGCGACTGCAATTACGCTTTTAGAGCGCAGAATTATTCGTGCAAAAAACGAATCATCCGAAGAGGTTCGAATTGCAATAATTGACAGTTATAAACGATTAATTGCACCATCTATAGAGAATGAATTTTATCAATTAGCAAAAGAGAAAGCTGATATAGAAGCAATAAAAGTTTTTACTGAAAATTTGAAACAGTTATTGTTAGCTGCGCCATTAGGCCCTAAAAGAATTCTTGCAATTGATCCAGGTTTTAAAAGTGGTTGCAAGCTAGTTTGCTTAGATGAACACGGGAATTTAAAGTACAATGAAACAATTTATCCACATCCTCCACAATTGTTAATTAAACAAGCACATGCTAAAATTTATCAGTTATGTGAAGTTTACAAAATAGAAGCAATTGCAATTGGCAATGGAACGGCAGGAAGAGAAACAGAGAATTTCATTCAGAATATTAAGTTCAATAAAGATGTTCAGGTTTTTAGTGTGAATGAACAAGGCGCTTCAATTTACTCAGCTTCTTCAATTGCACGAGAAGAGTTTCCAGAGTATGATGTAACGGTTAGAGGTGCCATTTCTATAGGACGACGATTAATGGATCCTCTAGCGGAATTAGTAAAAATTGATCCGAAATCAATTGGAGTTGGACAGTACCAACATGATGTTGATCAAAATAAATTAAAGAACAGTTTGGATTTAGTAGTTGAATCAGCAGTTAACTTAGTTGGTGTAAACCTAAATACAGCGAGTAAACATTTATTGAATTATGTTTCAGGAGTTGGTCTGCAATTAGCTGGAGCAATCGTGCAGTACCGTAAAGAGTTTGGAACATTTAATTCGAGAGAAGATTTAAAAAATGTGCCTAGATTAGGAGCAAAAGCATTTGAACAAAGTGCAGGTTTTTTAAGGATACAAAATGGAAAAAACCCTTTAGATAATACAGCAGTCCACCCAGAACGATATACGTTGCTTCATAAGATTGCTAAAGATTTAAATTGTAGCATTGATGCCTTAATTAAAGATGAGAATTTCAGAAATAAAATTCAACTTGAAAAATATGTTAGTGATGAAGTTGGTTTGCCAACTTTAAATGACATATTACAAGAGTTAAAGAAACCAGGACTAGATCCTCGTAAGAAAATAAAAGTTTTTGAATTTGCAAAAGGGATAACGAAACCTGAACATCTACAGATCGGAATGAAATTGCCAGGTATCATTACAAACATCACCAAGTTTGGTGCCTTTGTGGATATCGGAGTTAAACAAGATGGTTTGGTTCACCTTTCAAATCTTGCTAATAAATTCGTAAGCGATCCACTCGAAATCGTGAAACTCAACCAACATGTTCAAGTAAAAATTATTGATCTCGATCTTCCACGAAAACGAATTGGTTTGTCGTTAAAAGAGAAAGTTTGATTTCAATTCAATAATTATTTAGAATTAATTTTATTTTATTTCAACAGAAATTATTTCTATTTTTTGTTTTTTCGGGAGTTATTTTATGATTTTAAAAAACAGTAAATTACAAATACTTTTAGTCGTTTGCGACCGACTAGGTCAAAAATAAATTATAAATTTGATTAGGGTGGGAAACCTAGTTTCCCCCTTGGAATTTTCCGTGAATATTATTCGACACCCGCTGGGGTCGATGAATTTCTGCATTTGATTCTATAATGTTTGACTCCTCTGGAGTCAAATTAAAAAAATCGATAATTCAGTAAATGGATTAAATTATGAAACCCCTATTTACTAACTCGCTTCAAACCTTGCTGTGCATTTTGATAATCCGGACGAAGCTTTATTGCTTGTACATAATCGGCTTTAGCTGCAGCAATATTTCCAAGCGTCTCATAAGCTAATCCACGATTAAAAATTGCTTCTGGCCAACCAGGTGCTGCGGAAATTGCTCTTGTATAATGCTTGATAGATTCATCATATACTTTCAGATATTGATAATGAATATACCCTAATGCAAAATGAGCGTTCGCATTATTTGGATTCACTTGGGTGATACTTGTATAATCCTGAATAGCCATATCATAATCATGCTTAACTTCTTGATAGTACATGCCACGGCCATAAAGTGATTCTTCACTTTTAGGATTAATTCGAAGTGCGCCATCAAAATATTGCAAAGCAAGAGGATTGCTTTTTGCAGTATAAATCATTCCCAATTGTTGGTACGAATCATAATAATCTGGTTTCTGCTCAATAGCCGTTTGGAAACTTCCAATTGCTCTTACTGAATCTCCTTTCTCTTTAAAGTTCATTCCTTTCATAAAATAGGCTTTCGGATTTTGGATATCAATCTTCAATATTTGGTCAAGGTAACTTATCGATTTATCATATTGCTGAACGTAGAGATACAATTCTGCAAGTTTCTCAAGTGCGATAATATTTTTAGGATCAAGTGAAATTGCCTTTTCAAGAGCGTCTTTCGAATTTCTTGATTGGTTGGCAGCAAAAGCAACATCAGCAACCATAACATAATATTCCGACTTTGATGAATCAATTTTCAGAACACTTTGCATATCCATTCCTGCATTCACGAAATCCATTCGCTCCATGTGAAGCTTAGCACGTTCATAATATAAACTAGGATTTTTTGCATCTTTCCCAATTTTAATACTCACTTCGGCAATTTTCTTCCCGATCGGAGTGGTATCATTTACTTGGATATTATTAGCATCGCCATCCGCTTTTCCACCTTTACAACCAGCTGATAACAAACAAATTGAAAACACTAATGAAAGTAAAGAATAAGATAGAATTTTGAAGAACTTTGTATTTTGCGAAGGAGAACAAATCATTTTAGGGAATTTATTGGGGAACTAATCTAAAGAATGCTGAGGAATGAGGAATGAGGAATGAGGAAACTTTTTTAACAAAAGAAAGGTGAAGCTTTCGCTTCACCTTTCTTTTGTTTGATTTTAATTTTTATGCAGATTGTTTTGCTAGTAGTGCTTCACGAATTTTTCCTTCTATTTCATCAGAAAGTTCAGGATTATCATGTAACAATTGCTTTACTGAATCACGACCTTGTCCTAATTTGGTATCACCATAGCTAAACCAAGAACCGCTTTTCTTAACGATGTTCATTTCAACACCCATATCTACAATTTCTCCCATTTTAGAGATTCCTTCTCCATACATAATGTCGAATTCTGCGATACGGAACGGAGGAGCAACTTTGTTTTTAACAACCTTAACTTTCGTACGGTTACCAACTACGTTCTCACCATCTTTAATTTGTCCTATACGACGAATATCCAAACGTACCGAAGCATAAAACTTCAATGCATTTCCACCCGTTGTTGTTTCTGGGTTACCGAACATTACACCAATCTTCTCACGAAGTTGATTGATAAATACGCAGCAACATCCAGTACGACTAATAGTAGCAGTCAACTTACGTAATGCTTGCGACATCAAACGAGCATGTAATCCCATTTTGCTATCACCCATTTCACCTTCAATCTCCGATTTTGGAGTAAGGGCAGCTACGGAGTCAATCACGATAATATCAATAGCACCTGAACGAATTAAGTTTTCAGTAATCTCTAATGCTTGCTCACCATTATCTGGTTGAGAGATCAAGAGGTTCTCGATATCAACTCCTAATTTCTGGGCATATCCACGATCAAAAGCGTGTTCTGCATCTATAAAAGCTGCTATTCCACCTTTCTTCTGCACTTCAGCAATTGCGTGAATCGCCAAAGTTGTCTTTCCTGATGATTCTGGTCCATAAATTTCGATAACACGACCTTTTGGAAAACCACCAATTCCTAATGCATTATCAAGAGCGATAGAGCCAGTTGGAATGGCTTCGATAGCCTCCACTGCGTTATCACCCAAGCGCATAATAGTTCCCTTACCATAAGCTTTCTCAATCTTATCGATTGCTAGCTGTAATACTTTCAATTTCTCTTTAGCGTCTGCTGTTTCTGTTGCCATTACTTTATTATTTCTGATTGGTTAATTTAATGCTTAAATCTTATACAAAGGTGAAGAAAGTTTTCTGAAAAAGAATAAAAATAAGCGAATACAATTGTTTAATGTCTTTTGTTAGAAAATAAGTCATAAAAAATCCCCTCGAGATTCGAGAGGATTATATAAGACATTAATCTTTAATAAGATTAATCCTGCTTTGGAGCTGGTTTCGCGTAACGCGTACGGAACTTATCAACACGACCTGCAGTATCTACAAGTTTCATTTTACCAGTGTAAAAAGGGTGTGACATATTTGAGATTTCTAATTTCACCAACGGGTATTCGTTTCCGTCTTCCCATTTGATGGTATCTTTAGTATCAACAGCTGATTTAGTGATGAATGCGTGATCGCAAGAGATGTCTTTGAAAACAACTAGGCGATAATTTTTTGGGTGAATATCCTTTTTCATGATTTTTATCCGGAACGGGTCGGCAAAGATAATGATAATTTCTATTCAAACAAGGATTTTTTGATTTGAAGATGGGTTGATCTGATAATTTGAAAATTTCTTAAGTCAAAGACTCGAAAAATTTGGAGTTCCTAATGGCTTTTTGGATAAAGATTCCTACTCTGTCCCAAGTTTTCAAATATGGAAAGTTTTAAGGTTTAACGAAACTGGAACAGGATTAATCTCCAATAAATCCCGTTATATTTGCGTTTCAATCATCACTATGAATAGTAGAATTACTTTATTGATAATCAGTTTTTTGTATTTGTTTTCACAAACATCTTGTAAAAAAGATGAGTTGCTTACAGATAGCAGTACTACTCTTTCGTTTTCGACTGATAGTATTTTGTTTGATACCGTTTTTGTGACGATTGGCTCAGTAACCAAGAATTTTAAGATTTATAATACTTATGATCAGCCTTTAAAAATTTCGAATATTCGTCTTGGAGGTGGTTCTAATTCCAATTTTAGAGTAAATGTGAATGGTACACCAGGCTATAATTTTAATGATTTAGAAATTAGAGCTGGTGATAGTGCCTGGGTGTTTGTGGAAGTAACTGTGGATCCCAATTCACAAATATTGCCTTATGTTATTGAAGATTCACTCCTTTTCGAAACCAATGGCAATTTACAAAAGGTAAATCTCGCCGCTTGGGGACAAAATGCTCATTTTATTGTTGCTAATAGAAATCTAAACCCTACTAGTTCCTCTTCCATTAGATATGCATTAATTGATACCAACCTTAATGCATCGATTACTTGGGACAATACACTGCCTTATGTAATTTATGGTGGATATGCGGTTATTGATTCATCTCAAACACTTACGATAAATGCAGGAACACAAATTCATTTTAACAAAAGTGCAGGTTTGTGGGTTTATAAAAGTGGTAGCTTAAAAGTTAAAGGTACCAAACTAGATCCTGTTGTTTTTCAAGGATTACGTCGTGAATCATCATTTGCTGATGAACCAGGCCAATGGGATCGTATATGGATTAATGATGGAGGAGTAAATGAAATTGAATACGCAATTATTAAAAATGGTTTTATTGGATTACAAACAGAAACAATTTCAGATCCTGCTCTCCCAACTTCATTAAAAATCACGAATACAATTGTTAAAAATATGAGTGGTTTAGGAGTGCTTTCAAGAGCATTTACAATTACTGGCGGGAACAATGTTTTTGCTAACTGTGGACAGTATTGCGCTGCTTTTACCATTGGTGGAACCTACGATTTTACAAATTGCACTTTTGCAAATTATTGGACAAACGGACAACGAAGTACTCCTGCATTTTATTTGAATAATTATGCAACTAATAATAATGTTGATGTTCATGTTCCTATGGATGCAAAATTCAAAAACTGCATTATTTATGGTAATAATGATAATGAAATAGAAGTTGATATGATTAAATCCTCTTCAGATTCTGTTTACAAATTCAGCAATTTATTAGTTAAAGCAGATAAAAAACATGATACTGGAAATGCGAATTATGTTCAAGTAATTCGAAACACGGATCCAAACTTTACAGAAACTTCTAAAAATAAATACACTTTAGAAATTGGCTCACCAGCAATTAATTTTGGTGATGCCTCTTTTGTTGTTGGAATTCCTTTTGATCTTGATGGTGCTTTACGCATTTTGGGTTCTGCACCAGATTTAGGGGCTTATGAGAAGCAATAACGTTTTAATGAATTAACTGATATTTTTGATTTGCCACAATTGCAGTTATTATACAATTAAACAGTTTCGTATCCCAAATTTGTTTGTTCATTTCTTTTTTACTCAAAAAAGAAACGAACCAAAGAAAAAGGAGCAAGCGTAACCAACTATCAATTTAACAGTTTTGCAAATCACAGTCGCTATTAAGTGAAATAAAAATGGCAGTGGTTTCTATTTTCTTTATCGGTTAACCAATTGTCGGTTCGCTCTTTCGCTGGACCCCAACCGCACAACCTTCTTAGTAATTTTCAAATCTTAATTTTTAATTCTTAATTCTTA
>Ga0114969_10002206_pt1 | contig 16098 bp, 18 predicted proteins | sample M_130807_MF_Meta_FD_87316 | JGI IMG/M metagenome (GOLD analysis project Ga0114969, IMG submission 87316) | Freshwater microbial communities from Lake Montjoie, Canada to study carbon cycling - M_130807_MF_MetaG | ecosystem: Environmental > Aquatic > Freshwater > Lake | place: Lake Montjoie...
ATATAAAATCATATAAATAAAATGTTTAAATATTAGATAAAAATTTTAATTTATTAAAAAATAAAGGAGACAATAAAAATTATTATTTAATATATAAAAAATTGAGAACTGTAAAGTATAAACATTTTTCTTTTTTACTAGATAAATATATAGGATATGAAAAATTCATACAACAAACAATTACCTACTTCCCAGAATACAAACAAATTATGTGTGATTGTTTAATAACTCATTTAAACCATTTATTTAAAATAAGTATTATTAAATCCATTCATTCTTTATAATATTTATAATAAATTAAATTAATGGCAAAAATCGTACTTTTAAGTTGTACTAAATCTAAATTAGACAAGCCTTCACAAGCACAAGATTTATACTCAGCGTCTCCTATGTTTAGAAAAACGTTGGAATACGGTAAATCTCTTAAACCAGATAAGATGTTTATTTTATCTGCTAAACATCATTTAGTACCAATGACTAAAGTATTAGAGCCATATGATAAAACACTTAAAGAAATGTCATCTGATGAAAAGAAAAAGTGGGCAGAAGAAACGATTAGTCAAATGAAAAGTCATAAACTTAACTTAGAAAATGATCAATTTATATTTTTAACTGGTGGTGAGTACATGAAGCCACTTAAAGAATACATCACTAACATTGAAACTCCTATGGAAGGTAAGAGAATGGGAGAACGACTACAGTGGTTAAACAGTCAAATAGGTAAAATTACTGAAATATTTAAACGCTTAAAAAATTTAATCCATGAATGTATCACAAGATAAATTAAACGAGTACATCGAATTGTACCTTAACGATGTTGAGGACTATGGTGATGAAAAAACATATATTTTAGCTGAGTCTATTTTAGAAACACTTAAAAGTTTAATTGTTGAGTCTAAAAAAGACATGTCATCAGTGTTAAAAGAAGCTCTAATAAACACAACTCCTGAAAAACGAGAAGTTATAAAAGACTTCATGCTTTACATAGAAGAAGCATAGATTTCCTTGGCTTACAAGATTATTTAACATATATTTAATCAAACAAAAATAAAAGTTATGGAAAATACAACTAAATGTCTTAAATCACCTGATGGTACAATTCGTTATATCAGAGATGGTAAATTACACAATTCTGAAGGACCAGCAATAATCCACCCAGATGGAAAAGAAGAATATTACATAAATGGATTTGTATTCTCTAAAGATGACTACAAAAAACGTAAAAAAGATGGTGTAGGATTACCGTGGTACAAATCAGGAGCATCAAAAGCAAGACATTAAAATAAATAATCATGCGTATAGGATTAACAGGAACTATGTCATGTGGAAAAACCACATTAGTAAATGAACTATCAAAATTACCAGAATTTAAAAATTATACTTTTTCTACAGAACGTAGTAAATACTTACGTGACTTAGGAATTCCATTAAATACAGATAGTACTTTAAAAGGACAAACAATATTTTTAGCGGAAAGATGCAGTGAATTAATTGTAGAAAATATTATTACTGATCGTACTATTATAGATGTAATATCTTTTACACTTAATGCTAGTTCAATTGAATCTCCAAATAAATTATCCTTTGAATATTATGCATCACGTTTTATTGAAGAGTATGATTGGATATTTTATGTTAGTCCTGCTGGGGTCAGTATAGAAGACAATAATGTACGTACTACAGATGCTGTTTATAGAAGTCAAATTGATCAAACCATTAAACATTTATGTTCTTGCCATTTAGACAAAATTAAAAACTTTGGAATCATATCTGGTTCCACCGAAGACAGATTGAAACAAATCAAATCTTATTTAAGTTTGTAATATTTATAACAAAAACTCTAACATGAAACGTAACGAATTATATAACTTTGTCCGTGAGGAAATTGTAAATGAATTAAAAGAAGCAGAATTAGACATCCCAACTTCATCAGGTACATCTGACACAGCTACTTCAGATCAAAAAATGCAGGCCCAAAAAGCATCAGCATCAGGTTCTACAGTTAAATATGTTAAAAAGGGTCAAATTAAAGAAGATGATTTAGAAGAAATGGCTCGTAAAGCCAATACACTTAAAGTAGGTAGTCAAGAAAAATTTACAGCGGCTAAAGATTTATATGAGGGAGGATGGATTGCTAATTTATTGAACTTCATATCAGAGGCAGGAGAAGAAGGTATATCACAAAAAGACTTAGCAGAAAAATTAGGTAAAAAAGACTCAGCAAACATCAACCCAGCAATTCAAGAACTTAAAATGGTTGGAGCAATAGCTACAACTAGAGTTAAAGGAGAAGAAGCACCTGAAGAAGAAGCTCCAGAAGCTGACGATGTAATAGCAGTAGCGGGTGATGAAGAAGAAGTAGGAGACGAAAAAGAAGATACATTCTATAAAGCAGACACAGAATTTGACGCTCCTGAAGAAGAGCCTAAAATAGCAGACATTAAAGCTGCAGAAAAAATAATAGATAAAAGTTATGCTAAAACTTTGTCACCAGAAGAAGAAGAAAAATATACCAAAATTAGAAAAGGTATCGAAGCTAAAATAGCTAAAATAACTAAGTTGTCTAAAGCTAAACGTATGGCATCTGATGATATAAAGGTTTTAAAACAATTAATCAGTAGAGAAGATGTTAAAAAATTATTTAAAAATAAAGGTGTTAGTTTAAAAGACATAGTAGTAGATGTAATTAAGTAATTATGAATAATTGGTCTGAAAATAAAAATAAAATTTACTTTTTAATTATAACTGTATTAATTGTTGTAATCTTATTGCAAAAAGCTTGTGGTGGAGGTAAAGTAATATCATCAAACGATACTATAAGAATTGTAGACACATCATATGTTTACATTAATAAAGAAATACCAACATATATTCCTAAATGGCATATTAAAACAGAGTATGTTCATGATACAACTATTATTATAGACACAGCATATGTTATAGGAGACTATTACTCTACTTATTTTTATAAAGACTCATTAGTAACAGACACTTTAAAAGTATACATAAATGATTCTATAACTCAAAATAAAATTACATTAAGAGACATAAAATATAAAATGATTTTTCCCATAGTTCATATAACTGATGTAGTAATTCAAAGTAAAAATGAATTTTACATTGGTTTGGGTTTAATTGGTGGTCAAACAGGCATTGGATTTTTTGGTCCGGAATTATTGTTAAGAACTAAAAAGAAAAGCGTTTATGGATTGGGAGTAGGCATAAATGGAAGTTTTAAACCACAATTAAGTTTAAGAACCTATTGGAAAATAGGTAAAAAATAAATGTCAGATTTAAAAGAAATAATAAGAGCAGAATACATTAAGTGTGCAAAGGATCCTGCACACTTTATGCGTAAATACTGTAACATACAACACCCACAACGTGGACGAGTTATATTCAACCTATACCCATTTCAAGCTAAAGTATTAAACTTATGGAAAGATAATCCATATTCGCTTATTTTAAAGTCAAGACAATTAGGTATATCTACATTAGCAGCTGGATATTCTTTATGGTTAATGACGTTTCATAAAGATAAAAACATTCTCTGTATAGCTACTAAACAAGAAACAGCCAAAAATATGGTTACTAAAACCAAGTTTATGTATGATAATTTACCATCATGGCTTAAAGTAGGAGCAGAAGAAAACAATAAGTTAACTTTACGATTAAGTAATGGTTCACAAATCAAAGCAACTTCAGCAGCAAGTGACGCTGGTAGATCTGAAGCTGTATCCTTGTTAATTATAGATGAGGCAGCATTTATTGAGGGTATTGAACAAATTTGGGCATCTGCTCAACAAACCTTAGCTACTGGAGGTGGAGCAATAGTATTGTCAACTCCATTTGGCACAGGAAATTGGTTTCATAAAACATGGGTAAGAGCAGAAGCAGGTGAAAATAACTTTTTACCAATTAAGTTACCTTGGAGTTTACATCCAGAACGAGATCAAGCATGGAGAGACAAACAAGATGTAGAATTACAAGATCCAAGATTAGCAGCACAAGAATGTGACTGCGATTTTACAACATCAGGTGAGGTAGTTTACTATCCAGAACATCTTGAATATATGATGACTGCTAATGTTGTTGAACCAATGGAAAGACGAGGAGTAGACAAAAATTTATGGGTGTGGGAAGCACCTGACTATTCAAGAAATTACATGGTAGTAGCTGACGTTGCTAGGGGTGATGGTAAAGACTATTCAGCATTTCATGTATTTGACTTAGAAACAAATGCTCAAGTGGCAGAATTTAAAAGCCAACTGTCTCCAAAAGAATTTGGATATATGTTAGTTGGAATTGCTACAGAATACAACGAAGCACTGTTAGTAGTTGAAAATGCTAACATTGGTTGGTCTACATTAGACGCTATATTAGAAAGAAACTATAGAAATCTTTACTATTCATCTAAAAGTGACTCCCCAACTTCTGATTCGTATAGTAGATATGAAGACACATCGAAAATGGTACCTGGTTTTACTATGTCGTTAAAATCACGACCATTAGTAATCAACAAAGGAAGAGAGTATTTAGGAGATCATAGTGTCATCATTAGATCAAAACGATTGATTGAAGAAATGAAAACATTCGTTTGGAAAAATGGTAGAGCAGAAGCACAAACAGGATACAATGATGACTTAGTAATGCCTTTCAACACAGCAATGTATGTGAGAGACACAGCTTTAAAAAATAAACAACAAGGAATTGAAATGACAAGAGCAACAATTGGAAACATATCAAGACCTTCTCAATATCAAGGAGCTTATTTTTCATCAGGAATGGACAATCCATACTCAATGAAAATAAGTAACGGTCAAAACGAAGACATAAGTTGGTTAATTAAATAAGTAAAATGGCAGATAAAAGTATATTTCCAAGATTAAAACGATTATTCTCAACTGACGTAATCATCAGAAATGAAGGAGGCAATCAACTTCGAGTAATGGATGTTAATTCAATCCAACAAAGTGGTAAATATGAAACAAATTCATTAATAGACAGATACAGTAGAATATACTCATCTAATACTACGTCACTTTATGGTCAACAGTTAAATGTTAATTATCAATATTTAAGAGCTCAACTGTACTCAGACTATGACGTAATGGACTCAGATGCTATTGTAGCTTCTGCTTTAGACATTGTGTCAGATGAATGTTCTTTAAAAAACGAAATGGGTGAAGTGTTACAAATTCGTAGTTCAGATGAAGACGTTCAAAAAATACTTTATAACTTGTTTTATGACGTGTTAAACATTGAGTTTAACATGTGGTCTTGGGTTAGACAAATGTGTAAATATGGTGACTTTTTCTTAAAGTTAGAAATAGCTGAGAAATTTGGAGTGTACAATGTTATACCATACACAGCATATCATATTGCGCGCCAAGAAAATTACGACAAAGAAAACCCAGCATCAGTAAGATTTAGATTCAGCCCAGATGGTTACGTTGGGGGCACAGGACAGTACACTGTTCCAAACCAACAAAAAGATGAAGCAAACGGAATATATTTTGACAACTATGAAATGGCTCACTTTCGTTTATTAACAGATGTTAACTATTTACCTTATGGTCGTTCATACATTGAACCAGCTCGTAAGTTGTTTAAACAGTACACATTAATGGAAGATGCTATGTTGATTCATAGAATATCTCGTGCCCCAGAAAAACGTATATTTTACATTAACGTTGGTGCTATTCCTCCTAATGAAGTAGAAAACTTCATGAAGAAGACAATTAGTACAATGAAAAAAACACCATATATAGATCCACAAACTGGTGAGTACAATTTAAAATACAACATGCAAAACATGTTAGAAGATTTTTACATTCCTGTTCGTGGCAATGATACTGCAACTAAAATTGACACAACTAAAGGTTTAGAATACAATGGTATTGAGGATGTAGCGTATTTAAGAGATAAATTATTTGCTGCACTTAAAGTGCCTAAAGCTTTTATGGGTTATGATAAAGATTTGTCAGGTAAAGCAACTTTAGCTGCTGAAGACATTCGTTTTGCTCGTACAATTGATAGAATTCAACGTATTATATTATCTGAATTGTATAAAATTGCATTGGTACACTTATACACTCAAGGATATAGAGGCGAAACATTAACAAACTTTGAAATTTCATTAACTACTCCATCTATCATTTACGATCAAGAAAGAATTGCGTTAATGAAGGAAAAAGTAGATTTAGCTAAAAACATAATGGAAGCCCAACTGTTACCTACAGATTGGATTTACCACAACGTATTCCATTTCAGTGAAGATCAATTTGATGAATACAGAGAACTCATTTTACAAGACGCTAAACGTAAATTTAGATTAGGTCAAGTAACTGAAGAAGGAAACGACCCATTAGAAACAGGTAAATCATATGGTACACCACACGACTTAGCATCATTGTATGGTAAGAGTAGAATGACATCTGACCCTGGTAATGTACCAACAGGATATGGTGATGACACAACATTAGGCCGCCCTAAAGAAAAGGCATCAAACATTAACACTCAAGATAATGTATTTGGTAGAGACAGATTGGGCAGAAAAGACATGAAAGTAGACGATCAGCCAGGATATAGCAGCAATAAATCATTAAATGAAACTACTTATCTTAAAAATAAACAGTTTTTAAATGAGATAGAAAAAAAATTAGTATTTCAATCTGACAAAGTAAAAGAAAATCTTTTAAATGAAAATCAATTGCGAGACTAAAATTTCTTATATATTTATAATAAAAACATAACTTAGATGTTAATAAAACATTCAAAATTTAAAAATACAGGTATACTTTTTGAACTTTTAGTCAGACAAATTACTGCAGATACATTATCTGGTAAAGATTCAAAAGCTACTAATATTTTAAAAAAATATTTTAACAAAACAGAACTAGGTCGTGAATATAAACTATATGAAAGTTTACTAAAACGCACTAATCTAACTGAAGGTAAAGCAGACATAGTAATCAACTCAGTCTTAGAAAGTTCTAAACAACTTAATAAGTCTGCTCTCAAAAGACAGAAGTACAATCTAATTAAAGAGATTAAAGAACATTACAACTTAGAGGAATTTTTTAAAACTAAATTACCTAACTATAAAGCACAAGCTGCATTGTACACTTTAATTGAAGCACACGACAATAAATCAGTGTCAACAGATCAAATAATTACCAACAAGTTAGCTATACTAGAACATTTAACTTTTTCAGTTAAAAAAGAAAATAAACCAGACACAATAATGGAAGAATTTTCTAAGTATGACAACGATACTCGCATTTTAACTTACAGAATACTACTTGATAAATTCAACAACAAGTACGCTGACTTTAGTGTTAGTAAAAAATTAATTCTTAAAGAATTTATCAACAATGTAGATAATCCTGTAAAATTAAAGGATTTTTACAATGTTAAAATACAAGAAATCAAGAAAAACATTACTATACTAAACAAGACAACTAAAAACCCAGTTACTAAAATTAAATTAGACGAAATGTTAAAAAATGTTTTAGTTAGTTTAGAAAAAAATGATAAAATCAACAACGACCATATAGTTAACTTGTTACAATACTATGATTTACTTGAAGAATTAAAACAAATCAATGGAAAATAAACCAGACGATCTTTCAGGTATAACAACATCTCCATCTCAAGTTGATCCTGAAACTGGTCAAGTAACTTGGAATGTTGAATATAAAGCTAATTATGCTTTAATATTTAAAGCATTTAGAAATCTTGTTAAAGAATATAAAAACTTCATTACGTTTGATGAGATTAAAAAAGATCCTAAATTTAAAGAAATAAACAATGGTTTAGGATATGTTTGGAATCAATTTAGAACTCACTTGAGAGCTAATTATCCAAAACAATATAAAGTTTTACAATCTATAAACGAAGAAGAAGTTAAAGAACTTGTTCGTAAACGCTTAAAAGAAATGAGTGCAACTGGAGGAGGAGCTGACGCAGGTCACTTTACACCAGGCGAAGGAGCTCAGTATGCAACCCCATATGCCTTTAATCCTAAAAAGGGAGCTAAAGGAGCTCAAAATATTTACTATTACAAGTTAGGTTGGAAACCAGTTGACGCTGAAAAGATCCACAAACAATCTAAAGCCATTGATCATAAAGATTTATGGAAAAAGAAATTAGAAGAAGAACAAACTTCTCAATCATATGTTGATTCATTAAACTTACAAGAACCAGCATTGAAAAAATTTATAGGTGACAGAATAGGTGACTACGATAAAATCGAAGATAAGTTAAACACTTTACTGCCACTATTAAAAAAGTCAAAAGAAGAAACTATGGAATACTATAAAACTTCTCCTGACTTTCAAGTTAAATATGGTACAGATTTAGCAGTAGATTATTTAGACGACTTAATAACATTATTTAGAGATAAAAAACAAAAATAAAACAATAAAAATGGCAAATACACTACAGGAACAATATAATTCCATCAAAAGAGGTAAAGGAGATAAAGTTTACTTTCTAAAACAAGCAAGAAACTTATTCCCTCAATATTTTAATCAATATTCAACATTTGATAATACTATAAATACCTTAAAATCTAAACATATTATTAGTGAGGCTATTGGTGGCGTTGTAACTAATGGATTTAACATCTGGGATTGGAAAAAAATTCTAGCTGAAGAAGTTAAAGCTGAAGAAAAAGCACAATCTAAAGAAGTAGATGATGCTAATAAAAACATGTACGATAATAAAAACGTAAAAAACGCTGACAACATCAACTTTAATGAAATACTAAAAGGATACTTAGTAGAATTAGGCGATCCTAAAAACGCAGGTAAAACTGGAGATGAACTAAAAGACATCGTAGTTAAAAACTTAGGAAAAGATTGTCTGCACTACACTAAAGATGGAATGTTTGGAGTTAAAGGTGTTGGTTTTACAACTGAAGCACCTGGTTTAGGTGAGCCTAAAGAAGCAAAAGGAAAACATAAAGCATCAGGATATGGTGACATTGAAAAAGAAGTAAAAGTAAAAGCAAACGTTCAAGACTCATTAGGCGACAAAGAAGCAAAAGATTCTATGCCTAAAAAAGTTAAAGAAATGTCTGTAACTCCTCAAAACTCTGCTGGTGTTAAAAAAATGAAGATGCCTGGTACTGAGAAGAAAATGAAGTTGCAAGAAGGTGAATCTAAACTTCGCTCATTAATTCGTAATCTTATTAAAGAAGAATTAAATGAAGGATCTATTGAGATTAATGGAAAAACAGTTAAAACATATACTCAAAATGGAGATAAATCATACAATGTTATATATGATGATGGTACTAAAGATGTAATAATGGTAAGTAATGATGCTTGGAGCGAAATTAACGATTTACATATGAATGCTACAAATTTAAATGAATCTAAACTTCGTTCTGTAATAGCTAAATTAATTAAAGAAGAACTAGATGAAGATGAAAGTGATTTAGATGCTAGATTAAAAAAATATGTAGAAAATGAAGTGTCTACAGGTGACTGGAAATCTATTAAAAATTATTATAAAGAAATGACCCAAGATAAACCAGATCCTAAAAGAAGATATTTTGAATTAGTTGATGGAATTTTAAAAAAATATGGATATTAACATGAAATCACTACTTGTAGAAACTCGTTTAATTGACATATCACCTCAATTCCTTACAGAAGGACGTAAAGGTTCTAATGGTAATCCATTGGTTGAAACCATACTTACTACTGTTGAAAAGAAAAATGGCAACGGAAGATACTATTCAAAAGAACTATGGGACAGAGAAATAGAAAAATACGGCACTCTAGTTGTTGAAAGAAGAGCATTAGGAGAATTAGATCACCCAGACTCTCAAATCATTAACTTGAAAAACGTATCACACAACATTACTAAAGTATGGTGGGATGACAACAAAATAATGGGCATACTAGAAATTTTACCTACTCCATCAGGCAACATAGTAAAAGCATTAATTGAATCAGGCATTAAAGTGGGCGTTTCATCTCGTGGAATGGGAAGTTTAAAACAAGTAGGAGAAGTGTTAGAAGTACAAGACGATTTTGACTTGTTAGGTTGGGACATAGTGTCTACACCTTCAAATCCAAACTCTTGGATGTCTCCACTAAGTGAAGGACTATCTACACCAATTAATCCTTATCACAAAGTAAATTCCATGATCACAGACATATTATGTGCTAATGGGTCATGTCCAATATTTTAAAAAATAAAAATAAAATGAAAAAAACATTAAACGAAGAATTTAAAAGAATGCAACGATTAGCTGGTTTAATTGTTGAAAATGATGCCCAAATAACTTTAGCTGATATACTTACAAAAAAAGGAAAATTAGATCAATTAAAAGGAACATATTTAAAAATAATTAAAGGACCATTCACCGACAAACCAGAAAATAAGGAATATTTAGATAAAGGTTGTACATTCTTATTTTATGATGCTAGAAATATGCTAGTTGGAGTTGAATTAGAAGATAAAAAATCTGTAAATTTATACCCAAAGGAATTAATAATAGATACAGAAAGAGCAAATGCTTATTAATATATAACTCCCCTCTATAGATAGTATCTTTAGACTTAAGCGTTCCCTTAAAAAAGGAGCGCTTTTCTTTTTCTTCTTGCGACTTTACATAAATCTACACATACGTATAACAAATGTGCCCAATTTATGAGGCATGGCAAAAATAATATTTATTACGCTTTGAACATTCGTTCACATTAAGCGTATTTCCAAACAAAAAACAATTTAGGAAAAATGGCAACAAACAGAGACTTGCTTAAAGAAGCAATCGCAGATGCTAAAGCTGTAAAAGAAACAGCAATTGCAAACGCAAAAGCTGCTTTGACAGAATCATTCACTCCGTTCTTAAGAGAAAAACTATCACAAAAAATTTCAGAAATGGAAGATAGTGATGATGTTGAGATGGAAGAAACGATGTATGAAGAAGCAGAAGGAAATGAAGGTCTAGATGAAGTTTCTTTAGACGAACTTTTAGCTGAACTTGAAGAAGGTAATAGTAAAGAAAAGAAAGACGAAACTCTTTACGAAGCAAAAGAAGAAGAAGAAATGTCCATCGAAGACATGTCTGAAGATGATTTAAAATCATTCATCGAAGACGTTATTAAAGACATGGTTGGCGCAGGGGAACTTGAAGCCGGACATGAAGAAGGTGAGGAAGAAGAAGAAATGGAAGCTCCTAAAGAAGAGGAAGCTCCTGAAGAAGAAGAAGTGGACATTGACGAACTTTTAGCTGAAATCGAAGGTGGCGAAGAACTTGAAGAAAGACGAAACTCTTTACAAAGCATTTGGTCTAAAATCAAAGGCACAGTAAGTGGAATAGCTGACGCAGCTCACATGTTTAAACAACCAGCTGATTTTGTAAAAGAAATGGATGCAGCATTAAAAGAAGACCCAAAATTAAAAGACAATGAAGAATTTATGGCTACGTACAATTTCTTAGGTGGTTTAGCTACAGCAGCTAAAGCGGGTGCAACTACAAATGTTAACAGACCAATGGAAGAAGAAATCGAAGAGTTAAAACATGAACTTAACGAAATCAACTTGTTGAATGCAAAATTACTTTACACTAACAAAATCTTCAGAAGTAAATCTTTATCTGAGTCACAAAAAATTAAAGTTTTGACAGCGTTTGACAAAGCAAAGAATAAGAAAGAAGCTCAACTAGTTTATGAGACATTATTAGAAAGTTTAAAAGTATCAACTATTGGTGCTAAAACGGCTATTAAAGAATCATTAGGTTCAGCATCTAAAGTATTAGGAAGTGCGGGTTCCAAACCAATTATTGAAAACGATGCTTTTGCACGTATGCGTGAATTAGCAGGATTAAAAAACAAAAACTAAAACAAACAACTAAAAACAAAAAACTAAAACAATGAGTTCAATTCAAACTTTATTAGAATCCGCTAACCCATGGAAATCACTTCAAAGTGATGCTGGGAAATTAGCGTCCAAGTGGGTAAAAACAGGCCTGCTTGAAGGATTAGACGATACGTCTAAGAACAATATGTCTATCTTGTTAGAAAACCAAGCTAAACAATTAGTAGTAGAAAACAGCGTAACAGGTGCAGGTACATCAGCCGGTAACTTTATAGTTGGACAATCAGAAAACTGGGCTGGAATTGCTTTACCATTAGTACGTAAAGTATTTGGTGCAATTGCTGCTAAAGAATTCGTTTCTGTTCAACCAATGAACTTACCATCAGGTCTTGTGTTTTTCTTAGACTTCCAATATGGAACTGATAAGAATCCATTCGCATCGGGTGATTCACTTTATGGTACTCGTAACGCTTCAGGTCAGTTTCCATTCCAATCAACAGGTACAACTGGTGGTTTATATGGTGCTGGTCGTTTTGCTTACACTACTAATCAATTCTCAGCTTCAGTTGCTAGTGTTAACACAACTGGTTCTTGGGCAATGGTAGGATTTGATTCAGATTTGTCAGCTTCTGCTGCTAGAAATGAAATTAAAGCTTTAACAGTATCTACTTCAAGTTTAACAGCCTTTGATCCAGACGGAGTACGTGCATTCGTAATTACTTCAGGCTCAGTTACTGTAGCTAAAAACTTACCTGCATTTACTACTTACAACTACACAGCTGCAACAATTACATTCTATGTATCTGCTTCTTCTGCTCAAGTTGCAGCTTCAGGTTCTATGGTGGTTGAATACAACAAAATTACTGCTGATAATAATCGTGGTGATTTTGAAGATACAGTATCTTCTTCATTCTCAGTTCCAAATGCTGAAAGTGCAAGTACAATTGTTATCCCAGAAATCAACATCAAAATGCAATCTCAAGCTATCACAGCTAAGACTAAAAAGCTAAAAGCTGTTTGGACTCCTGAGTTTGCTCAAGATTTGAACGCTTACCAAAATATCGATGCTGAAGCTGAATTGACTAACATCATGAGCGAGTACATTTCAATGGAAATTGACTTGGAGATCTTAGACATGTTGATCGAAGATGCAGCTGCTGCAACTGAATATTGGTCAGTAGTTAACAACACTACATTGAATGCTGGTGGTACTGACTTTACACAAAGTTTAGGTTACTACAACACTCAAGGTGGTTGGTTCCAAACTTTAGGCACAAAAATGCAAAAAGTAAGCAACAAAATTCACCAATTGACACTTCGTGGTGGTGCAAATTTCTTAGTATGTTCTCCAACAGTTGCTACTGTTTTAGAATCAATCCCAGGATTTGCTGCTAACACAAACGGAGATGCTGCTAACATGGAATACGCAATGGGCGTACAAAAAGTTGGTGCTATCAACAACCGTTACACAGTGTATAAAAATCCATACATGACTGAGAACGTTATTTTGATGGGATTCAGAGGTAAACAATTCCTAGAAACAGGTGCTGTTTTCGCTCCATACATTCCGTTGATTATGACTCCTCTAGTTTACGATCCATCTACCTTCACTCCACGTAAAGGTTTAATGACTCGTTACGCTAAGAAGATGTTACGTCCTGAGTTCTATGGTAAAATCTACGTAAGTGGTTTAAATACTCTATAGTATTAACCTAACATAGTAAGAAGTAAGCCGAGCCTGTAAGCTCGGCTTCTTTTTTTTATTTAATATATTTCTACAATATTTATAAACAAAAATTATGTCACAAAATAACGAAGAAGGAAAGAAAAAACCTAAAGGTGAAATAAAATTTAAGTTATCTCTCAATGAAGAGCAGAAAGAAGCAAAGCAAATTATTTTAGAAAATCCAGTTACTCTAATAAAGGGAATGGCAGGCTCAGGTAAAACATTAGTAGCATGTCAAGTGGGTTTAGACTTAATTTTTAAAAAAGAAATGAGTAAAATCGTCATTACAAGAGCCACTGTGTCAAAAGAAGACATAGGATTTTTACCTGGTGATTTAAAAGAAAAAATGGATCCTTGGTTAGCACCAATATATGCTAACCTCTACTTATTGTACGATAAAGAAAAAATTGACAGAATGGTTGTAGACAATCAAATTGAAATTGTACCGTTTGCTTTCATGCGTGGTAGAACATTTCCTAATTCTTTTGTTATAGTAGATGAGTGTCAAAACATTACTGGTTCACAAACTGAAATGATGTTAGGTCGTTTAGGTAAGGGTGGTAAAATTGTTTTTTGTGGTGACTTAGCTCAAGTAGACTTAAAAAGTAAAAAAGATTCTGGTATAGGATTTTTTCCACGTTTAGAGGAAAGAATTAAAGGTGTTAGAATCATTACCTTAAAGAAAAATCACAGACATGAAATAGTAGAGGACATACTTAAAGTATATGATGAATTCAGAGACTAATCAATATTTATAACAAATACATTTAAAATGAACATTCCTATATATCCAGGCTCTTCATCATTTTTTCCAGGAGACACTCCTTTTGGATTTTATGATTATGATTATCAATTTCAAATAGACGCGGATAAAGTAACTACTTTTTGTGCTAGACGTTTAGGATATCCAATTATGGAAGTTGAGTTGCAAGACTTAAACTTCTACACTGCTTTTGAAGAAGCAGTCACAACATATGGAAATGAATTGTATGCTTACAACTTAAGAGACAACATGTTGAATGTGGCAGGAGCATCAACTGCTTCAAACATGAATCATGCTACAATGACTCCTACTTTAGCAAACATAATTAGAATTTCTCAACAGTACGCTGTAGAATCAGGAACAGGAGGAAATGTAAACTACTACAGTGGATCATTTCACACAACAGCGTCTATTCAAGACTATGACTTTAACGCTTGGGCAGTAGAAAATAACGTAACAGGCGGAATGGAAATCAAAAGAATATTTTGGCAACCACCTCCAGCAGTAAATCAAGTGTACAACTTAGGAGTATTCTCAGGTTTAGGAGGAGTTCCAGCGGTTGGTTCTTATGGTTTATTTGGTTCAACAGGATTTTTAATGTATCCAACAAGTCTTTTACTTCAATCGACTCAAGCAGTTGAAATGCAAAATGAAATTTCACTAGCAGGATATAGCTTTGAACTTATAAACAACAAGTTAAGAATATTTCCTATTCCTGCACATGATGGACATCACATATGGTTTCAATATCTTAACATTGAAGAAAGAGCAAATAGTGTAATATCTCAAACACCAGGAGTAGTAACCAACGTTTCAAACGCTGGATACTCTAATCCTACTTACACACAAATAAACTCTATAGGCAGACAATGGATTTTTGAGTATACTTTAGCATTATGTAAAGAAATGTTAGGATATGTTAGAGGAAAATACACTCAAGTACCAATTCCTGGTAAAGAAATTACTCTAAATCAATCAGACTTAATTTCTGCTGCAACAGCAGAAAAAACAGCATTAGTAGATAGACTAAGAGTATATTTAGACGAAACATCTCGTCAAGCATTATTAACAAGAAGACAAGCAGAAAGTGACTCAGCAATGAATGAGTTAGGAAAATCACCTTTAACTATTTATATCGGTTAAGATGGCATTATTTGGTTCAGCAAGAGACGTTTCTTTCATAAGAAAAATGAATAGAGAATTGATGGGAAATATTATTACCCAACAATGTGCTTTCTACAAATATAAGTTGAAAGAAACTATTACTAACATGTACGGAGAAGCCTCAACAGGAAGAACATTCGATGGTCCAGTATTACTAAACGCTCTTATTACAGTTGGAGACAATGTAAGCCCTACAAGTGACTTAGGAGTAAACTTTGACTGGCCAATGTCATTTGCTTTTTTAAGAGATGATTTAATTGATGCAAACGTGCATCCTGAAGTAGGAGACGTTATATTATATCAAGAAAGTTACTGGGAAGTAGACAACACAAATATTACTCAATTCTTTACAGGTAAAGATCCTGATTATCCTTACAACATTAATCCTTTAAATCCAGGACTAGATCAGTTTGGATATAATGTTGATGTAACATGTGAGTGTCATTATGTTCCTGCTGACAGATTAAACATTATTAAAGCTAGACTATAATATTTATAATAAATGGAAAAATCACAACTACGTCAAATTATTAAAGAAGAAATTCAAAATGTTTTAAAAGAAAATTTACATAAGATTAAAGTAAATGATACTAAAAATTTTTTAAAA
>Ga0114969_10002207_pt1 | contig 16096 bp, 16 predicted proteins | sample M_130807_MF_Meta_FD_87316 | JGI IMG/M metagenome (GOLD analysis project Ga0114969, IMG submission 87316) | Freshwater microbial communities from Lake Montjoie, Canada to study carbon cycling - M_130807_MF_MetaG | ecosystem: Environmental > Aquatic > Freshwater > Lake | place: Lake Montjoie...
CACTTCGGCAATGCCGCTCATGCCGATGCCGCCGATGCCGATGAAATGAATGGCACCGATCGACAGGGGCACGCGCATTTGGGTATCGAGGCTTTGGGGCTTGCTCATGCGGCCCCGCTTTCCTGCAACGTCTCGGCCAGATCGGCGAGTCGCGCAGCAGCATCCGGGTGGCCGAGTGCCTTGGCGGCGGCGGCACGGGCCGTAAGCATTTCGGGATGCGTAAGGATTTCGGCCAGCAAGCCCGCCAATCCTTGCGGCGTGAGCTTATCCTGCTTGATCGCCCACGCGGCATTGGCATTTTCGAGCACCGCGGCGTTCGCCGCCTGATGATCGTCCATCGCTGCGGGATAGGGCACCAGGATCGAAGGCCGGCCGATCACGGTCAGCTCAGAAAGCGTGGATGCACCGCTGCGCGCAATCACCAGATGCGCGTCTGCCATGCGCCGCGGCAGATCGGTGAAGAATTTGGCCACTTCCGCCCGCAGGCCCGCGGCACGGTATAGGCTCTGCACCATCTCCAAATCTTCCTGCCGGCACTGCTGCGTAATCACAAGCCGGGCCCGCAAATCCGGGAGCAGTTGCGCCAAAGCAGCCGGAACGATTTCCGACAACGCGCGCGCGCCCTGGCTGCCGCCGAACACCAACAAACGGATTGGGCCGCTCGCATCGGGCGCTACATAAGGTGCTGCACGCAAAGCAACCGCTTCCGCGCGGACCGGATTGCCGGTGAAGACGACGCGTTCGGGATGCGCCGGGGCCAGCCGTACGAACGGAAATGTCGCGGCGATCTTCTTCACGCGAGGCGCCAGCAGGCGATTGACTCGCCCAGGCACCGCGTTCTGTTCATGCAGCGCGGCGGGCACACGGACCAGCGAAGCAGCCAGCATCACCGGCAGGCTGGGGTAGCCACCGAATCCAACAACAGCGCGCGGCCGCAAATTCATCAGCTTCAGCAACGCCGACGCAACGCCGAGCGCAATAACGCCGAACGCCGCGATTTTTCCGAGCGCCGAGCGTCCGGCAAATGTCGCGGCCGGAACGGTTTGGATTTCCGCCCCAGGAAAGACGCTGCTGTAATTGTGCCCGCGCCCATCCGTCATCACGACGACGCGCCACCCACGGCGAACGAGTTCGCCCGCAAGCGCCTGTGCCGGGAAGAGATGACCGCCGGTGCCACCAGCGGCGAGGACGAACGGTGCGTTCATCGCTTCGCCTCTTCCGGCAGAACCGGACGCTGCCGCGTCAGGCCGAGCGCGAACCCCAAAGTCAGCGCCACGGCAAACAACGATGAACCGCCGTATGAGATCAGTGGCAGCGTCATGCCCTTGGCAGGAAGCACCGACAGCGACACGCCCATATTGATGAAGGCCTGCAAGCCGATAGCGAGTGCAAGTCCTGCACCCGCAAGCTGCGGGAACGGCTCACGCGCGCGCGCCGAGCGCAGCATCAAGCGAATGGTAACGACGCCGAACAACACCGCGATCAGAACGCAGAGAAAGACGCCGAATTCTTCGCCCGCGACCGCGAAAATAAAATCGGTATGCGCATCGGGAAGCCGGTATTTGATTGTGCCCGCACCGGGACCAACGCCCGTCACACCACCGGCCTCGAATGCCTTCATGGCAAGGCCCGTCTGGTAGCCGCCATCATTCATGAACTGCGAGATGCGCTCGCGAACATGCGGATGAATGAAATAGGCCAGCGTTGCCAACCCAGCGCCACCGACGCCCAGCGCACCGATCCAGTAATAGGGCAGACCGGCGAAAAACAGCATGGCGACGCAGATGATCGATAACAACGCGGTCTGTCCGACGTCCGGCTGCATCAGCAGAATAATGACGGCCGGGGCAAGAAAACCCAGCGTCCAAGCCTCGCCGGGAAAACCGCGTTTCATTTTGTCGGCAAGGAACGCCGCAGCCAACACGCCGAACGCAGGCTTTAGGAATTCCGACGGCTCCAGCCGGAAGCTGCCAAATTCGAGCCAGCGATGCGCGCCATTGACGTTCGGCCCGATCAACAGCGCCATCACGGCGCCGACCCACGCCAAGGCGAATACCGCCGCTGCCACCATGCGCGTTTGGCGGTAGTTGAGGAACGAGGCGCCGATCATGATGCCCAGAGCCGTCGCGGCAAAACCGAGCTGTTTGATGGCGTACGAGAAATTTCCCGCCGCACTGCCATGATCGGTTGCGGCGGGACTTGCCGCAAACGCCAGCAGCAGGCCGATCGCCATCAAGCCAAGAACCGCCGTCAGGCTGACGCGATCGATGGTCCACCACCAGCGGGCAAAGCCGGACGTGTCGGCGCGCGACAGATTCATTTTCCGCCATCCTTCGGCGCAGCCGCGCCGTGCATTTCCATCATTGTCTTCACCATGTCGCGGAAGATGTCGCCGCGCTGTTCGAAATCGCGAAACTGATCGAACGACGCGCAAGCCGGCGACAGCAGCACGACGGGCTCGCGTGCATTGCTGGAAAGTGCATCTTGGAACGCTTGCTCCAGCGCGTTGGCGAGCGTGCCCGATTGCACAATACCGACTTTGCCGGCCAGCGTCTGTCCAAACGCACCAGCCGCTTCGCCGATAAGATAAGCGCGGCGCATTTTGGGAAAGAACGGCGCCAGATCGGCGATGCCGCCCTCTTTGGCTTTGCCGCCCGCGATCCAAAAGATGTCGGAGTAGACCGCAAGCGCGCGCGCCGCGGCATCGGCGTTCGTCGCCTTGGAGTCGTTGATGAAGCGGACCTTCCCGATGCGCCCGACATCCTCGATGCGATGGACAAGGCCTGGAAAGCGCGTGATCGCGGCGAATACACGGTGCGGATCGCGAACCAGCCGTTTCACAGCGGCGTAAGCCAGCGCCGCGTTCTGCCAATTGTGGCTGCCTGGAAGATGCGCCGCCTGGTTCAGATCGCCGGCGAGCGCGGCGGGTTGATCCCAGGCGTCGTACAGTTTTCCATCAATCACGAAAATGCCGCGTCCCAGCACCTTGCCGACCGCTACGGGCACGGCACCGGGGCCGCGCGCCGCCGCCAGTTTGGTGTAAAGGACCGCCGAGTCGGCATCGTCCACGCCCACGGCGACTTGGCCATTGGACGCGGCCTGCTGCAGAAGCTTTTCTTTCACAGCGATATAGCCCGCCATCGAACCATGGCGGTCGATGTGATCGGGGGACAGATTTGTCAGAAGCGCCACGTCGGAAATCAGTCCCGGCGACAGGTCGATCTGATAGGAGGAGACTTCCAGCACATAGACGGTGTTGCCGTCCGGCGGCGAAAGGTCGAGCGCGGGCTTGCCGATATTGCCGCCGACCTGCGCATCGAAGCCGCAGGCCTGCAGGATGTGCCCGATCAGCGCGGTGGTGGTGGATTTTCCATTCGTGCCGGTGATGGAAATAATCGGCGCGCCGGCTTTATCGCTGCCTGCGGGACGGATGGCGCGCGCGAACACTTCCACATCGCCGATCACTTCCGCGCCGGCCTCGCGTGCGCGCCATACCACGGCGTGCGGCGCCGGGTGCGTCAGCGGAACGCCGGGGCTGAGGACAAGCGATGACATCGTTGCCCATGGCCAATTCTCGAAGGCTCGCACGTCCGCGCCCGCAACCTGCGCCGCCGAACGTGCAGCCTCTTTGTCGTCCCAGGCAAAAACGGAAGCGCCACCTGCTTTAAGCGACTGAACGGCCGACAGGCCCGAGCGCGCCAGCCCGAACACCCCAACCGTTTTGTCTTTGAAACCAGCTGCCTCAATCATGGACCTACCGCAGCTTCAACGTGGAAAGGCCGATTAGAGCAAGCACCACCGAAATGATCCAGAACCGGATCACGATCGTCGGCTCGCTCCAGCCCAGATGCTCGAAATGATGATGGATCGGGGCCATGCGAAACACGCGCTTGCCCGTCATTTTGAACGACACCACCTGCACCATGACTGACACCGCTTCCATCACGAACAAGCCGCCGACGATCACCAGAACGATCTCGTGCTTCACGACAACAGCAGCGGCGCCCAACATGCCGCCCAGCGCGAGGGAACCGGTGTCGCCCATAAACACCATGGCGGGGGGGGCGTTGAACCATAGGAAGCCAAGACTCGCACCGATCAGCGCACCCAACAGAATTGTCAGCTCACCGCTGCCGGGCACGTAATTGATCTGCAGGTAATCGGCGAACCGGATGTTCCCGGCGAGATAGGCGATCAAAAGAAATGTACCCGCGGCGATCATCACCGGCACAATGGCAAGGCCGTCCAAACCGTCCGTGAGGTTTACGGCATTCGATGAACCGACCACGACAAAAGCGCCGAAGACGATGAACCCCCAGCTCAGTTGAATCAGCACGCCCTTGAAAAAGGGCACCGCAACCGCGCCCGTCAGTGGCGGCGGTTGCAGGCGCATCAGAAATACAATGCAGGCCGCCGCGACGATGAACTGGAACAGCAGCTTCATACGGCCGCTGACGCCGTCCGATGACCGCTTGGTCACCTTCAGATAGTCGTCGACCGCCCCAAGCAGCCCAAAAGACAGCGTCACCATCAGCACGGCCCACACATGCAGATTGGATAGATCGGCCCACAACAGCGTCGAGAGCACGAGCGACACGAGGATGAGCAGGCCGCCCATGGTCGGCGTACCCTGCTTTTCGACGATGTGCCGCTTCGGGCCGTCGGTGCGAATGGGCTGGCCCTTGCCTTGCGTCTGCTTCAGCCAGCGGATGAATCGCGGGCCTAAGACGAAAGCGATCAATAGAGCCGTCATCACGGCGCCGCCGGTGCGAAAGCTGAGATAGCGGAACACGTTGAAGATCCGATACTCGTCCGCCAAAGGCACCAGGAAATGATAGAACACGCCCGCCCCCTACGCCGCTGCGGCGTTGCGCGCTTTAAGCGCATCGATGATGACGGCCATGCGGCTGCCGAAAGAGCCTTTCACCAGAACAACATCGCCGTCCCGCAACAGCGCCAGCAATTGCGGCGCCAGTGCGATGGAATTTTCCGCGTATGAACCGCGTAGGTTTTGCGGCACGGCATCCCACAGTGCGCGCATGTGCGGGCCACACAGAAATACGAGAGCGGCGCCCGCCGCAGTAATCGGCTGGATAAGCCCACGGTGCAGATCGCCTGCGTTCTCTCCCAATTCCAGCATGTCGCCGAGCACGGCAATCCGGCGGCCTTTCGCCTTGGGCCGCGTCTGCCCCAACAGGTCGAGCGCCGCCGCCATCGAGGCCGGGTTGGCATTGTAGCTTTCGTCGATCAGTTCGATCCTATTGATAGCAATGCGCGCGCCGCGTCCCTTTAGCGCCGAAAATTGCGCCAGTGGCGCAAGGCAGGGGGCGAGATCGGCGCCGAGTTCCTGAACCGCCAGCATCGCCGCGACGGCATTCATCGCGATGTGGGCACCGGCTGCGCCGATGACACATTCAATGGACTGTCCGCGAAGCGACACCGTGATCTTCTGTCCATCGCCATGAGGCTCGGACAACACCAAACGCCCGTCGGCATCGGCGCGCGTGCCGAATGTCAGAACGCGCGCAACGCCGGCTGCCACAGCATGTGCTTTCAGGCGCTCGAATTGCGGATTGTTGGCGGGAAGTATGGCGGTGCCGCCCGGCTCGATGCCTTCGAAGATTTCGGCCTTCGCGTCAGCGATGGCTTCCAGCGTGCCGAAATATTCCAGATGCGCCGCCGCAATCGTGGTGATGATCGCAATATGGGGACGGACTTGTTTCACCAGCGCGCGGATTTCGCCCGCGTGGTTCATCCCGAGTTCAAACACGCCGTACTGCGTATCACGCGGCATCCGCGCCAAGCTCAGCGGCACGCCCCAGTGATTGTTGTACGAAGCGGCAGACGCCGCGACGGAACCTGCGGCCCCCAGCATCGTGCGCAGCATTTCCTTGGTCGTGGTCTTACCGGCGCTTCCGGTTACCGCGACAATCCTGGCGCTGGAACGTTGCCGCGAGGCAAGGCCCAACGCTTCCAAGCCCGTCTGCGTATCGTTCACCACCAATAGGGGAGCTTCGGCGGAAACGTCTGCGGGGCGCGCACTCACCATAGCGGCGGCGGCATTCTTACCGAGCGCCGCGGCAACGAATTCATGGCCGTCGCGCTCGCCCTTCAGCGCGACGAACAGATCGCCGGATGCAATCGTGCGCGTGTCGATCGAAATTCCGCTCGCCGACCAGCTTCCAACTGCCATACCGCCGGTCGCTTGCGCGGCTTCCGAGGCGCTCCAAAGAACACCGCTCACGCTCATGCGAACCCGCCCACGGCCATGCCGCCGAGCGCGCGTGCCGCTTTCACCGCTTCTTCGCGGTCGGAGAAGTGGAGCACGTTGCTACCGATGATCTGGTAATCCTCGTGTCCTTTACCGGCGATCACGAGAGCATCGTTTTCCCCGAGCGCACCGACGGCGTGCGCAATCGCTTCGGCACGTCCGGCGATTTCCTTGGCGTTGGGCGCACCCGCCAGCGCCTCACGGCGGATCGCGGCCGGGTCTTCGGAGCGCGGATTGTCGTCAGTGATAACAACGGAATCGGCGAAACGGGCCGCCGCCTGCGCCATCAGCGGACGTTTGCCGCGGTCGCGGTCACCGCCGCATCCGAACAGAATGTGCAAACGTCCTTTCACATGCGGACGCAGCGCCTTCAGCACGGTTTCGATCGCATCGGGCGTGTGCGCGTAATCGACAAAGATCGCCGCCTGCGCGCGTGTCCGTGCAACCAGTTCCAAGCGGCCCGGCGCACCTTTAAGCGTCTCCAGCGCCGCGAACACTTTCTCCGCCGGATCGCCCAACGCCAGCACCAAGCCCGCTGCAACCAGCGCATTGGATGCCTGAAACAGGCCGGCCAGCGGCAATGCAATTTTATGCTCGCGGCCTTCGTAGCCCACGACGATATCTTGTCCGCGCTCACTGGGCGTTTGCGAGAGAAGGCGTAATTCCTCCCCGTTCAAACCAACCCTCAGGAGCTTCAAACCGCGCGTTTTAGCAACCGCGACAAAGTGCTCGGCGCCCTCTGCATCGACATTCACGACCGCCGCGCCGCCCGGCACGACCAAATCCCTGAACAGGCGCAGCTTCGCGGCGAGATAATTTTCAAACGTCGCGTGGTAATCCAAATGATCGCGCGTGATGTTGGTGAAACCGGCCACTGAGACGTTCACGCCGTCGAGGCGGTACTGATCGAGCCCATGGCTGGATGCTTCCATCGCCAGATGATCCACACCTTCGGCTTTCAACCGCGCCAGTTCCGCGTGCAAACGCACCGGATCGGGCGTGGTATGTCCGAGGGAAACATGACCCGACGGCGCGTCGATGCCGATGGTGCCGAGGCTGGCGGCAGGCTTGCCTTCATGGGCCCAAATCTGCCGCACGAAGGATGCGACCGAGGTCTTTCCGTTTGTCCCGGTGACCGCCGCAACAACAGAGGGTTGCGCGCCGTAAAATTCCGCCGCCATCAGCGACAGGCGGCGGCGCGGATTGGCCGCTTGAATGAACTCCACGCCCAGCGCGTTTACCTGTGCGGCAATGTCGGGTGCGCCCAAAACCGCCACCGCGCCGCGCGCAACGGCATCGGCAATGAATTTTGCGCCGTCTGTCTTGCTGCCCGCGAGCGCCGCAAACAAGAATCCGGGCTTAACCTCACGGCTGTCCGCCGCGAGCCCCCGGAATTCCTGCACGTTTCTGCTCACAACGGCTGCCTCTCCCACTCGTCCAACACTCGCTTTTGATTATGGTTCCATTGTGAAGAACTCAGGGATTTGCAGCGGCAACCGTATCGGTACGGCGAACACCCAGCAGAGGCGCGATCTTCGCGATGACACGCCCGACGGACGGCGCTGCCACGGCGCCGCCGGTGGAAAAGCCGCCAGTGGATTTGTTGCCATGCGGCTCGTCGAGCATGATGAAAACCAGATATTGCGGATCGGAGATCGGGAACACGCCGCAAAAAGATGAAATCAGCAAATGATGCGCGTATGATCCGTTTTCCGCTTTCTCCGCGGTTCCGGTCTTTCCGCCGACATCGTAACCCGGCACGTCGGCTTTGCTGCCGGTGCCGTCGGTGACGACGAGGCGCATCAACTGCCGCATCGTACGGCTGGTCTCCTCCGAGATGATGCGCTCGCCGTCCTGAACCGTCTCGTCCTTCAGGAAGGTCGGGCGGACCCGGGTTCCACCATTGACAACAGAGGCTGCGGCGGCGGCAAAACTCAACGGATTGACCGAGATGCCGTGGCCATACGCAATCGTCGCGGCTTCCACTTCTTCCCAGTGATGGGGATAAAGCGGCGATGCCATTTCCGGCAGTTCCGTTTTCAGAGGATCGAGAAGGCCAAGCTTTTTCAGGAACGGCTTCTGTTTTGTGGGTCCCGAACGCATCTCAATTTGCGCCGTGCCGATGTTCGAAGACTCGGCAAACACCATCGCAGCCGGAATCAGGGGGCCGAGGCGCTCGAAATCATGGATGTAATGATTTCCAAGTTTCAGCGGCTTGCCGACATTGATCAGTTCGTCGAGCCGGACGGTTTTCTCTTCAATGGCCAGCGTGAAGGCGAAAATTTTGAAGATCGAACCCAGCTCATAAACGTCCTGGGTCATGCGGTTACGAATGGAATCGCCGGGGCTCAACGTCCGGGCATTGGGCTCGTAATCGGGCAGCGAGGCGAGCGCCAGCACTTCGCCGGTGCGCACGTTCAGCACAAGTCCAGCGGTCGCCTTGGCGTTGAAGGCGTGTTGTGCCTCCTCCATTTCGTGCTCGAGCACATACTGCACGCGCATGTCGAGCGAGAGCTGAACGGGCGCGCCATCCTTCGAACCCTTCAGGTGCTTCTCAAGTCCAAGCTCCAGGCCCGAAACACCGTTTTCGTCGGTGTCGACCTGACCGACGGCATGCGAAACAATGCGGCCGCTCGGGTAGAAGCGCTTGTAACCATCTTCGAAGGTGAGACCGGGCAAACCCAGCCGCATGACCGCCTCGCGCCGGTCGGGCGAAAGACCGCGCTGCACCGGGATGTAACCGCGTTTGGGTGCAAACGCCGCCAGCAATCGCCCTTCTTCGACGCCGGTGGCCTCAGCCAATCCGTGCGCCGCTTCGCTGACGTCCCAAAACACTTTTGGCGATGCATAGACGTCGCTCACCGGCAGATCGCGCGCGATCAGCACGCCATTGCGATCGACCAAATCGGCGCGCATGGGATGGACGATAACCGGCGTGATCGCCCCCGTGACGCCAGCGCCCAACACCATCACATCGACCAACCGCGCCGCGATGACGCTGAAGCAGACAGCGGAAAATATCGCCGCAAGCGCGATGCGGTTCCGGACAAGCGATGGTTGGACCGGCCGCTTTGCCATGGTCAGGTGCCGGTATGCGTGGTCGCGAACGCCGCATTCGGCGCGGGCTGCGACACGGCGGCAGGTTCTTGCGGCAACGGCGTCTGCGGGACCACGTCCTTGACGCTGCGGATATCGCCTTCCGGCGCCAGCGGCGGATTCTTCAGCGGCAATTCCGACAAGGAGGTGAGCGCGACACCCGGCTTGTCCGTCAAATCCAGATGATGTTCGACGAGGGCTTGCAGCCGTTTCGGCTCCGTCACCCGCGCCCATTCCGCGCCCAGCACATTTAGGGCCGCCGTCTCTTTGAGTATCTCAGCCCGGGTCGTCGTCAGCTCAACCTGTTCGACGCGCGCCTTCTCAGCGGTGCGGTACACGCCAAGGCAGACCACGCAGGTGATGGCGACGAAAGCGAAGTTCAGGGTGCGGATCATACGTACTCTCCACGGATTGGGGCCGTCGGCTTCCAGGCGGGGGCAAGGTTGCGAACGGCGGCACGCAAACGCGCGGAACGGCTCCGCGAATTGGCGTGGATTTCATCCTCATTGGGTGTTTGGGGACCGGTCTTAAGCGTGTCGAACGTCGGCGGTTGACCGGCCGGGCGCTGCGGAAGGTGCCGCGAGCCTTGGCCCATGCGGCCGCTGCGCTCGGCGAGGAAACGCTTCACGATGCGGTCTTCCAGCGAATGGAAGGCAACGACGGCCAGACGCCCTTCGGGATTGAGGACGCGCTCCGCCGCTTCCAGGCCGCGTTCGAGCTCGCCCAGCTCGTCATTGACGGCGATACGCAGTGCCTGAAACGTCCGTGTCGCCGGATGAATCTTTTGGCGCCGCCCCAGAACACGTTCCGCGACGCCGGCCAGCTCACCCGTGCGCGTGATCGGCCGGGCGGCAACGATGGCGCGTGCCACGGCCTTGGCGCGATTCTCTTCGCCGTAAGAGGCCAGAATGCGGATCAACTCGCTCTCCGGCAGCGTGTTGACGAGATCGGCCGCGGTCGCGCCTTGCGAGGTATCCATGCGCATGTCCAAAGGACCGTCCACGCCGAAGGAAAAGCCGCGTTCGCCCTGATCGATCTGGAAGGACGAAACGCCGATATCGAGCGCGACGCCGTCCGCCTTCTCGACGCCTTGGGCGCCAAGCAGAGCGTCCATGTCCGAAAAGCGGCCGTGGATCAGCGTCAGCCGTCCGTCATACCGGTCCGCCATGGCGCGGCCCCGCGCGATGGCGTCCGCATCCCGGTCTATCCCGAAGACGCGGCACTTGGCGCGGTCGAGCAGCGCGGCTGAATAGCCACCGCCACCGAAGGTCCCGTCGACATAAATCGCGTCGTCGCGCGGCTGCAGGACCGCCATCACCTCTTCCAGCATCACGGGGACATGGCCGGCGCTCATGCGGCTTCTCCCGCGGTGCGGCTGGCCAGCGCGCGCGCAATCCGCGCCTTGCGGATCGGCTCGAACACTTCCGGGTCCCAGATCTGGAATTTCTTGATCATGCCCGTGAACAGGACGCGGTCCTTGATGCGGGCATGGGCGATGAATTCTTCCGGCAGGCTGATGCGGCCCTGCTCGTCGATGTTCATCAGCTGGGATTCGCCGATGATCGCTTGGGCGCGGGCGTCGAAGTCGTCGCTGAAGAAGGGGTCGCCCGTTAGCCGCGATTGGATCTCGGCGAGCATGTCCTCGCCGAAGCCCTCAAGGGCCGGGTGGACGAAAGACGGGAAGCAATAAAAGCCGCGGAAGCTCTGCTGTGCGAGCACCTGCCGGAAGGGCGCGGGAACGCTGACGCGTCCCTTTGCGTCCAGCTTGTTCACAACAGTGGAGATGAACGGTTGCACGGTCCGGCGCTTTCGCCCCCTTGGGTCCCATGCGACGCCATCGAACACGGCCATCCCGCCATGCACAAAAACATGGGATAGCGTGGGATATCATGGGAAAATCCGCCCCGTCAACGAAAAAGCACAAATAAATTATGGACTTGGCTGTGCTATATTTAGGTTTTCCTTAACCCTTGACTACAAATCGCCCTGAACAAATCAAAAACTGAGAATACAGGTAGTAATCGCCTTAGTGAATCCCCCCATTAGAGCGTTCCTCTTTTGTTCGAGGCTTAAGCGATGATTGCCGCCGCGCCGGTTCCAGCCCGTTGGTATCACCGCATCCCGCCGCCGGTATGGATGCTGCTTTTGTTCCTGGATGCCTACTGTGTCCAGAACAGCTTTTCGTGGGCCGCGCCCGTATATGCGCGTTCGATTCTTCTCACGGTTGTCCTGGCCATTGCGGGCATGGCGTTGGGGCTTTGGGGCGAACGCACGTTTCACAAGGCCGGTACCGAAGTGATGCCGGCCTCGCGCACCAACAAGAAACTCGTGACGTCCGGGCCATTTCGCTTCACGCGCAATCCGATGTATGTGGGCGTCGTCCTGATCGCGCTCGGCATCGCGTTTTACGAAGGCACGCTGCCGTTCCTCGCCGTGCCCGTGCTGGTTTTCCTGCTCATCCATTTCGCCTTCATCCCCTACGAGGAAGCGAAAATGAAAGCCCAGCACGGCGATGCGTACACGGATTATCTGACCCGCGTAAGACGCTGGATCTGATCCTCTCGAACCGGCAAGAGCCTGCGTGCTTCGAGGCGCGGCCGCCGAAGGGCCGCGCACCTCAGCATGACGCATTGTGGAGGAAGTTTCCTCCCCTGCGCAGCGAACGCACAGCGGGGGCGGTGGATCGCCGCGGAAGCGGCGAGACGGAGGGGGCACGTCCTCTCCACGGAATAAAATGTCAGATGGCCTGTAAGCCGGGTTCTGTTCCGCGTTACCGCGGAGATGACCATTCCTCTGGGACGCTCGTCGCCGAACGCCTCTCGCGACCTACCCGGACGGCTACGCGGAAACGCGTTACGTGCCGTCCCTATTTGGTCTTGCTCCCGGTGGGGCTTGCCGTGCCGGTTTCGTTGCCGAACCCGCGGTGCGCTCTTACCGCACCATTTCAACCTTACTGCCGGCCAAGGTCCGAAGACCTTGGGCGGTTAGCGGTATGATTTCTGTGGCGCTATCCCTGAAGTCACCTTCGCCGGACGTTATCCGGCACCGTATTTCCGTGGAGCCCGGACTTTCCTCTCCCCTTTCGAAGAGCGATCATCCGGCCATCTGACGGGCGGAATGTCGGAGCGTCAGCGCGCGAAGTCAATCTTCTTAAGGAGCGCCGCCAGAATGGCTTCGCATTCCGCGTCGGGAAGCCCGTCGATGCGCGACGGGCGCCAGTGGCGCTGAAATGCTTCGATGACGGTGGCGTCCGTCACCTCCATGCCGGGGGCCAGCCCATAGCCAAAGGCACGCAAACCATCCGTGAACGGAACATCCAGATGGCGTTCGCGGCCCTCGGGCCACAGTCCGATTCCCACCATCGCCAAGGCACGCCAGGGAAACAGCTCACCGGGGTCCGTCTTGCGCGCCGGCGCCACATCGGAATGACCGAGCACGCGTTCGGGCGGCACCGCATGACGCGACAGAATATCGAGCGATAGCGCTATCACCGCCTCGATCTGAGCATCGGGAAAGGAGCGGTAGCCGAATTCGTGACCGGGATTGACGATCTCGATACCGATCGAGCGCGCATTGATGTCGCGCGCACCGGCCCAAAAAGAAACGCCCGCATGCCACGCCCGCTTGTCTTCGGGCACATGCGCGTAAACGGTGCCGTCTTCATCGACCGTGTAATGTGAACTGACGCGCGCGGCCGGATCGGTCAGCCGCGCGACCGCCGCCGCGCCGGTCTCCATCCCCGTGTAATGCATAAGGAGGATGTCGACCGGCGTATTGGGCGGACGGTCATCGAAATTGGGAGAAGGCGCGGCAACGCATTCCATGAAACACCGCCGTCAAACGAAAATCTTGTACGCGATGGTTTCGCCGTCCGGGCGTTTGAGCGCGAATTCCGAGCCTTTTTCGTGCTCATCGACCAGCGCCTCAAGCACGCGCAGCGCGTTGCGGATGACTTCCGCATAGGACGCCGCTTCCGTTCTTTCCTTCAGGCGCTGCAAACGCTCCATCGCTTGCGGCGGCATTTCGAGTTGAACGCGCGTTGTCGAGCGTTCGGTGCTCGTCATCTCCGGTACACAGCCGGAGCGGTGGTGATGACGTCCGTGCATTTACGCCTCCTCGCGATCGCGCCAAGAGCGCGGCTCGTCGTGCCTGTGATGGTGGTGATGCCAATGGCGGCGGCCAAAGCCCCGCCACGCCAGCACGAACAGCACGATCAGCAACAGCGGGAACGGAAAGAAGAAATGGTGGTGGAAGCCGTAAGGTCCATGCATTCCAGCGGGCATCGGCATCGGGGGATGCGGAATGAACATCCACACGATGAAAGAGACAATCAGCGCGACGACGGCAAGCCGGGTCGCCAAGTGAAAATAATGATGATGCCGCCCGTAGCGGCGGCGCTCCGCGTAATCCGCGTCGCTTTCCGAAGCATTACGGGCGGGGGGCTCATTCACCGGAAATTCCTCGCCCACACCGATACCAAACTTGGCCATGACAACCTCCTCAGGCTGAAACCATAACCATCATATATACATCAATAACTCATCAATCAAGACAGGCGCCCGATTAAACGCCCTCCGCCGGTTCAAGCGCCCGCAACGGCGCGCGGCGGAGGACGATGGCGACGCCAGAGAGAGTCAGGATCGCGCCGACGATAATCATCGGACTCAGCGGCTCACCCAAAAGGAGAATACCACCGAGCACGCCGATGGCCGGTCCCAGCAGCAGCACCGATCCCACCAGCGACACTTCGTAATGCTGCAGCAGAATGTAATAGGAGGTGTGGCCGATCAGGCTGCCGCCCACGACCGTGTAGGCAAGCGCAGCCCAGGCCTGCCATGGCGCATCGCCGATGGCTTGCAACTGACCGGTTTCGACCGCCGCGCTCGTCATGAACAGGAACGGGATGCCGATCGCGGCCATCCACGCCTGCATGACGAAGGGCTTCACGCCGGTCAGCCGCCTCAACAGCACCGTGCCGATGGCCATGGCAACCGCGTCCAAAATCAGCAGGAACACGCCCAGGAAATGCGCGGTGTGATTGGCGTCAAGGCTGAACACCACCACTCCGCAAAAGGCGACGCCGATGCCGATCCAGCGCCGCACCGGAACGGTTTCACCGAGCCACAACAGCGCGAGCAAAACCGAGATCGGCACGTAAAGCTGATTGACGATCGACATGGTGGATGCGTCGGAATATTTCGCACCCGAAAAGATCAGCGCGAAATGCAAGCCGCCCATGAAGAACACGGCCGGAAGCAGGACGCTCCATTTTCCGGGCACGGCCTTCAGCCACGGCGACAAAACAGTCAGCACACAGATGAACCGCAAGCCGGTGAAAAACACCGGCGGGATGTAGGTCACGCCGATCTTCGCCGCGACGGCGTTCAAGCCCCAGGCGACACAGACAAGAAGCGCAAGCATAAGATGAGAAAAGCGCATGATCTTTCGCGGGCGGGAGAGGTTAAGGCGCCAAAGCTGGCGGCAAGGGCCAACAAGATATGGCGGAAGCAGCGTCGCGCGCACGCAAAAGCTAGAACGGCCGTGTGCGCCTTCGATAGGTTCCAAAATTCATGACGCAGCGCAACAGAATTTTGCGCTTGGCAGGCCCGAGGGAACGTGTCCACACTTGCCCGTCCCTAAGGATTTGCGGAGGTTTCCATGGTTCGGGAGTTGCATCTTCTGACCGTCGGTTTCGTCTTTTTATTCCTTGGTGCAATCGTCATGGGGGTCTTCTAGCGAAGATTTGGCGGGAAGGGATTGAGGGCCGGGAGCGATGCTTCCGGCCCTTTTGTTTGTTGTTAAGAGACAACAAAAAGGGGTTACACGAAGGACACGAAGGGGCACGAAGATCACAAGGAGCTGCGGATTGGATCGCGCGCTGGTTGGCTCTTGCCGTTCTTCTGGTCCGCAACGCGCGCCGATAATCTTCGTGGACTTTGTGTCTCTTCGTGTCCTTTGTGTTACCCCTTTTTCTTTCAGACAGCTCGCGCGACATAGGTGATTTCATGGGCAAGGCAATGCGGATTTGTTTCATTGGCGACAGCTTCGTCAGCGGCGCGTTCGATGAGGAGTGCCTCGGTTGGGCCGGACGGATATCCACCAACGCACGCAGACGCAGCCACGATGTCAGCCATTACAATCTGGGCATTCGCGGCGAGACCAGCGAGCAAATCGCGCGGCGCTGGCGCGCGGAAGCCGAGCCGCGTCAATCGCCGCAGCAGGAAGGCCGCCTTGTTTTTGAATTCGGCGTCAACGATGCGCGCGAAGTGAATGGCAAGCCGCTGCTCACCCCGGATCAATCGCTGGCCGCCGCGCGGGGCATTCTCTCCGCCGCCGTTCAGTGGAAGCCGACACTGATGATCGGCCCGCCGCCTGGATGCGACGAGGCCCGCAACGGGCGCGTGAAGGTTTTGCTGCCGGACCTGGCGAAATTGTGCGCGGAGCTGAACGTGCCCTATTTCGACTCATTCACGCCGCTGCTGGCGTCGCCGACCTGGACGCCCTGCGTGAAAGGCGTAGATGGCACCCACCCTTCCGCCGCCGGCTATGCGGAATGGGCCAAGCTGATCGACGGATGGTCCGCTTGGCGCGAATGGCTCCCTTAGTCTAAGTGTCTGTCCGATGAGTTGTTGAATCATACGAATTGTTTGTGATTCAAGGGTGGTGGCCTGATTCGGAGGAGCCACCAATGTGGACGAGCGAGAATCGCGGACGTTATGACCGCAGCAA
>Ga0114969_10002211_pt1 | contig 16061 bp, 16 predicted proteins | sample M_130807_MF_Meta_FD_87316 | JGI IMG/M metagenome (GOLD analysis project Ga0114969, IMG submission 87316) | Freshwater microbial communities from Lake Montjoie, Canada to study carbon cycling - M_130807_MF_MetaG | ecosystem: Environmental > Aquatic > Freshwater > Lake | place: Lake Montjoie...
AAAGGGTGAATTAATCATAAACATTGACGATTTGCCGTCTTACATTTCGTAAGATTGTGTTATTATTGTAAATTATCGTATAAATTATTTTATTTGTAAAATGATATAAATTTGAATAATTTGTTTGTTAATATAATAATTATATTAACAAACAAATTATTCAAATTATATCATTTTACAAATAAAATAATTTATACGATAATTTACAATAATAACACAAACTTACAAAATATAAGACGGTAACTCGTCAATATTTATAATTAATTCACCCTTAGGCAGATTATTTTTTTGGCAGACAAACTTGCTAAATTCAGGCCGCTCAAGTTGAGCTACAGGCGTATGATTATGAACACATCTGGCGATCATTTTATATAGTTTAAAATCTGGATAACGCTCTACACCATTATTTTTATAGAGCACATTGACACCATTATCATCAATACACCACTCAACAATAAGTCTTACAATTGGTTCACACTCGCTCAAATTCTTTATTTCGTCAATGTCATCTATTATATAATCAAATATGGAGCAGGCAAGACGACATAAATCAAAACTGAAATTAGGTTCTAGACGCGGCTTCTTATCATTTAAGTAGGGTTCGGTATTATATTGTGTTGCCGCATCGCCGCCTAATTGGAAACTGTCACTACAAAATACTTTGCCGCCAATTTTATAAATGGCGCGGCCAAAATCAATGATCTTGAATATTTTTCCAAAGGTGGGGACCTTATAATACTTTTTTTTGTAACAATAGTAAATGAATTTTTTGTTAGTTGGAACATACATTACATTATTTGTATGTAAATCATTGTGAGTAAATGAAAAAGATTTTTGATATGTAATTAGAATCATAATGATCTGTATTAATGCTGAGAACCACTCATCATTACTTAATTCATTATTCATAATTAGTTCATCAAATGTGCTCTCACAATTCTCCATACAAATAACTTGGACAGGAAACTGTGGAATAGTTAAAATCAAACTTTCTTCGTCAATATCGGAATAATCACTTGATAGATCTGATTCGGAATTACATTTAGAGCCAGAGCCAGAGCCAGAGCCAGATTTAGAACGAATGATTTCGTCATCGTCACATACGCTAGTTGATTCATTTGGATTCTCGTTCTCATTCTCATTCTCATTCTCATTTGTATGCGACGTTCTTGAAGAGCAAGTGGAACCGGATTTAAGCGTTTCAGATTTTTTTTGATCCATAATATTAAATTCACTTGAGTTCATAATATCAACCAATTCAACATTCATATGTTTTACATCAGCAAGAGTAATATGACTTGAAGAAGAATGACTTGCTTCAAAAATATTCTCAAAAATGGTATCATCAATTGATTTAGCAGATAACACTGATTTTTGTGATCCATTTAAAATATTCAAGGGTTTTAATGCTTTTACACCATCATCATCATCTGTTATTAAATGACTATAATCCTCTACATTAAATAAGACATTTTGCTTCTTATTGAAGAATTCCGAAGTAATCAAATAATCCAAATCATCAATAATATTCAATTTGTAGTTGTTTTTAATAGCCAAAAAGGAACCGTAATAGTCAACCCCGTGAATAAAACTGTGATTGTTTAACATCTGACTTGTTAAAAAACAGAAAAATCCATCAATATAAGAAGAGTTGTTAGTATCTTCAATTTTAGGATGGATTTTTATACTCTTATCAAAGGAAGGTAAGTTAAACAATTGTTCATCTGTGTGATTATATTTACCAACAATGTATTTGAATGGATCTAACAAAGGCGCCATTTTAAAGAAGACTTTTTGTGTCATTGTAAAATCTTCAATATCAGAAATATTCTTCAATTTACAATTGAATATATTTTCGGATTTCTCTCCATCTTTCTCTTTAATGTCTGAAATAGACCATAGATGATTCAAATTTATTGAGTTATAATTAGTGTTATTCAATGAGAAGAAACGGTCATAAATAGGAATATAGTTCTGTACATTTGAGAGGTTAATTCTTTTGTTAGTTTGAAACTTTGTAAAGAGGTTTATGTTCTTCCTCTTTTGATAATTAACACTAAACATTGTTGTCATTAGCTAATTAAAATATAAATATTAGTAATATTTAACTCATTTTTTCCTAAAGAACAGTTTGAATATGTTAGTTATGTATTTTCAAAATAATTAATTATATTAGACTTTACACTTTTATTTAAAATAGGTATTTTTTCAACAAATTGTTTAACCATTTTATTATTGTTTTTATAATTATTTTTAGCATCTGTAGCACATTTTATAGGATCCCCGTGATTTTTAGAAGGTTGATATAATTCAATCATAATTTTATTGGGTGATGTAATCTGTAAATTTACTTTTTGAAATTTAGAATTAATATAATCAAATGATGTTTTGGTATCAATTATCTTTTCATAGTCCATAAAAATAACATTATTAAAATTGTTTAATATGGATATGTAATTCATATAATAAAAATTGTATAATTCAATCATATTACTAAATTTTGTTGAGTACAACTCAACCTCTGAATACATATTTTTAAATATAATATCATATGGAGCCTTTTTAATGCTATATAACCAATTATACACGTTTTTATACATAATAATAACTATGTTGTTTTTATCCAATAAATAATTATTTATGTCTTCTATTATCAATGTATGTTTATGAATAGGTTCGTTATCATTATTATAAATAACAATAGAGTCACTGCCATTTAAATCAACAATATCACAACGAGAAATAATATTATTTAACAAATTTGTACCAGTATTAAATGGTCCAATAATATGTATTTGTTTGGTCATTATATTTAAGTTTAATAAAAAAAATAATATTCTTTCTTAATTATAATGAATTTAGAACTAAAGCGTTTTGATATGAAAAGTATTAGTTTCAAACCTAATGAGTCCAAAGGTCCCGTTGTAGTTTTAATTGGTCGTCGTGATACCGGTAAATCATTTTTGGTCAGAGATCTTCTCTATTATCAGCAAAGTATTCCAATTGGTACTGTTATATCCGGTACAGAAGAAGGTAACGGTTTTTACGGCGCATTAGTACCTAAATTATTCATCCATAATGAGTATAATACTGCTATTGTTGAAAATATTTTGAAACGTCAGCGTCAAGTTTTGAAGCAGATTAGGAAGGAAATGGAGCAATTTAAACGCAGTACAATTGACCCCCGAACCTTTGTGATTTTAGATGATTGCTTATATGACAACACGTGGGCCAGAGATAAGATGATGCGGCTCCTATTTATGAACGGGAGACATTGGAAGGTGATGTTAATCATCACAATGCAATATCCGTTGGGTATTCCACCAACGCTAAGAACTAACATTGATTACGTTTTTATTTTAAGAGAGCCGTATATTGCCAATAGAAAGCGAATTTACGAGAATTATGCCGGTATGTTCCCTACATTGGAGTCATTTTGCCAAGTGATGGACCAATGTACTGAAAATTATGAATGCCTGGTGATAAATAACAACTCCAAATCCAACAAATTACAGGACCAAGTTTTCTGGTACAAAGCAGACGCACATAATGACTTCAGATTGGGATCCAAGGAGTTCTGGGAGCTATCCAAATCCATCAACGATGACGAAGAAGATGAGCAATATGACCCGAATAACGTGAAGAAAAGAGGTCAAGGCCCTAAAATTGCGGTTAAAAAGTCAAAGTGGTAACTTGCTTTTATAGAACTTGCTTTATAAATATATAAGCAAGAAAAATAACTTAAATAGTATCCTATTATAAAGTATATAATAAGATGCAAGAACTTAACATCGTAGAACTAATAGAGAAAAACCCAATCTCTAAGCTGTCAAAAGCATATAATGGCAAATTAATAAATAAAATTAAAGATAATTTTAGTGGATTTGAACAACAATTATTTGTAAGTAGTTTTTATTGCTACTTAAATTATGATAAAAATATAGATTTTGTAGTTGATTTAGATGATATATGGAAATGGTTAGGATTTAAACAAAAAATAGATTCTAAAAGATTATTAAAAAAACATTTTAAATTGGATATAGATTACAAAACCGTTTTCTCTGATGGGAAAGCGGTTTCTGAACCAGAAAATCTTGCTTTGGGATCACCCAAAGCAAGTTCAAATGATGAAAAATGGGGAGGACACAACAAACAAACCATATTATTAACCATCAAATGTTTCAAGTCATTATGTTTAAAAGCACAAACCAAAAAAGCAGGTGAAATCCACGAATATTATATGAAAATGGAAGATGTTTTGCATCAAATTGTGGAAGAAGAAACTGATGAATTACGACTCCAATTAGAGCAAAAGGAAAATATTATTTTGGAAAAAGATATAGCAATTAAAAATTCAAAAAAGGAAAAACAAAGAGCAGTGGAACAAGCCATAATTATTCAATTTCCATTGAATACTGAATGTATCTATTTTGGAACAATTGACAATACAAATGAAGCCAATGAACAATTAATAAAATTTGGTCATACAAATGATCTAGCGACAAGAATATTAGATCATCGTAAAAAATATATTAATTTTAATTTGGTAGAGGCATTCAGAGTTCAAAATAAAGTAGAAATAGAAAATCTCATAAAAACATATCCCAAAATTAAAAGACAAATTCGCACCATACAACTAAATGGTAAAAATAAAACAGAAATAATAGCCTACGATTCTACAAATTTTACTATTGATAAACTAACAAAACATATCAAGGATATTATTCATTCAAAAACATACAGTATAGATAATTTTAATAGACTAATGAAACAAAATGAAGAATTAGAAGGAGAAAATAGAGAATTAAAGGAAAATATAGAAACAAATAAAAATATTATTACAAAACTAAGTATTGAATTATCAGAATTAAAAGAATTAATTGAAAAACAAAATTCAATTATTGAATTGACTAGTATTGAAAATCAATCAGTTTATCATAATGAATTATTACCTGAAGATGAACAAACTAATAAATTTAATGAATTTATTTCAACAATGTGTATAGTTAGAACAGATGTAGAAGAATCGTCTGTTAATATGGAAGGTCATTTTCGTATTTGGAGTAAAACAAAACCAAAAAAAGAAACATTTCATGCATTTAAAAATTATTTAGACACACGATTTAAACCATCCAGACTGTCAAATCAAAATAAAGATCAGATAGTTAATGGTTATATTGGTGTTAAATTAAAAGATATTGAGTACAAACAAAAGTTTGTCGCAAATTCTAGTAATATAGAAACATTTATATTCAACGTTTGTAAATTTTCATCTAATGGTAAAATATTAAACTCTACATTACTGGATGAATACAAACGATGGAAAACAAGTTTAAATAAAGAATGTTCAGATAATGATATGAAAGAAATCAAAGATTATTTAAATAATTGTGAATATGTTTTGAAATCAACTGTTTGGACTGATAAAGGAACGAATGAAGGATACTATGGGTTGTCTTTAAAAACAGATATTTATAAACACAAGGTTACATCTTCTACTGGTAAAAAAGTTGAAAAGGTAGAAATAATATCAGGACTTGTATTAAATACTTGGGACACTATAGCAAAAGCATCAGAATTTGAAAATATATCAGCTGCTAAAATGTCAAGAAGTATAAAACATAATTTACAATTTAACAATGATTATTATTATAGAATAAAATCATTGTAACCAAATAAATTACAAAAAGAACAAAAACGTAATCGCAAATGCTAACACTATTTGTAATGTAATAATGGATCTTGATAAAAAATTCTTACATTTAAGATCTACATATGCTGTAGTTGTTTGAAAATTAATTGCCATAATTAAAGCAATTCCTAATTTATTATTTAAAAATTCTTTTTTGGGAAATCCGGGTTGTATAAAAAAATTTTTGTCAAAATCTAGTAGCAATAAATAATAAATACCAGTAAAAACAAGTGTACAAGTCAGTTGTAGCGCAAACAGATTAAAGTATTTTACATATGACTCAGAAACTAGACCAAAGAAATTTCCAAAAATTAAAAAATCTTCATATATTTCTGGTTTGGTCTTTTTTTTTGTATTTGTATTATTAGTAGCAGCTGTATTTGTATTTGTATTTGTATTTGTATTTATAACCGAATAATTTGAATAATAATCACTCATTTAAAATAATATAATATAAAAATTAATTCTATTTTTATATTGTAATTAGACCCCTAAATAAACGCATCAAACTATTAGTGTTAATCAAGACGTTCCATACTATCCTCTTTATCCTTCATTTTATTCAAAGCAAATGGACCACTAATTAATTCAGATCTGCCATAATCAGATTGACCTGTGATAATATTGTCGCCGTCAAACAACTCACTGCGAATATCGGCTGCGGAGATGGTATCACCCTTAGCAAACTTCGCATCCTCAGCACCCATAAGATTACCCTCCTTATCAATATCCTGAGTAATGGTACTACCGTGCTTCTCAGCATTCTTCTTATTTTCATCAATTGCTTTCTGTTTGGTCTCCTTCACACGCTGCTCAAAAGCGGTTTTCGCAACTGCCTCGTTCTTCTGCTTCTCTTGAGCCAGATGGTTAAGCTCCTCCTCCATATACTCAACACGACCAGTCTTGTATGCCTCTGGATCCCAGCAGAGCCATTGACCAACAGGGCCAACAAAGACGTCAAAACTAGGATCAGTCTCTCGCAACAATTTAGCACGCATCTCGGCCTCCTCTTGTGTGGGAAAATTGCCTCTAGACTTGAAACCTTTAACAGAAGTCTGGAAATTGTGTTTAATATTAAATTGCTTCTCCATCTCCTCCTCATTCTTATCCATAAATGTCTTGTAATCGTCTTCAATTGACGAGCCAATAATGTTCTCCCTTTCCTCCTTGACAAAACCCTCGTAGTCCTTCATCACGTCCTCAAAATTCAACTTGTATTTAAACGAGACAAAATTGAGAAATTGATTAAACTTCTCCATTGACTTGGTTAATTCCCACTTCTTTAGGAATGATTCAAAGAAAAACATTTCTTTTTGCTTCAAAATCTTCTCAGGAGTAATAAAAGAAAAGCAACCAAATTGCTGTCCAGCAATGGGCTTATCAAGCTCTAAAAGATCAACATATTTAGGATTAGCGGACCCATCATTTCTTGACTTTCGTTCAAAAGCCAGTTTTTTGGCAACGTTTGATTTAGATTTTCCACTCATTGTATATTTATTTAGTTATTCGTTTTAAGTTTTAATTTTTATAATTAATATTTATTTATTTTCTCTTTTTTATTTATATAGAATGGCTATGTTTAATGTTGCTGAGCTTGTTAAGAGAATTGTTAAGTATTTGATTGAGGGTTTAATGGTTGCGATTGCTGCTTTTGCTATTCCCAAGAAGTCCTTGAACATGGAGGAGATTATCCTGCTTGCGTTGACGGCTGCTGCTACTTTTGCTATTTTGGATACATACATTCCTAGTATGGGTGTGTCGGCGCGAACGGGCGCTGGATTTGGCATTGGTGCCAACTTGGTTGGTTTCCCCGGTGGACTCTAAATACTACCTTTGAAAAGGTAGTACCAAACATATGAAATATAAATAATTTAATCATTTATATTTATATTTATATTTATTATCACTTATCCAAACATCTGACGCATCTCAGAGTAAGTCATATTGCGTCCAGTTTGTTCTTTAAATGTGTCGGCACCCGCTTGTAATCTGCCAATTAACGCATCTGGTTTAGTCAATAACCCTAATCCTTCTGACATTGTCTTTGGATTTACATCAGTTTCAATCTTCTTCATAATTGCTTGAAGATTGGGTACTTCCGTTGGTTTGGGTTCAGTATTTTTGATATTGATATTGTTTGTGTCAGACATTTTATATATAACATAGGCAAATAACCTTTATATCCGTTGAATATATATTTTCTCAATAAATATATATTATGGATAAAGGTAAACTAACATTAGCTGATTTGGTCGTTTCTCCAAGGTCAAAATCTCCAAAATCTAAGTCTAAGTCAAGGTCTAAATCTAAGTCTAAATCAAGGTCTAAATCTTCATCTGGTTCTTCATCTGGTTCATCATCTGGTTCTAGGTCTAACCCAATGGCAAAGACACGAAGACATGGTGATAATCGTCACCCCTTATCAGTTACCCAAGGACCTGGATATGGTGATTTGGCAAAGACAAGAAGACATAGGGATAATCGCAATCCTCTAGATATTACTAGAGGACCCGGATATGGTGATCTAGCAAAGACACGGAGACCCAAATAACTTAATTACACAGCATTTACACAGCATTTACACAGCATTTACACAGTTGCGATAAACTCCCAATTCAATTCTACACACATTTTCTTCCACGTCTCATCTTGTTCAATCAATTTCTCTCTATCTTTCAACATTGGTATATCTTCTAAGAACTGGTCTTCGCCCAAAAGTTCACAGAATTTATAAAGAACATAATAATAGTTCAAAAAATTGACACGATAATCGGGACAAGTCTTAGCATAAGGTGACTGGATTTCCATAAAAAGGTTACATAGAGTTTCCTCTAATTCAGGACTAAAAATGGGCGGTCTAATTCCCAATTTATTTTTAATAAATGCGATATGTTCATAATATTTATTAAATCCAAGTTTCTTCAAAATTTCCTTGGTCTTATAATGTGTTAGTTGTTCCAAATTAATGCGTTCCTTTTTAATCTGTTGTTGGATCTGTTCAATAACATCTTCTGGAATCTGTGTTGTTTCTTTGCCTTGAAATTGTGCCAAGATTTCTTTAAAATGGTTGATTTTCTTATAAGCGTAAAAACACACTTCTTTTGGCGGCTCCTTGTAAGACGGTTTTTCATTCTCAATTAAATAAGGAATACTAACAGCACATTCATTACAAATCAAAACGCCTTCGTCGTCAAGAGGAATCAATTCACCCCTATAACAACTCTGACAAATATCAGTAATTCTAACAAAAGCGTTCATATCCAGAAACGATTCATCAATATTACATAGATATTTTTGAACAATATTTTTGTTTTTTTTTTCACTGCCATCTTGTTCTGGTTCTATACGTTGAATTTTAAAAAAGTTGAATAATGCCTGACTTTTAGTAGTGTTAGTATTATTATTATTATTATTAGTGTTAGTAGTGTTAGTATTATTATTAGTATTATTATTAGTATTAGTATTATTATCAACATTATCAATGTTTTTTTTGTTTTCAAAATACTCAAAAATATATTTAGAATTATCCAAAAAGTAATTATTTTTCTTTCCCTTTAATTCTTTAATTGTTTCATTAATTTCTCTAATACGATCTTTGGTCTCCATTATTTTTTCAATTGGACAATTCTTTTCAAAAATAATTAATTCTTGTTTTAAATGATCCTTTTCCTCTTTTAATTTAGGAATTGTGTCATATTCATCTTTTGAGAAATCTGTCATAAACTCTTTATGCTTTCCATCTAAAGTCGTTGAATGTCTTTTAGATATCTTTATTTTTTTGACAGGTTTGGGCTTAAAAGATGGCATAATTGTAATACTTATATTATAATAAATAATTTTATTTAATTGCTAATTTACAAGAAATATATATTTGTCCACCTTTGAAAAGGTGGAGCCAAACATTCTATTTGGATTGTTTATGATTCTATTTGGATTGTTTATGATTCTATTTGGATTGTTTATGATTCTATTTGGATTGTTTTGCTCCACTTTTCTTAAAAGTGGAAAAATGGGTTTAAAGATTATTTATTGTTTCATTTGCTATTTTAATGGATATTCAGATAAATATAGCAAATTCTGATGATAATAAACAAATAGAAATAGATCAATTAAAGTTTCAAAAAATGGTCTTCTTGTATAATGCTTTAGACAATGGTTGGTCAATTAAAAAACGAAATAATTCCTATATTTTTTCAAAAAATCACGAAGGGAAGCGAGAAATATTTGAAGCGTCATATTTGTCCATATTTATGAAGGAGAACTCAAACATTAATAATTTATTAAAATAATATGTAGGATATTTTGTGATCATTTATGTATTTAATTAATTTAATTTAGTAATTAATTTAATTTCCTCAAAATTATTTTCTTTAGCAATATTATAAAATGGGAGGCGGACTTATGCAACTCGTAGCTTACGGAGCCCAGGATGTATACCTTAAAAGCCTGTAGGGTAGAAAAACATCGGGGAATATCAAACCAATAAGATATTCATAAAACCCTTTGTGGCCTTTGTTGATAATTTTAGCAACAGATCCACTGATGTTAATTAGGGATACTAAATAAAATGTTTAGTATGAAAAACCCTAGTGAGAAAATCAAACTGCTTGAAACCCCTAAAGCTTATTCTACTAAGCAACTTTTGTGAGAGAGTTGTGGCCAAGACAAAAAACTTGGGTATAGTAAAAATGAATAAGATGATTTAAACTTTATTGATACAAAAGTTTGAAATAAATGGGCAATGAGCATCCAAGCTTCTTTAAATTTATAATAAATAATAAAATGAAATAAATAGAATAAATAATATATATAATATAAATGGCAACCCCTAATAATGAAATAGTAGAAATAAACAGACAGTGTGTTAAATGTGAATCAACTAAATGTATTGAAAAATTTAGACAATACAATAGTAATTCATATTCTAATACCTGTAAAAAATGTTTAAATGATATGGATAAAATAAGAAAGAAAAATCTAAGACAAAACAAACAGGAAAATTGTTTGGCAAAGTGTGAAAAGTGTAATATAGAAAAAATACTAAAAGAATTTGCTAAGCTTAAAAAATTTTATAAGAAAAAAATATGTCTAGATTGTTATCCAACATTTTTAAAGGAACAAAAAACTGAATGGTGCAAAAATGAACACAACACAAATTTAAATTACAGAATTAAAAAATCATTAGCTGCTCGGTTAAGAAATGTTCTCAATAAAAATGAGACTACTATGAATTACATTGGTTGTAATATTCAATATTTTAGAGAATGGTTAGAATACAATTTTACAGTAGAAATGAACTGGGACAATTACGGTTCATTCTGGTCAATAGATCATATAATTCCGGTGTGTAAATTTAATTTGTCTGTTGAAGACGAAAAATTTAAATGTTGGAATTGGTCAAATATGATGCCAGTAACTGTAAATTATAATTCATCAAAAAAAAATATTGTTATGGAACAAATAAATTATATTATTGAAAAAATAGAAAAGTTTAAAGAAGAAGGTTCAACGACTAAATGGTTTTCGAGTGAATTTATATTAAATATGGAACTAGTTTTAAGTAAATAAGAATAAAACAAAGTAAATTCATTTTAAGATATAGTCTAATCCTTATTGAAAGATAAGGTAGAGGAAATGTACAGGTAATCCTCAAATCACCTTCTGGAAGGTCACTTACAGAAGGTACACTAACTTTGCCATCGAGTCGATTGAGCAAACTTTCAACGGCCAGGCCGATTTTGGACGCAGAGTCCAATGCACCATCTCCAGAAATGGTGATCTCGCTTACAGAACCTATTTGCAGGTGACTCTCCCTGAGATCAACCAGCTTATGGGTATTGCTTCATTTACCCAGAACTCTGGATCTGGTGTTTATGCTCGTTGGTTGGATTTCCCTGGTGAGCAGATCATTGCTCAGGTTGAGGTTGAGATCGGTGGTCAAAGAATTGATCGTCAATATGGTGACTGGATGCACATCTGGAACCAGCTCACAATGACTGCTGAGCAACAGCGTGGCTACTTCAAGATGATTGGTAACATCACCCAGCTTACCTTCATCACTGATCCCTCTTTCTCTGAGGTTGATGGCCCTTGCGACTCTTTGGCTCCCCGCCAAGTTTGCGCACCTAGAAATGCTCTCCCTGAGACCACTCTATATATCCCTCTCCAGTTTTGGTTTTGCACCAATCCTGGTTTGGCTCTCCCTTTGATCGCCTTAAAAACTGTAGGGCAGAAAAGTATCCATCCTAAAACATATGAGAACTGTTTTAGGGAAACAATGTTAGGGGCTCACAATGACTTTTGTCATCCCCAGATGCTAGTTGCTTATTGACTTGAAAAGTTAAATTTTCTTGTAATAAGTAGCAACATATCCAAATTGCGGGAAACTCATAAAGACGTAAAAAAAATATTGTATGAAACAACACTTAAAGACAAAGCAATAAGTGGTAGTATAGTAATGGAACAAAAAATATGTTATAAATGTAAAGTAAATAAATTAGTAGAATGTTATGGTAAATTAAAATCTTCCAAAGATGGTCTTAGATATGATTGTAACGATTGTAGAAAAGAATATCGTATTCAAAATAATGTTCATATACAAGAAAAAAATAAAAATTATTATGCAAATAATAAGGTTAGTCTTCTTGTAAAAAATAAAGATTATCGTGAACAAAATATAGATAAAATATGTGAACAAAGAAAAGAATATAGAAATCGTGAAGAAAATAAAGAACATATCAAACAACAAAGCAAAGATTATTTGCCTATTCGTAAATTAAAAATACAGGAAAGACGAAAAACAGATATTAATTTCAAAATGTCAGAAATATTAAGAAGTAAAATTCATAAACTATTAAGAAATCAAAAAACATCATATACTAAATATATTGGATGTGATATAGACTTTTTAAAAAAATGGATTGAATATAGATTTGACAAAAACATGAATTGGAATAATTTTGGGAGTTATTGGCAAATAGACCATATACTTCCAATAAATAAATTCAATTTTGAAAATGAGATTGATAAACATATTTGTTTTCATTGGACTAATTTACAACCGTTATCAGGAATAGAAAATAGACAAAAATCTGATAAATTACTAATGCACTACTACTTTAATAACATTATAAATGTTAATCGCTTTAATAATAAATACACACAATATTTGGGGTACCAAGTTTTAAAGGTGACTTTAAAATGGCTGAGATTAGAACTCAGGTATGGTAAAAATCCTCCGTATGATACTAATGTAAATACATTAGTTGAAATTGGCAATCCGCAGCCAAGCTTTTCAATCTAATATGATAAAGAAAGAAAAGAAGGTTCAACGACTAAATGGTTATGGGTTTGAGAAGTCTAATCAACTTCAATGATAACTTAAGATATAGTCTAGTCCCCTGCAAAAGTCTTATGTAATTTGATCGCAATAAGACTGCAGATAAATACCACGAAAGTGGGGGTATAAGTGATTCCGTACAGTATCACGAAGTTAAGATCAACCTTGATATCCGCCCTATTGATGAGTGCTTGTGGGCTGTCACCACCCTGTCTTGCAACTCGGGTGCCGTTGCCAACTCCCCCGCTGGAGTTAAGGGTGCTGCTTCTGCCGGATATGCTGCTAACCAGTACAATCCTGGTCAACCCGTCCCTGCCGCCATCGCCTACAACCAGTCACTCGTTGCTGCCTCTTTGTACGTTGACTATGTGTTCTTGGACACTGACGAGCGCCGAAGATTCGCACAGAATCCCCACGAGTATTTGATCACTCAGCTCCAATTCACTGGTGATGAGTCGGTTGGTTCCTCTTCCAATAAGATCAAGCTCAACTTTAACCACCCCGTTAAGGAGCTTATCTGGGTTGTCCAACCCGATCAGAACGTTGATTATTGCTCATCTTTGGTGTGCGATGCTCTCCTGTTCAAGGTCCTTGGTGCCCAACCCTTCAACTACACTGATGCCATTGATGCTCTCCCCAACGCTATCCACGCTTTCGGAGGCCCTGCTTCTGTCGCTGCTGATTCCCGTGCCTTCATTGATGCTCGCGGTCTCTTCAACGATGCTGGTGCTCTTGATTATGACATCCCGTCTGGCTTCACTGGATACTGGAACGGATCTTCTAATCCTTACAACGAGGCCAACTTTGGAGGCCCCGCTGTTCCTCAGAATGCTGCCACTGCCGCTGCTATCAACGACACCATCCTTGCTCAGCTCAAGGATCTGTCCAACGGACACCTTGATAACTCCACTGTCTCTGATGCCGGTACATTCGTTTTGACCGAGTCTTCTTTGGATATGCACTGCTGGGGACAGAACCCCGTCGTCACCGCTAAGCTCCAGCTTAACGGCCAGGATCGTTTCTCTGAGCGTGAAGGAACCTACTTCTCGTGGGTCCAGCCCTACCAGTCACACACCAGATGCCCTGATGAGGGTATCAACGTGTACTCCTTTGCTTTGAGACCTGAGGAGCACCAACCCAGCGGCACGTGCAACTTCTCCAGAATTGATAACGCTACCCTGCAGCTTGTTCTTAGTAACGCCACCGTTGAGGGAACCAAGACTGCCAAGGTCCGTGTCTATGCCACCAACTACAACGTGTTGAGAATTATGTCGGGTATGGGAGGGTTAGCTTACTCAAATTAAGTGAAATGAAATATAATATTTCATTTAAAAACAACTTAAAGATATTCGTATTATATAATATACAATATGAATTACAAATTATCATATGATTTTGAGCCACATTTAAATTGTGGCATTATTAGATTTAATGACAAATATGTGCTTATGGATTTTTCAGATTTATTTTCAATTATAAATTTTGAAAAGAACTTTATTTACTATGATCCAGAAGAAAAAACTTATCCTTATTATTTGCGTCATAATCAAAAGATTTCCTATTTAGAACATATCTTTAAATATGATAGTTCAAATATTGAATATGTATTTAAAAATAATAATTCTTTTGATTTAAGACGTGAAAATATAACAATTTATCATAATTATCATAAACAGGTAGTTGATAAAAATGAAATATTAGAGTATACTCTTGGTCATTATATAGAAATAGGTAAGGATGCTTATGTTATCAAAAATCCTATGTGGAAAATTAAAGAAAATTTAAAAGAATATTGGTTAATGTATTGTGAAACTAACACTATTATTAAATTATGTTCTGAAAGTTATCAAAAAATAACAGATTATGAAAGTCAAAATAATGATGACAAAAAAATTACATGGTTTAAATTACAAAATGGTTATATAATGGGAAGTAATAATTTATATATCCATCAAATAATTACTGGTTGTTATGGAAATGGTAAAGGAACTAAAAATATTAGTGTTGATCATATTGACCAAAATCCATTAAATAATACTATGGCTAATTTACGAATAGCAACGAGAGAAGAACAAGAACAAAATACGAAGGGTATTAAAGAAGGGACAAAGAGAGAAAGAAAATACAATGCGAAAGATTTACCTGAAGAAATTACACAAGCTATGATGCGCAAATATGTAGTATATTATAAAGATTATGCTGATAAAGAAAAAAAGAGATTGAGAGAATATTTTAAGATTGAAAAACACCCCAAATTAGCCAAAATATGGATTGGTTGTAAGTCAAGTAGTATATCCATACAAGAAAAACTAGCACAAGCAAATAAGATAGTTGATGATTTAGAAAATGATATTTATCCTGAAAAAAGTGATCCTACTTTACCAAAATATGTATCCTTGGTTATATCAAGGGATAAGCCTCATTTAGTATTTGAAAAAATACATTTAGATAAAAAATTAAATTTAAAAATGGTTTTACCAGAAGAGTATGATATTAATGAACAAATAATGTTATTAAAAATAAAGGTTCGTGAAAAATATGGAGAATGTCTTATTGGAAATGATGTTATATTTAATTATATATATGACACAGTAATTGATAATATAAATAAATATGTAAAAACAGTTACATTTAATATTTCAAGATATGGTAATATAAAACAAACATTAAATTTTGAAATAGAAAAAACTGAAAGGGAGGCCATTACAGAAGCTGAAAAGTGGTTGTCTGAAAAAATAACTGAAGATTATTTTTATAAGACAAATGAAAATGAAAATCTATCATTTAATGAATATAAAAACGGTAATAGAGGCATTATTCTTAGTAGTGATATATTTATAGAAATTATAGAAAAAATACAACCAAATCATATTTATTTAGATTGTAGCTCTTAACACAAATTTTTATTCAAAAACACACCGAACCAATATTATATAAAAATGGCATCGGACAATATGACGCAAGTAATAATTTAATTAGGGAGTTCATTTGTAAATATGATTGTATTAAACAATTACAAATGAGCGACAA